>Ga0209490_10002366_pt1 | contig 17882 bp, 19 predicted proteins | sample MAT06_FD_187209 | JGI IMG/M metagenome (GOLD analysis project Ga0209490, IMG submission 187209) | Freshwater microbial communities from Lake Fryxell liftoff mats and glacier meltwater in Antarctica - MAT-06 (SPAdes) (version 2) | ecosystem: Environmental > Aquatic > Freshwater > Ice > Liftoff... | reverse complement strand
ACGACCAGCACTGGCGGCAGCGGATCGACAGGAGTCGCTGAGTGGGCAACGCGCGGCCCTGGGCTCACCTGGAGCATTTTCTTCCCCGACGTGGTCTCGACGTCCTCACTGAGGAGCGGGAAAGACATCCTCGTCCCCCAACTGAGTGGGCCAGCGGCGCGCTTTCAGCTGCAGGTGAAGGCCGACCCTCGCTTCTCCCTGTTCAACGACTCCTCGCGCGGAGGCTTCGTGAGCGCGCGCTACACGGTGGAGCCAGGCGACACGTGGGAAAGTGGGGCCAGCGGGATTCGCGCAGAAATCGCCGACTTCGAGAAGAGTCGCTTCGAGGTGGAGGGCAGCGATGTTTGGTGGGCGTGGTCGACCCGCATTCCGAACGAGTTCGTCGTGGAAGGCAACTGGAATATCTTTGCCCAGTGGCACGAGGAGGGGCCGGGCTTCAAGCCGCCGCTGGCCTTCGACATCGTCCGCGAAAACTCGAAAGACGTGATGCGCGTGCTGACCCGCGGCGGCGACGCGCCCAACTACCGCAACTCGACCCAATGGGTCCTCGATGATTCGATCGATCGCGACGCTTGGTACGACTTCGTCGTGCACCTGATCTCGTCGTCCGATCCGAACACGGGGCGACTCGTCGTGTGGCTCAATGGCCAGAAGAAGGCAGATGAAGCCACGAACGTGCTCTACAAGAAGTCCGGCGGCGGATCTTACTCGAACTATTTCAAGCAGGGCCTCTACCGAGGCAGCGTTGACCAGATGAAGACGACCGTAGCCGTCGAGCACGCAGCGACTCGCCGCGGAACCGCCTGCACTTCCGTGGCACCGAGCGCCTTCTGCGCGGCGGCTGGCGCGCCCTGAGCCGAAGGAACGCGAAGAGCTGACGGCGGCGCGAAAGCTTGCTTTTTCGAGTTGAAAGCGGAACCGCCCCCCGAAGGCTGACTAATTAGCCACGCCGGTTCCGCCACTCGCACCGGTCGTCTTGAAGCGCTCCGGGTAGTACAGAACGCTTTCGGGGATAATCTCGAGTGACTCAGTGTCGGTTGCGGTTTGGCCAGGCTTGGCCCACTTGACCAAGGCGTGCGTGCGCTCTTGACCCTCGCGATGGTACCAGTCGAAGAAGTAATAGCTGCCCGCGACCAGACTTATGGGCTTCGAAGTCTGGGCTGCCTCCATGAAGCTTGTGCGCAACGTATAGTCTTTGTTTTCCGCGGTGGCCGCTGGGCAAGGCTCGCCGCGAGCAACATTTTTGCACTCCGTAATGGCCGCGGCTATCGCGTCATTCTTGTCGTCGGTGCTGAGGTAGAACTGGTCTTGATTATCACCGGAAACGAGGAAGCGGTACACGCCGCTCTCCGGCGCCTTGATAAAGCCGCGAATGCGTTCGCCAAAGTCCGAGGCGTAGTCGGCCGCACTCGTGTCACCATCGAAGCCATGCGTCTGAAGTGACGTGAGCTTGTCAGTGATCGTTGGAGGAACCGACTTGGCCGTCTTGTCGCGAAGGTTTGCGACGTAGGGGTCCCCGTCGGGCAAACCAGCCTAGTAGTCGCGACGCACCGAGCCCGCTTCTCCCACCTCCGCGGAACCGTCGGAAATCTCTCCCGTCGGGCCATCGGCTTTGACTGCGGCCCCGTCGCCACAGCCTAGCGGCGCAAGCGCCAAAGCAGCGCAAAACAGGCTATGCCTGACAGTTCGCAAAACGTTGACGTTTGAAATAACTGATGTGTTCATTAGCTTCCTCCGTGGGCATGACAAACTGCTCCGGCAATCCCGAGGGCCCTTCTTACTCTCAAGATATACGTTTCGATTGCGGAGTTTATTGAACATTCGGAACTACTGGGCAGAGACCACTCCTGCTTTCGTCCGTCAAGCAACCCCATATATATTGCAGAATATCGAGCATCGCGGGTCGTACAACTCTACCAAACCACAGCGCGCATCATTTTCTAAGGCTTTAGAATTTAGATATTCTGCTAGACCGAGTTGACCCCGACTTATCAGCTTTCCGGGTCCGGCCGACTCATCCCAAGAAAGCCTCCGGCAGATTGCAGTAGCGTAGCTGACGGCACCGGATCGCCCGACTGCGGTTCTTGCGGCGCCTGTTCGATACCATCGAGCCGCTTTCGGCTGACGTCGGCGCAGGCGTTGCCAAAATGCTGTTGCGAAAGTTGGCAGCCCCACTGGAGAGCCAACGGACCGAGCTTACACCTTGTGAGCATCTCCCAGGCGAGACCTTGGTAGCGAGCAAGCACGAAGGGCTCGATCAATAACCTCCGCTAGCGGAGCCTCAATGTCGACGATAGCTGCATCTTTTGGTTCCTCGAGTGTCTTGAACTGACTTTCAAGCAACGCAGGATTCATGAAATGCTGAGTGCGAGCCGCCAGACGCCCGGAGATACACGCCTCGGAACCCTTCAGGTAGAGCAGACGCACGTCTAGAAGACCAGCAGCTAAGCCCTCGCGGTAGGACTCGCGGAGCGCCGAGCACGCCAGAAAGACCTCGCAATGGTCCGCCGAAAGGCGGCGGAGTTCGAGATTCAAACGGCTCAGCCAATCCCACCTGTCATCGTCGTTGAGCGGCTCCCCGCTGGCCATTTTGGCTTTATTGGCGGCAGAATGAAAGTCATCCGCATCGACGTAGACACCGCCACACTTTCTAGCTAACGCCTCAGCAACTGTGCTCTTCCCCGAGCCCGCGACGCCCATCACGATGCACACCGTCATCCCATGCTCCTTACCCAAAACGCTGCTCGGTTGCTACCGCCCCTGCTCGACCCGTGCCGAAGCCGACAGAAGCCGCACCACCCATTTGCTGGCCTAAACGACGATCAACTGCGCCTTAGGGTCGAGGGTGCGGAGATCTGCTGCATCTGAAGTGACGATGCGGTGCTCGCGCGCCTGAGCGCAAAGCACGACGGATGCGTCGATGACGTCTGCCGTGCCTTTGACGCCACAGAGTTGCCCAGCGGCGCGCGCTCGTTGATCGTCGAGGATCTCCACGTCGACTTCAACCGCGGCCAAGAAACGTGAAAGCCGCGCTTGTCGCCGCCCATCTCGCCATACCTGCCCCACCACCCCCGCTGGTATTGCCAGTGACTGTCCAAGCTCAAGGCTCCTGGCGATAAGGCCCACGATCCGTCGGTTGTTGCGTTCGAACGCAATCAGAGCGCCTGCATCCAGTGTTAAGCCCGCCATCATTGCTTCCTTGCGCGTGGCTTCTTCACAGAAACACCCAGCTCTCGATCGGCGGCATCACGTTCCTTCTTAGTGAGCGGCCCACCCGTTTCGCTGAGCATTTCCGCGAGGAGCTCGGAGAGTTCGTCCAGCTTGGTTTGCTCTTCGAGCGCACGAGTCACATAAGCACTGACGCTAGGGGCCAAGCCACGCTTCACCCCTCGGCGTACCCGCTGGGCGACGGCGATGGGAAGGCTAATGGCGATCTTTTCAGTCGTGGTCATACCGCCAGTATGACTGAGGGGGCAGTGTCCGTCCAGCCGGGTGCATCGACGCTGACGCACATCAGCGTTGGTTCACGTTCTCGACACCGCCCACCCGGCTTGCCTTACCTGCTCTCCCTGCCCTACCTCCCGATCGGCGTTTCAGTGCCGCGGAAGGGCTGGAAGCTGAGCGAGTGTGCGTACATCGGCACCAATTTGACGGTAAATTTGGTGTCGATGTTGCACTCCGGCGAAATGGTTGGTCTTCTTGCACAATTGCCGTCGTGGCGGCCGAGACGATTCGGCGGCGCGGACGAGCTGGAGGGGCGGTGGACCGACCGTCGGGTTTGGACGCCATTTTGTTCCCTGATGAAGAGATTGACCCCGCAGGGGGTTTCCATGGGATCCGTAGTCGCACATGATAGCGAACGAAGCTCGTTCGCAGTGACAATTGGCAAGGTAAGTCTTGAAATGACAACGAAGCACGTTGATTTTGAACAACCGCCAATTATCGAGGTGGTGTGTGGGGTCTCGTTCACGCCGCTAGAGAAGTTCACCGTTGCCCACTTAGGTCGCTTCTGGAACAAGCTGGGCCCCCGGTTCAAGAACGTTGCAGAGGTTCCGACGCTGCCCGCGATGTCCGAGCAATTTGACCAGCCAGCAAGTGTCAGCATGCAGCTGTTCCCACCGCTTGCTACGAACATGCCTCGCGTTTGGTTCATTAGCGAATCTGAGGATCATCTTGTGCAAGTGCAGCGCGACCGCTTTCTCTGCAATTGGCGAAAACTTAACGACGCGCACAAGTACCCAAGCTACGACGTGGTTATCGATCAGTTCTGGGAGCAGCTGAGAGTATTCGAGGAGTTTGCGACTGAAGATGTGGGCATGCCGGTTGAATATACGCAGTATGAGTTGACCTACATAAACCACGTTGCCGCGGGTGCGGGTTGGGCTAGCCTAGCTGATGTGGGGGACGTTCTTCCGGATTACTCGTGGCGCCGCGATGGCGCGCGCTTCTTACCGACACCTGAAACCGTTGACTGGAGTTCCTCCTTTGCCTTGCCGGAAAAGAAAGGGCGTTTGCATCTACGAGTTCGAAGCGCCGAGCGGATCGACAGCGGACAACACGTGTTAATGGTGGAGCTCACTGCTCGTGGGTTCGAGGAGAGTCGGACGGCGTGGTTTGACCTTGCGCATGAGTGGATCGTCAAGGCTTTCACTGATCTTACTGCGCAAGAGATCCAGAAATCTGTTTGGGGGAGGACCAAATGACTCAGCTGATTGAGGTAGAAATTCACTTGCCGCCCCAAACCACAACCACGGGACGGGCCGACAGGATTGCACGAGAAACGACCGGGAGTGTGGAGGTAAGCCCGCATAGCGAGGCGCCAAGCATAGAGCAGCTCTCGCAGTTGGTTATAGACTCCAGCTCACTTGACTTGCGGACACTCCGTCTCGCGGTCGGCGCAGGTTCAGGCGACTTTCCGAATTGGAGTTCGAGCAGTTGGGCCGTTTTTGAGAAACGGCTGAGAATCGGGCTCCCTGTCAATGCTGCGCCGCCAGCCCGCCACCCGTTTTTGAGGGGCGCACTGGACCGCTCTGTCGACCCACCGCCTTCGCGCCTTACCTTGGCGCGAGCGGAGCGAGTCCTCGCTGAGGCGGAGCGGGTCGGGATGGCCGTGGACAGGGTATCAGTAACTCGTTCGGCCGCAGTCGCGATCACTTTCATACGTGTGCGTCGCTACGGAATTTTTGAGTGTGACTCTGATGGCGACGTCGTGTTAACGCTCACGAACCGAGCTAACGATGAGGAAGCAGACGCCTACGTTGTGGCCCCGGGGCAAGAGAAAGCTCACCTTGAGAAGGCGCTTAGCTTCCTTGAAGGATGATGGGTGATGGTCCGCGCGCGGGATGAGGCCATTCCGGCCGAGGAACCCCTATATCGCAGCATCTCTTCCGACTACATAAACGGCGAAGACATTCTTCCCCAGGCGATCGACCTTCCGCGCTGTTCTTTCAACCGTTCCAAGCACTCGATCCCAGAGGCGGTACGAACTCTTCGCAGGCCGAATGATACCGGCATCGTGGAGCTGCTACCGCGAAACCTGCCTCCGCCCGTTCCGCGCGCGAGCGGGAGCCCATACGAGTTCTTCGCGGTCGACGATCCCAACCCGGCCGAGGATCCAGAGAACGACGCTCATTGCGAAGTGCGCATCAAACCTCAGGGGGCAGCGTTCAGCAAGAATCACAAAGTCAAGAAGGATGTGCTCGCACTAGCCAAGAACTCTCTGGCGAAGAACCTGAGGCTGCACACTCCGCCGCGCTAAACCCTCCGAACGGGTCCGCACCGACCCGCCAGCTCAAGTTATTCGCGCCATGACATTGCTCGTCCCGGTGGACTCATTCGGGCTACCTGTGCGGGCCAATGGTGGTCAGTCTCGTCGGTCCGACAATAAGCCACAAAACCCCTAAGCTCATGGCCGTCGACTCAAGAGCCGGCCAACGATGAACGCCCGCAGCATCAGCAGCGAACACGTGCTTCAACAGCCAAGCCCGGCGCTTGGGTGCGCCGGCTCGTTGAGTGTCGGTGTCTGGCGTGAGCAGCTCCAGCTGATCGCCCGGAGCCGGTGGCGGCGCATGCGCGGTGGAGTCGAGGCGAGGCGTGGACACCACTTCAGAGCGCAACGCGGAATGGCTTGAAAGTAGGCCAAAGTAGCGCATGAGGTGAAAACGCCGCGGCGGGATAGCTGCGATGAGGCGAGCGATGATGTCCTGGCCTTCGAAAAGCAGTGATGCTCCCGGGCTCCAGCGTGCTAAGGGTACGGGGAGCAGCTCGATGTCCAAGCATTCACGTTTTCATCCTGGTGAGCCGCCTCAACTCATACCCCAGCTGCGCACTCGACGCCTTGATGGGAGCTCCCCCTCAGAAACACCGCCGCTGATAAAAATCGGCGGAGGCTGCTCAGGGATAGTGCTTATTGATTGTGATCCGGCGACGGTTGAGATCGCACCCGCATCAGGAGACGTCACCATGTATGAGACCAACCCCGCTGGCCAGCAAATTCGTAAACTCAAGAACGAACGCGGGGTCACATCGCACGCAGTCTGTGAGGTCGAGACGCGCGAAACAGGTATGACACTCTCTGCTCAGTTCACAGACTCCGCAGGCCAGCCCTCCAAGGACCTGGAAGAGCAGGACGCTCTTGAGTCGTTGGTTTCAGGCTGGAATCACTTGCGCGGCACGAGTTATGTTTCAAGACATCAGGCCGATCCTGCGCTCTTTGAAGACGGATTTATGGAGTCCAAGACTCCGGAGGAGCGCACCCTGCGAGTGCAGATCACTCACTTAGAACCGTCACTTCGCGGACGCCTCGGTCGAGATCGTCACGTGCTTGACTTTGACATATCCAATCTAGGGCAAGCGATCCAGGCGGCTATCTGCCGAAAAAGTTACTATCCCGAGGATGTTCAAGCCTCCGCCTTACTCGCCCTGTACCTCCCTGTGGACCCGGGCGAAGAGGCAAGAAACCACTTAGAGCATGTCAAAGTTGACCCTCTCAGGTATCAGGAAGTGTGGGTGTGCGTTTCGCGCCGAATGGGTCACCCCCTAAAGTCAGCCACTCCGCTGTTAACACACGTTCAACAAGCGTGTCCAACTCAACCAGGCAAGCCGAACGAACGCGCTCAATAAGCTGCTCCTCGGCGGGCTTTGGTTGTCGATGCTGACGCTCATCAGCGGTTGTTCGCGTTCTCGACACCGCCAAATCCCGCTTGCCCTCCGCTCGCGCTACCCCCCGCCGCGCCCCCGGCTCCCCCCAACACCACGAGCGCGCCAAACGAGTTCAGCTGTGAACAGGCGAGCGGCGAGCCTATAATCAGGCACGCCGCCAACGCCATACCAAGTACTCCGCGCTGCACTCACTTGACCGTGGGCGGGAAGACGCCAGCGTCGCGCGCGATGTCGCAGCCGCGCGGAGCTGAACTCATGCCGTCCTCCGTTTTCACGATCTTGAATTCCACACGCCGATTCTTTTCCCAGGCGTCAGGCTGGCTGCGATCGTCGATCGGACAATATTCACCGTAACCCTGCGATACCACCCGGCTGAGAGCGACACCACGCGCCACGATCGCCTGCACCACGGAGGCTGCGCGGGCTTGAGTGAGCTTCAGGTTGGCTTCATCCGAGGAACGCTCATCCGCGTGGCCAGCGATTTCGACCACCAAGAACTCGGGGTGGCCTTTCAGCGTCGCGGCAACAGCATCCAGGATCGAATCGGACGCGGGCAAAATCTTGGCACTGCCGGTTTGGAACTGCACCTTCTGCAGGATCATGATGTCGTTGCCCTCCACCACCACGAGCCCCTTGTCCGGGCAACCGTCTTTATCGTCGGTTCCGTTGTAAGTTTCCGGGTCGTTCGGGCACCGATCCTCGGCATCGAGAATGCGATCCTTGTCGTTATCCGGATCGGGGCAGCCGTCTTCATCTTCGAAGCCGTCTTTGTCTTCCGGATCATTCGGACACTGATCATCGACGTCTAAGATGCCGTCTTTGTCGTTGTCCGGATCGGGACAGCCATCTTTATCCTCAAAGCCATCTCGGTCCTCGGCTTGATCCGGGCAGCGATCAATGTTGTCGGCGATGCCATCGCCGTCGCGATCGCCCGCGAGCTTGCTTTCGGGGCAGCCGTCGTCGTCTTCGTCCCCGTCTTTATCTTCGGGCACGTTGGGGCAACGATCATCAACATCCAGGATGCGATCCTTGTCGTTGTCCGGCTCAGGACAGCCATCGCCATCCTCAAAATCGTCGAAATCCTCAGGATTGTCTGGGCAGGCGTCTTGATCATCTTTATAGCCATCGCCATCGCGGTCTCCGATTGAGGGCTCGAAGACGAATCCGAGAATCATGCGCGTGTCGGCGGCTTGAAAACCCGTGGTTAAACGGGCGCCGGCGCCCAGCATCAGGTAGCTGTTCTTCTCAACGAAAAGCTTGATGCCACCGACCGCTTCTTGGCTCAAAAGCTGCTTTTGATCAGAGGCCGTGCCGATGAGATAGCTCCCGTACGTTTCTCCAACCAAATCCAACGCGTCCACTGCCCGCCAAGAAACACCCAGCCCATACGTAGCCAGATTGCCGTATTCGAGCACGCCTTCTTTGAGCTGAGGCACGTTGGTTGTGTCGTTCTCAAACACAGAATTTTTCCCTGTGTGCCCGCGATAGCCACCGTTGAGGCCAATCTTGAAGCGGCGTGTAAAGCCAAACTGCTTCTCCGCCACCAACTGCGGCCAAAACCAAACTCCCGGATCGCCACCCAGATCGCGCGGTGAATCTGAAACCGGAATGCCCGCCTGAGCGGTCACTGCCAGACCAAGACCATCCTGAATGCGCGTGATGCGAAGCTTGCCATGCAGCGCGAGGGTCGCGATCTTTTCGGCATCCAGCGCAGCTGAATTGTAGAGCGCGTTGCTCGGGCCGATTTGATAAGCGCGATCACCCGTCATCAAAATAACGGGCACGGTGACGCCCACCACAGCCAGATTCTTGATGCCATAGTTGAAATTGAAGGTGCCTTGGAACGAATCGCGAGCGAGCGCTTTGGTGCCCGTCCCGACCTGCATCCCGAACATGCAGGTTTCCTTGACACAGGGTGCGCCGGCTGAGTCCACCGGGACGTTCTTGTTCGCGGTGCGAAGGATATTCTTCCCGTAATCCAGGACCAATCCGAAACTGATGTCCCCGTTCCCGATGATGTCGGAGCCATTGGTGGAGAAGAAGCCCTTAGAATCCAAGGCTGGCCGGAATAGGTGCGTGTCCATCCCCTCGGGATTCGAAGCGCTGACGCGCGTCGTCTCGGCCGTCTGCGCCTGAGCTGAATGGGCAGCCGCCAGCAGCGCCACCCCAAAAGCCAATCCCCAACTGCCGCCCCGGGTGCATGCCACCATATGTTTCTGATCTCCCATGTCGTTGGCGGGGGAAAGTTTCTGCGGCCCTCGCGAATGCTCGCCGTGAAGCTACCACCCCGCAATTTATGCTGTCAACGAACGCGAAACCCAGAAAACAGGCTCGGAGGCCTGGATGGGCTCAAACTCGGTCATTGGGGATTTCCCAGGCTCTGGTTTAATCGAGGCATCGTGCGTGCTCTTGGCTTTCTCTCCCTCGCCGGTGTGTGCTTGGCGTCACTTGGGCATGCTGAAGAGGGGCCATCGCGGCTCGCTGGACGTTGGCAGGCGGGCCCTTTGAGCGAAGTGTGGACGGTTCAACAATGGGGCGGTGCGTGTGGGCCGCGACCTAGCGGAAGCTCACAAGCCGGAGGGCTCGTTCAAGTCGAACAGAACGGAGCCGAGCTCTCCATCGCCGGGCTCGGGCGCGCCTTCACCACCCGGCAATGTTGGGAGCAGTTCCCGGGGCTCGCCCCGGCAACCCACTCTGCTTCGGAGCGCGCCTGGAAGACCGTATGCCGGACAGGACCTAGCGATCCTCGCCAAGCCAAGGTAACGACGGCGATCTCTGCCACCGACACCCAGCTATCGCTGAATGAAACCGGTGAGTATCGATTCAGCATTAACGACCAAGTGTGCCTAGCGAGCGTGCGACGCACACGCAGCTATCGGCTGCTGGAGCCAAAATTTAGGCCCCCGAGCGCACCCGAACCTGAGCCAGTCCCCAGCGTCGCGCCCAAGGCAGAAGACACTCGTTGCGCCCACCCGGGACCGCCCGCCCGCCTGGAGGTACGCCCTGAGAGAAAACTGTTGCGAGCAGGAGAGAGCTTCCGCTTCAACGCCCGCGTTCTGGATGAGCGCGGTTGCTCGCTCGGCGTGCCTATCCGCTGGGAGCTAGGAAGTGCCGAAGGCGTCCGACAATCGCCACCGGGGACAGTGCTCGTTGACGCCGGCGCCAAGGAGCAAGAGATCCCGCTCATGGTTCGAGCGGAGCAAAAGTCCGTTCAGGTGTTCGTCGAAATCGCGTCCAGCGAACGCTACGAGGCGCTGCTTCAGCAAGGGAGCTTCAACGCCCAAGGCGAGTCGCAAAAGGCAGCTGAGGCCACCATTGCCACTGGGGCCATCGGAGCCGATTCTGCAACTACCAGCGAATCAGGTAACAAGAAGACGCGATTTTTGGTGATCGTCGGCGCCCTTCTGCTCGGACTCTTGGCGCTCGCCGCGGCCCTACTGGTGCGGAAACGCAAACCCGAGCCAAAGCCTCCCGAAGGGCACGCAGTTGCGCCGCGCCAGGCCATTTCGCCCCGAATCACGCGAAAGATCTGCCCGCTGTGCGGGGTGAACTATCCTGGCGAAGCAGTTTTCTGCGGCTCAGATGGCGCTTCTCTGGTTCCCCTCAACTAGACCGCAACTCTTCTCGGTGATTTGCTAGACAGACTTGTTTAAGGTCACACGCAACATACAGATGTGGAGGCAGCTCATCCTATGAACGTCAATTGCCAGTCCTGTGGAGCTAAGTACGCGATCGCTGACAATAAAGTGCATGGGCGCAAGGTTAAGGTGCGCTGCAAGTCCTGTAACACAACGATCGTTGTAGACGGCACGGAGCTCGCATCGGACGGGGACGTACAGATTGGCAACGTCGTCACCGATCCGAAAACTCTCGACGGCAGCGAATTGTCTCCGTTGGTAGCAGAAGGAGAGATGTGGTCCGTCAGCGTCACCGACGACGATCAGCGCGAGCTCAATACAAGCCAAGTGATCGCCGCTTTTCGAGCGGGACAATTCAACGATGCCACGTTCATCTGGAAAGAAGGCATGGGCGATTGGCTACCGCTTCTCGACGTCCCGGAATTTCAGTCGCTCCGTCAGCCTGTAGCTAAGCCCGTCGCAGCGGGGATCCCAAGGCCTGCGGCGGGAGCTGCACCGGTGGCAGCAAGAGTCTCCACGCTCCCCAAGCCGCGAACCCTCACGCGCGATCTCTTTAGTACCGCTTCAACCCAGGAAGAAGAGACCGCCCCGGCCCCTTCGCCTTTCGCCACGAACTCGGCAGACGCTACCGGAGCACGCAACGAAAGCTCGGTGTTGTTTTCACTCGACGCGCTCAAGCGACAAAGCGTCCCCGCGCCGGCTCCCAAAACGGCTGCCGATGATCCGTTCGGCCTCGGTAATCTGGGCGCGAGTGGCGGCGGAATGGGCGGTTTTGGAGGCACCGGCGCGCTGTTCTCACCCGATGCGCACGCGCTGCTCACTGCACCCTCCGTTGCGCCACCTCCATCCCTCGCCGTGGCACGGGCAGGTGTCCCAGCGTTTGATATAGCGCCTCCACCCCAAAAGAAGAGTCCGCTCATCTGGATCGGTGCAGTCGTTGTGTTGTTAGCTGGAGCTGGTGGAGCCTATGCCCTGTTCGGAGACAAAGCACCGAGCGAAGCAGTGGCAGAAGGTACTTCCGCCAGTTCAACCGACACCGCTGACGCCGACAAGAAAGCCGAAGAAGCCAAAGCTGCCGCTGACGCCGACAAGAAAGCCGAAGAAGCCAAAGTTGCCGCTGACGCCGACAAGAAAGTCGAAGAGTCCAAAGCGACCGCTGACGCCGACAAGAAAGCCGAAGAAGCCAAACCCTCCTCACAGCACTCCGGCACGGCGACGACCCCTGGAACGAAGCCCACCGCTAACCCAGCCGCGGTCGCCGCTGCCACTCCAAAACCAGGCAAAGCTAAGCCTGCCGAGGCTGCGGAACCGAGTGGCGGTGGCAGTACGTTCAATGTTGGCGCTGCCAAGACAGCGCTTGCCGCCGCGGCGGGCCAAGCCGCGAGTTGCAAAAAGGGTGACCAAGGCGGAAGCGGCAAAGCCACCGTCACATTTTCTCCGAGTGGTCTGGCCTCAAGCGTCACCATCTCTGGGATCTCCGGCTTCGCGAGCAATTGCGTGAATGGCCTGTTCCGGCGCGCTCGCGTGCCCGCCTTTACCGGTGCGCCCGTAACGGTTTCGAAGGGCTTCAAGATCCCGGAATGAGCATGCGGGGAAAGCCTGTGGTTGTGTCGGCGGAGGAGCATCAGCGTTTGCGCGGCGAGCATCTCGGATTCGGGGCGCTTTATCGGAAATTTCTCAAGAAATACCCGTCGAAAGAGTTCGGGGTGGATCCGAACCTGTGGAAGGGGATCCGTGATCGGAGTGCTGGGAGGCCCGTCAAGCTGTGACGCACCCACTAAAGCTCTGCATCCCCGTAAATCGACGTGAGAGAGAGCTCTGCTCCAATGCTCGGCAAGAGCACTTGCTGATCCCCGCTGAAAATTTCCGTGCGCCAGCCGCGTGTGGATCTCTCGTGGAGCTCGACGCAGCGTGAATTCTGAGAGAAAAGCAGGATGGCCTGGAGCGTGTCGATTAGTTTGTATTGCTTAAGCTTCTCACCACGGTCGTAGGCCGCGGTGCTCTCACTCAATACCTCAACCAGGACTTTGGGATTTAGGATGCTCAAGTCGCTCTCAGGATCTCTTTCTAATTCACCGCGCACCACCGACACGTCGGGATAAGCCGTAAGCCCGCTTGAAAGCACTCGAATGCGGAGATCTGAACTGAAGACCCGACAGCTGCCACCGCGAAGCTGTGCGAGCAGCGCTGCGCTTATCGCCACGGTCAACGCGGCATGTTCCGGCATTCTGCCCGCCATCGCGTAGATCTCCCCGTTGAAGAATTCATGCTTCACGTTGGAGCCTGCCTCAAGTGCAAGGTACTCGCGGTACGTGTAGCTATGATACGGGGCCGGCTGCGCCATCCGGGCATTGCAACGGGAGGCAGAGCCTGACGCTATCAAACCGCGATCGAAATGATCTGGTTCAATGTCTCACAGGACAAATCGAAGACGTCCTTTGCCACTTGCTTCCAGGGATGTGGCTTCGCGTTTCGTGCTCGCCAGTCGAATGATTTGGGTTGGTGCCCAAGGACGTAGCTAACGGCGCCCTTTGGCCCAACAAATCGGATGGCAAATGGATTCGTCTCGTTGAAGCCGGCTGTGGTCATTGGCAAGCCAATGACCATTCCCGTGCGTTCATTGAACGATCGCGGAGAAAGCACCATCAATAGGTGAACATCCTTCATTTCGCGGCCTGCCTGCGGGTTGCAATCGATCCAGATCATGTCCCGACGATCCGGGCACCAGCGCGCACGTGTCGCCATCAGAACACTTCGTTCCCCCGCCGAGTGGCAACCATGGCTTCTCCGCCATGGCGCGCGGGATCGAAGGCCGCAAGCTTCTGCGCAAGGCTCAGCTTGGGCTTTCCAATGGCTTTCACCAATACGCCTGCCTGTCCCACTGACAACTCGACGGGCTGCCCTAGAGTGAACCGCGCCGCGCGCGCCACCGAAACGGGAATGCGAACCGCCAGGCTATTGCCCCATTGTTGGACCTTCAAGGACGCCGTTTTTGCCATGAATCAGGACTCCGCAACGAAGCTAAGGCTAGTGAGAACGGAGGATGTGTCAACCTGTATCTACATAGACGCCAGCGCCAGCGCGCCGCGGGCGGCACTCCCCTTGGCACCCCATACTGATTGTGTGATTGGGCCTCTGTTTCTCAGACTTTCTTAGTAGCGAAAATGAGCCAAAGCCGACCGCAAGCCCCGCTTTAGGACGAAGCGGCGGAGAGCACACCAAGTTGTTGTTGATGCCCTCCGCGCAGGCGTGCCAGGTGAGCCCTTTCGTTCGTTTGGAAGGTAGTAAGCATGCTTACTATCTTGTGTTCGAGTTTGAGATAGGGGTCACGGACAAGTTTGGGAGCACTTGGGGCCTTGCTTCCGGACCGTTTTGGCAGTTCGATCGCCTGATGTTCCAGCATCTCGGAGCGAGCAGCACTGAGAGGCAACGCGCTGTGCGGCACTGCACTGTTTTCACGGCACTGGCTCTTCTGTTGCTTGCGCCTAGTCGCGCACAAGCGCAGCCCACGGCGTTGGCCCCACGCCAGCAGGTGCGCCTGGTTTACCAAGTCCCGCTTGAACAAGCCGATTGTTCGCCGCAATCCATGCTGGAAACCTCGATCGTCAATCGCCTCGGATATCAGCCTTTCGACGCGCTGGCTCCCACGACATTGCTGGCTTTGATCGTGGTTGAAAACGGAGTGTTGGTCGGACGAATAGCGCTCATGACAGGCGACTCCGGGCAAGGCCTGCGCGAGCTGAAAGCTGAGGTCGGAAGCTGCGCTGAGCTGGTTCAAAGTCTCGCTCTAGCCATCAGCATTGCGCTCGATCCGCTGGCGGCCGAAGGCGAAACGCCAGTGCCACCACCGGTTCCCGTCAATTCGATTCCACCGGGCGCAGCAGCGCCGAGCTCCGCATCCGGCACCCCTGCGCTGGCGCCTCAGGTTCCCGCAACACCCGTCGTGGGTGCCCCGCCAGCCCCGCCACCTTTCCCGCCTTCCCCAGCGCCGTCTCAGAATAACTCCCTTTGGGAACTCGCAGGTGGGTTCGCGGTTTCACCATCACTCCTCCCCACCACTGCGTTCGCCGGAATGCTGGGGCTTCGCTTCCACGGCGGAATGTTCGAGGGCGGGGCCGGTGCATTCGGAGCCTGGAGTCGTCGCCTTGATCGCTCCGATGGCCGCGGCGCTCAGGCAACGTCGCTCGCGGGACGTTTGGAGCTGTGCGCGAGCTTATCGGGTGTGAGCGCTTGCCTCCCCACGTACCTGGGCGTGGTCCGAGCGCAAGGTTTCGGGTTTGCCACCAGCTACCCTCTCCAAGCCGAAGTCTTTGCCGCCAGTGGGCTCGGACTGAGAGGCAGTTGGGACCCCTCTCCAGGTTGGACGTTGGAGCTGGGAGTAGAGGCTGTCTACGCCTTCCAGCCGCTGATCTTTGAGGTGAATAACCTGGAAACGAACAGCCAAACGCGCTTGTGGCGACAACCCAGGGTTCCTGTACTGTTCCAGCTGGGTGCGGCTTTTCAGCTGTAGCCAGCTGGCTCAAGTTGCCCGCTCCTGCGGCCCACAAAGCGGGCTATTTCCCGCCTTAGGAACAAAGTTTGGGAATTTCGGCCGGGCTCGGTCAATCTTCTTTTGTGACCAGCGGCGCAGCATTCGGGGTCGGGTCCGTGGCGTACGCGGTGCAATCTGATTTTGGAGCCCTGTATTCACAGGAAGTAGATTTTGTATGGCGCTGCCTCAGGCGCTTCGGAATAGCGGACCGTGATCTGCCGGACCTCACCCACGACGTATTCGCCACCGCTTGGCGACGCTTCTCAAGCTTTGACAACACACGCCCACTTCGACCCTGGCTTTTTGGAATAGCTCAGCGAACCGCCTTGGCCCATCGCCGCCGCAGTTGGTTTCGCCGAGAGGTTCTTGAGGAGCCCAGCCACGAGCCCTCGACTGAAGCTACTTCGGAAGCAGTCTTGGATGCCTGGCGCACTCGGGTGCTCATCGAACGCGCCCTCCACCAACTCCCCAAACGCGAACAAACCGTGCTTGTACTCCACGATTTTGAAGAGATCCCCATGGCCGAAATTGCGTTAACCGAAGAAATCCCCGTCAAAACGGCCTATTCGCGCCTAGCGCGCGCACGTCAACGCTTTGCTTCCGAAGCACGACGTTTGGAAGCGAGCGTGCCCATGTTGTGGAGGTCCCATGTCGGGCTCTAACGATGACCTCACACTGATTCACGGTCTGCGGAGCTTAGAAGAGCGCAGTATACCGGGTGCGGTGCGCCGAGATGTGGCTAGAAAGTTAGAGAGCACACTCTTCGCTGCTGCCAGCCCGAGCCGAGTGAGGCCGCTCTATCGTTGGAAGTTGGCGCCGCTTTCATTGGCTTTCGTGATTGTTGGAACGTCGGGAGCACTTTGGGCTTCGATCAATGTGGTGCGAACGGTTTTCTTGGCGAAGGCTCCTCTAGAGGATCTCCAGCCTAGGGTGAAGCAAGCTGAGCAAGTCAACGTGAAGAAGGTTGCTCAAGGTCGAACCGAGGGTGCGAGCCCGCCCGTCGAGAAGCCTGCGGAGCCGGCGGCCATTTCGAACGAAACCGCGCCGAGTTCGGCTCAATTGGAGCCGCAACAGGCCACCTCCAAGTCGCCGGTTAGAAGTTTTCCAGAACGGCGCGACACCGCTACAGCCATTGAGAACGCGCCAGCACAGCTAAAACCTGCGGTTGCAAGCCTGGGTTCCGTGGCAGCCTTTGAGGTTCCACCGAACAGTGTACCGACCGACAGCTCACTCCAAGCCGAGCGCTCCCTGATCGATGGCGCCCGCTCCGCGATTCGGGCTGAGAATTCGGCGGCCGCCGAACGTGCCTTGTCCGAACACGCCAACCGATACCCCCAGGGTCGCCATGCCGAAGAGCGCGAAGCACTCCGCGTTTTCAGCGCAGCTCTCCGCTCAAGGGATGCAGCGCGGCAGGCGGCACACACCTTCCACAATCGCTATCCGAACAGCTTGTTCTGGCGCGGCATCGCGAACGAACTCCAAATTCAATAACTCATATCTATCTAGGCTAACGCCTCACAGAAAGGTCCAATCGCATGAAAAACGCATGGAGCTTCGGCATCACCAGCCTCCTGGTGCTATCGAGTTGCGCGGGGAAAACAGTCCTCTTGGGCGAGGAAGGCAGCGGAGCGCTCTCGGGCGAAAGCTCTGGCATGGGGGGAAGCCAATCCAGCGGGGGAGCCACAACAACGCTCGTGACTGCTACCGGTGGTGCCACTACCGGAAGCACCACTACCGGTGGTACCACGGGGAATGCGGAACCTGCGAGCAAGGTTGGCGGAGGGTTTCCGAATGTTTCTGCTGAGCCGGCGGACGCACAGGGCTGCGTCGGCGGGAGCGCTGTAACATTGCCGCCTTCAATCTTGGCAGCACGTATGGCTTTGTTCCTTTACCAAGGCGTTCCTGATGCGGAGTTGCTCGCGGCGGCCAACTTTGGCGCGCTCTCGACAACCGCTGGCATTGCCTGCCAAGCTAGGCGAATGCTGGGGGCACCCGCGGCGGCCAACGGTGTTCGGGAGCTCTTTCGGGCTTGGCTTGGTTATACGCCGACGCCCTCGCCAGACACTGCTTACGGCGTCGATGCTGCGACGCGTTTGCTGATGGTCGAAGAAACCGATACGTTTTCAAACCACGTGTTCTTTTCTCCGGCGAGTAGTTTCGAAGAGCTCCTCACAGCTCCGTATTCGTTTCTGAATGCTGCTTTGGCGCAGCACTATGGCGCAATGTTCCCTGCGTCACAGCAGGGATTCGCTCAAGTTTCTTTTCAACAAGAACAGCGTAGTGGCGTGCTAACGCAGGGCTTGTTTCTGACCACCACGCCGGATCACGTGAATATCACCAAGCGCGGGAACTGGATTACAACTCAGTTTCGCTGCGCCGGAGCAGCCCCGTCTCCGCCAGGGATTGTAATCCCCCTTTCGCCACCACCTGGTTCGGGACGAGACCGTTTGGCAGTCGCGACGGCACATCCGGCCTGCGCGGGCTGTCACCGAGCTGTCGATCCGCTGGGCTTCGGACTCGGGTACTTCGACGAACAGGGTCTATTGCGCACC
>Ga0209490_10002364_pt1 | contig 17892 bp, 14 predicted proteins | sample MAT06_FD_187209 | JGI IMG/M metagenome (GOLD analysis project Ga0209490, IMG submission 187209) | Freshwater microbial communities from Lake Fryxell liftoff mats and glacier meltwater in Antarctica - MAT-06 (SPAdes) (version 2) | ecosystem: Environmental > Aquatic > Freshwater > Ice > Liftoff... | reverse complement strand
AAGGTTGAGCCAATCAACGGCCCTCGGGCCGGTCACCAAGTACTTGGCGAAGGTCGATATCTCGAACACACCCACGTTCTCACGGACGTTGCGTGCCTCCGCTCCCACGCTGGCCCACCAGTTGGGTCGGGAGTACGAGTAGATGTCGTCAGCTTGTTCGCCGCCCCGGGCAAACCACAGTGGCTGTTCCCAGCCGTTGTTAAAACCGAAGACTGCACCAAGCGCCTGCTGGCGTTCGTAAGCCGGAAAGGTGCGCACCGGCCGACCGGCGGCGCACTCCAGGTGCGGGAACGGCCGTTCCTGACGGTTGGCATAGTAGTACTTGGTGCGTTCGATCGTGAAGTTGCGCCCGGCCCATTTTCCGAAACGCGCCACGTCCCAGAAACTGACGTCGAGGCTGGGCTCGCCCTCCATGATCCATTCGGCGATCGTGCGGCCGATGCCACCGCCCTGGTTGAATCCGGACATGACGCCGCAGGCGCAATAGTAGTTCTTGAGTTCCGGATGCGGTCCGATCAGGGGCCCCAGATCGGGCGAGAAGATCATCGGGCCGTTCACGATCGACTTGATCCCGGCCCGGCCGAGCGCCGGTATGCGGTCGCATGCGATCTCGAAGTTGCGTTCCATACGGTCGAGGTCGTTCGACAGGAGTTCGTGTCCGAAGTTGGCCGGGGTACCATCGACGGACCAGTGGTAGCAACGGTTCTCGTAGGCGCCCAGGAGAATGCCCTTGCCCTCCTGGCGCGAGTAGTAGCCCGCTTCGCTTTCGCCGATGGTCGGTAACTCACCGTCCATGGCCTCGATTTCGGGAATGGCATCCGTGACCAGGTAGTGGTGCTCCACTGGCATCAAGGGCAAGCGGATGCCCGCGAGCTGCGCAACTTCCCGTGCCCACAATCCTGCGGCGTTGACGACCACGTCCGCATGAATCGTTCCCTCGGAGGTGACGACGTCCCAGCCGCCGTTCGGCAACGCCGTGGTAGCCGTCACCCGGGTATGGCGATGGATGGTGGCGCCGCCTTCGCGCGCCAGCGTGGCGAAGGCATTCGTGACCGAGGAGGGATCCACATGCCCTTTGATCGGCTCCCACAAGATGGCCTTGAGGTTGGCTGTGTTGAGCACCGGGGCAAGCCGGCGCGCCTCATCGAAACTGATCCACTCGGTCTCCACCCCATTGCGGCGCGAGCGTGCGCGCGATACTGCCAGTGTCGTTACTTCATCCTGTGTGGCCGCCAAATGCATGCCACCGGTGGGGTGGTAACCAATCTCGTGCCCGATCTCCTTTTCGAGCTGTCGGTACAGATTGATCGTATACACCTGCAAGCGCTGGGCATTCGAAGGCCGGGCCAAGGAGAACAGGTTGCCTGCGGCGTGCCAGGTCGAGCCTGAAGTGAGTTCACTGCGCTCCAGCAGGACCGCGTTCTTGCATCCCATTCTGACCAGGTGATACAAAATCGCGCAGCCGGTGACACCGCCGCCTATGACGACCACTTGCGCATGGCTCTTCATGAAACATCCTTAAAAACATCAAGCAAATACTGTCAAACTGCGATCGCGTCGCGCAGGCCTGGCGGCAGTTCGATCACAGATCGCTTCGCAACAGCCTCTTCCAGCCAACCGGTTCTAAGCTGGGGAACCGAGCTGATCAGCACTCTGGTATAGGCATGCTGGGGGTGGCTCAGGATGTCCTGGGTTGGGCCCGCTTCGACGACTTCACCTCGCAACATGACCAGGGTGTCCTCTGCCAACGCGGCGACAGTTGAAATGTCGTGGCTGATCAGGATGATGGAAAGGCCAAGCCGGCGTTTGAGATCGTGCAGCAACTCGATGATCTGCTCACGCACAACCGAATCGAGCGCTGACGTAACCTCATCGCAAATAATCACATCCGGGTCGGCCACCAAAGCGCGTGCCAGATTCACGCGCTGCTTCTGGCCGCCAGATAGTTCCTGACCGTATCGGTCGGCGAAGGAGGCTGGCAGCTGGACCATCTCGAGGATGCTGGCCACTTTCTCCCTGCAGGCCTGACCGGACAAACCAAGCAGATGCTGCACGACCCGGCCAAGCAACTTGCCAATGGTGTGTTTGGGGTTCAATGCCGTGTCGGCCGACTGAAAGACGATCTGCACCCGGCGCAATTGGTCCTTGCTGCGGCGTTCAATGCCGGGGCTTAGCAACTGGTCCCCCAGCAACAATTCGCCACCGGTGCGCGGAAGAAGGCCAGCCAGCACCCGGGCAAGAGTGCTTTTGCCAGAACCGGACTCGCCAATCACCCCCAGTACGCGGCCCCGATACAGGCGCAGACTGACTTTGGACAGCGCTTGGAGAGCGTGCTTTCCGTCTGCGCCCTTCGGTCCATAACCGGCGACGAGACTACTTGCCTGCAGGACTGGCAATGGTGTTGTGTCCTGCTGCGTTTTCGACCTCCGTGAACTTGACGCCGGCACGGCTGCGGTGCGCAGGCCTGGTCCGCTGGCTCGCATCAGCAAGCGTGTGTAATCGCATTCGGGCTGAGAAATTATTTGCGAGGTGGCCCCTGCCTCCTGGATCTCGCCATCCAGCAAAACCACAATCCGGTCCGCAATCTGGGCCACGACAGCCAGGTCATGGCTGACATAGATCGCTGCAGTGCGGCGCTCCCGAATCAGCTTCTTGAAAGACATCAACACAGATATCTGGGTCGTGACATCCAGTGCCGTGGTGGGCTCGTCAAACACGATGAGGTCCGGTCCCGAGCCCATCGCCATTGCGGCCATGAGCCGCTGCAGTTGGCCGCCAGACACCTCGTGCGGGTAGCGCGACCCAATCCGCTGGACGTCGGGCAAGCCCAGTTCCTGGAACAACTCGAGTGCCCTTTCTTGTGCCCTGTGACGAGGGGCCAGGCGATGCTCCAGAACGGGTTCCATGACCTGTTCACCTATGGTCAGGCCGGGATTGAAGCCCGCTGCCGCACTCTGCGAGACATACGCGACCCGGTTGCCACGCAACGCGCGCAAGGTCGGACCGTCAAACGACAAAACGTCTGCACCGTTGACCAGAACCTTGCCTCGCCTGCGTACAAGGCCGGGGCGCAGGTACCCCAGTGCACTGAGCGCAATGGTTGTCTTGCCAGAACCCGACTCGCCAATCAAGGCGACGACCTCACCTGGATTGACCGTCAGGTTGATGCCGGTGACGATCGGCGGGCTGCCCGGCGCGGCTTTTTCCGCCACGATCACCAAGTCTTCGATTTGGAGTATTGGCGCGCTCATCAGGTAACCTCCGCGCAATGCGCTGCGGTGCGAGCTTGCTTGGGAGCGGTCCGGCGCGGCGCTCATGCAATCTTTCCGGCAATCGCGCGCCCGGAACTTGCGGCAAAATCGTCCGCCACAAGGTTGAGGCCTATGGTGAACGAGGCGATTGCCAACGCCGGATAAACGGACGCGGGTGATCCTCCGACCAGCCCCGGCATGTTTTCGCGCACCAGAGTTCCCCAGTCTGCGTAGGGAGGCTGTACCCCCAAACCAAGGAAGCTCAGGCTGCTAAGGAACAGAATCGAGAAGGACAGCCGAATACCGAAATCTGCGACCAGAGGCGTAGCCGCGTTGGGCAACACTTCATGGAACAGAATCCAACCGACGTGTTCACCGCGGGCTCGCGCAACCTGGACAAAGTCCATGACAGTGATATCCATTCCAAGCGCACGCGCGATACGAAACACGCTGGTTGAGTAGATCAAACCAGTCATCAGTATCAGCAGTGCGGCGGACGGACCCAGCGCGGCGATGATCACCAGCCCCAGCATCAGCGTGGGGAAGGAATGGAAGGTGTCGACGACCCGGCTGATGACCATGTCGACCCAGCCGCCTTTGATTGCCGCGAAGATACCCAGGGCAGACCCCACGGAGGTGGCGATCAGCGTGGCAACGGTGGCCATGCCAATCGTCAGCCAGGCACTGTGCACGATGCGCGAGAACAGGTCACGGCCAAGATAGTCCGCTCCGAGCAAAATCTTTCCCTTTGCCGCCGCGAAACCGTTGTCCGATACAAACTCGGCCAGCGTGAAAGGTGCCAGGAAGGGGCCTGTCACGGCGACGACCAGCCAGAAAGAGATGATTGCTGCGCCGATCCGGCCGGGCCACGTGAGATTGAACCGCGCCTTTGGGAGGGTGTCGCCACGGGACGGCGCGGGTGGGGTGGATTCGGCCATGCGCAGAGTCAATCCCTTCTTTGTCGAAGGCGGGGATTGGACAAGATCGACGCGATGTCGGCCAGCAGGATGAAAAGGATGTAGGCCGCACAAAAGATCATCGCGCAACTCTGGATCACCGGGTAGTCACGCGAGGCGACTCCATCAACGATCAGTTTGGCCAAACCAGGGTACGCAAATACGGTCTCGACGATGACGACACCACTCACCAGCCACGCGAGATTAAGCGCAATCACATTGGCGATCGGACCCATGGCGTTTACCAGTGCATGCCGGAAGACGATGCGGTGCCTGCGCACCCCCTTGAGGACGGCCATTTCAATATAGGATGAACTCAGGATGTTGAGAATCGTCGATCGGGTCATGCGCGCCATCTGCGCCAACAGCACCAGCGAGAGGGTCAGCACCGGTAGCGCCATGGTTCTTGCCAGTTGTTCCAGCGACCGGTACTCTGACACATAGGAAATGGCAGGGAGCCAGCGCAACTGAACCGCGAAGACCAAAACCAACAATGTGGCAAGGAGGAACTCGGGAATCGCAAGCAGGAACATCGTTACGACAGAGACCGCCCGGTCGAACACGCTCTCCGGGTACATCGCCGAAGCCAGGCCGAGGCCGATGGCGGCTGGCACTACCAGCATAGCCGTCAAGCCGGCCAGCAGCAAGGTATTGGGCAGGCGCTGCCCAATCAGACCTGAAATGCTGGCGCCGTTGGCCAGAGAGTTACCCAACTCGCCATGGAGCAGCCCGGAAACCCACGAACCATACCGAACTATGGCTGGCTGATTCAGTCCCATCTCGATTCGCAACGCTGCGACGGCCTCGGGAGTCGCCGACTGCCCCAAGACAGCCTGGGCGACGTCGCCGGGCAACAATTGGGTGCCGACAAAGACAAGGATCGTGACCAGCCAAAGCGTCAGGATACCGATCGCCAAGCGTTGCAAAATCAGCTTGAGCATCCAATGGGCGTCGCGGACCGAGGCAATCTGTCAAACATTCAGCAGTACGCAATCAACCGCGCACCGTTGTCCTGGCACCGTCTCTCAAGAGTCCAACCAGACCGTATCGGGGAAGGTATAGCCACCCAGGTAACCAATCGGCACCTGGGTTATGCCCTTGACCTTTGCCGAAAGCCCATCAAGGAAGTCGGTGAAGCCGAACACACCATTTCCGCCCTGCTCATGAAGGATCTTCTGAATTTCGCCATAGATCTGCATGCGCTTGGCCTGATCGAGTTCGCTACGACCCTGGACAATCAGCCGGTCAAGGTTCGGGTCTTTCAATGCGGTTTCGTTCCAGGCGGCGGACGATATCCAACCTAACGACAACAGGATGTCGATGGTGGGCCGAGCATTCCACTGCCCACCATAAAAGGCGCGCTTGAGCCAGATGTTGCTCCAGAACCCGTCGGCCGGCTCACGTTTGAGGTCGATGGTCAGCCCGGCCCGTGCGGCCGATTGCTGAAGTATCTGGCCCATCTCGACGGTTCCGCTTGCCGCATCGGACACGATCAGTTCCACCCGCCCATTGGTCATTCCTGCCCGGGCAAGGTGGAACCTGGCCTTGTCGAGGTCCAATGTCCGCTGCGGGATCGCCTTGTTGTACAACGGGTCGCTCGGTGGTACGAGGTGGTCGTTGCCAAGCTGTCCATAACCTTTCAACACGGTCTTGACATAACGCTCACGGTCAAGAAGATGCTTGATCGCCAGCCTGAAATCGAGGCTGTCGGTGGGCTTGCGGTCGACCATCATCACCATCTGGGAGAACGTCGCCGAAGGCGTGTTGAACAAAGCCAGGTTCGAGCGGCTCTTGACTTCGTCGATGGCGCTCGGGGGCAGCCTGGTGATCGCCTGCACATCGCCCGAAATCAAGGCATTGACGCGGGCCACGCCGTCCTGGATGCCGAAGAACTCCAGCTCGTCCAGATAGGGGCGCCCTTGTTTGAAGTAGTTCGGGTTTCGCGTACCGATGGATCGCACACCAGGGCTGAACTCCTTCATCCTGTATGGCCCGGTACCTACTGCAGTGGCGAACTCCTTCGTTCCATCCTTCACGATCATGAAGTGAGAGGTGCCGAGCATGATGGGCAGATCTGCGTAAGCGGATTTGAGCTTGACGCGGACCGCGCCCGTGCCATCCGCGGTCACCGTGTCGATCAACTCCGAAAGGCTCTTGGCAGCGGATCCCACCGCGGGATCCTTATGGCGCATCAACGAATAGGCAACGTCCTGTGAGGTCAGGCTCTTTCCATCGTGAAATTCAACGCCTCGGCGCAGCTTGAAAACCCATTCGTTGGCTGCCGGGTTCGACTCGAAAGATTCGGCCAGCTCGGGTTGTGCCATGGTGTTGCCGTCGATGCGCGTCAGACCATTGAAGTAGATGTAGCCGCGGATGTAATCGGTGCTCAGCGTCTGTTTTGCAGGATCGAGCGTGTCTTTTGCGCTGGAGGAATGGCCTGCGACGCGCATCTTTCCCCCGCGCTTGGGCGTTTGCGCGATCGCGTCCTGGGCCTGCGTCAGGAGCCCGACGCCGGCCGCCGCCGCGATGCCTGCACCACCAAGCCATTGCAGGATGTCGCGCCGGCTGGCGCCGTGCTTCAATCCGTCAAGAAGTCGTTCACGGTCGTCAATCCTCAGATCCAGCTGGTCGAGCATGAAAATTAGGAAGTTGGGTTTCCTGGAAGCCATGTCTTTTCTCCTCTTGCATTGTTGCCCGTGGCATGGGATGGAAACAAACAGGACATCGAGCCGCCTTGTGACATGTCGATGACTTTCCCTGTCGGCTCAGGTCATTGTGTGGAGCATGGATGCCGGTGCCAAGCGGAATATTTTCATATTGACTTGAATTTTTTTCACTGTCGGATTGAAGCCGATTACCAAGGACTGCCGCCCGACCCGGACCCCCGTGAGGAGACCCTGGATTTCGCGGGTTTACCCGTGGCTGGCTCAGCTATTGGCCAGGTCGCAGGATCCCGTTGTTGCGTGGTTGCGCCTGATCGAGTCAGACTGCGCGGCCATTGCGTGGGCCCACCAGCACGAGCAGTTGCATCCGCGCCCGCTCAGGGCGGGATCACGGCAGCAGCACGGAAGGGGTTGAACCCTGTCACCAGCGCCGCGCCCAGCAACACCAGTGCTCCGCCCAGGTAGATGCCCGGGCTGAGCGCCTCGTCCAGGATCAGGTGGCCCCAGGTCACGCCGAAAATGGGAATGAAGAACATCGGGCTCATGGCAGCGACGGGGGTCATGTGGCGCATGATGCGCAAGTGCATCCAGAAGGCGAGGCCGGATGTCACGACTCCCAGGATGAACACGATAAGCATTGTCAGCGGCGTGAAGTGCGCCTGTGGCCAGGTCCAGACACCCACCGGCAACAGGATCAGCAGGCCGATTGCATGTGCTGGCGCTGCTATCGCCAACGGCTCCATGCGGCGCGTGGCACGTTTCATCAGGGGTGTTGCAAAGCCGAAGAAGAATGCACCCAGGATCGCCGCCGCTGCACCTTGCAAGACCTCGCGCGTGGGTTCGACCGGACCGAGCCCAACGACCAGGCCTACTCCGGTCAGCCCGATCAGGCCGCCAAGCAACTTCTTGCCGGTGAGTGTGTCTTCCTTGAGCCAGGCCGACGCGGCGGTGCCAAACACTACCGCCATGGTGTTGAGCAGTGCCACATAACCCGCTGGCAGATGGAGTGCAGCCCAGGTGAAACACAGGAACGGCGCGGCAATCGACAGCAATCCCAGCAGCGCCAGTTCGCGCCAGTGTTCGCGCGGCCAGCGCTGACCGATCCAGACCATGATCAGGCCCAGCGTCAGACTGGCGATGGCCATGCGCGTGGTGGCGAGAACACCGGGACCGAGCAAGGGGCTGGCGATGCGAACCATCGGGAACGACGCTCCCCACAACGCAGACAAGGCGATCAACTGCGCGAAGTATTTGAGGTTCACTGTGGCGATTGTCTCCGACACGGCAATGCCCGTTGGCGGTCTGTTGACCGGCGCGGCATCACCGACAATCCCGGCGCTGGGCGCCTGCCCGGATTTTTACCCAATTGCACCATGCAACTGCAGGACGTACTTTTCTCCCAGGGATTCGGCACCCGGCGGGTCTGCGCCGGCCTGGTGCAGCAAGGCCTGGTACAGGTGTATGCAGCGCCGGACGCGAGCGTGCCCGTTGTCTGCGCCGATCCGGCTGCCGAGTTCGCTCCCACCGGGCTGCGCATCCGTGTGCAGGGTGTGGACTGGCCATACCATGCGCTGGCCTATCTGATGTTGCACAAACCGGCGCGCACCGAGTGTTCACAAAAGCCGTCGACCTACCCCAGCATCTATACCCTGTTGCCCTCGCCGCTGCGAATGCGCCCGCACAAGAGCGCCATTTGGGGCGTGCAGGCGGTGGGGCGGCTGGACCAGGACACGACTGGCTTGTTGTTGCTTAGCGACGACGGCAAATTCATCCATCGCATGAGTTCGCCGAAAACGCATCTGCCCAAGGTGTATGAGGTCACCGTCAAGCATCCGCTCGAAGACAGGCAGCTGCAACGCCTGCGCGACGGCGTGGTGCTAGACGACGACCCGAAACCGGTGCGCGCCGCCGCCTGCACGGTGGTCGACGCGGACGGCGCGGGTTTGCATTTGCAGCTGACCCTGACCGAGGGCAAGTACCACCAGGTCAAGCGTATGCTGGCGGCGGTTGGCAACCGGGTTGAGTCCTTGCACCGTTCCCGCATTGGCGCGCTGAAGTTGCCATCGGACCTGTTGCCAGGGCAGTGGCGCTGGCTGGGCGCGCAGGAGCTGGCGCAACTGCAGGCGCCACCTGCCTGACTTTGATGAGTCGGAGTGACGCGCCCCGAATCATCAAACAATCCGGGAATCGCTGGTTTTGACCGCGAAGCTTCCCGCCGTTTCGATTGTGAGTTATTTCGCGTGAAGAGCGGGGTCCAGTCCAGTGTTGCGCGCTTTGAATACCTGCAGAGGTGTCTCGCGCCAATGCCGTTACTGCGAGCGCAGCCAACCCTTCGGCAATCGGTGCCAATGGGCCAGCGCGCCGGGCGTCCACGCCGGGCCAACTCCAATCGCGCAGATGGTTTTTGTTGCATGCCATGGGACTGGCGTGACCATCTGATTGGTGCGCGTGGCTCTGTGGCATGCGCAAATGTTTCCGTCTGCCCGGCGCGGACGCCCGACCCGCCCGCTGTAGTGGCTGGCCGTAGACGGATCAAACCCCCGGACCTCCGGGGGCGCTGGATTCGTGTGGATGTTTCGGCTTGCTCAATCCCAGGCCAACAAGCGATCCAGTCGGGCGTGGCGGGTGGCTGCGCCGAGGCGCTGGAGCTATTCGCGCTGGCCACAGAGTCATGCGCAGCGGCCATGGTGGTCGCGCCAACCGCATGGCATATCAAACGCACCATCTGAGCGGGTGCGCAACCGCCACGGCGCGGACGCCCGACGCACTGGCCAACCGGCTGCAGGAGCCGAAGGCGGGCCGCACACCGGTCAGGCATGCAGCGGGCCCGAAGTTGCAGGCCTGCTGCCGTACAAAATCACGCGCGCAATGTTCTGGCGTCCAGACTCCTAGTCCACCGATTGCAGGAACCCGGTCACCAGGCTGGTCGTTGCTGCCGTCTGGTCGCGGTGCGGCGAGTGGCCGCATTGCACCAGCCTGTGCCGTGTTACCGCACCCGTGCGCGGGCAAATTTCGTCGATCTGGCGCATGCTTCCGTAAGGATCGTCCAGGCCCTGTATGGCCAGCAGTGGTGCCGTGATCTGTTGGCACTCGGGTCGGATGTCGAAGCCGCGAAATGCGGGGTTGAGCCAGGCGTCGTTCCATTGCCAGAACGCGCAGTCCACATCGGCGTGATACCGCGCCAGGCGCGGGCCCAAGTCGCCGGATTCGAAAGCCGTCCGGGCCTGACCGATGGATGCCAGGGAGACTTCTTCCACCACGACATGCGGCGCCATCACGATGCAGGCGGCGACCGGATAACGGCTGGCATGGAGCAGGGCGATGCTGCCCCCGTCGGAGTGGCCCAGCAACACCGGCGCCCGGTCTATACCCAGCCGGGCCCGCAGCGCAGGCAACACGTCGAACGCTTCGTGGTGCATGTAGTCCGGCAACAGGCGCCCCTGACGCGCACCATTGACGACACGCGGTGCGGCGCGGACCTCTGGCACCGGGTCGGACGCGCCATAACCGCGCCGCGAATACACCCAGCCGCCGCGTCCGCTGGCGGCGCAGACCTGTGCCGGCCAGTCGCGCCACATGGCGACCGATCCCAATCCCTCATGCAGAAACACCAGTGGCGCCCGGGCCGGTGCGCCCGCGGGCGCGGTCAGTTGCTGCACTTCCAGCTGGTACGCGCCCAGGTCAACACGTTGCATGCGGGTGATCGTAGCGGATGGCGCGTGCCGTTATGCTTGAGGGCATGCAGCTGTTTCTGGATTCCTTCTGGCGCGCGGCGGCCTACTGCCTGCGACCACAGGTGATCGCGCTCTCGTTCCTGCCGCTGATTCTGATGGTAGCGCTGGCAATGGGTCTCTTCTACCAGTTTTGGGAACCCGCCCTGATCTGGGTGATGGCGGCTTTGGAATCCTCGTCCCTCATTGCCTCGATGCTGGCCTGGCTCGACAACGTGGGAGCAGGCGGGTTCAAGACGGTGGTTGCCCCGCTGCTGGTGATTGTTGCGGTCACTCCAGTGATCGTCGTCGTCTGCCTGCTGGTGGTGGCACTGCTGATGTTGCCAGCCATCGTGTCGCTGGTGGCGCAAAGGCGCTTTGCGCAACTGGAGCGCAAACATGGCGCATCCTGGATGACGGTGCTGGTCTGGTCACTCGGGTCGACGTTGCTGGCGCTGCTGGCAATGCTGGTGTCGATACCGCTGTGGCTGGTGCCGCCACTGATCCTGATTCTGCCGCCGTTGATCTGGGGCTGGCTGACGTACCGCGTGATGGCCTATGAAGTGCTGGCGGACCACGCCAGTCGCGAGGAACGCCTGGAGATCTTTCGCCGTCACCGCGGTTGGTTGTTTGCCATCGGTGTGGTCGCTGGTTTTCTGGGCGCTGCACCGAATCTGGTGTGGGCCTTTGGAGCAGCTTTCGTGGTCGGTTTTGTGATGCTGCTGCCGTTTGTCATATGGGTCTACACCCTGGTATTCGCCTTCTCGGCCTTGTGGTTTGCCCATTACGGCCTGGGCGCCTTGCAGTCCTTGCGCGCCGAACTGGCCGCGGCAGCGGCGCCCGTCGGCGCTCCGGAACCGGCCCCTATACTCGCCCTGCCCGATGCCAAACCCTGAAAACCTGTCCCCTGGTGCAACACCGGCCAGCTTTGGCCTGATCATCATCGGTGACGAGATCATGTCGGGCAAACGCGCCGACAAACATTTGCCGGCAGTGATCGAGCGCCTGCAAGCGCGTGGTCTGCAACTCGAATATGCGGACTATGTGGGAGATTCGCCACCACGCATCACGGCCAGCTTGCGGCGCGCGTTTCAGTCCGGCGATCTGGTGTTCTCCTGCGGCGGCATCGGTGCCACGCCCGACGACCATACGCGCCAGTGTGCGGCGGCCGCGCTGGAGGTGCCGCTGCTGTTGCACCCACAGGCGCGCGAACTGATACAGCAGCGCATGCAGGACGTGGCGGCGGAGCAGGGAACTGCCTTTGAGCCGGACCGCCCGGACAACTTGCACCGCCTCAACATGGGTGTGTTTCCGGCTGGCGCACACATCATTCCGAACCCTTACAACAAGATTCCCGGCTTCAGTTGTGGCCATGTGCACTTCGTTCCGGGTTTTCCCGTGATGGCGTGGCCAATGGTGGAGTGGGTACTCGACACGCATTACGCGCATCTGTGCCACCGCAGCACCTGGGTCGAAAAGTCGGTCATCGTGTATGGCGCCATGGAGGCAACCCTGACCCCATTAATGGAGGAGATCGAACAACTCTTCCCCGGTATCAAGGTATTCAGCCTGCCCAGTGTGGACCACCCGGAGTATGGGCGGCATATCGAACTCGGCGTCAAGGGCGCGGCTTCCGGGGTTGATGGGGCCTATGCGGCGCTCGTGTCGGGTCTGGGTCTATTTGCTGCCAAGCTAGGCCCCGAACTGGTGCGCAGTTAGTATGCACCGTATTGGTGCATAAACGGTTGGTGAGCGTGTTTGGTGCGGGGCTTTGCTTTTTCTCCGGGGCGAAAATCGTATGCCCCGCGGAAAGCGTTGAAACACGAGGCAAAATAGAAAGTTCGGCAGTTTGGTCCCGGTTTGCGCGGCTGGCACAAAAACTGCGTTTGATACCCGGTACCCATTTTCGTAACCGCCCAACAGGAGTATTTGATGGCAAAGACCGTCGCAGACGTGATCAAGATGGTGAAAGAGAACGAAGTCAAGTTTGTTGATTTCCGTTTCACCGACACCCGTGGCAAGGAGCAGCACGTGACCGTGCCTGTGTCGCATTTCGATGAGGATAAGTTCACTGCCGGCCACGCGTTCGACGGTTCGTCCATCGCCGGCTGGAAGGGCATTGAAGCCTCTGACATGTTGCTGATGCCCGACCCGAACACGGCCAACCTCGATCCTTTCTTCGAGGAAACCACGATGTTCATCAGTTGTGACGTCGTCGAACCAAGCGACGGCAAGGCCTACGACCGCGATCCGCGCTCCGTCGCAAAACGGGCCGAGGCCTACCTCAAGGCTTCCGGCATGGGCGACACCGCCTTCTTCGGACCGGAGCCGGAGTTCTTCATTTTTGACGACGTGCGCTGGGGTGCCGACATGTCGGGCTCGTTTGTGAAAATCGACGAATACGAAGCACCGTGGAACTCAAGCAAGAAGATCGATGGCGGCAACAAGGGCCATCGCCCGACCGTCAAGGGCGGGTACTTCCCGGTGCCGCCGGTGGACAGCACACAGGACCTGCGCGCTGAAATCTCGCTGATCCTGGAGTCGCTCGGTGTCCCCGTCGAAGTGTTTCACCACGAGGTCGGGGGCGCCGGGCAGAACGAGATCGGCACCAAGTTCAGCACGCTGGTGCAACGCGCCGACTGGACGCAGATCCTCAAGTACGTGGTGTGGAACGTGTCGAACTCCTATGGCAAGACGGCGACCTTCATGCCCAAGCCGCTGGTCGGGGACAACGGTTCCGGCATGCACGTGCACCAGTCGGTCTGGAAGGACGGCAAGAACCTGTTCGCCGGTGACGGATATGCAGGGCTGTCGGACTTTGCCCTGTATTACATCGGCGGCATCATCAAGCACGCGCGCGCGCTCAACGCCATCACCAACCCGGGTACCAACAGTTACAAGCGGCTCGTGCCCGGCTTTGAGGCGCCAGTCAAGCTGGCCTATTCGGCGAAGAACCGCTCCGCATCGATCCGCATTCCCTATGTGGCCAATCCGAAGGGGCGGCGCGTCGAGGCACGTTTCCCGGATCCGTTGATGAATCCGTACCTGGGCTTCTCGGCGCTGTTGATGGCCGGGCTGGATGGTGTCGAGAACAAGATCCATCCCGGTGAGGCAGCGTCCAAGGACCTGTACCACCTGCCCCCAGAGGAAGATGCCAAGGTTCCGACCGTGTGCCATAGTCTGGACCAGGCGCTGGACTACCTGGACAAGGGCCGTTCCTTCCTGACCAAGGGCGGTGTATTCTCAGACAGCATGATCGATGCCTATATTGAACTCAAGATGACGGAAGTCACGCGCATGCGCATGACCACCCATCCGATCGAGTTCGAAATGTACTACTCGCTCTAACTTTCATGAGGTCCGCTCTTCAGCCCGCATCATGAAAGTGATTTCACGTTAACGCGCCGCCGCCCGCATCCGCCACCGCGGATGTGGGGGAAAGTGTTGTGACAAAGGGACGGTTTGCGCCGTCCTTTCTTTTGGGGCCTTTGGCCCGGCTTTGAAAATTCGGGCCAATTGGCGCATACTGACTGGCCGTCCAAGTCAGGCCGGTGGTGCGGAGGTAGCATGAAACATTTCCCATTGGTGGTTTTTGCGTGTTTGCTGGCAGTTGTCGGCACGTCGGCGCATGCCCAGATTTATCGTTGTGGCAACGAATACACGAACACCGTGTCGGAAGCGAACAAGGGCCAATGCAAACTGGTGGAAGGCGGAAACGTCACTGTGGTGCAAGGCTTCAGACCCCCACCCCCGACAGTGGTTGCCGTACAACCGGTACGGGTTGCGACGGCATCGCAGGCCGGCACGCGGGTGGACTCGGCTCAGCAGCGCGGACGTGATTCGGACGCGCGCCTGATTCTGGATTCTGAACTCAAGAAGGCGGAGACCCGCCAGGCTGAACTGGTGCGTGAGTTCAACGCTGGTGAACCAGACAAGCGCGGGGATGAGGCACGCAACCACCAGAAGTACCTTGACCGTGTCGCCGAACTCAAGGCCAGCATCGCCCGCAACGAGAGCGACATTGCCGGTATCCGGCGTGAGTTGTCACGTGTCCCTGCCACCAAGTAGCGGGCTTGACCACATCCCATCGCGACCACTGCGGCGCGCCGCCGGCAAATACCTACCTTCGGTCATTTGACCTGTTGGCCACCCTGGTGGCCGTGGTGCGCACCGACGGAACTGTGCTCTACGCCAACTCGGCGCTTGAGGACGCCTTGGGAACCTCGCGCCGCCTGATCGAAGAGTCCCAGTTTGCCGACTGCTTCACTGAACCACTGGCGCTGCAAAATGCCCTGGCCGGTGCCGGTGGCAATGAGTTTGCCGCCATGCGTTACGACGCCTGGCTCAAGCGCCTGAACCACGAACCGATTCCGGTGCATGTCATCGTGACCCAGACCGAGTCGCCCCACCAGGTGATCGTGGAACTGCTGCCACAGGAGCAGCAGGCGCGCCAGGACCGGGAGGAGCGGCTGGCGGACCAGGCCCAGGCCAACAAGGAGCTGATCCGCAACCTGGCGCATGAGATCAAGAATCCGCTGGGCGGGATTCGCGGCGCTGCCCAGTTGCTGGAGATGGAAATCGACGAGCGTGGCCTCAAGGAATACACGCAGGTCATCATCCGCGAGGCCGATCGCCTGCAGGCCCTGGTGGATCGGCTGCTGGCGCCGCATCGCAGGGCGCACCGGGTCGAAGACGTCAACATCCATGAGGTCTGCGAGCGCGTGCGTTCGCTGATCGTGGCCGAATTCCCGCGTGGCCTGAAGGTGGTGCGCGACTACGACACCTCGATCCCGGAGTTGCGCGCGGACCGCGAGCAGTTGATTCAGACGGTGTTGAACATTGCGCAAAACGCCTGCCAGGCCCTGTCTGAACGTATGCTGACGGGCGACGCTGTGCTGACGCTGCGCACACGCGTGGCACGGCAAATTACATTTGGCAAACAACGCTACCGGTTGGCACTGGAATTGCATGTCATTGACAACGGGACTGGTGTACCAGACTCGATCAAGGATCGCATTTTCTATCCGCTGGTGTCGGGTCGCGAAGGTGGTTCGGGCTTGGGGCTCACGTTGGCGCAGACATTCGTTCAACAGCACCAGGGCCTGATCGAGGTGGAAAGCGCACCCGGTTGCACCGATTTCAAGATACTGATTCCCTTACCTTAGACCGCGAGGCAAATAGAACCATGAAGCCGATATGGATAGTGGACGACGACCAGTCCATCCGCTTCGTACTGGAGAAGGCGTTGTTGCGCGAGAACCTCGCCACGCGCAGCTTTACCAATGCCCGCGACGTGCTCAGTGCGATGGCCGGTGCGACCGAGAAAGACGGTCCGCAAATCCTGGTCAGTGACATCCGTATGCCGGGCGGGTCCGGTCTGGAACTTTTGGAAAAGGTGAAGCAGAAGTACCCAGGCCTGCCGGTCATCATCATGACGGCGTTCTCCGACCTGGACAGTGCGGTATCGGCGTTCCAGGGGGGTGCTTTCGAGTACCTGCCCAAACCCTTCGACCTGCCCAAGGCGGTAGAACTGATTCGCCGTGCGGTGCAGGAGAGCCAGCGCGAGGAGGTGGCCGAGTTGCGCGTGGAAGGCGCGCCGGAGATGCTTGGTCAGGCGTCGGCGATGCAGGACGTGTTCCGCGCCATCGGGCGGCTGAGCCAGAGCAATGTCACGGTCATGATCACCGGTGAGTCGGGTACCGGCAAGGAGCTGGTCGCGCGCGCCTTGCACAAACATTCGCCACGCGGCAGCGCTGGCCACAACGGCCCCTTTGTTGCCATCAATACCGCCGCGATCCCGAAGGACCTGCTCGAGAGCGAGTTGTTCGGCCACGAGCGCGGCGCCTTTACCGGCGCGCAGACCATGCGCCGCGGGCGCTTCGAGCAGGCCGACGGAGGCACCCTGTTCCTGGACGAAATCGGTGACATGCCGTTTGACCTGCAAACCCGGCTGTTGCGGGTGCTCAGTGACGGCCACTTCTACCGGGTTGGCGGCCATAGCGCCGTCAAGACCAATGTGCGGGTGATCGCGGCCACCCACCAGGACCTGGAGCAGCGGGTGCGCGAGGGCGCCTTTCGCGAAGACCTGTTCCACCGCCTCAACGTGATCCGGCTGCGTCTGCCAGCGTTGCGCGAACGGCGCGAGGATATTCCCATGCTGACGCGCCACTTCCTGGCGGCGAGTGCGGTGCAACTGGGTATAGAGCCGAAACGCATCACCGAAGCTGCGCTGACGCGTCTGGCCGGGTTTGCTTTTCCTGGCAACGTGCGCCAACTCGAAAACATCTGCCACTGGCTGACGGTGATGGCACCGGCCCAGATGATCGAGGCGAAAGACCTGCCGCCGGAGGTGCTGGCGGGTTCCGACCTTGGCCCGCTAGTGCCGCTCGCGCCCGCTGTCGGGCCGCCACAAACGGTCTCGGCTGCAGCCATTGCCGTACCGGCGCCGTTGCAGGCGCCGGACGTGCAACCAATTTCCGGTGAATTGCCGCAACACACCGTGCCACTGCTTGCACCTGCGGCAAGCCACTGGGAAGTGGAGCTCGGTTCGGAAGCCATGACACTGCTGGCCGATGGCCACCACGATGTGTGGGACATCCTGACACGCCGCTTTGAGTCGCGCATGATCGCGTCGGCACTGGTGTTTACCAAGGGGCGGCGGATTGAAGCGGCCAACAAACTTGGCATCGGACGCAACACCATCACGCGCAAGATCCAGGAGCTGGGGCTGGAGTGAGCGGCCGCGCAGCCGCGCACGTCAGTGCAGCGGCTCAGGTGGCTATGTCGGCGATGACCGGCGCGTGGTCGGAAGGCCGTTCGTTCTTGCGCGGGGTTTTGTCGATGGTGCAGGCGCGCACACCGGCCTTGAGCGCGTCGCTGACCAGCACATGGTCGATGCGCAGGCCGCGGTTGCGGCGAAACCCGAAGTCGCGGTAGTCCCACCAACTGTAGCTTTTGGGCGCTTGCTCGAACAGGCGATGCGCATCGTGCAGCCCCAGCGCAACCAGGGCGCGCAGATGGTAGCGTTCTTCTTCGGTACAGTGAATCGTGTCCTTCAGGCCCACCGGGTCCCAGACATCGGCATCGTCAAAAGTGATGTTGCAATCGCCCATCAGCACCAGTTTGGCGTGTTGCTCCAGTTCGGTGCGCACCCAGTTGCGCAGCGCCTTGAGCCAGAACATCTTGTATTCAAACTTCTCGCTGCCCGGCGCCTGGCCGTTCGGGAAGTAGGCGCCGATCACGCGCACACCGTCCACCGTCGCAGCAATCACGCGCGCCATGTCGTCGGCAAAACCGGGAATGTTCTTGACTA
>Ga0209490_10002363_pt1 | contig 17896 bp, 9 predicted proteins | sample MAT06_FD_187209 | JGI IMG/M metagenome (GOLD analysis project Ga0209490, IMG submission 187209) | Freshwater microbial communities from Lake Fryxell liftoff mats and glacier meltwater in Antarctica - MAT-06 (SPAdes) (version 2) | ecosystem: Environmental > Aquatic > Freshwater > Ice > Liftoff... | reverse complement strand
AATCATAATGACGGTAATTTTTTCCTTCCGCCAAATTTTCAGCAATTCTTCCTGCAACTCTTCTCGGGTAATCGGGTCTAGAGCTCCGAAAGGTTCGTCCAAAATCAACAGTTTGGGGCGAGTTGCTAGAGCACGGGCGATCGCCACCCGCTGTTTCATCCCCCCGGACAATTGGCCCGGTCTTTTGTTACAAGCTTCGGTCAGCCCCACTAATTCCAAGTGTTCCTTGACGATCGCATTGTGTTCGTCTGCGGACTTGTCGGCATAAACACTTTCAACACCGAGGTGAATATTTTCAGTAGCAGTCAGCCACGGTAGCAGCGAGTAGTTTTGAAATACCACCATGCGATCGGGGCCTGGTTCAGTAATCCGCGCACCTTCGAGAGCAACTTCTCCGCTTGTCGGCCCGTTGAATCCCGCGATCATGTTCAGCAAAGTTGATTTGCCGCAGCCCGAGTGACCGATCAAACAAATAAATTCCCCTTCCTTAATAGTCAGGTTTACACCGTCGAGAATCACGAAAGGTTTTTCAGGCTCTTTCTGATTATCGTAGACTTTCGATACGTCTTTAATAGTCAGAAACCCGGGTTTTTCTGTCTGAATCTTAGTTGTTTGGGGAGTTTTGAGAGTTTGCATATTTTCAGGATTTGGATTTTGGGTTGAAGAATTAGACATGACAACTTTCGATTGAGAATTTGAAATTAGGGACTTAGGAAGCGGGAAATGTGGAGTCTTGTTTCCTGATTTCTTGCTCCTCATTCCCTCTTCCTATTTGCTGGTTATGCAGCAGGGATTTTGATGGAACACTGACTGCCTATTTGTTCAATTAAGATTTCTTCAATGCGGACGCCGCGCTTAATTTTGACATTCTGAAGATAGTCGATCGGGTCGTCAAGATTAAAGACAGTGCCGTCAAATAGCTCGATCGTCCGACGAACTCTCGAAATATCCGGCAAACCCAATTCGCGGACTGCTTGACCGAAGACATCGGGCCGCAAAACTCGATCGACCACTTCCACCCAATTTTTCGGGAACGGAATCAGACCCCAGCGGGCCATCTGCGCCATCACCCACACCATTTCTAGGCGGTCTGGACAATTAGTTTTGTCAACGTAGAACTGGTTGAAGTTGTAGAGCATTTCGGGTTCTGCGTCGGTGCCGCAGTTGTACGGATCGATGAATCCAGGGCGGATGTTTTTGGAGTCTGCACCGATGTATTGTTCTTGGCAAATCAATCCCAGGACTTCTTCGCGGTTGCGGCGATCGTCGCAGTAGTCGCAGGCTTCCAAAAGCGCTTTGACGAGGGCGACGTGGGTTTGAGGATATTTCTGAGCCCAATCTTCGGTAACGCCGAGAACTTTTTCGATGTGTCCGGGCAGAATATCGAGGGAACGGGCGATCACAAAACCAGTACCGTCGTTGACTGCGTGGGAGTTCCAAGGGTCGCCCGCGCAGTAGCCGTCAATGTTACCTGCTTTTAAATTCGATACCATCTGCGGGGGCGGAATCACGGTCAAGCCCACGTCCATGTCGGGGTCGATGCCGCCGGCGGCCAGCCAGTAGCGGAACAGCAGATTGTGCATAGAGGCGGAGTGTACCATCCCCAAGGTGTGAGCTTTGTCGGGGGTGCTGACGATCGCAGCTTTGAAATCCTCTAATGTCCGAATACCTTGTTTGTAAAGGTGTTTGCTCAAAACAATCGAATTGCCGTTGCGGGACAGCGTGAGGGCGCTACAGATCGGCACAGGGGCTTCACCGTCCAGGCCCAACAGCATGGCGATCGGCATTCCTGCGACCATTTGCGCCGCGTCCAGCCGTCCTTCGGCGACTCCTTTGGCGATCGCTTTCCAGCTAGGTTCGCGGCTGAGAGTAACTTCTTCCAAGCCGTGGGCTTGAAAAAATCCTTTTTCTTTAGCTACCACTAAGGGGGCGCAGTCGGTGAGGGGAATAAAGCCGATGTCGAGGTTGATTTTTTCCAGGCCGTTGCGGGCGATGACAGGCGGTTGTTGTTTAGCCCGGCGCTGTTTGACCCGCTTTTGCTGGTTGAGGAAGTAAACCATTTCGTTACGCAGTGCGTAGTAACTCGGATGGTTGACAACTTCCATGCGCTTGCGAGGGCGGGGAATATTCACTTCGAGAATTTGCCCGATTTGTGCTTCTGGGCCGTTGGTGAGCATGACAATGCGATCGCTCAGTAATAAAGCCTCATCCACGTCGTGAGTTACCATCACGCTGGTGACTTTGCTTTCCTGGCAAATTTTCATCAACTGGTCTTGCAAACCGCCGCGAGTTAAAGCATCAAGAGCGCCGAAGGGTTCGTCTAGCAGCAACAATTTCGGGCGAATCGCCAGGGCGCGGGCGATCGCAACTCGTTGTTTCATCCCCCCAGAAATTTCGCTGGGGCGTTTATTGGCTGCTGCTCCGAGTCCGACCAATTTAATGTGGTATTCGATTACCAACTCGCGGTCTTCTTTAGAGTTACCGCTGTAAATTTCATTTACTGCTAGGGCAATATTTTCGCGCACCGTCAGCCAAGGTAGCAGCGAGTAATTTTGAAACACCACCATTCTGTCCGGGCCTGGTTCGCGGACTTCGCGCCCTTCTAAAATAATCCCGCCCTGAGTTGCGTTGTCGAGGCCTGCGATAATATTTAGCAGTGTAGATTTGCCGCAGCCCGAGTGTCCGATTAAGGTGATGAATTCTCCCTTTTTAATTTTCAGTTCGATATTTTTAAGAGCAATGTATTGCTCTCCATTCGGCAAGTTAAATACGCGGTCAACGTGGTCTACTTCAACAAATACTGACATGGTAATTTTAGGTTAGTTTGTAATTTGTAGATTAAGTCAATGTAGGAGGCGCCTGCACCTTACCCTGTTCGCGCTCCGGGTGCGCCGGGCCGCGCACCTTAGCTTGTGTCAGTCAACAGTCAACAGTCAACTGTTAACTGTTAACCCAATTTTATTTTTGTTCTTCGGGAACCACTTTGGACGCGATGAAACCAACGATTCTGTCTAAAATTAAACCGACGATTCCTACATAAAGCACTGCTAGAATCACCGAGCTGAGTCGAGAACTGTTGTAAGCGTCCCAGATGAAGAAACCGATGCCAACACCGCCGACTAACATTTCCGCCGCTACGATCGCCAGCCAAGACAAACCGATGCCAATTCTCAAGCCTGTGAAGATGTAAGGAACAGAAGATGGAATCAGAATTTTCCAGAAGTATTTTCGGTTGGGGAGGCGCAAGACGCGGGCGACGTTTCTGTAGTCTTGGGGTATTTGTTGAACGCCTACTGTGGTATTGATGATAATCGGCCAAATTGCTGTAGCCAAGATTACAAAAAGTGCTGCTACTTCGTTGGTTTTCAGCCCGATACCTTCAAAGGGATTGAACTGTTGAAATACTGCTAGGGCGATCGGCAGCCAAGCTAGGGGCGGGATAGTTCTGAATACTTGAAACAGCGGGTCTAAAGCATCGTACATTAAAGGATTTGTGCCGATCAATATCCCTAAACTTATGCCGAGAATTGCTGATAAAGTAAAGCCGATCGCCACCCGCTGCAAACTCGCTAAAAGTTGCCAAAATAAACCTTTGTCGATACCGCCGTTGTCGAAGAAAGGATCGATAATCAAAGTCCAGGTTTCTTGGACAACTTTAATCGGGCCGGGCAAGGAGGAACCCTCACCGTTGCAAAGGATTTGCCAGATTACGAGCAGAACTGCGATCGCGACTAAAGGTCGAAGGATTTTTTTGCGATTTTTTTGCACCAAATCCAGAACGAAATTTACCGGATTTTTGCTTTTAGAAACAGAGAGGTTTGTTGCCATTTTTCTTTTTGCGGTATTGTGAATAATCGATTATTTGTAGATACTTTAAACAGAGTTCAGCAGGTTTGGTTCGTGGAACGCACCCTCCGTTTCACTCCGCGCAACACCATCAATCAATTTTAGGGGTTTGTCAACTGTTAACAGTCAACAGTCAACAGTCAACAGTCAACAGTCAACAAACTAATTATGCTTTTTTGATTGCCAGACTCTTCAGATATTCTTCAGGTTTTTCTGGGTCAAACTTGATGCCGTCAAAAAAGGTTTCGACACCGCGAGAAGTCGTAGCAGGAATTTGGGCTGCGGGAACACCAATTGCTGTGGCTGCTGCTTTCCAAATATCCTCGCGGTTAACTTTATCGACGGTTGCTTTGATGTCGGTATTAGCCGGGATATAACCCCAGCGAATATTTTCAGTGATGAACCAAGCATCGTGGCTCTTGTAGGGATAGGAAGCATTGTCAGCCCAGAATTTCATCGCCAGTGGACTAGCAGCTTCAACGCGACCCGTACCGTAGTCAATTTCACCTTTAGAGCGAGCGACAATATCGGCTACTGGAACTTTTAACCATCTATCTTTACCGATGATTTCACACATCTCTTGTTTGTTTTCTGGCTTGTCGCACCACTGCTGGGATTCCAGTACAGCCTTTGTAATTGCTAGAGTAGCTTTGGGATTTTTGGCTACCCAATCTGCTCTTAAAGTTAAAGCTTTTTCTGGGTGGTCTTTCCAAAGTTCTCCAGTGATTAAGGCGCTGTATCCTACCTTTTGAGCAATTAGTTGGGCGTTCCAAGGTTCGCCTACGCAAAAGGCTTCCATGCTGCCGGATTTCATGTTAGCTACCATCTGGGGCGGCGGTACGGGAATCACGGAAACATCTGTATCTGGATTGATGCCGCCGGCTGCTAGCCAATACCGTATCCACAAATCGTGGGTGCCGCCGGGAAAGGTCATAGCAACAGGAACCTTTTGATTACCAAAAGCTGCTTTCAGGGGTGCGCTGTCTGTACCTACTTTTAAGTCTCGGTATTTTTCGCCGAGGGAAATACCTTGACCGTTAGTATTTAACCGCGCCAGAATGTTCATCGGCACTGGCAGATTGCCTTTGGTAATTGTGCCTAATGTCATCTGGTGAGCCATCGGCGTTAGGAGGTGCGCGCCGTCAATGCCGCCTTTGTCGGAACCGAGTTCTAAGTTGTCGCGTGTTACTGGCCAAGATGCTTGTTTGGTTATTTGCACGTCTTTCATGCCGTATTTGGCAAAGTAGCCTTTTTCTAGGGCGATGATTAAGGGTGCTGCGTCGGTGAGGGCGATGAATCCGAGTTTGGCTGCGGTAACTTCGGGGGCGTCGGCGGGGTTGATGTTGACTGCTGGGGCGGCGGTGGGTGAGGTTCCGCCGGGAGTTGCGTTAGATGTGGTGGAACCGGAACTGCAACCGTGGGCTAGGAGGGTGCCGGCTGCTGTTGCTCCGGCGGTGATGATGAATTTTCTTCTAGAAAGGTTGCTCATTTGTCTTGAATTGTTGTTGTACTTTGAGATGGTGGAAATGTGAGATTTGATATCAATTCCGGTTGCACCGGAATGATTGTTGACTGTTGACTGTTGACTGTTAACTGTTAACTGTTAACTGTTAACTGTTGACTGTTGACTGTTGACTGTTGACTGTTAACTGTTAACTGTTAACTGTTGACTGTTGACTGTGAAATGACATGATTTTGTTTGTCCCGATCCATCTCACATTATGAGATTAGGCGTCGATCGACACTTTGCCGATCGCCCGCGCACTGCAAGTTAAAATGAACCCTGGTTCTAAGTCGGCGGCCGCGTCGGGTTGGCTGTCGTAGACTGTTTGGCCTTCTAGGAGTTTCTGCTGGCAAGTGCCACAGCTTCCCGATCGACAATTGCTGTCAAGTTCAACTCCGGCCCGTTCGGCAACGTCAAGGATAAATTCATCTTCGCTGCAAGCAACTTCTTTGCCCGATCGAGCGAAAATGACAGTAGATGTCTGAGGTTTGCCTGCCGCGACTGCCGTTTCACCCTCCTCAACCGTCAATTGCAGTTGCCGGTTCAGCAAAGCTACATCCCCTGTAATCTCTTTGGGAACGGCCCCGAAGTTATCGACTAACAGTTGGCGCAGCACTGGTTTGAGGTCTTCGCAAGGGATGCCTTTTTGGACGCAAGCACCCAAATGAGCGTCTTTGCCAACTGTGCCTCCCATGTAAATGTCTACACCTTCGAGGGTTTTGCCGTTCTTGCGAACTTTTGTTCCCATCAAACCAATGTCTGCTACCTGGGGTTGAGCGCAGGAATTGGGGCAACCAGTCCAGTGAATTCTGACAGGTTTGGGAACTGAAAGTTCGGCTTCGAGTTCCTCAATCATTGCCACGGATCGGCTTTTGGTTTCGATGAGGGCGAAGTTGCAAAACTTGGCGCCGGTGCAGGAAACCAAGGCTCGCATCAGCGGTGCGGGATCGATGGAAAAACGCTGCAACAGCGGTTCTTTGACCAGCGATTCAATCCGCGAGTCGGGAACGTTGGGAATAATCACGTTTTCTTCGACGGTGAGCCTGAGCTCGCCGCTGCCGTAAACCTCGGCGATTCTGGCCAAATCGAACAAATCCGATGCCTGCAGCCGTCCGACTGGAACGTGCAACCCTACATAGTTGAGCCCTGATTGTTTTTGGGGGTAGATGCCGATGTGGTCGCGTTTGTCCCAGGTGATTTCATCTTTGGGCGCGGCGGCGGGCAAAGTGCGCCCTAATTCTTGTTCGACTTCGACTCGGAATTGTTCGATTCCGAGTTCGTCAATCAGCCACATCAGCCGCGATTTTTGGCGGTTTGCTCTTGGGCCTTGATCGCGAAACACAGTTAAAATTGCTTTGCACAAATCTACAACGTCGCTGGGACTTGCCCAGGCCTTGAGAGGAATTGCAGCTTCGCAGCGTTTGGCGGAGAAGAAGCCGCCGACTAAAACGTTAAAGCCGATGTTGCCGTCTTTGTAAGCGGGTACGAAGGCGATGTCGTTGATTTCTGCGTGGACTGAGTTATCGCGGCAGCCTGCGATCGCAATATTAAACTTTCTCGGCAAATTTGAAAACGCGGGGTTGCCTTCGCCGCTGTTCGTAATCATGTCTTGGACTTGGTTCGCCAGTTCCCGCGTATCTATCAGTTCGTCGGCGTCCAGGCCCGCGACTGGGGAACCCGTAATATTACGTACATTGTCCATGCCAGACTGGATGCTTGTCATCCCCGCTTCTTTGAGGCGGCGGAAGATGTCGGGTACGTCTTCGATGCGAATTCCGCGCAATTGCAGGTTTTGTCTGGTGGTGATGTCGGCGCTGCCGTCGTCGCCGTAGCGTTGGACAATTTCTGCTAGCGTTCTGGTTTGATTGCTAGTAATGATGCCGTTGGGCAAGCGCAGCCGCATCATGAATTTGCCGGGAGTTACTGGCCGAAAGAAGATGCCGAGCCATTTGAGGCGGTGCTCGCGATCTGTTTCGTCCATTGCTTCCCAGCCAATTTCGGCGAAATGGTCGAGTTCACCTTTTAATGCTAAGCCATCTTTTTCGGCTTTGAGTTTTTCAAACTTGTTCAGGCTCGCTTGAGCTTTGGGTTCTACTGTTTGGGTCATCGGTTTACCCTCGCTGCTGGCTTGTTCGGGGAGGTCTTGACTTGGAGCATAAAGTGTGTGTTTCCTGCTAACCTTAGTGAGTGTATGGATTTAAAACTGTATATTTAGTTACTTGAGGGAATTTCTTTTAAGCATGGTTGGTCTTCTGTAAACTTGAGCTTGACTAGGCGCTGGCTCGAACGTCGCCAAACTATTTATGGTTATAGTTGCTACCGATGATTCGGTCGATCGCTGCGTTTCGATGCACCTTTGTTATGAGCTAATGTAAAGCCCACGATTGTAAATATTCGTAGCTATTTTTACAAAATATTGAGTTTTATGAATATTTCGCATAATACCGATGCGTTTTATACATGGGAAATGGGTAAAGACGCCCACAAAACCGAAAAATCTCTCTAAATCTTTAGATTTAGGAGGGGAGAGGGGGAAATTGGAATATCTAAGATTAATTTTGTGACTGCGATCGCAGACTTAAAACGAGATTGTCACAACATTAGAGCGGTCGCTGTCACACAGTTTGCCTCAAAACATCACGTTATGTGCTATGCCAGCGTCACTATTAATTTTCGGAGAACGAGAGATGATATAAGTATCGAATTCAGGGAACGTCTCATGTTTTTAGTTCAACTTATCCCGGCGCTATTTCCGAAATGCTTGCCTCTGTTACGGAGACGGGTTGTTTGACTTTAGCCGATCGCTACGGCTTGATGGCCGCTGTTTTGGACGACTCTCTCGACGAGGAATACAGACATTCGATCAACCGCCTGCTGCGTTCTGTGATTAAGGGAAGAGTCAAGATAGTCAACGAACTGTCGGCGATATGTTAACAGCATTTAAAAATTTGATTGATTTATGCAGCGCTGCAAGTGCAGAAACTACCGCCCGAGTTAGAAGGAACCCACGATGCCTGCAGCGGATGTAGGGCAGGAATTTGCTTGACTGTTTTCAAAACCTGATCTATCCTCGCCGTCTGGACTTTTTGTGATTTTCCAAATATTTAATTTTGCGAGATTGTTTCACTTCCCTTTACCGCGAATTAATCTTAATTTACTATTTGTTTACCGATTAGTTATTTTTTTTACAGATCTAGTTGAAATTACGTAATTGCCAGAAAAAATCTTTACCAAAACTTTAAAAAATTCTGCCGGAATCTATGATTTACTAAAAATTAAAAATAGTCGATCGACAGACTTGATTTTTTAACACTCATTCATCAGGGAACTTTCTATGAATTCCACTACTAAAAAGAGCATTCACTGGACTTGCTCAGCGGCTGTTTTCTGTGCCATTATGGCACTACACCCACAACAGGCTACAGCAGCAACCCTATCTAACGGCTGGAATTATGCGATCGACTCCTTCAGCGACGGCGTGACAGGGCCCCAAATCGGCGGCGGGGAATTTGAATTTTACGGCATCGCCATCAAAGAAACATCAGATACAGCTTTCATCGCCATCAATTCTAATCTAAGTTTAGCAGGATATGCCGACCCACTAGCTCAAAGAGGCAACATCAACTACGGCGATTTATTCTTCAATTTCTCTGGTCAAAACTTCAATACAGCTAACGCAAACGGCAGCTTGTTTGGTATCCGCTTTGCCGCGGGAAATGACTCAGGCGTGGCGACAACAGGCGTTTACAGAAATGTTACAGCGAAAAACGTTACCCAAACTAACTCTGGCTTTAGCAATTTAAATCAATTCAATACGGTAGTGGCATCTCAAGGCGGAACCCCATCAATGGGTGATTTAGCTGCCACAGACCCCTATTTTCAACAAACAGGAAACTCGACTATTCTCAACTCAATAGCTACGGGTACAAAAGTAGGAGAAATTAATTTTTTAACGCCAGCAACTTTGAACGCTCTCGGTCTTGATTTTGCTCAGTTTAATGCAGTAGGTTCTCAAACAATTGGATTCAGTTTCAATAAATCCTCAATGCCTTCTGGTAGCTATATTGCTAACTTTTTTGCTGAGTGCGCTAATGATGCGATCGCTATTCAAGGATCGTTTGAGGCTGTACCCGAACCTTCTACTTGGTTTGGTACTTTACTAGGATTGAGCTTTTTAGGTATTGGCGCAGCAAAACGCAAAATTAAGGGCAAGATTTCCTAAGTTAGGTAGGGTGTGCATTCAGTACCTTACGAATAGCTGTTATGCACACCTTACTAATAGGCGTAGTGCCTCACAAATTGCAAACAGTAGAGTAGATTATGGAGAGATAAAATGCGCCCAAACATTCCCATCTGGCCCAGCAACTTGATTGACGTAACTGTAGGGATACATCAACTTTCTCCCCTCAGTATCGCTGTAACCAGTGAGTGCATCTCCCCAAGGATCTTGCACGATATAGCCCTGAGAATTGTAGCCAATTACAGTAAGAATGTGACCGGCAGCAGTAAAATCTCCGGCTAAAACTACTGGCCGCCGATTTAGCAATTCCGATCGCACATCGGCCCATTTGCGAGTCGTACTAAAACTCGTCTTAAACCCGTAAGCCTGAATCAGCGCCGAAAGCACACTGTGATCGGTTTGAGAACCCTGGCCGGCATAGTCGAAACACCACTGCAACAACTCATCCTCCAACTGTCCGCCCCACTCAGAACGAAGGCCGTAATAATAAAGCACCATGGCGATCGAAGTTACGTTGCAAGTAGACCAGTCAAAACGCGGATTGTCCCGCTGCGAAAAATACGGCACGTTCAATTCCACATTGTTCGGAACCGGATCGAAAATTTTATCTCCCCGCTTGAACTGAACAAAACTAGAAAAAACATAACCTGTATTGCCAAAATTCGGCAGTTCTTCAGTCAGAGAAACTTTCAGGTGAGATCCTTCCGCACCGTAGCTGTTCACGCCGTAAACTCGACCTAAAGGCAGCGTAGTTTTCTCGGTACTGCTCAGGCTAGCAGCATCTAGCGGCCGTTTTTTAAAGACAGTTGCTTGCAGGATTGTCATCGTCAAAGCATCGGGGTCAAAGGGAACTTCTTTGCCGTCTTTTTTAATTTTAACGTCCTGCCAATAAATAAATCCGATATTGCCGAAACCGGGAATAGATTCGGCGAGAGTTACTCGGAAATGCCCCAAAATGCAGGCATAACCAGTAATGGCATAGGTAGTGCCTAAAAGTAGGTCAGCAACTTGATTTGCAGGCAGTTTCGATGAATCTTCGGGTTGAGCTTTAATCTGAGTTGTTTGAGTTACCAACAGTTGAGCGCTGACGTTGCTATTCGGTACGTCAGCCAGGTTAAATTTTAGGATTTGAGTACCTTTGGCCAACTGAACGTCGGGTTCATAAAAATAGCCAAAAGTGCCGATCGGCGAAATTGCTGAATCCACAACCACCTTGAGGTGCCCGTCAATAAATCCGTATTTGCTAGGCGTCAAAGTCTGGCCTGCTTTGACAAAAACTTTTTGCTGATTATTGAGCCGGGAAGAATCAAGGGGAGCTACCTTAAACAAAGTGTCAGAAACTATCTTTAAGGTCAAACCTCGTCCGACAGTTAGCGGATCGGAACTTACGGTAATGTAAATTATTTGGCTGCCAGTAACGTTGCCTTTGCTGTCAGTTGCCCGCAACCTGAGCCACCGAGATCCCGCTACGCTAAATCCTTTAGACAAATTAACTTGCCAAGTGCTGGTCTCTTGGTTTAGCGTGACGCTTAGCGGAAATCTATCCTCAGCTATCACCTCAATTTTTGCTGCTTGTTGCCGCTCAAAAGTACCCCGAAGGACGATCGGCTGATTTACTAAAACTTCTGACGGCCCTTGATAACTTAAATTCACAGCGGGATTGAAAGATTTGCCACCGCGGCTGAACTGCACAAAATCGGGATAAATGAAACCCGTATTGCCAAATTGTGGCAAATTCTCGGTCAGCGAGACTTTAATGTGGCTTTGTTCGATCGAGAATCCGGCAATTCCGTAAATCATTCCCGCCGGCAAGGTAATTTTTTCTTGCGGTGGCAGGCTAGCCGCATTTATCGGGCGCTTTTTAAACACAGTCGTTTTGATGATTGTCATCGTAACTGCATTTCTATCATACTCAATTCCCCTCCCGTCTCGCAAAATTTGGACGTGCTGCCAGTACAGAAATCCCGAAGTTCCTAAGTTAGGAACTGCCCGAGCAAAAGCGACTCGGAAATGGTTTTCCACGCAAGCGTAGCCGAGAATATTGAAAGTTTCTCCCGGGTTAAATTGTAATTTCTGAGTTGATCCTAAAGTAGCAGAATCTGTGGGGTTGAGCTTTAACCAGGTCTTTTTTATCACCCATAGTAACTGCATTCCCGGCGGCGGGGCGGGCAACTGAGCGCGATCGAATATGAGAATTTTTGCGCCTTTGGTTATAAGTACGTGTTTTTCGTAGAAAAAGCCAGAGGTTCCCACCGGAGGAATTGAGTTATTTAGTTGAACATTCAGGTGACCGTCTTCTAACTCGTAGTCCCTAATTTGATAAGTTTTACCTGCTGGTATTTCCGCTTTTTGCAGGTTGTTAAGATTGCTGGCGGGCAGTGTTCCGACTTTGAATGCCGTATCTCTGAGAGTAATTAACGTGAAAATTTGAGCGGGTGACTGAGAAGCAGGATTAACTTTGATGTTAATTGTTTGTTGGCCGATAACTTTGCCGGTCTTATCAGTTGCCCTCACCTGTACTGTGCGAGTTCCTGCGCTCTCGAAGCCTTTTTCTAAACTGATGTTCCAAATGCCTGTAGAGGGATTTCTCTCCACATTCAGGGCATTTGAGCCTTCTGCTGCTGAAATCGCTGCCACTAGATTTTTGTCAAAACTGCCAACTAAGACAGCGGCTCGATTAGCCTCAATTTCTTGTGGGCCTAAGTAACTCAAAATAATGTTGTTGGTTGTCATTATATATCGCCCTACCTACTTAATTATTCAGCTAAAGCAAGGATAACTTCTGATTTTATCAAACACAATGACCCGAACCAGGACAAAATCACCCCTAGATTCTGCCTACGGGCGGTTAATGCCTTTTACAGCATAAGTTTTTAATTATTGGCGGGAGTTGCGTCACAAATCTAACTTTAGGCGTACAATGAGCACCTTAACCGAATATATGCCTGGTTGAGCGGATTTGTGGTGCAAGTTTTGAGGGAAGGAATTTAGTTCGAGTAAGTTGCTTCCCCCTGTACCCTTGACCCCTCACTTGCTGAGTCAGGACTTACGAAAAAAACCCGGTTCCTAGGAGAATATTGCCTATAGCAACGAGGCATCTAGGAAGAAACCGGGTTTTTAGCCGTTTGGTGCGTGCAGGAGTGTTAGTGCGATCGGCTAAACTGCGACTAAACTATGGTGACGAGAATATCTTGAGCGTGAGAGTCAACTTTCAGATTGTCTCCTTCATAAACCTGAATAATTTTGCCGGTGCCGTCGATCGCAAAAGTAACACGCTTAGAATAATCACCTTTCTCAACATCGTAAGCTTTGGTAATTGCGCCATCAACATCTGCTAATAGCTGAAAGGGCAAACCGTACTTTTCTGTGAACTTTTGGTGCGATTCTTCGTTGTCGCGACTGACACCGAGAACTACTATATCTTTGCCCTTGTAATCTTCATAGGCTGCTTTGAAGCTTTGGGCTTCTCTGGTGCAGCCGGGGGTGTCATCTTTGGGGTAGAAATACAAGATTACGGTTTTACCGTTGAAGTCGGAGAGGGAGACTGTTTTGCCGTTTGTGTCTTTGGCGGTGAATTGAGGAGCCGCGCACCCTACTGGTAATGTCATAGTTGTGTTTCCGTTGCGATTGATAAAGATATTTTAGTTGATTTTGGGTTCGGGCGAAAATCTTTTTTATATTAGTCGGCGATTGAAATCGCTACTATACATACGAAGTCCGCCTGCGCGGACTGAAGAGAAGACGGGGAATCGCAGCAATTGCTTAATCAATACCCCAATCTTTTAGTTTTTTTGTAACTGATTGGATCGGAAAAGCAAGAGCTGAACCAGATCCATCTGGCTGTTGCCTCTGTGTTTGAGAGTTGCTTCCCTACACAACGCCAACAACGCGATTTTGCTGGTCTAATACGGGACTACCAGAATTACCTGGAGCTGAAATTGCAGACATTTTTAACTCTCGATCGGTCTTGTTGATGACTTCTCCTGTTGTAACTGTCGAATCATCGGTGGTGTAGGGATATCCAATAATGCGGATAGGTGCGTTGAGCGCAATAGAAGCTGATGATCTGGCTAAAGGCTGAATATCCTTCGGAATGTCGGTGACTTCCAGTAAAGCTAAATCTAGCTTGTCAGAGGCAGCAGTAATTTTAGCAATCTTAGCGGGTTTCCGCTTGCGGACTTCACCCGAATACGGTTCACTGTAAAATTCAACTTCAATTTTTAGAGCGCTCTGGGGGATATTTTTTTCAGCGGTTGCTACATGGCGGTTGGTAACAACCCAAGCTTTGTTTCCCTGCCGTTTTACCACCCAGCCAGTACCCCAGGTCAACTCAAAATTGAAAGAAGACTCTGATGCGGAAGAACTTTTAACAATAACTTGGACAACAGACCGCTTTAATAAAACTAAAGGTTCATCTTTTGAAGTCGGCAATCGCTCTGGACTGGTCAACAATTGCGGATTTTTTCGCATAGCTAAGAGCCGTTCCGTCTCTTTGAACAATAATTTAGCGTTCATAGAATTTGGATCTAATGCTATTGCCCTATTGCAGGATTCAATTGCTTGACCAAACTTCCTTTGTTGCTGTAAAGTAAAACATAAATTGATGTGAGCTTGGGCATTTTGGGGGTTGACTTGAATCGCTTGGCGATAGGCTGCGATCGCCTTCTCTAGTTTCCCCTGCTTGTGCAAACTCATGCCCAGGTTGTTGTAGGCAATGTCATTTTTTGGGTTGAGTTGAATCGCTTGGCGATAGGTGGCGATCGCTTTGTCTGGTTTCCCTAAATCGTACAGCGCAGAGCCTAGATACATATAACCATTGATATTTTTATCCTTTTTGGGTTCGAGTTCAAGCAGCTTTTCATAAGCGATTAGTGCCTCATCTAGCTTGTTTAGCTTGCTCAGAATATAGCCTATTTTGCGATAATAAACAGCACGATCGCTTTGATCTGGTTCGATTTCAACACCCTTTCTGTAAGCGGTGACAGCTTCATTTAATTTGTTTTGCTCATTCAACAGATTAGCTAGATTTCCATAACCAGCAGCGGCGGGATCTTTGTCACCGATTTCTATCGCTTTGTGCCATGCAGCGATCGCTTCTTGCGGTTTTCCCACATCTTTCAGCGCATTGCCTAGATTAACGTAAACCGTAGCATATTTAGGGTAAATTTTTACCGCTTGGCGATAGGCTGCGATCGCCTCGTCGAATCTCCCCTGTTCCTGTAAAGCCCAACCTAAACTGCTGTAACCTTCCGCATAATTGGGATTTATTTGGATGGCTTGGCGGTAAGTTGCGATCGCTTCCTTTGTTTTGCCTTGGTAGGACAGCGTATTACCCAGATTGTTATAAGCTTTGGCATAATTGGGATCTATTTGGATGGCTTGGCGGTAAGCTACGATCGCTTCATCAAATTTCCACTTGTTGTAGAGCGCATTGCCGAGTTCGTTGTAAGCCCAAGTCCACTGAGGGTCAACTTTGATGGCTTGGCGGTAAGCTGCGATCGCTTCATCGCTTTTGCCTTGCTTAATAAGTGCTTCACCTAAATCTTGATAAGCAGAATCATATTCCGGGTAAAGTCGGATAGCTTGACGGTAAGCTGCGATCGCCTCCTCAATTTTACCTCCATCGCTCAAATGCGAGCCGAGAATATAGTAAAGGCTCGCATCCCAAAGATTAGGTTGAATAGCTTGCCTAAAAGTCTCTGTGGCTTCATCTTCTGCCTTTTGGCTACTCTGCACAATCGTTTGAACAATATAAGCAAAGGATGTGAGGCGATTGGCAAGCAATGGCAGTGTGACCGCCACGTATAAGAATAAAAAAACTGAGGTTAACTTGGGCAAGAATTTTTTAGGCACTTTTGGTAAAGGCATAATCTTTCTTTATTTCTAAGTTCGTTAAGCCTAGTCTACTTCTTCTGAAATTGCTGTATTTTTCAGAACTCCAATTTGACTCTAAATCTGTAACAATTAAAAATATAGTACCTATTCAAAAGTTCTCGCAATGACTTTTATCCCATCCGAAGCGTTTAAATCTATTAACTATCCCGGCCACACGGTAAAAAGAGCCGATCGCGCGATCCGGTGCAGCCCTTTTCAATTACACTTCTTCCAGACAATCCGCGATAACAGTGTTTTCCTAAGTGCGATCGCCTCAAATGCGGGTGTCGAAAGCGGCTACACCCGATCGCCCGTATCCGAACTCGTAGCCGAAAACTCCCTGCTGTGGCTGATCCAAGTCGGCGTACTGCGGCGGGAAGTAGACGGACAAGGGATTACCGACAGTTTTCGCCTCACGCCCCTAGGCCGCCAACTCGTGGAAAAATGGGAACAGGAAGGACAGGGAGTGCCGGCCGCATCATTGTGCGATCGCCTGGGAAATACCGTCAGCCGCGGGTTTGGACTATTTCTATGACCTTTTCTCGCTTGCTACAGTCCGACAGGGAATGAATTCCCTGTCTCATAGCTAAAGTCGGTTAAAACCGACTGCAAGTCTCAATTTAACTCGATGTTGAGTTTCGCATTGCACGTTAATCAACCTCCTCAGTCCTCTTCCAGAGGACTTGCGCTATGAGACAGGGATTTCAATCCCTGTCGGAGTCGCCGTCAAACGAGTTAGACCGCGATCGCACGATAGCAGTTTTTGAAGAACCGGGCGAGATCATCCCCGTTCCAACCTTTGCTGAATCCTTCAGTCTCACCGTCGGTGAAATGTTCAGTTGGCTGACTCAGTAGCGCCACCTCGATTTGTGATATCGTTTATGGTTCGACCGGAATGATTTAACCGCAGAGGCCGCAGAGGCCGCAGAGGAAGAGAAGAGAGATCTCTTTACGGATTTGGTTCGATCTAATGTGCGGTCGATCGCTTATACTAGAATATCTGGTTGTCAGCACTTCAAGGACGAGAGAAAACTAAAGTTCTCAGTACAAACTTAATTATGATTATTTAACCGGACTTGATATCATCTCTCAAATAACCGCTAACTACTAACAACTAACTACATAAAACGTTTCTCAAAAATGGAAGCTAAATCTTACAAAGACACGGTAAACCTGCCCAAAACCAAGTTTGATATGCGCGCTAACGCCGCCAAACGGGAACCGGAATTGCAACAATTTTGGGCAGATCAAGAAATCTACGATCGCCTATCCCACAATAACCCAGGCGACTTGTTCATCCTCCACGACGGCCCACCCTACGCTAACGGACAACTCCACATCGGCCACGCCCTCAACAAAATCCTCAAAGATTTTATCAACCGCTACCAAATGCTGCGCGGCAAAAAAGTTCGCTACGTGCCCGGTTGGGATTGTCACGGATTGCCGATCGAACTTAAGGTATTGCAAAATATGAAATCGGAGGAGAGATTAAATCTTACCCCGATCGACCTCCGCCGCAAAGCCGCCGCCTTCGCCGAGGAAACAATGGCGCAGCAACGCACATCCTTTCAGCGCTACGGCGTTTGGGGCGACTGGGAACACCCGTATTTAACCATGAAACCCGAATACGAAGCGGCTCAAATCGGCGTTTTCGGTGAAATGGTGCTCAAAGGCTACATCTTCCGCGGCTTCAAACCCGTGCACTGGAGTCCGAGCTCGAAAACAGCCCTCGCCGAAGCCGAATTAGAATATCCCGAAGGCCACGTCTCGCGCAGCATCTATACCGGCTTTCATGTCAAAAAGTTGTCTAAAGCTTTGCAAACGAAGCTCAAGCGTTATATGCCGAGCCTCTGGGCGGCGATTTGGACGACTACCCCTTGGACAATTCCGGCTAACTTGGCGATCGCAGTTAATCCCGAACTGACTTATGCAGTGGTGGAACCGCCGGCAAATTCCCACATCGCACAACAATTTATCTTAGTTGCTGTCGATGCGGTCGATCGACTGTCGGCAACTTTCAACACGGAATTAAAAATCCTGGCTACCTTCCCAGGTAAAGATTTAGAAGGCTGCATCTACAAACACCCGTTGTTCGATCGCGAAAGCCCAATTGTGGCCGGCGGCGACTACATTACCGCTGACTCAGGAACCGGATTGGTGCACACCGCGCCGGGCCACGGACAAGAAGATTTTATCGTTGGGAAACGCTACGGTTTACCAGTTTTGACTCCCGTAGATGAAAGCGGAAATTTCACCGCCGAAGCTGGAGTCTTCGCAGGTTTAAATGTCCTCGGAAATGGCAATGGCGCAGTCATTGATGCCCTTGCCGAAGCAAATTGTTTGATTAAAGAGGAAGCTTATCCTCACTCCTATCCTTACGATTGGCGCACTAAAAAGCCGACGATTTTTCGGGCGACGGAACAGTGGTTTGC
>Ga0209490_10002360_pt1 | contig 17916 bp, 18 predicted proteins | sample MAT06_FD_187209 | JGI IMG/M metagenome (GOLD analysis project Ga0209490, IMG submission 187209) | Freshwater microbial communities from Lake Fryxell liftoff mats and glacier meltwater in Antarctica - MAT-06 (SPAdes) (version 2) | ecosystem: Environmental > Aquatic > Freshwater > Ice > Liftoff... | reverse complement strand
GAGATAAGCCCGTGCTAACCGAGAACGGTTGGCAGGAGTATTCCCCTACCTACCATGCAACACATCTGCTCCGCAATCACATTCATCAGTTCACATTAACTCATAATAAAAGGCGAGCGCCAACGCCCGAACCCTCGCGAGCAAAGAGTTCGGGATGACGATAGAGGATTTTGCGGAACCAGTCTGCAAGCAAGTTGTTCAAGCGATAGTAGCATCTATCTACATCGAAACGAATAAGCACTAGACAAAGTTCCAATGCATCGTGGGCAAGCCATTGGGGCGAGGATGCAAGATCGCCCCTTCCAACGATTTAGGAAGTTCCAATGCAAGTAACAATCATGTTTCGCAATTCTTTCACAGGTGGCGACGGCTGGACTTATTTTCCGATGAATATTGAGATTGGAACTCAATGCCCTATCTGTGGAGGCGATCGCGGCAATCCTACACCTTACAGGTTTTGTGAAGATGGAGAGTGGTTCACCGTTAATCGCTGGGAAAACCCTTGTGGGCATTTAGACACCTATGGAGCGGTCTATCTAGAGAGCTTGCAAATAGCCAATTCAAGGACGGGCGATCGCCCCGATGACGATACAGGCAGCAGCAGCAGCTAGTGTCCCGTTTATGTGGGCAGATAAGTGGAGGGTATCAACTCATGCAATCATCAGGAGAATTTTCGATGATCAACACTTTAAAGCTTGACCAAGACGCAGCGATTACCGATCGCTCGCAAGAACCTGAACGAATCTTCTACGTAGCTATAATCAGTGTATTGGAGCATGGCAATGAGAGAGAGATTCACCGCTTATTTTCAGTCCCTGAAGACAACATAGAATCAGCCTGTGTAGTTGGAGAGGCGACCACCTACAACTCATTCAGCGGGGATGCTGAATGGAATGGCGCAGTAGGGTCATGGTTCTTTAGCGAGGAATTAACGATCATGTGCGAACAAATGAGGAAGGTTCCACCTGAATGTATAGAGTTTTTGAAAGAACTTTTTCAAGACTCAACACCTGATCAGAAAACAATAGATTTGGTGGAGTCTCTTTTACAAGGCAAAGAAGTTTAACGTCTTCCTCGCACAAGCTTTGCCGCCAGTAATGCATACCACACAACCCTTACATCGAACCATCCCATGACTTCACAACTCGATCGCATTGAACGTTTACTGCTTGAATCAAAACTTGGTTTTAGCACTGGTAGCCAACGAGTTCCCATCTATTGCAACCGTTCTAAAGGTGGGCTTTGGTACACCTTAAATAAAGTGGGAGAAGAGATGGTGCCGATGCCCATTGAAGGCGATCGGCTTACCTGCTATCTCGAAGGCTTGCTGATTAAGTCCGTTACCCGCAAGAAGCAGGGTGAGTGCGATAAGTTCCGGCTTTATGTCAAAGGCGATCGCTCCTATGTCCTGGAGTCCGGTTGGTCAACTGTGCCTAAAGAACAATCATTCGCTAAGGGCTTGATCTGGACAATTGCACACATGAGCGAGGCTCAATTACAACAGCCCGTTATTTTGAGTCCTCATGCAGGTAACGAGGATGGGGTGATGTTTTGCCGCGTCATTCAAGATGGCAAATCTATTTATATTGAGCGCAATAGTGAGCCAGATTGGGATGAGGTGTTAGAACGCGCGATCGCCAATCTAGAGCAAGCTACAGGGCGCAGCTTCCGAGAGCAAAATGTTTGATTTGAGGAGGTGATCGCTCCTTCATTCTCGTGATGGGGCTAACGCTCCGCAGCTATAACCAATCTGTAGCCTTGTTTCATAGTCGTTTATCGTGAGTTTAACCATGAGCCGATATTCAATCCCTGCAATCCATCCTGAACACCGTGCCGTCGTTGGCTGGGATTCCCCACTCGCTTCATTCTTCGCTGAAATAATCGATCAGAGGATCGAAATCGCGATCGAACACGGAGAACTCTCCGAAGACGATGCCGATCCTATGCTTCTCTGGATCGGCGCGACTCTCGGAGAAATCCACACCCTGGAGGAATTGCAAAGGGCGATTGCATCCTTTGCCACTATCCCGAAAGACGTTGTGGAACAACTCCAATGCGACTACGACCAGCCCTGGTCTCCAAGCTCGTTGCAGCAGTCCATGCGTCGCTTACAAATACAGCCGGATTCGTTTTCTTAAAGCTATTTAAGGCTGCTCTGTGGCAAGAAATAAATACAAGTTTTAGGGTTAAAAATGGTTGCCTATAATTTTCAAAAGCGGTTTGCTCCAGCCGTGCGATCGGGAGCTAAGAAGAACACCATTAGGGCATGGCGAAAAGGGAGATCGCGCCATGCTCGTCCCGGCGAATCATTGCAGCTATACACGGGGATGCGTACAATCGCCTGCGAGAAGCTGTTGCCTGATCCGGTTTGCTGCAACGTTCAGCGGATTACAATTATCAAGGAAAGTTTTGTCAGCGTCGTTTTGGATAAGATCCTTTTGGGTGATGCCTCTATTGAGAAGCTGGTGATCGCGGATGGCTTCAATAGCATTGAAGAGTTTGCAGAATTCTTTGAGAAGACTCACAGATTACCGTTTGAAGGAGTGCTAATTTCATGGGAATGAACTTAGACAAAAAACTAAAGCTGCTAACATAAGTTTGAGGTTTTAATTACCCGCCGTTGCAATTTAATCATCCGTCAATCGCCCCTAAGTTACCATGCTATTAATCCCGCAAATCGATATCAAAACCGGGCAAATTCTGACTGAAACAGACGCTGAAGGAATGACACAGCCTCAACAAAAAGAGGTTGTCAATTCCTATTTGGAACACTGGCTAACACATCATGGGATGGGACGACCTCAGTTTTGGGTGGGCAAGTTCCACAGCGCCAAAGAATCTTATAACGCAGCAGACCAGCAGCGATTGGAAGCAGAAGGAAAATACCTCGTATTTGCTAACGGGAAGAACGGTTATTTTACCGATGCTGAAACCGCTAGTCATTTGACTGATGCTGAAGCGGCTGGTTATTTTACCGATGCTAAAACCGCTAAGGTCTTAACCGAAGGAGACACAGAGCGAAAGATTCAACCGATTTTCAGTAATGATCAGAATTCCCCGCATTATAGTGTTGCCTACGGTTCGTTGATTACTTCACCCGGAATGGCTTCAGCCGCTGTGAGCAATGCGAAGATTCTGGTGATCGACGATGAACAGCGCAGCCACGGCAATACCCCCTTAATCGACGCGCAAGGTCGTACAATCTCGCCCGCTCAAGTAGAAAAACTCTACGACAAGATGGGCGACGGCACGATGTTGATATCATCAGGATTGATGGCGCAGTTAATTCAACCCCAGGAGCGAGAGGCGATCGCCCAGTCCGTTTTCGAGCAGGCAGGGATTGCAACAGATATCAGTTCTCTGACCCAGGATAGTGCTGCCGTCAGCGCGGTGCTGCCCGAAATCGATCGCCAACTCCAACGTCTAGGAGAACGCACTGCCAGCCAGTTTCGCGCTGCGACCCCTGACCTGCCTGGAATGCTCAAGGGAACGATGAGCACAAGTGCTTGGTGCGATCGCCTGGGCGTCGATGCGATTATCTCCAAAAGCGACATCAAAGGCGATGATGGCACCTTATCGGAACCGGGACTTAAAGAAGTTTCCAACTTCTGGGTCAATCGCAAGTCAGACGGTCAGTACAGTGAACAAAGAGTCGGTTCCCAGGTCAAAGGCTGTATTCCTGAAGCGACTCTGCACGAATTCAATCCCCGCCTCAAAGCCCAAGGCGAATCTCTTGCCGCCGTCGCTGCTGAACCCCAAGACTTGTTGCAGTATTATGTGGCACAAAAAGACCAACATCAGAACGTGCAATCTGATGAGATTGAATTAGGAGAAGCCGCAACTGCCAACCCTCCTGACTGGCTGCATACGATTGGTAAAGCCGACTACCTGAATGTTCTCACCGGATTTAACAAAATCAATCGTGAGCTGGAACGGTATCTGCGAGGGGAACGAGTAGACTTGGCAATTCGGGGGATTTATGTGCCCTCGGCAATGGCACAGCACCACAGCCAACTTGAACCTTGGGAAGTGTGCAATAAAGATTTGCCCCATGGTGCGTTAGTCGCCTATTACCGATCGCCCCTGCCTAATGTCAGCGCCGTGGCGATCGCCCTCAACAACACCAAGATTCTCAAAACTGAAGACCCAGAAGCCTACGGTAAATCAGGCGTAGCATATCTCTCTCCTTGGACAGCCAAAAACATCGCCATCACCGATTTTGACCGCGATGCTAACGGCTACTTTGTCGGGTATTTACCGCAGGTGCCTAACTTACCAGAACAAATCCGTCAACAGCTTGCTGCAACCGCTGAGCAATCCCCAGCAGACCGCTATGAAGCGGGGCGATCGCACTTCGCAAACCTGATCGCGCAGATGCAGACAAATCCTGATCAATCCCCCATTCGACCGGGAGAATATCCGTTGGCGGTGCAAGAATTCATCGACCGGAATGACCCCGATCGTAAACCTCCTGATATCGCCAAACAACCGAAAGAGAAGCATCCCTGGCATGAAGGAGAATCGCGTAGTGCTGCGACTTGGCGGGCATGGCAAGCGACCGCAGATAGCCCCATCGGTAAAGTCGCTAATGTGGGCATGATTCTACAATCGCTGGCGTGGGAAACACAGTATTGCCCAGAGCAGAAAAAAGAATCCCTGCTGCAAGAGATTTCGTCGAGCTACGGAAAGCTTTTGAAGGGTGGCAAGCTCAATGATAATCCTCACTTTCGAGATATTCAGGATGAGCTGAAGGCGATCGCCCAAGCGCGGCAAGATTTACCTAAAATTACTGACCCTCAAGAACGTCAAACTTACATCCAAGCTCAACTTGACACCACTCACAAACTGCTCTCCGGTATTGCCAATGGAGCCAACGCCAAAAACCTACAGACGGCTGTAGACAGTGCCAAAAGTCACAAAGGGATTGATGAAGAGATTCACAAACTGGCTCACGCGTTAGCCTACAAACCGCATCACCTGCGACAACACCAAAAAGATGGGAAAGTTTATCTGCATGATATGACCCTGCCGACCAATACCGAAGAGCCGATTGGCTGGGGCGTGGAACAAGCCAATCAACTGTATCAGGACTCCAAACTGCCAGAATTAGATAACAAAGCCTTTCGAGATCTGATCCCAAAATCCTGTACGCCAGCCCAAGAAGCCGCAGCGGTGAAACTGGCGCAACAATACAACGACCAAATTAAAGCGGCGGTGAGTGCCAGAGAACGGCTGCAACAGAAACGTTCTGAAGATGAGCAACCGACCTTAACGATCAGGAGTTCAACTTCAGAACGTGAAGTTACGCTGCAAAGACTATGCAGTGCTGACCCTGAAAGTCGCTCTCCGATTTGGCGGGCTGAAGGTATACAAGCAGATTGGCAAATCCGGTTAGAGCGAAACGAGAAGATTAATGACTGGAATCCAGAGAAATTAACTGCCATGTTAATTTATGTCGATGATGCCGGAATTGAACAACACCAAAAGATTGGCTATGTCTCCCCAAAATCCGTAGAGAAACATCATTTAGAGAAACTTGTGGCGAAACAAGACTCACTAACGATATCAGCGCCGAGTGTGAAGTTGAATTCTGCCTATACGCTGAAGAATGACGTGGATGAGCTGTTTGCGAAAGCCTCAAAGGAATTGCAAGAGGCGATCGCCCAAATTCCACAAGAAGAACGAATGGCTTATGCTTCTGTTCTGTGGCATCGTTCTGAGGGCATGGGTATCGTGTTACGCGCCTTTACCCCCGAACTCTGTCAGCAGCTTCAGCAATTGCCTGAGATGGAACTCAGAGGCATTCAACGCTCTATCAACGAAGTGGGATCAATCCCAGATGGGGAATATACCGTTCGCTTTAGTCAAAAAAGCTTTAGTGAGCAACAGAATCCCTCTCCGTCAGTGGCGATCGTCATGGCAGATGGCAGTGAGAAACAATTTGGGGCGATTTCAAATACTTCGATGCGAATGCCTCAAGGCAGCCTCGCAAAAGTTTTAATTGAAACTGAAAGCTCAGGAAAACTTGCCAAGATGCAGGTGATCGAAAAACTGGAATCTACCGCGTGCTCCTACGAAGATACCGCAAAGGTCGCCCCAGAGCTAGATCGTCATGCCTTGACCAGTCAGGAAGCGAGAGATTGGTACAGAACCGCCAGCCGCAACAATGACCTGCCCTTGGCTGAGAACATCAGCGTTTTAGGGAGAGCCTTGCAGTCTTACTATAACCAAGAACAAGGGAGCGAGGGAAATAAGCCGCCTGGTGACTACAGCCATCCTACTGTGACGATCTCACAGGAAGAACGGCAGCAGATGGAGAGCGATCGCACTGTTTTACAAGAAGCGATCATCCCCAAGCCGCAATCTCCGAAACGAGAAGCGATCGCACTATGAATCGAGGGCTATCGCCGTCTGCTAGGGAATTGGGGGCTATCGCCCTACGGTATGTAAGCGTTTAACCTCACGGTTCTTGACTGCCCCGTTGACAGTTCTCGATTCCCTTAAATCGAAAAGCACACACTACACATTTAAGGACTTCTCCAAAATGAAAAATTCAATTGTTCAAGACTACGCAATAACCCTTCAATTCATGACTGCTACAGGTTGGGATATGCTGCAAATTATAGACAGACAAGCCCGCAAAGATGTAGGCAAAGTGGCTCGGTTTTCTACCAAGGTTGAGCAAATCCTCACCAGCACTGAAGCTATCAAAACTTACGAGAGCATCGGCAGACTGATTGTGATTGGTGGAATGGTAGCGATCGCCCTTGGAATGACCGCTGCGGATTTGTGCCACGGATTTATTGATTCTTGCTACGAAGGCGAGACGGCGATCGCTCTCCCTTGCATCTCAGTAAAACAAGCAGACCAAAACCTTGAGGCTCAGATTGATGCTCTCATTCTCACTAATCGGTTTCCGCTCGTATGCCGCACCATGTTAACTCCTTCCACCGCAACACCTAAGAAAAAATTATCTCCCAAAACTAAAGCTAAAAACATCGCTCAACCAGCTACCACCACGCGCTCTTCGAGATACTCGAAAGGGGTCACCCCAAAACCTACTAAGGAAAAGACCCCTAACAAAAAGCCCTCTGTTACTGACCTCCGTACTCTCTGCTCTACGAACAAAATCAAGTGGCGAAACGCCCACGGCAAAAATCAAAACCTGACTCAAAACCAAATGATTGACGCTCTCAAAAATAAAGGTCTTACCCTCTAGCCACCGACGAAAGAATACACGCGATCGCCCTTTCCCCTTGGAGAGGGCGATCGCTTTTTGGAAAACAATTAGGAGAATCATCATGCTTCACCAGCCAGAGTTCAGACTTTCCTACCGAGGGAAGTCCTCATACACTGTAGGCAGGCACATAGAGGGGCTAGGCGAGCCTCGGATCGAGGTCTGCAATCATCTGTATCACACGGATCTGTGTGACATTAATAATCCAGAATCATTCTGGACTACCGAGCTTGCCCAAGTGGGCACGGTCTACTGGGAGTCAAGCTGCGTACCTTTTGATGGGTGCAGACACGAATTCCCTCCTGCGTCAATAATCCGGAAGTTCTCCCAGTACACCGCTGGGCGCTGGAGCAAAGACTTCAAGAGCTTCGAGGTTGTAGATCCTCCTCCGATTTTAGTAGCGACCCAGACTGGCTTCGAGAACAGGAACAAGTTTGAGATGGCTATCGCATCTGGACACATCACAAGAGTCCCCTACCTGTGGCAGGGGATAGCTCACGAGATGAGTAAAGATCTGTGGTTCGCAAAAGTATTTCCCAGTTTATATCCTTCTCACAAGGTAGATATCGTCAATAACCTTGACAGATGTGGAGTTACGCTACCAAGCGGATTGACAGTCCCCGATCAGCCCTATGTTTATCCCTTGGGGCAGCACATCTGGGAGATTCGATTGAGTCAGCTCCGCAAGCCGATACAGTACTTCAGCAAAGTAGATGGGTGGACTGAAGCCGCATCTCGTGCCACGAAGTTCTATAGAGAACAGGATGCCGAGGACTCGCTGGGTTCAGCGCTCCAGGCGCGATCGCCTGGAGCGCTGGGAGTCACCCGCAGGGATGTGGAATGAAGGTATTGGTCCCACTTAAACAAAACAGGAAAATTATGGCTATAGATAACAAACCGCCCGATTTATCTCATTTGAACCTGCGAACCCAAGTGATTCAAGTCCTTTACGTCATGAACTGCGACAGTGACCTGCTGGATATGGTTGAACTTTACCCAGAGGCAAGAGGGGAAAGCTATGTCCTGGATCTAGATTCGCCAACCGAGGCAGCAGAGGCAGAGCATCCACTCTTGGGCGAAATCATCGCTATTAGCAGAAACGCTGGGTTTAAGACAATTGTTTTGACAAGTTAGAAGAAACCATGACCAACCCCAGACCTAAAGCTCTGCATCTTGCGGGGCTTTTTATTCGCTCATACTAACCCTCATACCAAGGAACCAAGACATGCCATCTAGAAAAGTAGCAAGAGTTGAGCCAAAACCACTCTCAGCGGCGATCGAGATCCCAGCCATCAGAAGCATTCAGGCGGGGTGTGAATACTACACCGTGATGATTCCACTCAGGCAGCTCGCAAAGCTGTTCGAGCGAGAAGATCAGGACATTCCGCCCGAACTGCGGGCGCAGCGTTTGCTCAATACAGGTCGAGCCAAGAAAATCCGCAACTACGTTGTAGAAAATCCACAAGACTATGTGCTGAATTCGATCACCGTGATGATCGACCCGCCCAACTCCAGCAATATGGAATTCGTGCCCATTCAGCCCAGCCAGGACTGGGGAATGCTGCGTCTACCGCTGGATACCAAATTCTTTGCCTGCGATGGTCAGCACCGAATAGAAGGGCTAAAGGCAGCAGTCTCAAGCAACCCGGAATTGGGGGATGAAACAATATCAGTTGTGTTCTACCTCTTTAGTTCACTCCGAAAAGCGCAGCAGATGTTCCGAGATCTCAACTCATACGGGGTCAAGCCGAGCACAAGTCTCAGCATGTCGTATGAACACCGAGATCCTGAGAAGACCCAGCTTAGAGACATCAAAGCTGGCGTTTCTGTGTTCGCTCGGTTTACCGACATGGAGAAAACAGCTTTACCACCTAAGTCCAGTAAGTTGTTCACGTTGAATGCGATCGATGCAGCCACCCGATCGCTCTTGAAAAACTGTCCTCTCGATCCAGACGGCAAGACTAAATTGGCGATCGCCTATTGGAACCTGGTCGCCAAGTCAATGAAAGACTGGCAAGCGGTTTGCGATCGTACTCTTGCAGCATCAGATGCACGTCAGAACTACGTCTATTCGCACGCCGTCACGCTGGAGGCGATCGAGACGCTGGGGTGGGCGTTGCTCAACAAGTCGGAATGGGTGTTGACAGACGATATTACGGCATCTATCTCCAGCCTGGAATCCATCAACTGGGAGCGCAGCAATCCTGACTGGGAGAACGTTTTTATCTTTGATGGAAAGATTCGGAAAGATAGGGTTGTGGTACTAAATCTTGCCAAGCTACTGAATCAGAAAATTAAAGCCACTCAGAACATCTAGACGACAGGAGCGGACAAGCGCACATTGTTCTGCCAGCAGCTTGCCCACTGCTGGCTTTTTTATGGAGATTAAACATGACAGCAGCAGAACTTCTCAAGAAGGCGATCGCCTCACAGTCATGCGGGGAGGAGTATGTCGGCTTCTGCCGGAGCTGTGGCGCTCAGCACGACGAGATCGAGCCAGATGTAGACGATGGCGAGTGCGAAGAGTGCGGCGAGCTACAGGTTACAGGAGTCGAGCAAATTACCATCATGTATGCATTTTAGGTAAATCAATGTACCAATTCTCTGGAATTTTCAGGGACTTTTCGTTCCTTGTCGAGTTCGACGGCAAAGCGATCGGGGTCGCTGTCAAGATGAATCTGCCGACACCGCTACCCTTAGAGGATAGCGGTAATAAGGATGACGCAATAGAGGTCAAGCCCCCATTTAAGCGCAGACGACCGACCGACAACACAGACCCAAAGTAAACCGTACCCAACAGCGATCGCTGTTTTTGTGGGAATTAAACTTATGGCAAATTCTGAAGAAACCCTAGCCGAGCTGATCGGCTGCGAAATTATCAACGCTGGATTCACAGACGACGGATTCAGCAACATTCCCGTGCTAGTCGTTCGGGGAGCAACTCATCGAGTCAGCACCCTACTCGTTATGGCTGACGCAGAAGGAAACGGGAAGGGCTGGATACACATCTACGAGCTTGCGATGGACGAAGATCCCCCCATCGCAAATCCCTCCAAGTCAAGCTTGTCCGACCTAAAAGGCAGCAAAGTTGTTGATGCGGGACTCAGAGACGAGGATGACCTCACAGACATTCCGACAATCGCTGTCGAGACATCCACAGGCGAGATCAAGATTCTAATGGTCATGTCCGACCCGGAAGGGAATGGGGCTGGCTGGCTTGATGTTCGGAGAATTCATCTGGCTCAGGATGCAATTCACCCAGACAGAAATTCTGTAGCAGCTCTGTCGTCGGAAGATTATCAATACGTGGACGTTTCACAAATCAAGAACGCATCTCAACTGAGAAAATTCCTACAGCCTGGAATGGTTCTGGAACAGACTCGATTTCATCCAAAATCCGAGTTCAATCATCTTTGTATTCAGAAGGTGACAGCCAAAGAGATTAGCTTCAACAAGCTTGGCTTTGACCAACAAGGCGTCATCAGCTTTAGCCCAGCCAGTAAATGGCTTTTCGATTCAGAGGGAATTTCCGTTTGGAACAGCATGGCACATCTGTCCGTCCAGTGCTACGCGCTAAAGATTGTCGAAAGAAGCGACCTGGATGATGCCGACTGGTCGGTACTGCTCGACCAAGTGCGAAAGAAAAAAACAATTTGCTGGCGTATGTACCATCAAATTAGTCCAGCAACCACAAACAAGGAGAACATGACGCTCAATCTCTATCAAAGCGTTCCGGGCATTTGCGAGCGATTTCAAATGCCCTACGGGGGGCGGGCATTGACCACTATTTAGGCATTCCGCCTACAACCGCGAATCTTAGCGAAGTAAAAGAACAGCTTCAAAATCATCCCCTAGATCATCAGATTTGGGGGTTTTTTCTAGACAGGAAGACATCGATCGCGGACTAGAAATTATCGAGGCGTGCTCTTCGAGATACCCGCAAGGGGTCGCCTCGCTCACTCATGCAGGGGAAAACAAAACGTTCCCTGTGTTCGTAACAGAAAACCTACTCGGAGAAATCAAAAATGACTAATACACGTAACACGATTAAAGCTGTCGTTTCCCCCGGTGCAATTAACGCTGCTAGTCGTCTTTTCAACGCCTCTCTGGAGGATGTAATCAACGAGCTGCTTCAAAACTCCCGCAGAGCTGGAGCTACAAGAGTTGAAATTGCGATCAACTACGGCAAGCTCTGGTATCGGGATAATGGCTGTGGGCTTAAAGATCCACAAACGCTCCTCTCTCTCGGAGGCAGCGGATGGGATGCCGATACCCAACAAAGCGAAGACCCTGCGGGCATGGGGTTCTTTTCGCTTTCAAAACGTGAGATTGTGGTTGTGAAATCTCGCGACTGGTCGGTAGTACTAGATCCCGATGTATTCAGCGGAGCAAAGACGTCTCAGGTCAGGCTAAACAACTCAGAGGGATTTTACGTCGATTTCACCCTGACGGAAGCAGAAGAAGCCGTAGTCTTTGGAGGGAAAGCAAACGCCGTTAGAACCGTGGAGCGATGCGCTCGTTACTATCCCCTTCCAGTGTTCTGCGATGGGGTAGAATTACCCCATGAATCGTTTTTGAATAATTGTATTCAGACCCTGGAATGGCAAGGCGTAACGCTGGGTGTAACGTCCATGCGACAAGATCGCCCTGAAGGTCGGGAAAGAAATATCAACTTTCATGGACTAACCATAAAATACGGTCTTGCGAATCTTGTCTGCAATCACGAGTCGTGGAAAGTTCTGGCTGACGTCAACAGTTGCCATCAGATCAAAATGACGCTACCGCGAAGAGAGGCGATCGTTGAAGATGAGTTTGCCCTGCAACTCAAGCAACAAGCTCTAAAACTCTTGCTCAGTTGCCTCATGAGCAAGGATCACGACCTAGGGCACGAGTGGTTTGTTAAGGCTCAAGAGTTAGGAGTTGAAAACATTAAAGAGTCTCAATCAGAGCTTTTCGCATTTGCGCCGGACTCTGCCGACCCAAGTATTTACCCAGACATGGACAAGGTTTCGACAAAAGATATTCCAGTCGTTTTGGTTGATGCTCAAAGCATGGACGCTCATGAGCAGCAACTCCTCTGGCTAGCGCTTGGGCAATCAGCAAAGCTTAACGGACAAACGCTTGTAGTCGGCAATCCTGCCTACAGGGGCTATACCTGGTATAACCGACTGCCTATGCTTTCGAGTTCGATCGAGATCACCAAGGACGATCGGCCGTTCATGCTGGATGAGTTCGCCTTAGATTTCCAGCTTGAAAGCAAACAGCCTGACAGCATTAAAACTGATTCTATTGCAATGGTGATGGCTTACTTCTCCAATTCAGTGCATCACCGTATCTTGCTGCCAATCCCACTCTGCTTCTATATTTCAAAGTGCTATTGGGGTACTGCTCTCGAATCGGCAACAATTATTACCAGTTTGGCTGATTCCAGTCCCTCGATCAAAACAAGAGGCGAATTATTTGACCTTTTGCGCGAGTCTTTCTACAGCCCAGAGTACGAAGATTTCGACAGTCAGGACGCCTTTGATGTCGAAGCTAGCAGACGCTTGGCAGAAGCCCTAGGTGGAGAGGCAGCCGGAGCGATCGCGGCACTGGAGGCAATGGCATTGAACATCTGTAATGCCCGCCTTTCCGATAGTCTGAAGCTAAAACTCACCATATCCCCACGTCTCGAAGGTGAAGAACAAGTTTCGGTCGTCGTAGACGAGGGAGTTATCCTCCCCCACTAATCCATCGGCTTACTTTTCTATCCCTTTATCGCCCCTGCCAACGCAGGGGCTTTTTTGCCATGAAACACCTTGAATTAATGACAGCGATCGCCTCTCATTTGCCTGAATGGGAGGTAGAGAGTGAACAGCATCTGTTGAGTCCCCCCAGGATGCCTTGATTGCCCAGTCAATGGGCTGGCTGATCCAGGGTTCATGATTTGGGGTGTGCTGCTAGGCGATTGTTCGCCCGATCGTCTGGCAGAGTTTTGCAACAAGATTGTGATTTTGCCCCATGTGGACGGTGAGGCGATCGATGAGATCTTTGATATCTAAACCAATACAAACAGGAGAAAACCGTGTCTGCAACTGAAACCATTACAGAGGCTCTTGGACAGTACCACTTGGGCGATCGCCCAGGCTGTCTTCAGACCTTGCAAAATCTAAAGGAAAAGTACGCCGAATCATTCGGCAAAGCGGACAGATACAACGAAACTGGAGCCATCCAACCAGAGGTTATTGCTTGGTGTTCTTGGGTACAACTCGCGATCGATAGGCTCCATAAGGATCTGGGTGCTGACATCGTTGCCCCGACGGGGGTTCCTGCCTGCTTGAATACGGCGTTGCAATTCTCGGATAAAGCAATCGCAGAGACGACAAATTTTGAGGACGAGGACGAGGACGAGGACGAGGACGAGGACGAGAAGCTTAGATCTACCTTTGACCCACAATACTTGGATCAAGAGCTATTCAAAACATTGCAAGCCTTAGCCCGTGACAACGAGACAGACATCCTGATTGATTCGTTGCAGCAAGTCTATGCTTACCGAGCGCTTGAACATCCCACAATGAAGCGCTATTACGCCAGGGTTGCAAACGCCCTAACTGATGCTTTTAACGTCGCCTACTAACAATGGGAGATCGCTATATAAACAATCCTACGGCACTAAACATGGAAGATCATGCGAACAGATCTGTCAATCAGACAAAGCTCTTTAATCTCATCGGGCACATACCAAAGTGGAAGCACTTGGCAGAGCTACCCGATGAAGTTTGTAAGGTGCTTTGTGAAATGGCTATATCGCTGAAAGGCGGAGGCTACCTCGCGATCACCGCCAAGGTCAACTTTGAAAAACTCTCTACCCTCAGCACAGAAAGAGTCTTAGCGGGATTCGAGGAGTTCAAGAAGACCAGCCTGCTCACAATCAATAATTCAAGAGGAAATGTATAAATGACTTACCCATTTAGCGAAGAGCTTGAAGCTCAAGGTAAAAAACCACAGGAACTTACAGTGGATCTTTGTCTTTAGCGGAGACACAAACCTTCTTGGGCTATGCTCAAGAACTCATTCATCAAGACAAACTACAGTTCCATAATCCGTGCATCGTCCGCCTTGGGGACGGCTACAACGTAGTTTACGAAGACGTTGAGAAAGAACCCTGGAACCCAACGGGAAAGCCCGAAATCGATCGCGTTAGCAACGCATTTTGCGGAACGACTCGCCCTAGCAAGCATGGGACAACATTGTACATAGGTTCGTGTCGTGGAGAGTATGGCACACTTGAAAGATTTCTCAATAAATCATTCAGATATATTGAGGGCTGGAATGACGGTCCCTATCGCTCAGTGTGGCTGAGCGAAGAACTACTTGCTGGAATAACCTACTGCGAAGGCGATGTTTCAATTGACATCGCTAACGACGCAGAGGGTTACAAACGAATCGTAGAAGCTGCAATGCAGTTCTACACCATCAATAACGACCACTGGGTTGAAATTCCTGATTCAATGAAAATTACTCAGGCGATAGTTGATGCAATGCCGCAGGAATGGAAGCAGATCAAGCTGAGAGCCAACGGGACAGACATCATTGCCAGAGGCTTCTCCAGTGATGTTCTGTGGGACGTAGCACAGAAATGGTTTGAGGGAAATCCTGATGGTCTTCTCAAGCTGGATGCTGGTGGCAGGGCTTTGTATTTTGGCAAAGTGCCTTCTGAGCAACCTGGCGATCGCGCTGAATTCGATCGCTGTTTCCCTGGTTTGGAGAACAAGGAATAATTTCCACGCAATCCAGGCGCGCTCTTCGAGATACCCGCAAGGGGTCGCTATCAGTCTCTACATTGAGACAAACAACCGTTGACTGGGAGGAGCGACTAACTGCCGTAAGCTAAGCAGGGAGTCATTCCTCCTGCCCCAGGATGGATTAAGTCCTGGTAATTCACGCTATCCTAGAGCCTATGCAAAGTGATTCATTGTTTTACCAGCTCTTTCAGACTTCGCCCCAAGTCTTCTTCGAGCTAATCGGCACTCAGCTACCCCAACAAGGTTTATATAGCCTCATCTCCCAAGAGGTCAAACAAACCCGCTTTCAAATCGATGGCGTTCTGCTGCCCCACCATCGCCGCGCCGACTTGCCCATCTATTTCTTAGAGGTGATGGGCTACAAACCCAAGCAGGGCAGACACTTCTACCAAGAACTCCTCACCGAAATTCACCTCTACCTTAACGACTACCAACCCCAAAACGATTGGCGGGCAGTGGTCATCTACACTCAACGCAGCTTTGACCCCGGCTTACCTGTTCAGCTCAGCGAGTACGCAACGGGCGACCCTAGCGGTATCTGCGGAGCAGCGCGCCTGCAACGGCTTTACCTCGATCGCTTGCCAACAGAGTGGGAGGGGCGATCGCTGAAAGTCCGCGCGATTCAGTTAATGGGAGCCAAGAAAGATGTGGTCGCAGCTCAGGCAAAAAGCTTAATTGAACAAGCCCGCACCGAGAGCAACGATGACACAACTCTCAAAGCCGTTCTAGAATTAATCAACACGATTTTCATTTATAAATTCCCCGATCGCACTCGCCAGGAGATTGAAGAAATGTTAGGACTTAGCGAACTCAGGCAAACCAAGGTTTATAAGGACGCTCAACAAGAAGGAGAACTGAAAATTGCGCTTCTTCAGTTGACACGGAAATTTGGGGAGCTGGCTCCAAGTCTGCAAGACAAAATTCAACAACTATCTACTTCACAGCTAGAGGCATTGGCAACGTCGCTCTTGGATTTCAATGCAATTGACGACCTGGAAGACTGGCTAAATCATCTTGGCTAGTGCTCGTTGGCGAAAGCGCGCTGCTCCGCAGATACCGCAAGGGTCGTCCATCGCCCCAGACGTTCAGAAGTTTCCTCTTCATAATTTCAAAGCGGGTGTCCCAACTCTTAACCGAGTGAAGTGGAACATCCGCTTTATTTTTTTGCTCCTATCCTTTTTCCGTTTAGATTCAAATGCCCTGCCCTCACACTTGCAAATCTCAGGCTCGAATTCTACCCAATTTTTCAAAGCAGCTTAGACGAGTATAAATACTTAAAAATTGAGTTGAGCCAACTTGAGACAAGTTGAGACACTTTTGAGCTAGATTGAGCCAAATTAAGATAAATTGAGCCAAGATAGTTAATTTTCCCAGTCAACAGAAAATCTTTTTTCTCAATAGTGGGCTATTAATGAGAATATAGTGAGACACTTTTGAGACACTTTTGAGCCAGATTAAGATAAAGGGGGAAGAACGATTCTTGCGCGTAAATGAGATGGATTTGTGCACACAGTACGCTCAATTGTGTTATTTTTTTGGAATGACTCTAATCTGTTTCAGTTACGATCTTTTTTGAACTGTACTAATCAAGTACTAATAGCAGTTGAGCCGGAACATGTTGTCTCTGAAAAATGTATCAGCGCAACGAGGTAAGGGGTATTACGGAAAAGAGGAGAGCGCTAACGCCAGATCATCAGGCGCGACTTGGTTTGGTAAGGGAGCCGATCGCCTTGACCTGAACCCTGAGATGGAGCAAGCAGATTTTGAAAAGATTCTAGAGGGGACGGGGCGATCGGGTGAGCCACTGAGCGCTCGTAAAATTAATCTAGAAACTCGCCGTGCCGCGACAGACTTTACATTCTCTGCACCGAAAAGTGTGAGCATCGCGGCTCTGATTCAAGGCGATATACGAGTGATCGAGGCGCACGACCAAGCGGTTAAGTCAGTGTTGACAGTCATTGAAGAGAAATATGCCAGAACCCGTATCCGCACGGACGAAGGGCAAATCAAAGTCGGCACGGATAATTTGGTGGTCGGTATTTTTCGCCATGAGACAAGTCGAGAGCAAGATCCGCAGATCCACTCTCATGCTTTAGTGATGAACTGTACGCAGCTCGGCAACGGTCGCTGGCAAAGCCTGAGCAATGATCTGATGGTTAATCACTCCAAATTCTTAGGGCAGGTTTACCAAAATGAATTGGCGTACCAGCTTAGAGAAGATGGGTACGAAATCAAGCAACGCGCAAACGGGCAATTTGAGCTAGAGGGTTATGACGATTTGACAGGCAGCTTCTCAACCCGTCGCCAGCAAATTGAACATCATCTGGCACCTTTAGAATTCCCGACCTTGAAGCAGCGGGAACATGCCGCGTTGACTACGCGACCCGCCAAGGTTCAAGTACCCTCTGAAGTTTTGAGTCTGCAATGGGCAGAAACCTTAGTCAAAATCGACCAGCTGCTACCCCCAACCCCGAAGCCGAGCGACCGCACAGACTTAAGCCAGACGTTAGCAAAAGCGGCGATCGCCTATTTTGAGGAACGGGGCAATGGGTTAAGGAGGGGAGCGGCTGAGAACTATGTCGTGGAGAACTTCACGGGGCAAACGAGTTTGGTTAACCTTCGCAATGCCTTGAAAGAGGAAGCCGTTGTTGTGGACGAGTTGACCGGGTTAATGAGTCAACCTGCCGTGACGCAGGAGCTAGAAAACATTGAGGTGATGGAGTCTGGGAAAGAAGAGACAAAAGATTCATTGCAAGAGCTAAACGAGACGCGCTCTTCGAGATACCCGCAAGGGGTCGCCTCAAACTTCGCAATGCACGAGCAATTGATGTCCTGGCATCGAGCCGAGGCAGCTCGGAAAGCCAACCGCCTCAAAAGTGATGCTCCGACCGTTGA
>Ga0209490_10002359_pt1 | contig 17919 bp, 18 predicted proteins | sample MAT06_FD_187209 | JGI IMG/M metagenome (GOLD analysis project Ga0209490, IMG submission 187209) | Freshwater microbial communities from Lake Fryxell liftoff mats and glacier meltwater in Antarctica - MAT-06 (SPAdes) (version 2) | ecosystem: Environmental > Aquatic > Freshwater > Ice > Liftoff... | reverse complement strand
TGTGCCATTTGCTGATCGAACGCCACGCAGGTCAGGTCCCCGACACCCGCGAAGCGCTGGAGGCCCTGCCTGGTGTCGGGCGCAAGACCGCGAGCGTGGTGCTCAATGTCGCTTTCGGGCAGCCGACCATTGCCGTCGACACTCACGTGCATCGCGTCGCTAATCGCCTTGGGATTGCCATCACCACCACGCCAGAGCAAACCGAGCAGGTCCTGCTCGCGCGCACGCCCAAGGCACATTTGCTGCAAGCGCACCATTATCTCATCCTGCATGGACGCTATACCTGCACCGCCCGTATGCCGCACTGCGCGAGCTGTCCTCTGACGCCGTGGTGTCCGCGCCTGGGCGTCCCATCTACCACGCAAGTGATGGACGAGGTCATGGGACAACACGGTAGGAAATCGGCGGGCGAGGAAAGGGCCTGACGTTTTATCGTTCGGCGTTTGTTGTGAGTAACTTTCCTTGTTTCATCCCTAAAGCCTCTACCCTCATCCACACCAAGGTGAAAGCGTATTCCGCGCGAGCCCCCCTATGACTGACGAACAACAAATCCGTGACAAGCTGGCCAAGATCAAAGCCCTATTCGCTGGCGCCACCACCCCGGGTGAACGGGTTGCGGCGCAGGCTGCAATCGAGCGATTACAGCTGCGCATTGATGGGGTTCCGGTGCACGCGCCGGATAACGATCCGCCGGTGGAGTTCCGGTTTTCACTGCGAAATACATGGTCATTGCGCTTGTTTCTTGCACTGTGCCGGTCCAAGGGTTTCAAGCCCTATCGTTATCCGCGCATGCGCCGGACGTCGGTGTGTATTCGCATTGGCAAGCGCGCGGTGAGCACCGATCTGTGGCCGGAATATGTGGAGATGAATGCCGTTCTCACCGAATACCTGGGCGAATTGGCCGACCACATTATTACCGACTGCATCAATCCCGACCGCTCCGATGCCGAGGTCGTTGCCGGCTTGCCGGGACCGTCGGCAGGTGCGGAGATGGAAGGATAGCGCTCAACCCATTCGTGGAATTGAATACGTAGGCTAACAAGGCCGAGCCCTCATTGCTCTGTCAGTATTCGACTGCTTCGCCCCCACGGTTCAGCGCATGCCAAATGAATCCATATGATCCAAAAAGTCACGCACGATCTCATCCCCTTTCGGGTGCAGGACGAGTTCGATGCCCAGGGCTACCGCCAAAGGAGCAAGAATGCGCATCCCCTCGGGACGGCGCAGCATGACTTGGGCGGGCACCCCATTATCCGCAACCAGTTTCAGCAAGAGCGCGGCCATATCCTGCCACACGGTTTCCAGGCGGCCGATTTCGATATCGAGGATCATGCCGTTTTCGGCGGAAAAAGCCGTCACGTGCGCCGCCAAAAAAGGACGGCCTGGAGGTTCATCAATGATGGAGGTACTCATAAACCAGTCCATCAACATGATGAGTTGGTTATGACGCCCTTGCGCGCGGATCTTGGCGACGAGGACCTCGTTCACCGAAATAATCGGCACGGGTGGGGCAGGGATCTTGGGCATGGCGACGCGTTCAAGGGCGATTTCTCTGCCGGGGCCCTGCGTTGCCACCCACGGACGATTGTGCGCATCGTGCATATCCCAGTCGGGAATATCGACGGGGCGCGCACACATATGGAGCAAGGTTTCCAGGACTGAGGCAATGCGCTGGAGCTGGTGGACATCAAGCGGTGGCGCCGGGTAATATCCAGGTTCATGCACGAGCAATTCCGGCCAAGCATTGGCACCGCGATAGCGGCGCCCGCACGCTTTGATAATGGCGACCATATCCGGGCTCACCCAATCGCGGTCAAGAAAGGTGACGACCTGCGCGGTCTGCTGGATCATGGCATCGAATTCATCTGCGCAGTTTTCGTACGTACGCTGCATCGAGCCAAGGCCAGCGTCGCCGGAATAGATCGCGACGCCAAAGGTCTGTCCGCCCTGACCCAAAACACTGCACCAGTCGATCTGCCCACTGCGCAGGTCGCGCACGCCCAAAATGCTGCTGCCATGAATCCAACGCCAGGGCGCCATATCGCGGAACAATACGGCTACTTCAAGGACCTCATTCCAGGCGGCGATGACAGCGGGAGTCAGCGATTCAGGGTGAATGTTTTTGGGGGCACGGGGCATGGGGTGTCCAAGCTTACGGGGGTGAAGCCAAAACCTAAAGGACAGGCCGCTTCTGCCCAGCGAAAGGCAGTGCCGGATTGGCCGTCAGGGGCGGGGCGGGGGCAGCCCCTCGCACCAGCAAGAGCGCCGCGATTCCGCATCCGATTGGGATTTCCCACTAGGGCCAGCCGCAGGGCGAACAGAATACGGTCATGGGAATCCCACCTGCCTGGTCGACGCTGATTGACGTTGACATTTATCTCCTCGACCTGGTTTTGCGCGGCCTCATCCGCGCGGACGCCAGCGTCATCGACATTGGTTGCGGGGGCGGGCGCAACCTGCCCTTTCTCGCCCAGGCGGGGGCATCTATCACTGCCGTCGATGCTGATCACGCCGCCCTCGCTGGGTGTGCGCAGCGCCTGGCTCAGGCGCCGGGCACCCATCGCTGTCACGTCGGCGCCCTTCCCGATTTAGGGATAACGGAATGTTTCGATGCCGTGCTGTGTATTGCCGTTCTGCATTTCGCGCCGGACCAGCACCGTTTTCATCAGTGGGCCGATGCCTGTTGGGAACGCCTTAAACCGGGCGGGGTTTTTCTCGCCCGCTTATCGACCCGTATTGCCCTGCCTACCGTCGCGGCCCAATTCACCTATCGACCGACCCTCGCAGATATTCAAAGCTGTGAAAAACGCTGGCACGCCACCCGCATTGATCCATTAAAGACCACTTTGGTGGAAGAGCTCCGCGTCATGAGCACGTGGACTTTACGCCGGTCGCAATAACCCAACGGCGTGAAATATTCTGCAGACGACCTGCAGCCTGCTTAACTTTCAAATAGCGCTATGTGGTACCTGCGAAAGCAACGTGACCGACTGCCACGTAGAAAAAATATGTTAGATTAGTGCGACCTTGCACGCACCGTTACCAACCAATCATCAACTCCCTGCTCCTCCATTGTCACGACGTCACCAAGAAATTGGCTGATGATCGCCGCATTGGTAATAGTGTGCTCACTCGGTTTCACGGTTCGATAGCGGCCACCGGCACCCAGAGCCAGCGGCAGCAATAATTGATCAGCCAAGTGTTCGCACACCGGTACGTTGGCTTCCAAATGGCGGCGGATCTGTTGGATCGCCTCTTCCGCAACTTTTTCGGCTGACTTTCGGAGTTCGCCAAAGGCACTGATCACAGTAGTGCAATTTGAGAATCGTAGGCGCGCGATGAGGGCATTGCCTAGACCGTCGGCTGGGACTTCGCGCTCGTCGACTTCGCTGTGGCTCCAGTGCAGGCCGTGTTTGAACGCCATTGCTTCACGGTTGGCGACATGCACCGGTAGGTTAGCGATCAGTATTTCCGCTTGGCGACCGATGGTTTTTCCGCGTTCTAAGACGTCGAACGGAACCGTACCCACTCCCGGCTGGATCGTGGCGAAAATCGAGCCGCCGCCTGCCGGATAAAATCCATGACGTTGCAATTCAATGGTTGCGCTGATACCAACACAATGCAGTGCTGGAAAAAATTATTCTGCCAGAAATTCGACCGGCGGTGCCATGCCGTTGTGGGTGCCACCAGTGATAGTCACGGTCGAAGTGCCCTCGGCATGCAATAAAATCGGCAAAATAGTTTGCAGGACCAGGGTGCAGCTCCCCGCCGAGCCGATATCAAAATGCCAATCCCCAGCCGTCGCTTGCTGCGGCTGAAAGGTCAAGGATCTACTGCCCAGCTCTGCCCCCTCTACCTGCCCGCCGCTAACGCGCGCTGCGGCCAGCACCGCCACCAGGTGCTGCCGTTGCAGCCCGGGCTTGGGTCGCTTGGCACGAATGCGCTCAATCGTCACCGGCGTTCCGGTGATCGCCGCGAGCGCGAGCGACGTGCGCAGAATCTGGCCACCGCCTTCGCCTTGGGAACCGTCAATGGTGATCATCTCCATCGCCTTTCTCTCACTTGGACAAGACTGGAAATTAGACTGTCTACATCATTAAGGATCATAGAGTCCTGTAGCGGATGAATGCCATCATGAAGAATATTAACGAATTCCTGGAGGTTCGTATAGAATTTCTGACCAACTTTGGTCGGGAACGCACCCAGAGGCTGCTGTGCAGCGAATGATTCTTCATCAGAATGTGCAATCAGTCGGTTTCTGACTTCCGCTATGTATGGCCTGAAATCGATCAATCCTAAAGATTTCAGACGGTCTTGCGTTTCAGAATCGGGGTGGATTAAAATAATTGAATCACAAGTGACATTCTTCCTTTTCAGTCCACCTCGTTCCGTAGTCGCTGGATCTAGCAATTTGACTGCCTGCAAAAGCGTGTAGTCAATGAGCGCTGTATTTAACCAATGGAAAAAGTATGGCGCCGTTTCATGCATAGCTTTTTCACCGTCCGGTATACCGGATCCGTTCTCAAAAAGTCGGATAAATACATTACGACTAACAACTGCAGACCGTGCCTGTTCAGTGAAAATTTCAATGCTTTTCTCTAAAGAGAGCCTCGGCAATATGGGCTTGTGTGGCATTTTCATCCCTTCACGCAGACGACTTGTTTCAGCGTATGTACGACCTCAACGAGATCTGACTGCGCCGCCATGACGGCGTCGATGTCCTTGTAGGCCATCGGCGTTTCGTCGATAACCCCAGCATCTTTGCGACATTCGACGCCGGCGGTGGCTTTGGCGTGGTCTTCGAGAGTGAACATTTTCTTGGCCTTGGTGCGCGACATGGCGCGGCCGGCGCCGTGGCTGCAGGAACTGAACGACTCGGGGTTCCCCTTGCCGCGGACGATGTAGCTGCGCGCACCCATAGAACCGGGGATGATGCCGAGGTCGCCTAAACCGGCGCGCACCGCGCCTTTGCGGGTCACGAAACATTCCTGGCCGAAATGATCCTCGCGGCTGACGTAGTTATGATGGCAGTTCACGGCTTCGATATCTGCAGTGAAAGGCGGGATCCCTGGCGTGGTACGGACCATCTGAATGAGATTTTCCATCATCACCTGACGATTGATCCGGGCATACGCCTGGGCCCATTCCACGGCGGCAACATAATCGTCAAAATGTTCCGTCCCCTCCCGGAAGTAAGCCAGGTCTTGATCGGGGAGATCAATACCAGCCTTGCGGCAATCCGTCTTGGCCATCTCGATGAAAAAGGACCCGAAGCGGTTGCCAATGCCGCGCGAACCGGAATGCAGCATGAACCACACCCGATCAGCTTCGTCCAGGCACACTTCAATGAAATGATTGCCGGTACCCAGCGTCCCCAAGTGATTGATCGATCGGGTTTGAGAATCCCCGTCTTTCGCCAAATATGGCGTGCGCTGGACGATGGCCGCAAAGCCATCCGCCAAATGTTCTTTCCATAAGGTGTCGACCCGTACCGGACGCTGTCCCCACGCCCCCCGATCATTCCGGCCTCCCTGATCGGTACGACCATGCGGAACCGCACGTTCGATGCGTTCACGGAGTTCTTTCAGCGAAGTCGGCAAATCCGCAGCATTCAGCGACGTGCGCACTGCGCACATGCCACAACCAATATCAACCCCTACTGCTGCCGGGATGATCGCGCCGACGGTAGGAATGACCGAGCCGACAGTGGCACCGATACCCATATGGACATCCGGCATCACCGCGATGTGGGAATGAATGAACGGCATCCGCGCGGCGTTGATAAGTTGCGTCCGGGCTGCGTCTTCTAAGGGCACGCCGCGGACCCAAGCTTTAATGGGCTTGGCATCAGCGACGGTGATCAGTTCGTGGTTCGACATGGGATATTCCTAGGGCGGGATAAAGATAAATTTAAGAACCAGCAGCGTGGGAAGCTTTTTCAATTGCGATCGCTAACTCATTTTCGAGTCCTGCGTCCGTGCCCTTCAGGACTTCGGCCAGCAGACGTGATTCCGCCACATACGTGGCGATCCAGGCTTTATCGGGTGATTTAGCACCATCGGTCATATTGTCGGCGCGATCCGCTAATTTGATGAGCTTTGCACGCGTGCTGATGATCGCGATGTGGTTCCGGTCCATCGCTTTGCGCTCTGCCCGCGGTAGATCGGGGTGATTCTTACTGGGATTGGTGACTTCTTTCACCAGCGCAAGCGCGTCATCGCCAATAATTTGGCGCAGGGTTTCCTCTGCCACCTGCGGACAATCCTCAAGCATATCGTGACACCAGGCGGCACAGATCAGGGCAATATCATTAGGAAAGTGCCGAGCCAGCGCCGCCGCGACCCGCTCGGGATGGTGAATATACGGCCCGCCGTCGTCGTCGCGGACCTGACCGGCATGAGCCGAGGTCGCAAGAGCGGCAGTGCGGGTGATGGATGGGTGCAGATGGGTGGACATGGGAATCATAATGGATGGTCTGAGAAAAAAACCACGACGAGAAATGGGCGATGCCTGCTCTACCGCTGAGCTACCAGGTGAAACAGCGAGCGCCATTTCCCTGAGCCGGATTCGAACCGGCGACCCTGTAATCGCACCAGCATTCGTGGCGGAAAGAACCGATGACGTGAAATGCAGGAACTGTCTTCCGTTACCGGATGGGAATCGAACCCCAGACGCCAAGTACTCCTGCAGGCGTTCACCGAATAAGTAAGGTGCGCACCATTTTGCCATTGGTGCAGACCCGAGCGAAAACACGCTTCACGACCTGCACGTCGCGAACCGCGAGAATAGCCAGCAGCAATGCCGGCATGTCTTTCATGTGCCCAATTTCACGGGCGTGGATTGCGACTTTGGCGACAAATTCGGGTTCGACTTGCTGAGCCAGAGCCAACACGGTTTCGAGCTGTGCATCTGCGCCTGCATAGAAGGTGCCGTTCAAGCAGCCGGTCGCCGCGTACTGGGCCAGCGCCTGTTTGGGCTGCATGGCGTAGGTATTGCCGCCGGCGTCGTTGACCACAACGGTCTTGGGCACGAAGGCGCCGATCAGGGACTGGAAAAGAGTTTGGTTAGCCATGGGTAGGTTCCGTCGGGGGACGGGGACCTATTGCGCGCGGCGTGCCAGGAGTGTCACCGATCAATGGAAATTCACTTAACATGCTTATTTAAAATGGTTTATGGAGTTCCTCAAACCACCGGGGGGAACTGGTCGTCTTCGTTTACTCGCTTGTGGGCGAGTAACATCTCTCAGGATAGAGTGATGGTCACCTCTCGCCCGCTCGTCGTCCTTGGCCTTCTCGGCCCAACCCTAGATGCTGGGCGCGATCAGAAACGTTGGAACCGCTGGCGCCCAACGGTCGGGCTGCACATGCAAGATAACCTCGTGGTCAGCCGCTTTGAAATGTTGCATCAGCGTCGATTCGACAAACTTGCCGCCGGGATCAGCGCCGACATCACCCAGGTTTCCCCGGGGACCACGGTACAGAGCCGACACATTGAATTCAGCGATCCCTGGGATTTCGAAGATGTGTATAGTGCTTTGTGGGGTTTCGCCGCCGGCTACCCGTGGAAACCTGACCAAGAAGATTACCTCGTTCATATCACCACAGGCACGCACGTCGCGCAAATTTGTCTTTTCCTACTGACCGAATCGCGGCATTTTCCCGCCCGCATCGTGCAGACCCAGCCTGGCCCTAAACGTGGCCCGGATGATCGTCACGCCGAAGGCCACGCCACCATAAGCGGCACCACCACTATCATCGATCTGGACTTGTCGAAATACGACAAGCTCGCCTCGCGCTTTGCCGAGGAACGCGCCGCCGGGGCCGCGGTTCTGACCGCTGGCATCCCGACCTGTAATCCCGCCTTCGCAACGTTGATCGCGCGCATGGAAAAAGTCGCTGCGGCGACGCGGTCGCCCATCCTCCTCGGTGGCCCGACGGGCGCGGGCAAGACCGTCCTCGCCCGCCGCATCTTCGAATTGAAGAAGGCGCGCAATCTGATCGACGGGCCTTTTGTTGAACTCAACTGTGCGACGGTGCGCGGTGATGCGGCCGGATCAGCCCTGTTCGGCCATCGCAAAGGGGCGTTCACTGGCGCCGTCACGGATCGTGAAGGGCTCCTGAAGCGCGCCGACAGCGGGGTGCTCTTTCTGGATGAGATCGGTGAACTCGGTCTGGATGAGCAGGCCATGCTTCTTCGCGCGGTGGAAGATAAAGTCTTTCTCCCGCTCGGTGCCGACAAACCGATCTTGTCAGATTTCCAACTTATTGCCGGATCCAACCGGGACCTGCGCAGCGCCGTGCACGCTGGGCGCTTCCGCGAGGATTTGCTGGCGCGCATTGATCTGTGGACTTTCACCCTCCCCGGCTTGGCGCAACGGCGAGAGGATATTGAACCCAATCTCGATTATGAGCTGGACCGCTTCGCCCGTGATAGTGGTCGTAGGGTGACCATGAACCACGAAGCCCGGGAACGCTTCCTGAGTTTCGCTCAGGCTCCTGAGTCTACGTGGTCTGCCAACTTCCGTGATCTTGGTTCTGCGGTGATCCGCATGGCAACCCTCGCCAGCAGCGGCCGCATCGACGAAAGCCTGGTGCGCGAGGAAATCGCGCGCCTGCAGGCACAGTGGCAGCCGCCGACCGACTCGGAAGGCGATGTACTCAATGAACTCTTGGGCGACCAGGCTGAGCGCCTCGACCACTTCGATCGCGTGCAACTCGCTGAGGTCGTCCGCGTGTGCCGACGTTCGCGAAGCATTTCCGCAGCTGGCCGCACCCTCTTCGCCATCTCACGTCTGGGTCGAAAATCCCCCAATGATGCCGATCGCCTGCAAAAATATCTGGCCCGATTCGATCTCACGTGGGATGATCTGATTCCTGAATAAGCCGGAAAGCCGTAACATCGGAAATTCTCAGCTGGGTGAGCATATCCATTTCCTCACAACCGACGCCAAAGCACCATTGCGCCGCTCTTTTCTCCACGAGCACTTCGCATGGGAACCTGAATCCCGTCTACCGCGCCCGCCCCACAGAACGAGGGCGACGTGCAACAGGCCTGCCCAGCAGCGCTTCGGCGGGGATGTGCCACTGGTGATAAAGAGCCCTGAGCATGGCGACAGTGAATTGACGTTTCCCGTTCAGCAATTCGGACACGCGGCCGCGTTCGACGTTCAGCACTTTGGCCAGATCCACACGGTCGAGGCCCTCCTGTTCCATACGGAAAACGATGGCGGTGATCGCGTCCGGGATGGGAATCGCAAAATGGGCTCGTTCATAGACTTCGATGAGCTGGGCCTGCGCGGCGATCTCGTCAGCGCGTGCATCGGCATCGATGGCGTCCATGAGTACGCGCAGGTGTGCGGTTGCCTCGGTATGCTCGGTGGGATTGCGGACTGGAAGGATAGTGAAGGCAATGGTCATAGGTTATACCTTGGTCGCGTCGATACGGTCGTATTCGGCATGGGTTCCGATGAAGCGAACGACAACAACGCCCGCCACGTAATGAATGACAACCACAAGTCGGTAGTTGTTGCTTTTAAGATCAAAGACCATGCGGTTGGCGCCGATTGCATCAGCAGCGGGATACCGCTGTTTGACGTCATGGGTGGTCTTCCATGTCGCCTGTTCGACCTCGGCAACCCAGGCCCTGATGGTCTTACGGGCTCGTTCATGGCGTTTCCCGAAGGCTACAAGAAGGTCACGTCCGTTGAGGATCATCGTGCATGAGCAGATCCTACTGATCCCAATTTGGTATCAAGGCGAAAATGGCCCAGGAGCACGCGCGTATCAATGATCAAACCCCTTATTCCTAAACCAGGGATTGCCCGTCTCAAAGCGCCCATCCAGGAAGCTAGTGCCGTGAGCGCGACGTACGCGAATCAGCATTTCCGCGCGTTTTAAGGAGGGAATCCACTCTCTCGCAGGGCTGCCGCAATATCCGCATAGCGGAAACCCTTGCCTTGTAGGCGGCGGATAATCGTTTGGGCGTCGACGTTGCGCCGTTGCAGGCGGGTAATGGCGGCAGTCAGGGTGGTGGCATCGAGGTCGTCGGTGAATAATTCAGCGAGGGCGGCATCGACCACGGGGGCGTCGGCGGGGGTTTCGACGAGGGTGCGGCGGATGGCGGCTTGCGAGCTGCCTTTGCGCAATAATTGGCGGGCTTTGCGGGTGGCGGATTCTGGGGTCCACACGCTGCCGGTGGCTTCGGCGCAGGTGGCGAGACAGCGGGTGATGGTGGCGGCATCAAATTGGCGCTGACGCAGTTTACCCTGAATCCACCGGGCACTGCGGCCCACGTCGCGCATGCGGGTGGCCAATTCCAGGGCGCGTCGATCATCGTCAATACAAAGTTCCAGTCGGGCGATGACGGCATCGACCGGGGCGGCGGGGCCAGCCTTTTTCAGCATGCGGTTGCGCAGCTGACCTTGCGAAGGCTGATAGCGCTGCGCATACCGCCTGGCCCAGGCATAGAGGTGTTCTTCGTTGGCGTAATAATCGGCTTGCTGCGCTGCCCGGGCAGTGCGCCGCGCTTGCGCCTGGGCTGGGGTTTCAAGCCGACGTTCGGCGCAGGCGGCGTCGAGGCGGTCCCAATAACGCTGAAATGCAGCGCGGTCGGGAAAGGGCGCGCGACGGGGACGCAGCTGTAAAAATTGCGCCATCTTGGTAATAGCGCTCAGTTGCGCGTCTGAGAGCTGGTAGAATTCAGCAGGTGCGGATGTGTCCGCCGAAGCGAGCGCAAACGGGTGATCAGGCGAATTCATTATCGAGGCCACGTTGCAGCAAACTGCGTCGGCATCAGCAACACGTCGCGCCGGGCACGGTCACGGCGCCACGGCGTGCCGGGCACCGGGATGCGGCCGCGCTGCTTCGGCGGCGGCGCGTAAACGCGCGGGCGCATGGCGGAGATGGCCCTGATCCACGAAGTCGGCGACCAGGGCGGAGGTGGCGGCGGATTCCTCAACGCCCAGGCTGAGCAGATGATCAAGAACGAGATCATATTGGCGCGGCAAAGCCATGGAATGTTCTTGGCCGGTCTGGTCCCATAACCAATCGCTAAAGGCGAGCAGGGCAGTGCCGGGGGAATCGGTGAGAGCGCTGTTGACGATCAAATCGATGGCGCGCGGGAAGCGATCGCTATTAACGAATAATTCGTGATAGCGCGCAAAACGTTTGCAGCGCTGCATCAAGGCAAAAGGAAAATCCCGGCTGGCGAGCAAGTCATAAGGTGGCTCGGGGTTGAAGGCCATGGCAAAGGGTTCGACGTGGCGGATCAGCGGCGTGCCGCGCAATAATTTCAGGATGCCGACCTGGATTTCGCCCGGGCGCTGCCGATACAGGCGATCGTAGCTGAGCAGAAAACTGCTCAGGGTCTCGCCGGGCAGACCGATGATCAGATCGGCATGCACGTGCACCGTGCCCAAATCGCGCAGCCAGGCGAGATTGGTTTCGGTGCGGGCGGTGTCCATGCGCCGGCTGATATTGACGCCTACTTCGGGGGTGAAGGATTGGATGCCGATTTCGAATTGCACTGCCCCGGCAGGAAACTGCGCAATCAGGGTGCGGATACCTTCGGGCAGGCGATCGGGGATCATCTCGAAATGCAGGAAAAACGCGTCGTTGCGGGTATTTCCCTGATCCATCTGGCGCCCACTCAAGGGCACGACCAAGGTGCCATCGGCGCTGCGCGGCCAGCGTTCGAGAAAAAATCCGAGTATGCGTTCGCAGGTGGTCGGCTTGAGATTAAACGTGCGATCAACGAACTTAAACGTTCGGCAACCACGGTCGACCAGACGGCTCATGGCGGCGAGAAATTCATCGAGGGCAAACGTGCGCACGCCGTCATCGAGGGACGACAGGCAGAATTCACAGGTGAAGGGACAGCCGCGGCTGGCTTCGACGTAGATGATGCGCTGGCGCAGATCCTCGTCGGTATATTCATCATACGGCAGCACCATCGCCGCAACGGCGGGCTTGCCGCCTTTCACCGCTCGCGGTACCGGTTCACCGGCAAGCAAAGTGCGGCAGATATCGGCGATGACCAGATCCCCCTCCCCGCTGACCACGACATCGACGTCGCTGCCCAGGCGGGTGTGATCGGTGCCGAAGCTGACTTCGGGCCCGCCGATAATGATGCGCACATCAGGCGCGACAGCTTTGAGAATGCTGACCACCCGTTCGGTTTCGCGCAGATTCCAGATATAAACGCCAAAACCGATGATACGGGGACTGTCTGCAAGCAGACGTTCGGCAATGCGGGCAGCGGGATCATTGATGGTGAATTCACGGATCGCGCTGCGGTCACGCAGATCACCCATATTCGCCCGCAGGCAGCGCAGGCCGAGACTGGCATGGCTGTAACGGGCGTTCAGGGTAGCGAGAATGATGTCGGGCACGCGGGGCATCCTGAGCGCGGGCTGCGCACCTCAAGGTGCGAAGCCGGGCCACAATCCCCACGAGCTGCGGTCAGCTGGAGGCCCAATCCTGACCACATTCGCGCACCACTGCGTGGATATGGTTGCCGGCATTTTGGGCCTGATTGACGTCGATCAGCAAGTCCCCTTCAACGCAGCGCCAGGCGAAGGCCCCCCGCGCGTCGCCCTGCCACGCGAACCAGCCGCCACGGCCACGATTACGCTGACGCAGATCGGCCGCCAGCACGGGATGCAGATGATCGAGCCACGCATCCACCGCAGCGTGGATGGCGGCGGTGGCAGCAAGGGGCAGCTCAAGGAGGGAGATGCCCTGCGGCGCGAGGGCGGTAGGGGGTAACGATTCGGCAACGCCGGTCTGGGTATCGCCAGCGAGAGGCGCGTTGATCCAGGCGCGTTGGCGCTGGGTCGCTGGCAACGCCGCAATGGCGGTCCGGGCACAATCCTCTTCCCGATCAAGCGCCCGCCAGCCAGCGCGAGGATCGTCGTCTGGAACCCGCGCTGGATTGGTGGCCCGAAAGAGCGGCGTCGCGCGCACTCGGTCGTCGATCACGGTAGCGTTGACAGAAAGGTGGTGACCTTCAAAGCGGAATGTGCTGGGCCCGTGGGATGGATCGCCAAAAATCTGAATCCAGTACCGATCCGGATCACGGTGGGGACGGCCGCCTTCAAGACGGCCTAAAATGGATTCTAGACTGCGTATCGCCCACATGCGCTGATGTCCATTCGGGCTGTGCAGCAGCGACAGCACCATTTCGATCAGGGGTCGCGCGGTCGGGGCGATCGCGCTCCAGCGCATGCCGAGGGAACGTTCGCGCGGTCCGGAATCCCACCGCGTGCGCCCCGGATGATCCCAGGGCAACACGACCAGCTCGCGTTGCTCGTCCGGCAGGGCAGCAATCACCTGCGTCAAGGCGGCGCGAAACGCCCCAGCAAAATGGATCTCTTCAGCAACGGACATGGCAGAACTATCAACACCCAGCCGCCGAAGGCCACCCCCACCACCAGACCCAATCATGACAAGCCCTTACCAAAAGCCGTGCCGACGCCGTTCCCCGCCCTGACCGGCTAAGGTTTGGGCAACCGTGCCCATCCGCCACCAGCGCGGACGCAGTTGGCACCCCGCTGCATCGCAATGCCAGCGCGCAGCAACCAGACGATATCCACGCCGCAGCAGCAGCCGCGCCGGACGCCAACGCAGCAGCGCGGCACACCGCCGCCATCCCGCCGCGGCGAGTAACTCCGGCACGACCTCGCCCCCACCAGCGACTCTCCCGTCAGCGCGAATAAAGCGGCATTCCTCGCTTACCTCGCCTTCGGCCAAGCCTAATCGCCCAGCAATATCTCGGGCCTGCAGCATCCGCGGCCGCACGCCCCAGCGCCGCAAAAACGGCAACAGACGGCGAATCCACGCCACGCAGAAAGGGCAGGTTGCGTCATAACAGAGGGTGGGAGGCATGGGGTTTTCTTTCGCTTATTTCAGTTGTGCGTGGCAGGTCCGAAGTCCTATGTCTATTGCCACATGTCCGAAGTCCGAGGTCCGAGGTCCGAGGTCCGAGGTCCGAGGTCCGAGGTCCGAGGTCCGAGGTCCGAGGTCCGAGGTCCGAGGTCCGAGGTCCGAGGTCCGAGGTCCGAGGTCCGAGGTCCGAGGTCCGAGGTCCGAGGTCCGAGGTCCGAGGTCCGAGGTCCGAGGTCCGAGGTCCGAGGTCCGAGGTCCGAGGTCCGAGCAACGCTCACAGGGGAATTCACGTATGCGTGAATTGTCGTTTCACTAGCGACCACCGCTCTTCGATTTCGAGACTTCGGACTTCGGACCTCGGACCTCGGACTTCGGACATGTGGCAATAGACCCAGGACATAGGACATAGGACCTGTGGCAATCTATCTCAATATGAATTTGCGGATCTTCCCGCCCAACTTCAGAAATTGAATCAAAGCTGCCTGCGGGAGTCGGGTGATGTCACGATACCACGCGTCGATGGTTTCGAAGAACTCGGCCAGGGCGCCGATGCGGGAGCGCACAAAGGCGTCACCGCCTTTGGATTCGACGGCGAGAGCACGCAGGAGCTCCAGGGTTGGGTCGATCTCACGGCGTTTGCGCTCTTCGGTGATTTTCCGGAACATCTCCCAGACATCGCCGGTGGTCTCGAAATGGTCGCGTCGATCGCCCATCTTGTGGGTGACCCGCACGATGCCCCAGCCTTGTAGTTCGCGCAGGCTGGTGCTGATGTTCGACCGGGCGACACCCAAGCGATCGACCAGATCCTCGGCGTTGAGCGGTTCCGGGGATAGGTAGAGCAGGGCATGGACCTGGGCGACGGTGCGGTTGATGCCCCACCTTGTGCCCATTTCGCCCCAATGCAGGACGAAGCGTTCCACCAGCGGGTCAATCTTGGTCTCGATGTTTGTTTCAGTCATGACTGAAATATATGACGACACCATCCCGAGTCCAGCGCGATGTGCCGCGTCGTGCGACCGCGGGGCATTGTTGAACCAGCCGGCTCCATGCCCACCCTGTGCCCCACCATTGACCCACTATTGGAGGGACACCCATGCGCGTCACCGTTCTGCTTCTCGCTTTGTGCACCATCGCTTTTCATGCCACCGCAGCGGAAGACGCTCGACCCCAGGAAGCCAGCAAGACCATAACCCTGGTGTCCAGCCTGCCCCTAACCGGCAGCTCCAAAGGCCAGACCGAAGCCATGGTCAATGGCATCCGCATGGCGATCGATGAGGTCAATGGCACGGTCATTGGGCACACCATAAAATATCTGCCTTTGGATGATGCGACGGCGCAGCGCGGATCCTGGGATTCAGCCAAAGAACAGGCGAACGCGGCCAGTGCGATCCAAGACCCGGATGTGATGGCCTATATCGGTACCTATAATTCCGGCGCCGCAAAAATTGTCATGGCGGATCTCAATCGCGCCGGCTTGGCCATGATCAGTCCCGCCAATACCGCAATCGGCCTGACCAAACCCGGCGCAGAACCCGACGAACCGGCGAAATACCGGCCCACTGGCCAGGTCACCTATTTCCGCGTCGTGCCCGCGGATGATATCCAGGGGGCGCAAGGCGCGCGCTGGGCCAAAGACCTGGGCGCGAAAAAAGTCTATATCCTGCATGATCGTGAATTGTATGGCGAGGGCTTGGCCAAAGTCTTCCGCAGCACGGCACAATCCATCGGTCTGGAAGTCGTTGGTTACGACGGCATCAATGCGCGCGATCCCAACTACCGCTCTTTGGTCGTGAAGATCAAGGCCGCCAACGCCGACCTGGTGTATTTCGGCGGCACCACCCAGACCAATGCCGGTCAGATCGCCAAGGATTTGGTGATGGGCGGCAGCACGGCAAAAATGATGTTCCCGGACGGTTGCTATGAAACCGCCTTCATCGAAGCCGGTGGCGCTGAAACTCTGAATGGCCGCGCCTTTATCACCTTTGGCGGCCTGCCGCCCAAGCAGCTCACCGGCAAAGGCGCGGAATTCGTCGCCGCGTATGAAGCCAAATATGGTCTGCCGCCCGAGGCGTACGCCATTTATGCCTACGAAGCCGCCAAGGTCACCATCGACGCCATCCGCCGCGCCGGGGTCAAGGACCGCGCGAAAATTGTCGAGGCCCTGCGCCAGACCAAGGATTTCACCGGGGCCCTGGGCACCTGGAGCTTCGATGCCAACGGCGACACCACGCTGACCCTCCTTTCGGGCAATACCGTCACCGACGGCGCGTTCACGTTTGTGAAATTGCTTGGTTCGGAAAAGACGGCTGCCACTGCAGAAGTTGGTACTCCAAGCGACGCCGTCACGCCCGGAACAGATGTCGGCAACCCGGTCGTACCGGAGACCACCCCCGTTCTCGAGGTCGAACCAAAAAGCCCGGTACATGCGGAAAAGCCTGCTCCGATTGGCCTGTTGGTCGTCGCCGGGGTGGTCGCCCTACTGGTGGTCATTCTGCTCCTGCGCAAGCCCAAGGCGTAAAGGAAACGCGTGAGAAGCCAGGCCCAACGCCATGCCTGACCTGCACGTGTTGCTCGAAATCCTGGTGATCGGCCTGTCCAACGGCATGGTCCTGGCCCTGATCGCGCTGGGCTACACCATGGTCTACGGCATCATTGAATTGATCAATTTCGCCCACGGCGATTTATTGATGCTCGGCTGCTTTGCCGCCCTGACCGGGGTGAGCATGGCGGGGTTACCGATCACACCTGGCTCCAGCCACGCGTGGATCACCATTGCCGCCCTTATGATTATCGTCCCGGCTTTTTGCGCGGGGATGAATGGCTTGGTCGAGCGACTCGTCTACCGCCCGATTCGGGGCGGACCGAAATTGACGGCGCTGGTCTCGGCGATCGGCGTATCATTCATCTTCGTCAATATCGGCCTGATCTGGGGCGGCCTGCCGCTGTGGGCTCCGGCTTGGGTCGTCAACGCCCTCGGAATTGATCCGGCGCCTTTTGGCAGTTCCGCCTCGAGCTTCAAGAATATCCCGGCATTATTACCAGCCGAGAATCTGCTACCCAGCCACTGGGGTGTCGGCATCCGCATGGCGGAAGTGGTGACCTTCGGCACCACGATTCCAGTGCTGATCGGCATGAGTTGGTTGATCCGCCGCACGCGACTGGGCCGAGCGATGCGGGCCACGGCGCAAGATCCGATCGCCGCCCGCCTGATGGGTATCGACACCGATCGCATCATCAGCCATACCTTTCTGCTGGGTGGGGCCCTGGCCGGGGTTGGCGCGGTGCTGTTGTGTCTGCGCGGCGATGCCCTGCATTTTCAATTTACCGGCTTTCGCGCGGGTATGGACGCGTTCACCGCCGCGGTTCTGGGTGGCATCGGCAGCCTGCCCGGCGCGGTGATCGGGGCGCTGATCATTGGCTTGGTGCGCAGCAGCAATGATATTCTCGGCGAGAGTCTGTGGACCAACGCCATCGTCTTCGCGATTCTGATCCTTTTACTTATTTTCCGTCCAGGTGGACTGCTCGGCAGCACGGTGCGAGAAAAGGTATGAATGCGTCGCACCTGATGGCAGGTTCGCCCTGGCAGCGCTTGGCCCGCGATTGGCGCAGCTGGGCCGTGCTTATTATCGTTGCTTGGCCGGCGATCGATCTCGCTTTGCCGACTGACCTGCGCATCGGCGCCCTGCTGCCGAATATTCTCGCCTTTGCATTTCTCGCTTTGGGCATTCATGTCGTCACCGGGGCTACCGGGTTACTGCATCTCGGGGCAGCAGCGTTTGTCGCCATCGGCGCTTTTGCCTTTGCCATTTCCACCACCACGGCGTTTCCATTTCAGCTCGGATTCTGGCCGGGATTAGGCGTGGCCATTGCCGCCGGTACAAGCGCCGGCGTCTTGCTGGGACTGCCCACCACCCGGCTGCGTGGCGATTATCTGGCCATCGCTACCCTCGGTTTCGGCGAGATTGTCGTCGATTTACTCAAGAATCTCGACGTCATCACCAAAGGCACCCAGACCCTGGGCGATCTGCCGAAACCC
>Ga0209490_10002356_pt1 | contig 17941 bp, 18 predicted proteins | sample MAT06_FD_187209 | JGI IMG/M metagenome (GOLD analysis project Ga0209490, IMG submission 187209) | Freshwater microbial communities from Lake Fryxell liftoff mats and glacier meltwater in Antarctica - MAT-06 (SPAdes) (version 2) | ecosystem: Environmental > Aquatic > Freshwater > Ice > Liftoff... | reverse complement strand
GAGAAGTAGTGGCGAGGCCGCGCCGCAGGCGTGCCAGTTGAGCCCGTTTGGGTTGGAGCGGCGCGGGGCTCAATGGCGGGCTCGGGCGCCGAGAAAGGCAGCGCGAGTTGGTCGAAGGGTGGCAAGGTCGTCGCCCGAGCTCGCCATCGAGCTCGTTTTTAGGATTTAAGGGAGACATTCGGAGTGGCAGATGTTAACCTATAAAGAGTCCTGGGGAGGCCAAATTCTCACTTCCTCAAGCCGGCTCAATTTCTGGGCAAGGCGCTCCTTTGTCCCGTGCCTTCAAACACCGAGCCTTCTCTTCGTCTTGCCCGGAAATTCAGCTCCGCGCCCGCCCCTGCTCCACCTGGAACTCAACGTCTGCCCGGGCGCGGTGCCGTATCTCCACTACTGCTCACCTCAAGAAAAACACTCAAGAAAAACACTCAAGATCTATGCCGCTGGATTAGGGGCTGTCAACGCGTGTTGCTGCGTCAGCTAAGCGCTGATAGCTGCGTGCACGGTCCGCTTGGATGTCTGCAAAGATCTGCGCCAGGGTTTCGATACCCACGCGCTCGGCCTCAAGCAGATTTCTATCGGCGATTTTTTCGCGCAATGATTTCTCTTCCTTCAAGCTTGCTAACACCGCGGGGTCGAACGCCTGCAGATCGAGGAACTGCGTGCCCTGGGGTGTGCCCTCGCGCACTCGCTGGAGCACGCTGTAGCGCACCAGCTGCAGCGTGGGATCGGGCGTTCGCCTCAGGAAAGGAATGAAGCGTTCACTCGTCCCGCGATTGGGTTCTGCCACGGGATGAAAGGCTGCCAACGCGAAAACGGCGCCGTGGTCCGTGCCTTCCAGGCTGTCGCGAACTTGCTGAGCAAAACGGTCGAAATTCGGTCGCATCAACTCAAATTCCGGGAAAATCAGGAGGGCGACTTCGATCGCCTCGGACATGGCAAGCTCGGCGACCACGCCGGAAACGGATTTCATGACCGTTTCGGGGCCGCCCAAGACCACGCGTTCGGTGACCTGTCCGAGGTTGAGGGCCCGTTCAGCCCAGGGGCAGAGGCCAAACTCAAGCACGATCTCGTCGCGGTAGCGCCTGTAGAGCCTCAGCGCTTCAGCTTTCAGTGGCTCTTCCGCTTGGGGCAACATAGCGCTTGGGGTGCCGGGTACTCGGAACGCTGGGCCTTTACATCGCCCCCCGATTCCAGGCAAGCAACCCAAGTCTCCCCATAGCAATTTGTTTCTTGGGATGGCGCGGGCCGTGAGCTGTGACTAGAGTCCACTAGATGAGCCGCGTACTTCTCGTGGAGGACTATCCGCCTTTGGCTAAAGTCGTGGCCATCGGCTTGAAACGTCTGGGGCATGACGTCGAACGGGCCGCCAATCTCGCGCGTGCGAAGGAGTTTGAGGGGCCCTTTGATCTCGCAGTGTTGGATCTGGAGTTGCCGGATGGGGATGGGGTCGAGTTAGCAGCGTGGCTCTTCGAAAGAGAGCGCACACAGCAAGTGGTGTTCTTTACGGCATCGCGCGATGTCGCGCTCCGGGCGGCGGCTCTGGAGTTTGGTCGGATTGTCGATAAAGATTTAGGAACCGAGCGTCTGACGACCGCAGTTGGGGAAGTTCTGGCAGCTGTGGCTCAGGAGCACGCGGTGGGAGACACGGGCGGCGCTCGCGATACAGGCGCGGCTTCAGTGCGAAAATTTTCGGGCTTGCGTCGCAAGGTCGACGGCTGATTTCATCGCTCCATGCCCCCTAAGAAGCAAACCGCCCTCGAACTTCGAAAACGGAAGGGCGCGGGGCCAAAGATTGCGGCGGTGACTGCCTACGACGCCACCATGGCGCGCTTGCTGGATGCCGGAGGCGTCGACATTCTTCTCGTTGGGGATTCGTTGGGGATGGTGGTGCAAGGGCTTTCCAACACTCTGCCAGTCACGGTCGACGAGATTTGTTATCACGGCCGCGCCGTGGCGCGGGGCACTCTACGCGCACACGTGGTCGGCGATCTGCCGTTCATGAGCTACCAGAAGAGCCCCGAACAAGCGGTGCACAATGCAGGGCGCTTGCTGAAGGAGGGCGCTTGCGAAGCGGTGAAGCTAGAAGGTGGGCAGGCAGTCGCCGAACAGGTGCGGAGCATTGTGGCCTGCGGTATTCCGGTGATGGGACACATTGGATTAACGCCTCAGTCGATTCACGCCATGGGGGGCTTTCGTGTTCAAGGCAAGTCCGCTCCCGAGGCGGCGCGCCTGTTGGCGGATGCGCAGGCGATCGAGCAAGCAGGTGCGTACAGCATCGTTTTGGAGGGTATTCCCGCCGAGCTAGCGCAGAAGATCACCGCGGCTTTGAGCATCCCCACGATTGGCATTGGGGCTGGGCCCGCCTGCGACGGGCAGGTATTGGTGTGTTACGATTTTCTTGGAATGTATCGTGAGCTGCAGCCCAAATTTGTGAAGCGCTTTGCCGCTTTGGGAGAGCAGATTGTCGAAGCCACCCGGGCCTATGTGCGCGAGGTAGAAAGTGGCCAATTCCCAGCCGAAGAGCACACATTTCGTGCCCCTTTGGGCGTGCTCGGTGAGCTGAGTGGCACCGAGCCCGTCGTGGAAAGGGAGAAGCTGCCCGCGGGTTACGGGCCGAAAGCCGACGAAGACGCATGAAGGCCCGGAGCATGAGCTCAGCCGCTGAGTTCCAAACTTACTGCGAGGAGCTCAGAGCCCAGGGGCATACGCTGGGGCTTGTTCCCACGATGGGTGCTCTGCACGAAGGGCATCTGGCGCTCGTGAGGGAAGCCGCCCAGCACGCAACGCGCGTTGTGGTCACGATTTTCGTGAATCCTACTCAATTTGGGCCCAATGAAGACTTTCAGCGCTATCCGCGGGATCTGGCGGGGGATTGCCAGAAGTGTGAATCTGCTGGGGCGAGTGTGATTTTTACGCCGAACGTTGAGGACATGTACCTGCCGGGTGATGCGACGCGCGTTCAAGTGAGTGGCTTGACAGAGCACCTGTGTGGCCCGTTTCGGCCCGGGCATTTTGACGGTGTGGCGACGGTGGTCACGAAGCTGTTAGCACTGACAGGGCGGTGTGTGGCTGTTTTCGGTCGCAAAGATTATCAGCAGCTGAAGGTGATTGAACGCTTGGTGCAGGATCTCCACTTGCCGGTGCGTGTTGTTGGCCATCCCACCGTTCGCGAAGTGGACGGTTTGGCGTTGAGTTCTCGGAATGCCTATCTTTCGATCGAAGAACGAGTGCGCGCGTTAGTGATCCCCACGGCTTTGTCGCTTGCGGTAGCGGCACACCGTGCCGGGCAGCGCCTGTCAGGTGTTTTGCGAGAGCGCGTGGTGTCGGTCTTTGCGGTGGTTCAGTTGCGTGTTGAATACGTCAGTTTTGCGCATCCCGAGACGCTCGTGCCCTATGCCGACGACGCCGAACTGCCCGAGGTGTGCGTGCTGGCGATCGCTGTCTACTCAGGGAAAACACGGCTGATCGACAATGTCGTCCTCGGGCTGGATGCTCCTCCCATCGTCCCCGGAGCCCGCGGGTGATGCCGACTCGCGGCACCTTCATCGTGCTGGAAGGCTTGGATGGCTCGGGCACCACCACTCAAGCGGGTCATTTGTGTGCCTTCTTGGAGCGCCACGGGCACACGCCGACGCGAACCTTCGAACCCAGTAGGGGCCCCGTCGGGCAACTGATCCGGCAAGCGCTTCAGCATCGCTTGCTCGCGGAAGATGGTGCGTCCCCGCACGCGCTCGGTTGGCCGGCACTGGCCCTGTTGTTTGCCGCGGATCGGATGGATCACCTGGAGAGCACCGTGCTGCCGGCACTTGCCGCAGGGCACGTCGTGGTGAGCGACAGGTATCGGCTGTCGAGCTACATCTACCAATCACTGACAGCGAGCAGCGAAGCGGAAGCTCTCGCCTGGGTCCAAAGCCTGAACGCTCGATCGCTCGCGCCTGATTTGACCGTGGTGCTGCAGATCTCCGCGGTAGCGGCCGAAATGCGCCGTGAGTCACGTGGCGGTGAGCGGGAGCTGTTTGAAGTGAGCGAGTTTCAAGCCCGCCTCGCCGAGGCGTATGGCAGGGCGGAGCGCTTTGCGCCGGGAGACCACGTGGTTCAGGTTTCGGCGGAGGGCTCCGAAACGGAAGTCACCGCGCGAATTGTCTCCGCGGTATCTCGGGAGCTACCCGAGCTAGCGCTTTGAGCGCTCCGTAGTGCCAGGCACGTGGCGAGCTCGACGCAATTGTTTTGCTCTGAAGCGAGGGCTCGGAGATACTCGCAGCGTGCGCGACCCTCTCCTGATCATTGCAGCAGTCTTGGCTTTCGGCTGTGCTTCGGCCCCACCACCTTCACCGGCGCCTCCACCCCGGGTGCTCCACTTGGAGCGTCCGGCGGCGTCGCAAGGTCCAGCGCTGCCTCCTCCGGCGGGAGCGCTTTGGCGCGACGAGCTGCTGCACGCGGTTGACTCGGGATTGGGTCGCTTCCTTCAACATGTCGAGGTCCAGCCCAAGTTAGAGGATGGAACATTTCGGGGGTTTCAGATCGTTAATCTGGCTCCAGAAGAATTCTGGCAAGGCGTGGATATTCAGAGGGGCGATGTTGTGACAGCTGTTAATGGCATGCCCATTGAACGCGAGACTCAAGCGTACGACGCCTTCCAAGCGTTGAAGCAGGCGAAAGAGCTGATTGTGAGCTATCAGCGCGCGGGTGAGCCCCGCGAACTCAAGTTTCGAATCATTGCCAAATCCGAAGCTAGCAAGTCAGAGGTAGGCAAATCAGAAGCGGGGAAGGGTACGCCTGCGCCCCCTGCGCACTGAAGTATCGAGTTCTAGTAGAAAACGTCTTAGACTAAGAATTCTCGATCTGAAACTGCGCTAAACAATCCAGTTCTTCGTGAAAGCGCGCGCGTGTAAAATGGGCGCCGCTCGTCATCCAATCCACGTGCGCTCCGGGGCGAACGTCATCGTGAAAGTGTCCGAGCACATCGAGATGATCGCCTTCGCCGGCCCAGATGAGCTTGCCCCAGATCATGCTGAGCGTCGGGATGATGCCATCGTTCTCGGTATCAGCCACGGAGCGTGCCAGGTTTCCTTCGAGCATATCGGCCTGCTGGGCCGTGAGCTTCGCGTAGGGGTAGCTCGCTGGCCGCTGGCTCGTGAATTGATAGAGGGTGGAATAGAGGGTTGCGGTGAGAGCCGCGTACGGTGAGCGAATGCGTGTAGCGAGGCGCAATGAGCGGGGGCGGGGCGCCAAGGTGGCGATCGAGCCGTAGGCGACGTTCGCTGCATCGCGCGTCGTGGCGTTAAAGAGGTCCATAGCCTCAGGCATGATTTGGATGATGCCGCCCTGATCCACGCGGACTTTTCCAAGAAAATTCACGATCTCGGCGCGCCCTTCGCGATCCACAAATCGCAGCACCGAATCGGTCACTTTGCTAAACAGTTTCAGATTCTCACCGAACAGAGAATCAACGCCCCCGAGCCCCGAGAGCAAGCGCGAGAAAATCGCCAGCGAGGGCTCGCCGACTGAAAGCGAGACCACCGTGAGCAAACTCACGGCGTATAAAACGCGTGCGCCCGAAACGGTGGTGAAGTAGCCCGCGAGCGGTGTTCCGTAATGGGGCGTGCTGATAGAAACCGCTGTGCGGACCCGGCTGCGCCAGGCGAGCGCCTCCTCGCTCAAGCCGATCTCAGCTGCGGGCGAGAGCACCAGCCGCGCATCGAGCCCGCCCGTAGAATGGCCTACCAAATGGATGGGGTCAGAACTGGAGCCCGCGCTATCGCGCAAGGTCGTAGCGAGCACCCGGGCGCGGTGACGAACCGAAGAAGTGGGCGGACTTGGGACGTCTTCAATCGAAACGCGCAAGCCCGCTGCCGCGAAGCGCCGTTCAAGCCCACTCCGCATGTGATGAAAATAATCGTACCCGGCAAGCCGTCCGAACCCGAACATCCCCGGAATGAAGTAGACGCGGTGCAAAACACTCATTGGGATGCAGAAGTCGAGGTCGAGAAAGGACCCCTCTATAAACACTGGCGTGCCGTGCGCCAAGGGCCGCGCACCCAGGCCAAGCTATTATCGAATTTCGATGGGTAGAGTCACTTCGAAGTTGAAGCTGAGCTCGCCGCTCTTTTGTCCCAAGCTGAGTGTTCGGATCCGGTGGAAGGAGAGGCGCCCGGCGCCCTTGCTGGCACCCTGTGCGGAGAGCGTGCCGGCACCGAGATCATCGCGAAAGGCGCAAGCAATGCCTCCCTGTGCCCCACCAATTTCGACGAGCATGATATCGTTCGCATCGCCCTCTTCCCAACTCACATCCAGTGGGAGGGCGGTAGATACTTGCGCTACGCGCTCAAGGGCTTGCCCACCGACATTGATGCCGCCGAGTGGCTTCGGCGCTGCACCGGTGGCTTCGAATCCTGAAACTTCCCCGCCCAAAGCGCGCACGAAGTACTGACTCTGCGCGGGTAACCGGAGCGCGTCTTGATCGCGCGAGGTGTAGATCACCCCCGAGATCAAATCGGCCACTGTGGGCAAAGCTCGGGGAGCGAGGGACGTGCGAGCGCCGGCGACATCAATGATCACATTCCCGGCATCGACGAATTCAAGTGCGCCCGCACCTGGCTCAGCGCTCGGAAAATGTACGCATTGATTCAGCTCGGGTAAGCGCAGGCCGAGGCCACCGAGGCTGCGGGCGGACGCTTGCTGCCCGGCAGCTAACTTGGCAAAGCCCACGATGGCTTGCGCTCGCGCTGGCTCGCTCGAATTCACGAGGCTGCTCCGCTCCACGGCAATCAACGCGAACGCTTTATCGACGTGCGAATCGTTTGGACCCTGCTGCGCATTCACCGAGCAACCGAGCGCGCCCAAAAATGCAGCTCCCAAGGCTCCAAGTGCGGTGCGGGTAAGAAAGCTCACGGTCTCAAGGCTAAGCCGGAGAACAGGGACCTGCAAGCCCAGGGCTATCCCTAATATGGATCGCGGGTTCACTCAGGATCTCGTGGTAATCGGCGGAAGCTACCGCTAAGGTCCCCCCGAATTTCATGCTTTCTGCATTTCGCGCCTCCTTTTTCGCTTGCCTATTGCTGGTGAGCTGCGCCCCAGAAATCGGCGATAAGTGCCAACTTTCGACTGATTGCTCCAGCGCTGGGGATCGACGGTGTGACCCCACCCAGCCGGGCGGGTACTGCACCCTATTCAACTGTGAGCCGGGAGGGTGTCCCGAAGAAGCCGTTTGTGTGGCGTTTAAGCGCACAGTGTCGGCAAAAGAGGGTTGCTCTTCCGGCGATACCCGGTTGCAACAGACCTTCTGCATGCTCAACTGCGGCCGCACGTCAGATTGTCGCTCCGGCTATGAATGCCTGGACCTCAGTCAAGCTGACAATCCGATTGGCGCCACGGTAGTGGAGCGGGGCTCGTATTCCGGGAAGGTGTGCGCGGTGCCTGCGAGCGGGCCAGCATCCGTCGTGATGGGCACTCCGGAAGTTTGCACGGGAACCGACAAGCCGTTTGTTTATCCAGCGGCTGTGAATGCCGGTGGCTCTTCGGGCTCTCCGGGAGCGGGCTCTTCGGGAGCGGGTCAATCCAGCCGGTTGCCTGGGGCTGGCAGCGCGGGGCTGTAAGCTCACGGTTGCAATGTTCGGCCTGAGCCCACTGCCGCGCACACTCCGCGCTGCGCTCTCAGATTCGCGTGACAGAAAAGTGCGTGTGCGGCGTGCTGCTGTCGTTGACTTGGGGAGGCATGCGGAAGCGAGCGATGGGGTGGAGGCACGTGGGGAGCTGGCGCGGATCCTGCGGGAAGACGCGGATCCCAGCGTGCGTCGGGAAGCTGCGATGGCGCTCGGGAGCGCGCGGGCCTTGGAATCAGCCGCCGCTTTGCTGAAAGCGCTGTCGGACGAGGCGCTGGAGGTTCGACAGATGGCCATCTTGGCCTTGGGAGAAGTGGGAGCCTCGAGTCCGGAAATTGTGCGTGCACTCGAAAAATTCTTAGCTGCAGAAGGACCAGCTTTTCGCTTTCAGGCGCTGCTCGCCTTGACGCAAATTCAACCGGAGGCTGCGCGTTCGCAGCTGCTGCGAGCCACGTGCGATGATGATGTTGAGGTGGCCTATTTGGCAATTCGGCTTCTGGACGAGCACTGGCTCTCAGCGTCCAAGGACACGGGAGAAATAGTCGCGGCGTTGCGCCAGCAAGCAGCGCACGAAAGCTCACGCGTACGGCTCGCGGTGGGCTTGGCTTTGGTGCGGCGGGAGCTTGCCCTTGCCACGTCGATTATTTCAAACGTGCTGAACGCAACGTTTAAGATCCGCGATCTTGAGGACGAACTCGCGGCAATCGAGTTGGCGGGTGAGTTGGGCATGCAGGCCGCCATGCCGGGCTTGCGTCGGCGTGCTTTTCCGCCGCCGTATTCGATCAAGACTTCCTTTGTCTGGCACGCGACCACCAGCTTGGCGCGCTTGGGTGATGCGGAAGCTCAGGCCGCGATTTTGAAGGGGTTGGGGGCGTGGTCGCGAGACAAGCGCCATTTCGCGGTGGTCGCGGCAGGTGTGGCGCGGGTGCCTGGCGCGCGAGCTCGTTTAGAAGCCATGCGAGGTGATCCGCGAGCGGTCGACCCAGAGACGCTCGCAGCTGCTCTGGCTTGTTTCACCTCGCCAAGCGGAGTAAATCGCGGGCATGAACGCTGAATACGATGCAATTGTGGTGGGTGGAGGTCCTGGCGGGTACGTGTGTGCCATTCGGTTAGGGCAATTGGGCCAGAAGGTGGCCTGTGTTGAGGAAGAGGAATACGGCGGCGTCTGCCTGAACTGGGGCTGCATTCCTTCCAAGGCGCTGATCAGCAACGCTCACTTCTACACGAAGGCTCAGGAAATGGCCGGGCATGGCATTTTGCTCGATGGAGTGCGCGTGGACCCCATCAAGATGCAGGATTGGAAGAACGGCATCGTGAAGAAGCTCACCGGCGGCGTGCGTGGGCTCTTGAAGAGCAACGGCGCTGAGGTCGTGGAGGGCAGGGGTCGCCTGGTGGCGGCGAATGCCGTTGAGGTGAAGGGCAAAGATGGCAGTGTGCGGCGCCTCACGGCCAAGAAGGGCATCGTGATCGCCACAGGTTCCGCGACGATCCAGGTGCCCGGCTTTGAATTTGACGGTCAAAACATTATCGGTGCGCGCGAGGCGGTTAGCCTAAAAGCGATCCCCAAGCGTTTGGTGGTGATCGGCGGCGGCGTGATCGGCCTTGAATTAGGCATGGTGTACCAGAGCTTTGGCACTGAGCTCACAGTCGTGGAGCTCACGCCGAATCTTTTGCCCGGCACGGATCCTGAGTGCGTCAAAGTGGTGGAACGCAAGATCACCAAGCGAGGGGGCGTGATCCTGAAGAGTACGCGCGCGGAGAGCTGCAAGAAGCTGCCAGGGGGCGGCGTAGCAGTGACGGTTGTCGCAGAGGGCAAGAGCCAAATCGTGGAGTGTGATCAGGTTTTGGTCGCCGTCGGCATGAAGCCGCGTTCACGCGAGCTGGGTCTCGAAGAGCTGGGCGTGCAGATTGATCCCCGCGGCTTTATTCCGACGGACGAGTTTTGCCAGACGAATATCAAAGGCGTCTACGCAATTGGGGATGTTTCCGGTGCACCGATGCTGGCGCACAAGGCTTCGAAAGAAGGCGAAGTGTGCGCCGAGGTGATCGCCGGCAAAGCTGCGGCCAAGGATTGGCAGCACATTCCCGGCATCATCTTCACCGATCCGGAGATCGCCACGGTGGGGTTGACCGAGGAAGCCGCGAAACAGGCGGGCTATGATATTGCCTCGGGAAAGTTCCCGTTTTCCGTGTTGGGCCGCGCCATGAGCATCGGCGAAACGGAGGGCTTTGTGAAAGTGGTGCGGGACAAAGCTTCTAATCGTGTGTTGGGCATTCACATCGTGGGCCCTTCGGCGAGCGATCTGATCAGCGAAGGCGTGTTGGCCCTGGAGATGGTGGCAACAGCTGAGGATCTCGCACTGGCGGTGCATCCGCATCCGACGCTCGGTGAGGCCCTGATGGAGGCTGCAGCCGCCTCCATGGGTCACGCGATCCACGTTCCGAATCGGTAAACGTTCGTGCTCCCACGAGAGCGCATCACAATAGGCAGTCTTGCCGCCTGCAGCTCGGCACGCTTGCCACAACGTAAGAAGCGGACTGCGCACGCCCCCGAAAGGAGCGCAACGAGTAGTGAACTTCCAACCAAAAGAAAGCTCCGTCGATTGGAGAAACGGAAGCTGATCCTAGGAATGAAAATTCTCATGCTTGTTCCCCGCTTCGGACCCTTTGAAGGTAGGTAACGGAGGGACACAGGGTATGCCAGCGCCATTGGTCGGTCAGACCATCCCCGGGACGCAAATGCCGTCTTGGGGAGGATCCTCCCCCGGGGAGCGTGAGCTCGACCAAGAAGACGAGCTGGCGCCCCATGTCATCGCGCGATCACTGCGCTCCTGGTGTGGGGCTAGCCGGCGCGCTATCGTTGCTTATCACCATGCACGCTTTCGCCGCAAGACCGCCACCGCTGGTAGCCGACGATGACGGTGTCGTCCGTATCACCGGAACTCGTATACAGCTTGAGACCCTCGTCCTGGCGTTCGACGCTGGCGCGACCGCCGAAGAGATTGCGCAACAGTATACGTCGGTCGAACTCGCTGACGTGTATGCCGTGATCTCGTACGTGCTCACCAACGAAGCCGCGGTACGGGATTACGTTGCGAAGAGGGTGAATTCAGCCCAAGCCCTGCGCACAGTGATCGAGGGCAGTATGCCGAGTGACGGTATTCGCCAGCGCCTGCTAGCGAGACGGCACTCAGGCTAGCGGCATGTGATGCGGCTGCTCGCGGACGAGAACTTCAACGGGGACATCTTGCGCGGCCTTCGGCGACGAATGCCGGCGATCGATGCGCTGCGGATCCAAGAAGTTGGGATGCGCGGAGCAAGCGACGAGGCCGTCCTCGCATGGGCAGCGGCGGAGGGGCGCGTGATCTTGACCCACGACGTTTCGACCTTGATCGACTTCGCGTGGCAGCGTGTCCGAGCAGGGCAGCATCACGCCGGGGTGGCGGCGATCTTGCAGCAAGTCGCCATCGGTGCAGTTGTGGCAGATCTCGTCTTGTTCGCCGAGTGCAGCACTGACGGGGAATGGGCTGACCAAGTTATCTTCCTCCCGTTCTGAGCGGGTCGCTTTCGCCGAGCTGCTCGCCCGAAGCCAGTGGTCCCCTCAAAGCGGCAGAATCCTGTAGCGGCTTAGGTGCGATTTTCTGGGCTCGCCTATGAAACACCTAATTTCTCACCGCCCGACCAGGATCGCACACGAAACACTCCCAGGATTGCCCTTTGGTTATTCTTCGACCGGTTAAGCAGGGCGCCGTCGTATAGTAATTTGTTCGGCGCGGTCGTTTTAGGTTGACAACCGGGTGGGGGTGGGGGCGTAAACATGCAGCGGCGGGGCGTGGTGCGTTTCGCAGATAATAGCGGCTGCGGCATTAGCAGGAAAGTCGTGCGCGTGGACGCCCTCAGGTTTTAGGAGTATTTATGCGTTTTAAGTATGTTCGCCCAGTGGGGTGGTGTGTAGCCTTTGAATTGGTTAGCGCAGGCTGCAATTTGCAGCGAGTGGGTGAGCCTGAAGGAAAGCCGGAAGCTGTGGCCGTTGCAACGCAAGCGCTCAAGGCGGAAACGCCGGAGAGATTGGCGGTGAAGCGGCTGGCAGATATGCAGGCTACGGGTGCTGACATCGATCAGCAAAAGGCGATGTTGGCGCGTGGCGAGGTCAAGGACCCGGTGGCTTACGCCGAGATTGAGGGCGAGATTGAGGGGAAATCTAAGGCACGCATGGCTCTTGAAGGCGGTATGCCAGCCGCCGCCACGCCCGATACGACGGCGGTTGCGTTGCCGGCTCGAACTTCGGCACAAGCTGCAAAAGATGCGGAGCTGGTGCGCGAAATGGCCCACTACGACATGAGCAAACCTGCCGATGTGGCGGCGTACGCGGCCAAAAAGACGGAGATTTTGGGAGAATGAAAACGCTACTTTGGAAGGCCGCACTGTTTGCGCTCGTGCTGCTAGTCGGATCGCCAGCGCAAGCTGCCGTTAGCGAGGCGTCAAGCTCAGGAACCACCGGCTACCTGTTTCGTCGGCTCTACACGCTGGCACCGAACGAGCAGATTACCCTGCAGACATCCGCCTGCGACCCCGGGGAGGACACCGTGATGTATTTCATGGACGGCGCACCAGGTCTTGCTGGCGCGCGGATAACCCGCGGGTACAATGACGATTTTGGAACCTCGCTCTGCTCGTTTATCAATTTCACGAATGGACCGGTCGCGAAGGACTACACGTTGCTGATTTCGTCCTATTCGCAGAATTCTCAAGCTGCCGTAACGCTCGCGGTTTGGAGAACTGGCTTCGCCACTCAGGTAACAGAACCGATAACTGTTGAAGGTTTTCGGTACCGTTTTACCCAGTCCAATATGACGGGCGCTCGAACTTTCAAAGCCGTTGGCCTGCGCCCTGCTGTGGGGGGCGGCATTGTGGACTCGGTGCTCTACGTGTTCAACACCACGATTGGCGGAACTTCTTATTTTGACGACGATAACGGGCCGATTCAGCTATCTCAAGTTTCTAACATAACAATGAATTGCCCCTTGTTCTCGTCCTGCGTGGTTCTCGCGGGGAACTTCAGCAGTAGCGCGAGCGAGAACGCGCTCCGCAGAAGGATACAGGTTTGGTCGGGTGAGGCTATTTCGAACGCAGGTCCCGATGACAGTGACGCTGATGGCGTTGGTAACGCGATCGAAACGGCTTTGGGAACCAATCCTAACAATCCGGATACGGATGGCGATGGGATTGCAGACTACGACGAAATGGTCGCACGCGGTTCAACGAGTTTTGCGGGGTTCGACGGCTCACTCGTCTTTCCTTGGTTGGGTGGTACGAGCGATGCTAACGTTGGTGCGGATCCGCTGGTGAAAGATTTGTTCGTGGAGGTGGATTACATGACCACAACGGGGCATAACCACAACCCCCAAACAACCGGCAACTGGACGACGTTTCAATCTGACATGACAAGTATTTTCTATACGGACAATGCTTGGACTGGAAAGCTTATTCGTCCGCATATGCAAATAAGCCAGGGTATCACCGAGTCGCTGATCACAGTCGACCCGGCGTGCAAAGCACCGGTTTCCGGCGTCGGGGGGACCGAATACTTCTACACGTACAAGAACGACCCTTCCTTCTTCACCCCGCTCCGTGCCGAATTCTATCATTACATCATTTTGGGGCATCAGACGGTTAAGCAAGCGGGGACACCGGTCCCCACGTGCCAGGCCGTAGCGCAGAGCGGGATTGCAGAAATGTTGGGTCCTGACGTACTCGTAACCCTTGGCGGCGGTGCCGTAGTCGGAGTCGTGGGAACTCCAGCCCAGCAGATGGGGACATTTATACATGAGCTCGGGCACAATCTTGGACTCGTCCACAATGGGAATGCCAGCAATCCGCCAGTTTCGGCTAACAGCTGCATTCACTCGAGCGTTATGAATTACAGGTATCAGATGGGCGGTTGGGGTGCGGCGACGAACCTGCGAGGCTTCGGCTACTCGAAGGGCACGTGCAGCGCCGTTCAGCCGAGCGGCTGCGGCTTCTCTTGTACTGCGGGGTGCGTGCCCGCCCCTTTCTCCCTTACTTCACCCAAGCAGCCGGCCTGCGCCTTAGGCGCGCCGGGATGCGACTGTGACGTTAACGAGTGGGGCACTAAAGTGACCACCAACTTTGTCGGCATCGGCGTCTTGACGACGTTCGACTTTGGCTGCCCCTTGCCCGGCGGCAACTGCGCCGGCGCAGGCGAGTCTGCCCTCAGGTCGGCGCGCGAAAATCGGCAGGCTGAGGCCGGGGACTTCTTTCGGGGTGACACGGCACGGCGTACCCCCTGGCAGGCCGAATTCGCCAAAAAGAGGATAGATCATCTGCGTTCGAAAGGAATGATCGAAGGCAGCGATTTTCGAGTGGAGCCAACCAGCGGGCGCGCCTATGCCGTTGAGTAAAGCAACGTGGGGAAGGCTGGCACTTCCGGCGCTGGTAGGGGCCGGCGTTGCTGGTCAAGCTTGTGGTCGAGTTCGAAGTGAGAACCCGGTGGTGGGTAACTCGGCGCCAATGGGTGGAAGCACGAGTAGCGGTGGAGCGGGAGTGGGTGGTGGAGCGTCAACGGGTGGCGGCCAACGCGCACCCGCCCCCGCAAACATGGGAACGGCGTGTTCGGCGTCGTTGCGCAGCGGCTACTCGCTGCAATTCTTCCCCGACCTTGCCTGTCCAACAGGTATTGATGCCCAACAGCAGGGGCCGTTCTTGCCGCAGGCCACGATGAATCAATACCCGGACACTTACGACGGTCCACTGCCCAGGTGTGTGATCACACAGCAGGCGCTTTTTGGGTACGAATATCGCTACCGTTTTGTGTTGGAAAGGGTGGTCCTTGATTCAGGCCCCTACAAAACCTCTCACGGATTCGTGTTTCAGGGGAGCATCGCGGATCCAGCGCCTGGGGTTGCGAAGACTCCATGCGGGTACGTATTTGCTCTGAATGTGGTGACGGAGCGAACGCCTGTCATTACTGCGAAAGCCGGAGATGAAGTCACCATGGCTGGCCAGTTGACGCCACTTGCGAACGACGAGTACCTGGCCGCATGGACCATTCTTGCGAAGGATGGGCGCCTTTTGTACGCAGCTATTGATAACCCAACGGGTGTGCCGGTCGACAAGAGCCTTTTGGGTGGGTTGCAGCTGAGCCTCCGAGCCACCGACTATTGCCTCGCGCCGACGGGTCCTGTGGGTGCTTCGGTCGGCGTTGGCGCAGCCGGCGAGGCGACCTGCTTGTTTGATTTACAAACTGGGGGTTGTTGCAGCTTGTGGAAGCACGACTACCTAGCGTACCTCTTCAGCAGTGCGCGACCCGAGGGCGCATTCCTTGGTAGCTATGCTGTTCAGGTCATGGACCGGGATTTCCTATCGTACTGAAGAGTCTTCACACGAGTGAGGTCGGCTCCTTCGCGCACAGCACGCTCTGTGTCCGGGTGCCGGAGATCCTGCGCGGTGTGCGCTGCGGGCTTGAGCCTCTGCCGCCGGGCATCGCGGAACGCTTTGAGGCTTTGCATCTCGAAATCACTTCGGGTGCGGTGACGGAGTTTGCAGATGCGGGCGCTGACACCGAGCTATTTGCTGAGGCAACTCGCCCGCACCTGGGCAAAAATTGGCTTGATTTGCCTTGGTTTTTCGCGGAGGCGCTGTTCTATCGCAGAGTGCTGCATGCCACGGGGTTCTTCGGTGAAGGGCCGTTGGCGCGGGTCGATCCGTACGCACAGGCCAAGCACGCCGAGCTCACGCCCAGCGAAGGCTTGGGTCGCCTTTCCAAAGTGTTGGAGGCGTTGGCGGACGAGTCCCAGGCTCGCGTGCAACAGCTGCTGCTCGCGAGCCTTTGGGGCAATCGAGTGGACTTGAGTTACAACGTTGCCACAGCGCTTGGAGCGTATCAGGGCGACGCGGCTTCTGATCTGCTGATCGACGATACGGGCATTGTGGTCGAGCGTTTGACGGCGCGTGCCGGAAAGATCGCGTTGATCGCTGACAATACCGGGACCGAGCTATTGATGGACTTAGCTCTGGTGCGTGAACTGTTAAGCCTTGGCAAACACGTGGAGCTTCACTTGAAGGCCCAGCCGACGTTTGTTTCGGATGCCACGCGTGAGGATTTTGTTGGCACTCTGGCCTGTCTGGAGCGAACGCCTGGGGTTCTCAAGGCGCTCGCGCAAGCGCTGAATGCTGCGTTGGATGCAGGGCAGCTCGAAGTCGTGACGGACCTTTTCTACACCTCCCCTTGGCATTATCCTCAGCTGCCGGAAGATCTCGTTAGACGGTTTCGCGGCTGTGATCTCGTGATCCTTAAAGGCGACGCCAACTACCGGCGACTGTGTTCCGATGCCCACTGGCCTCACACCACGCCATTCTCAGACGTTGTGGATTATTTCCCAGCACCGTTGGTTGCGTTGCGGACCTTGAAATCAGAGCTGATCGTGGGTTTGTCGCCGGGTACGTCGGAGCGGCTGAGCGCCGAGGAGCCGGGGTGGCTCGTGAAAGGTCGGCGCGGCGTGATTCAAGCTTGGTTGCCGTAGTTCGCTGGCTTTCTCGTTTCCTGGGCGTGGGTGCGACGTCGCTGTGCGCGGAGTTCGGGATCGGCTTCAGTGTCGCGAGCTTCTCGTTCAATTTCAGCGCGGCTCATGCGGTGGCGGAGCAGCCAGGCGCGGTGTTGAAACAGAAAGTCCAAGGCACCCAAACATAGAGCGACCCCAGCTGCGACCCACGCCAACTCGTAGACCACGCTTCCCAACACGCTCAAAGCTGAACTGACGCTACCGAGCGTGCCCACTGTATCGAGTGCGCGGTGCCGGAGCACAAAGAGCGTGGCGTACACGACGGCGCCGGCAGCGAACACGCCCCGCACCACACTCCAGCATCTTTCACCCGAAAACATGCCCATCAGGGCTGCGCCGGGTTTCAACCTTCCCAGATCAAACCCAACGCGTTTCCAACTCAGGTGCCCCGCTGTCTGCACCAAGCCGACTAACAATGCGCTCGCGAAACACACGAGTAAGAGTGGGACGGTCAGCAACAGAATGCTTTTTGAAAGCCGGCTCGGCAAATCGGTGGTGATTGAAGCGAGGTCCCCGTTAGACGCCAAGGCAATGTTCAGTTCCGAACCAAAAGATTGAACAGTCGCTCGCGCCAAACTGGGCAAGCTCGCGAGTGCCAGCATCAGACAAGCCGCGAACACGAGCAAAGGCGACGTAGGATTGTCTCCCTCGAGGCGAGCCTTCAGCAGCTTGCGCTTGGTGGGTTTTTCGGTTTTTTGCATTCAGAAAAAGGGACGGATCCCGGCGCGTAGGGCGTTGGCGGTGGTTTGAATCACGGGCACGCGGACCTCGGAAGGCGGATGCGAGCGCTCAAAATCGAGCAGGATATTGCGGGGCGAACCGCCGCGGAGCCCGGCGAAGAATTTCATGGTGAGAAGCGCGCCGTTTTCGGTCCAGCGATAACCTGTGCTGCGGGCACCAGCATCCAGCACGTTCACGGTGCCGGCAACGTCCGCGGCGTATTCGTTCGGTTGATTGAAGACGGGGACCTGAGCGGAAAGGATGTGGGAAAGCTCTGCCGTCGTGACGCCAATGCCTTGGGCCGTACAGGGTAGGTGTCCGAGATAGTGGTGGCCAAGCTCGTGGGCAAGAACGAATGCGATCTGCTCGTCGAGAAGTTGATGTTGGCGCTCAATTTTCCTCGGATCCTGCGCTTGAACGGGCGAATAGAAGCCCGGTGCGGGCCGCGCGGGAGGCCGATCTTCGGCGAGCGTGGAGGCGACCAGCTGAATGTATTCCGCGAGCTTGTGCGTTCCGAAGACTTCATCGGTGGCCGCCGCTCGCGCCAAGTTGGCCTCGATATCCAGGATGCCGGCCGTGATCACCATCGCCGCTTGCCCCTTGGAGCAGGAGGCAAAGGCGTTCACCTCCGCCAGGTTGTCGTCGAACAGGAGCGGGATCCCATTCACGCGGCTGCGTTTGGCTTCGGGCAGCGCCGCGATCAGCTCCTTGATGATGGCCTGGGCACGTGCGTGCAAGAAGGCCATGTCCAAGTTGTTGATCGGATCGTTGGAAACCTGTAGCGGCGTAGCGGCGGGGGGCGGCGCAGCTGGCGGTGCTTGCCAGGTCGGGCCGGGGGGAGGCGCGGAGGGCGGCGCGGGCGTTGGAGGGTAGTTCGGCTGCGGCGGGTAACCCGGAGCGGGGCCATAGCTCGGCTGAGGAGGGTAGCCGGGCTGAGGAGGGTAGCCGGGTTGAGGAGCGTAACCTGGAGGAGGCGCAGCGTTGTAACCGGGAGGCGGTCCCGCGTTGGGGTACTGGACCGGCCGATCCGGTTCGCAA
>Ga0209490_10002352_pt1 | contig 17961 bp, 16 predicted proteins | sample MAT06_FD_187209 | JGI IMG/M metagenome (GOLD analysis project Ga0209490, IMG submission 187209) | Freshwater microbial communities from Lake Fryxell liftoff mats and glacier meltwater in Antarctica - MAT-06 (SPAdes) (version 2) | ecosystem: Environmental > Aquatic > Freshwater > Ice > Liftoff... | reverse complement strand
CGCCGGATAAATTCTAAGGGCAATCCGTCTGTATCGGCAATAAAAGCTACTTCGTAAACATTTTGCCCGATCGCCTGTTGAGTCGGTTCTAATAAAACTTTCAAAGCTTGAAACTGGTTTGGTTGCTCAGAGACTGCTTCCTTAAACCGCTGTTTCAGAGACTGCAACCAACTCGGCAAATCAGTTGTCGTCTCTGTTAAATCGAAGGATAAATGATAATATCCAACATAATGCTCGTCACCAAAAGCATCCGGTGCAGGTTTTGGTTCCGGGATTTGGATGAGTTCGATGCGTCCGTTGAGGCCTTCCATCCAACAGGCTAGGGTGTAACCGGTGGTAAAGCGATCGCTCACAGTAAATCCTAACTGTTCGTAAAAGGCGATCGCTTTATGAATATTAGCAGTCCGAATTGAGGCGTGGTGCATTTTGCAGTTGACAGTTGACAGTTGACAGTTGATAGTTGATAGTTGGCAGTTGATAGTTGGCAGTTGGCAGTTGGCAGTTGGCAGTTGGCAGTTGGCAGTTGTCAATTGTTACCTACTACTAATCAACTAATGACTAATAACCAATAACCAATCACCAATAACCAATCACCAATAACCACTAACCAATAACCACTAACCACTAACCAATAACCACTAACAAATAACTATTCAAACAACCGAAAATAGGGATATCGAATCGGAACTCCCGGCTCTTTTTCTAAATCAAAATTAATCACTTCCCAGCAAGGTTTCTCTTGAGGATCGGGGCTAAAATCGACAGGTAAACCATAAAGCTTTGGCTGTGACAATTCCGATTGACCTCGCCAAGGCGTGCTCCGTTCCAAATAAGTGCTGATTAATTCTCGATATCGTTGGGCAATAATGACACGAGTTGCTTTATAGCCTTGAGTATAAAGTCGATCGAGCGCTTCGTGAATTTCAAACCGAATTCCATCGGGATGAGTGTGCTGGCGATACCATTCATCCTCCCAGTAGCGCCAGTGTCGTCCAGACTGAAGGTGAACTAAATCCCCCGTTTTTGGATCTGCCTCAAATGCCCCGTGACGCGGACACAAATACGCATCCGTGAGGGTTAAAGCCGGAATCGTTTGGCGACAGTGGGGACACTGAATTTCCGGGCCAAACATCGGGTATTGCAAGACTACTTCGATCATGTATGGCAGTCCTAAATCAGTACAAATATAGCCTTTCGAGCTCTCATATGAGGTACTATCCGGCATAGGGCATAGGGCATAGGGCATAGGGCATACCTCACCACGCTTGAGAACCGCTATATGTAGGGTAGTGCCCCGTAGCTACCCCCACGGATCTGGGCAATGGTTTGACTTAGGGCGACGCTTCGCGGTTCCTGATCCCAACCACCACGGGGAAGAGCCCCTACAACAATTACACAATTCATTTAGGATCGCTATAGTGCGTCCCAAAATTCTTGCTCTGCAAAAGTGCCAAATGGTTTTATTATATCGCGTATTGACAATTGATTAATCTGTTAAAAGTAAATCTATCGACAAACAAATGAGTAATCTCAACGAATCTCTGACTAAACTCCCTTCCTATTGGCCGATTCCCAATGTCTCCCAAGCTGCTTTTGTGGCCCAAAACGCTGTTGTCATCGGTAGGGTAGAAGTGGCTGCGGGGGCGAGTATTTGGTACGGGGCGGTGGTGCGAGGGGATGTGGAGTGCATTGCGATCGGCTGTAGCACTAATATCCAAGATGGAGCTATTTTACACGGCGATCCGGGGAAACCGACGGTTTTGGAAGATTTTGTGACGATCGGACACCGAGCCGTGATTCACTCAGCTTACATTGAACGGGGTTGTTTGATCGGCATTGGGGCGATCGTCCTAGATGGAGTGAGAGTCGGCACAGGCTCGATCGTCGGTGCGGGTGCTGTTGTGACGAAGGACGTTCCCCCTCACACGCTGGTTGCTGGAGTGCCTGCCAAGCGGCTGCGAGACTTGTCTGAAGAGGAATCTGCGGAGTTGGTGGAGCACGCTAAGCGTTACGAAAAGTTGGCTTTGGTGCACGCGGGGAAAGGGACTGATTTGGGGTTTGCTGAGGTGAAAGTGTAGCAAATAGTCTCATCACTGCTAAACTATTGTAATTAAAATCAAGCAAAAAAGTATTGATTTATAATGACTTACACCACAGAAAAACTCCTAACTTTTGAAACATTCCTCGATCGCTATTGTGACAACTTCCGCTACGAACTTGCTGACGGAGAATTAGTTGAGATGGAACCCACAGGCCCCCATGAAACCGTCGGCGGTAAACTCGCAACTCAAATCGGCATCATCCTCACAGCAGAAAAACTACCTTGGTTCATTCCCCGCACTTGTTTAATCCGTCCATTTTCAGGCGCAGCTACGGCGCGCCGTCCCGATATTGTCGTGTTAGATGAAACCGCCCTTGTCAGCGAACCCCTCTGGGAAAGAGAGCCTGTGATTACCTTGGGGCGATCGATTAAATTGGTGGTAGAAGTCGTCAGCACCAATTGGGAAACAGATTACGCCAGAAAAGTTGAAGAATATGCTCTTTTAGGAATTCCTGAATATTGGATTGTTGATTATCGTGGATTGGGTGGCGTGGCTTTTATCGGTAAACCGAAACAACCTACTATCACAGTTTGTCAACTGATTGACCAAGATTATATTCAGCAACAATTTCGACTAGGTGAACCAGTTATTTCTCCTCTGCTAAACAACTTGCAACTTCGCTTAGATGATATTCTGCCCCGATAAAACTGCCTCCGTATTTATGAGTGAAGGTACTTTCTTAAATCTAAAATCCAAAATCTAAAATCGATTGATTGATATGAATAACGATCGCACATCCAATCCAAACATCCCTCCACACACCTGGAAACGCGCCATTGGCAAGGGTTGGGAGAATCCCTATACAGTCCGGTACGCCATCAATCTTGACGACGGCCCCTGGCACGGAATGCCTTTGGGTGGCTTTGGGGCTGGCTGCATCGGGCGATCGCCCCGTGGAGACTTCAACCTCTGGCATATCGACGGTGGTGAACACATTTTTAATAGTTTGCCCGCTTGTCAATTCAGTATTTTTGAAGAATCTGGTGGTAAAAAACAAGCTTTCGCACTGTGTACTGAACCGCCCGCAGATGGCAGTTTATCTACTTGGAAATGGTATCCTTCTGAAGGAAGAAGGAAGAAGGAAGAAGCAAGAAGGGAAGATGAAGAAGTAACGGGAGAAGAGTCTAATTCTGGGACTTATCATGCTTTGTATCCGCGCAGTTGGTTTGTTTACGAAAATGTATTTCAGGCTGAATTAAGCTGCGAACAGTTTTCGCCAATTTTGCCCAATAATTATCAAGAAAGCAGTTACCCAGTTGCCATGTTTGAATGGGTGGCGCACAATCCGACAGATGCGCCGATTACTCTCAGCATCATGTTAACTTGGGAGAATATTGTCGGCTGGTTTACTAATGCTATACCCCCCCAGCCCCCCCTTACTAAGGGGGGGTATGGGGGGGTTCCCGTCAAAGTGCGCGATGATGGTAGTCCCGCCTATGACTATCAACCTCGATGGGGAGAAAGTGGCGGGAATATGAATTTGTTGGTGGAGGATTTTCATCGGATTGGCTGCGTGATGACGCGCTTAAATGCTGATGATCAGCCAAAAGAAGGGGATGGACAATGGGCGATCGCAACTATTACCAATCCAGCCGTAGAAGTATTCTATCAAACTCGCTGGAATCCTGCGGGGAAGGGCGATGACATTTGGCAGAACTTTTCTGGTGATGGTTGTTTGTTAGATGACAAAGACGAGACAGCCTGCGATCCCGGAGAAAGATCCGCTTGTGCGATCGCAGTTCGGTTTACTATTCGACCAGGAAAGACTCGCAAGATTCCCTTTATTTTATCATGGGATTTGCCCATTACTGAATTTGCACCGGGAGTTGAGTATTATCGTCGCTATACGGATTTCTTCGGGCGCAACGGCAAAAATGCTTGGTCAATCATCCGCACTGCAATGAAGCATTCTGATACTTGGCGCGAAAGTATTGAAGCTTGGCAAAAACCGATTTTGGAACGGGAAGATTTGACTGATAGTTTCAAAATGGCTTTGTTTAATGAATTGTACATATTAACTGACGGCGGTACACTTTGGAGTGCGGCTAACGAACGCGATCCGAATGGTCAATTTGGAGTTTTGGAGTGCATTGATTACCGTTGGTATGAAAGTTTAGATGTGCGGCTTTACGGTTCTTTTGCTTTGTTGATGTTGTGGCCGGAATTAGAAAAATCGGTAATTATCGCTTTTGCTAGGGCAATTTCTACTGGGGATGATACGCCGAGAGTTGTTGGTTGGAATCAAGCATCGGCGATTAGAAAAGCAGTCGGTGCGACTCCACACGATTTAGGCGCTCCGAACGAACATCCTTGGGAGAAAACCAATTATACTAGCTATCAAGATTGTAATTTGTGGAAGGATTTGCCTTGCGATTTTGTGTTGCAGGTTTATCGGGATTTCTTGTTGACTGGTGGCACGGATTATGAGTTTTTGCAAGATTGTTGGCCGGCAATTGTTGAGGCTTTGGCTTATCTGAAAACCTTTGATGAGGATGGAGATGGCATCCCGGAGAATTCGGGTGCACCGGATCAGACGTTTGATGATTGGCAAATGCGGGGGATTAGTGCCTACTGTGGCGGTTTGTGGTTAGCTGCGTTGGAGAGTGCGATCGCGATCGGCGAAGTCTTAGAAGATAGAGCACCAGAGATAATTCCTAATCCTCCAGCCAAGATAGCATTATACCACAGTTGGCTGGAGCAAGCTAGACCAAATTATCAAGAAAAACTCTGGAATGGTCAATATTATCGCTTGGATAGCGAGAGTAATTCCGAAGTGGTGATGACGGATCAATTGTGCGGTCAATTTTACGCAAAACTGTTGGGATTGCCGGATATTGTACCGCCAGAATGTGTAGTTAGCGCGTTAGAGACTGTGTACGAATCTTGCTTTTTGAAGTTCAAAGATGGTGAGTTTGGGGCGGCCAATGGGGTGATGTTGAATGGTTCCCCGGAAAATCTGAATGCGACTCATCCTCTGGAGGTTTGGACGGGGATTAATTTTGGGTTAGCGGCTTTTTTGGTGCAGATGGGAATGGAGGAAAAGGGGTTTAAGTTGACGGATGCGGTGGTGCGGCAAATTTATGAGAATGGGTTGCAGTTTCGGACACCGGAAGCGATTACGGCGGTGGGGACTTTTCGGGCTAGTCACTATTTGCGGCCGATGGCTATTTGGGCAATCTATTATGTGATGAATCAGAAAACCGCAGATGTAGGCAGATGAGTGCTGATAGGACGCAAAAATCCTATTTGTAGGGTGCGCAATGCCAGCCCTGTCTGGCGTGTCTGCTGAGTCTGAATAAAAGTCTCTCAAACACCTAAAATATCTTAGTTTGTAGGGTGCGCAATGCGCACCGGTTCATCTTGTAACGTGCGCAATGTCTACCGAAAAAGTCAACCAGTACGTATTTCGATAGGTATCAAAGTCAACCGGTGCGCAGTGCACACCCTACAGATTACCAAATTTCAAGCATTTTCGGTACTCAAAACCAAGATCAGCACACACCTTGACAGGGTTGGGTGCGCAATGCGCACCTTGCTACTTGGGAATTTTCCAGTCCTAGAAAAGCAGTTTTTTCAGTAATTATACTGATTGACAAATGCAATTATGTCTGAACTTATGACGAATGGATGGACACCGATTAAGATCAATTCCGGTGGCATCGTCAGTAATTGTTTACTACTTGAACAATACTGATGCAACCGGAAACTATATAAGGCAAATAAGCTCGATTTGTGATAATTATTTAGCCTGTCATCTATAGATATGAAAAATCGGCTTTTTATCAGATTGAAAAAATGATCGATCATTTTTCCGGATCGAAGTTATTGAGGATGAAAGTTAAGTATATCGATTAACTAAGTGCAAGCAATTACAACATTGGGTCAGGGGCTATAAACCTTCAAATGCTGATTGGGCAAGCATTTTTATTTAATTTATTTGCACTTATTCATGACGAAACTTTTCTAGTAGTGACCGATCGCCCTATAAGAAAGCCCAACCTTTGGTTTTCAGTTGCTTCTAATCCTTAATTACTCATCATCACGAGAAAAACTATGGCTACTCCCTTCAATGGTACTTTGGGTCAAACAACTAATTTCAGCACCATCAATGACTTGATCGCAAAATGGGCTACTGCTTCCCAAAATAAAGGCATCAAGCTGTCTGGGTTAGCTTTTGATGGCGCAGAAACTAACTATCTTAGTCCTGCTGCGATCGGCAACCTCACTTTGGCAACGAACGAAAACCCTAAAAGCTGGTTAAGTTACGGCAATGCCGCTGGTATTGGTGTCCCATCTGCTTATAGTGGTTGGTTCACCGACGTTAGTAAAATTCGGGCGGAAATCAATTATGACCCCAACACCAATCAATCTCAGGCGCTGAAGGTGCAATGGGCGGATAACCAAAATGTGACTAGCGCCACGATCGACGTAAGTGCATTGAGTTCCAAAAAAACTCTAGGAGTGGGCGATCAAGGGAATGAAGTTGGTCTGATGCAAGTCTTCAATAATGGGGTTTTGGTACCGGCTACCAATTTTACTGTGACTCGCCTCAACGCTCCGAGCGTTCAAAAACCTCTGTCTGTGTCTTCAAATGGAGTGACTTTTACAGGCGATCGCAACGATGGCAGTTTACAATTCAAAATAGAAGCAAACCCTTCCAGCGGCGTTGCTTTTGACGAACTGCGCTTCTCCGCCAAAGCCTATGATAGCCCGAGCGCTGCCTACCTCGCCACCCCCTTCAAAGACGATAGTTCCGACTACCTAGTGCGGAACATTCAATATCAAGGCGTTGAGGTGACGCCAACCCCAACTCCGACACCAACTCCAACGCCTCCAAGTGTCTTCCAGTTCGACCAATCAAGCTACACAGTAAATGAAGGCGGTGTGGCGACGATTAACGTTACTCGCACAGGTGGTACAGCGGCTGCATCGATTAACTACGCTACTGTTAACGGTTCTGCGATCGCTGGTGGGACAGCACCCGATTACACTGTGGCGGCGGGGGCGTTGAATTTTGCTGCGGGGCAAACTACCGCTAGTTTCACGGTAGCCTCTTTGAACGATTTGCTTTTGGAATCGCCAGAAACAGTTAATTTGGTGCTTAGCGGTGGCAATGTGGGCAGTAATCCGTCAATTTTGACGATTAATAATGTGCTGCCAACTCCGACTCCGACTCCAACTCCGACTCCGACTCCGGGTCAAAACACGTTTTTCTTCAGTGCGGCTACTTACAGCGTCAACGAGGGGAATACTGCACCGATTACGATTAATCGTGGTGGCGATCTTTCGATAGCGGCTACGATTTTGTTCCGTACTGGTGATGGTACTGCTTTGGGTTCTCAACCGGATTACACGCCTGTAGTTCAACCAGTCACTTTTGCACCTGGACAAGCTACCGCACAAGTTCCCGTTCAAACTTTATTTGACAGTCTCACAGAGCCTAATGAAACTGTGAATTTGTTCTTGAGTGGTGGCAATTTGGCAACTCCGTCAGCGGCGGTTTTGAGTATTATTGATTCTACTGCTGTGCCTCCGACTTTCTTCTCTTTCGGTTCGTCTCCTGCTGATATTGGTGATGGTACTGCTGGAACTTTCACGATTAATCGGACTGGTAATACTTCGGTTTCGGCTTCCATCGACTATTTGATTGCTGCCCCTGGTGGCGGTCAACCTGTGAACAACGCAGACTTCTTTATTATCAGTCCATTCCCTGTCAATCCGAATGGTGGCACGGTGAGCTTTAATCCCGGTCAAACTAGCGTTAGTCTGATGATGTTCAATCCTACTGGTCAGACTTCTGGTGTGGTGAATTTAGGCTTTGGCGCAGGCCCGATCGGTGCTCCGGCATCGACTGCAATTACTCTGATTTAAGCACCGGAATGATATAGAGGACACGGCAGATATAGAGGACACGGCAGTGCCGTGTCCCTACGCCAGATTAATTGTAGGGACACGGCAGTGCCGTGTCCCTATTCTATTCCATGAATTATGCTAAAGTCTTGTGCTCCGATCGCACTAACTGACATTCCACTCAAAACAGCCAGGATTTGACCTGTATTGGCAATCTTAATTAAGGTAGCATTGTTTTCTTGGATGATGCTGAGGCGATCGAACTTCAAACCATTTGTTAAGACTAATAAATCTTCGCCCTTGGTAAAATCAGTAATTACATCACTGCCTTGTCCCAAGGTTAACACAAAGTAATCGCGGCCGATTCCACCTTGCAGCGTATCGTTTCCTAAATCTCCGATCAACCAATCATCGCCAATTGAGCCAACCAAAGTATCGTCACCTTTGCCGCCGTAAATAGTATCATTGCCTTCTCCACCGCAAAGTTTATCTGTATCGTCATTACCAAAAATTAAGTCATTGCCATTACCGCCGCAAAGGTAATCTTTTTGACTGCTAGTATCTGCGGCAATCTTGTCAGTATCTCCAAAAATTGTATCATCGCCGTCGCCACCGCAGATGGTGTCGTTTCCCAAATCTCCAAACAGCAAATCATCGCCGGAATCACCGAAAATTAGATCGTTATCTTTGCCACCATGTAGGGTATCATGATCTTCGCCACCAGAAAGAGTGTCTTCTGCTTCTTGTCCATACAAAATGTCGTTTGCCCGATCGCCAAAAAGCAAATCTCGTCCAGTTAAATCACCATTAGACGAGTCTGAAGTACCGCCAAGTATGGTATCATCACCATCATCACCAAGTAAGGTATCGTTGCCTTTATCGCCCCAAATTAAGTCATTGTCTTTGCCTGCGATCGCCAAATCGTCATCTTTACCAGCATAAATCATAAGTATTTAAATAAAATTAATTACACAAACAACTAATATGATATACTAAAAATATCAAGTTGTATTCAAAGAGGATTTATATGTTTTTACTTCGAGATATCAATCCACTTTAGTTGAAATTGCTAAACCGAATTTATCGCGAAAGCAGACATCATCAAGTGCGCCAAAGAACACATTTTTGAATTTTGGTTTCACAAAATGTCAAAAATGAAAACCTGATGAAAATCTTTAAAGTTAGTTATAAGACCATGTATAACTGGTTGAATCGATGGGAATATGAGGGAATTCTCGGATTATACAATAAACCAGGCAGAGGCAGAAAAAAACATTTAATTTCGCACAATCAGCTCAAATTAGAGACTGGGTAAAATTGCAACCAAAACAATTAAAACAAGTAGTACAAATAATTCTGATGTAATCATAGCTTGTATAGATACTTTCTTTGCTGTGGTGGAGCGGCCAACATTTATTGTGGTAGATCAAGCTTCTATTCATACTAGCAATGCAATTTTCGATAAACTTGAAGAATGGAAAGAACGCGGCTTAACTATCTTTGAATTGCCGACTTATTCACCTGAATTGAATTTAATTGAGATTTTGTGGCGGTTTATCAAATATGAATGGCTCGAAATAGATGCCTACTCTAGCTGGCAATTTCTTGTTTCATCTGTAGAATAAATTATCAAAGAATTTGGAGATAATTATGTAATTAATTTTGCTTAACTACTTAACATGGCAGTGGTTTCGCCGATTTGTCGGGGTGCGTGGATGACGAAATAGTTTTGCTGAGCAATTAATCGTTCTAGGTTGGGGACACGACTGATTGCAGGCAGCATATAGTGGATGTCAGCGCGGCAGGGGCCAGCGGTATTGAACCAGCGAGGCATAGTTAAACTGGGGTGAAGGAAGGTATGCTTTCAGTTTACTGTGCGGTTGTCAGAAGGGTTGCTCAACCCCCTAATCATCGAGACTTTTGACTTAAACACCCGCCCAGCTTACAGATAGGGCTTCTGCTTGCTGCAATACGTTTTGAACGGCGGTAGCTTGGAGATCGGGAGGGTAGCCGTATTTTCGCAGGATGCGCTTTACGGTGCTGCGGAGGCGGGCGCGGGCACTTTCACGATGCGCCCAATCAACGGTGACATTCGATTTTAGGCTCATCAGCAGTTCGTGAGCAATAATTTTCAGGCTATCGTTGCCCATTATTTCAACCGCGCTTTCATTTTCTGCTAGGGCATCGTAAAAGGCGATTTCATCGGCGGAAAGTCCTTGTTCTTCGCCCCGTTGTCTTGCGGTGCGGATGTCTTTAGCAATTTCAATCAGTTCTTGCAAAACTTCGACGGTACTAATGGCGTTGGTGTGATACCGCGCGATCGCCCTTTCTAGTCGTTCTGAGAACCTTTTCTCTTCGGTAACATTGGTGCGGGTGCGGGAGTGGATCTCGTCATTGAGCAATCGTTTCAGGGCTTCTAGGGCGAGATTTTTCTTCTCCATTTGCTGCACTTCTAGCAAGAAGTTATCGGAGAAAATGGAAATATCGGGGGAAGATAGCCCTGCCGCACTGAGAATATCGACGATCTCGGTAGAAACGACGGATCGATCGATAATTTGTTGTACAGCAAATTCTTTTTCAGCCGTGGATTTTCCGGAGGTGGCTGATGATTTCACTAGGGCGGCGCGAATGATTTGGAAAAACCCTACCTCATCGCGGATGGTGCGGGCTTCATCGCTGGCGGCGGCGAGGGCAAAGGCTTTAGATAAGGCTAGAACAGCATCTTGATAGCGGCGATGGGCTTGCTTTTTGCTGTTGTCGTCGGTTTCCTGCTGGGCTGCTTGGTGTTGCTGTTCCAGAATCCACTCGATCGCCTCTGCCATCACTACTAAGCGTTCCTGTGGAGTACCTGCCAAGCCGCGCTGGTAATTGAAGCCTTGAAACATGGCTGTAACCACATCGTATTTTTCTAGCATCACGGCGATCGCTTCGGCTGCATCGATGCCGGTCTGTTGTCGATCGTGGGTGGAATAGTCGCGCAGGGCTTCTTTTAACCGTTGCCCGATGCCGATGTAGTCTACCACCAAACCAGCGGGTTTATCTCGAAAGACGCGGTTGACACGGGCGATCGCCTGCATGAGACTGTGCCCTTTCATGGGTTTATCGACGTACATCGTGTGCAGATTGGGCGCATCAAAGCCTGTCAGCCACATATCCCGCACGATGACCAGTTTAAGCGGATCGTTGGGGTCTTTGACCCGTTTGGCGAGGAGATCGCGGCGGGCTTTTTTACCAATGTGTTGCTGCCATGCGGGCGGATCGGCGGCAGAACCTGTCATCACGATTTTGATCGTGCCGCTAGTATCGTCTTCGGAATGCCAGTCAGGGCGAAGGGTAATAATCGCTTCATACAGCGCCACGCAGATCGATCGACTCATACAGACTACCATCGCTTTTCCTTGCAGGGCAGCGACGCGGTTTTCAAAGTGGCTGACAAGATCGGCGGCGATTAGCTTCAACCGGGGGTCTGCACCCACTAATGCCTGAATAGTTGCCCATTTTTGATTGAGACGTGCTTTGTCGGATTGCTCCTCAGCTTCCGTTAATTCCTCGATCGCAGCGTCAATCTGCGGCTTTTGGTTTTCGGGGAGTTCGATCCGGGCAAGACGGCTTTCGTAGTAGATAGGAACAGTTGCGCCATCTTCCACGGCCCGGCTGATGTCGTAGATATCGATGTAGTTGCCAAAAACGGCGGGGGTGTTAACGTCGGTTTGTTCGATCGGGGTTCCGGTAAAACCGATAAAGGAGGCATTGGGTAAGGCATCGCGCAAATATTTAGCAAACCCATAGGCGATTTCTCCGGTTTTTTGTTCTATTTTTGCCTTAAATCCGTATTGGCTGCGGTGGGCTTCATCGGCGATGATGATGATGTTGCGCCGATCGCTCAGGATGGGATAGGTGGTTTCCCCTTTGGCGGGGGCGAATTTTTGAATGGTGGTGAAGACTACGCCACCGGAGGCGCGGTTGAGGATGGCTTGCAAGTCTTCGCGATTCTCGGCTTGTTGGGGGGTTTGTCGGAGCAAATCGCGGCAGAGGTTAAAGGTGCCAAAGAGTTGATCGTCTAAGTCGTTGCGATCGGTGATGACGATAATGGTGGGGTTTTGGAGTTCGGGGCGGCGGACGAGTTGCCCTGCATAAAAGGCCATGAGTAGGCTTTTGCCGGAGCCTTGGGTGTGCCAGATGACCCCGGCTTTACGATTGCCCTGTTGTCTCGTGGCGGCGATCGTGCTTTGAATGGCTTTTTGGACGGCGTGGAATTGATGATAACCAGCAATGATTTTACGCAGTCCAGAGCCAGTGTCACCAAAGACGATGAAGTTTTGGATCAGGTCAAGTAATCGCTTTTTCTCGAAGACTCCCTCGATTAGCACGGACATTTCAGGGGAGCCTTTGGGGGTGGTGGCACCTTCGATCGTTCGCCAGGGCATGAACCGTTCTAGGTCGGCGGTGAGGGAACCGATACGAGCCATTAGGCCATCGGTGGTGACGAGGAGGGCGTTGGTGCGGAAGAGGGCGGAAATTTGGGTTTTGTAGGTTTGCAGTTGGTTATAGGCGGCGGCGAGGGTAGCGGTTTCAGTACCGGGATTTTTGATTTCGATGACGGCGAGGGGTAGCCCATTAATAAAGACGACGACATCGGGGCGGCGGTTGTGGCTGTTTTCAATAACGGTAAATTGATCGAGGACGAGCCAATCGTTATTTTCGGGATTCGCAAAGTCGATCGCGTACACTTTATCGCCGCGAATTGTGCCGTCTTCGGCGTAAAATTCTACGTCGATGCCTTCGATGAGGGCGCGGTGCAGGCGGCGGTTTTCTTCGATCAGGTTAGGTTTTTCGGTGGCGATGATTTTTTTGAAGGCATCGTCGCGTGCTTCGGGGGGGATGGTGGGATTGAGGCGATCGAGGGCATCCCGTAACCGTTGAGACAGGATCACGTCAGCGTAGGATTCCCGTTCTGGTCTGGAACCATCGGGATTGGTGATGACATCGGGGATGAGAGCATAGCCGAGTTTTTGGAAGTGCTCTAGGAGGATTTGTTCGATCGCAGCTTCGGTTAGGTATGACATATTAGAGACTCTCCACGGTTTCAGACTCCATCAACTCAGCATCTCGACAAGCACTGAGAGCTGCTTTATAGGCTTGTCGATCGATGCCAAATAAAAGCCGGGATGGTTCGATCGATAGTGGGATTTCATCCCCATTGGGTAACAACACCTTTACGGACAGGAACCCATATTCTTGGTCTTCATTTACTACCAATGCAGTGTGTTTATCGATCGCTTCGTTGGATAGTTCAAACCGATCGTAGGGTTCGAGGGTTAGCAAGGGATCTAGTTCTTGCTCTAGGTAAGCTTCATGTAAAAAGGTAACAATGGCATCGGCGGCTAGAATTGCCGCACGTCGATAATGAATCGAAAGTTTGGTGATAAAGCCATCTCTACCGTGACTGACAGTGCCTGCTTCATTTCTGAGAACTCGAAGAGAGTCTGCTAGTTTGTTGTAGTCTTTGATTAAATCTGCAAAGGCACGGTGCCTGATTTGTCCAAGCTTGAGCATTTTTGTTGCAATCCCCAGCAGTTTAGCAAGACTAGGATTAGACTCGGTTGGTTGCTTGGAATCAAGTGGGTCATCCAAAGTTTTAATAATTACCCTACAAGCACACTCAACGATCGCCTTAGCTGCATCAATGCAAGCATCTTGTTCCTGTTCAAATGTTTGTTCTAGCGTTGCGAAGGTGCTTTGCAGGGTTTGAGCATGGCTCCAATGTTGACAGAATGCCCGAATGCCAGGATACCAATCTGCACTCATAATACCTCCTCTACCATTTTCTCGGCTTCCTTAACCCGAATTTCGCCAGACATCAGTTTGGGTAAAAGGCGATCGCGCGTTTCAGTTAGATTTTCTGTTTCGCTTAGATTTATCCCTCTTTTTTTCCATATTGGAGAAATAGCTAATTCATAAATATTTACTAAATCAGAAGATGGATATGGAAACTCTAATCTGTAAGCATTATTTCGATTTAACCCAGGAACAGCAGCGTCAGTATTCATATCTGCTAAAGGTTGCGCAAGTAGTAGCTGATAACAAAAAAGCAAAGAAGTCTTCTTAGGAACAACATAAAATACAGTATCAATTGGAAAGATTGGGCGTTCTTCCCAGTAAATGCTACCTACAGTTCCCTTGCGTCCAACAATAACAGCAGGGCTACTGATCAGTGCTTCATCATGAAAGCCATTTTTTCCGCCAGAGCCATATACCACTACATGACCGGGACGACGATTTTTGGCAGTTAAGGATTTACCGTAGGCTAGCTCCATAAAGTCTTCCACCTTAGAAGGTTCCCATCTCTCCGGTAAGCGTGTCTCAGCATCGATCGCCCCAGGGAAAAGTGACCAAATGCAATCGGGCAGATAAGGGGCGCGACCTTCTTGTTTGGCGCGGGTGGGGCCAAAGTCGATAAACCAATCTTTGAAGATCACCCTGGCCATTTCCTCCAGGGTTTCATTCATCCGCCGATTCAGTTCGATTTTGTCGTCGAGGGAAGAGAGGATGCGGGCGATCGTTGTTTCATTGGGTTGGCGTGGAATCTTTAAAGCTTTGAGAACTGGGATACGAACATTACTAACTGTAGATCCTGTACCTTCATTCCAAAATATTTGGTGTCTGACGTAGGGTGACTGCAAAGCAAAGAAGAGATATTTTCCGTCAATATCAGCTTTTGGACGTAAAAGAACCTGTCTTTGTCCGACACAACACTCTAAACCTTCTGGAATAATACATACCTCTCCCATTGGAGCTTCACGAGTAAAAATAATATCTCCTTCTTGAGGCTTAGCTCTTGTTATACGACGTTCAAAGTCTTCTTTATGAGTAAAACTTTTATCACTTAAATCTAATCTTCCATTACGAATATTTTGGTTTCTAATAACAAGAAATCCTTTTGTTGTCCATTCAGGTGTAAAGTGTGGACAATCAATAACCAGCTCACACATATCCTCAAGAGTAGATGTCTGGAAATCACTCATCGATCGCCACCTCCGCCAACTTCTCCTGAATCAGAGTAAGGGCGGGTTTGAAACCTGCCTCGACAGATACAGATCTAGACCTACTCATCGATCGCCCCCTCCATTACGCATTAAATGATTTATCAGTTCGGGATATTCCCTAAAACAGCGATCGACACTAGCAAGTTGGGCATTGTAGGCTAAAGCAGTCGCAATAATCAGGCGATCAAACGGGTCTTTATGAATGGGAGACAATCTTACCGCTTGAATAGCAATGTTATCTGTTACAGGCAACAAATCAATTTTGCCCAGAGATAATGCCTGCTCAATCCACTTCTCCACCGAACAGTCTAGTTCTAATCTTCCCCGTTGTTGTGCTAAAGCAATTTCGTAACAAGATAAAGGAGAAACGCCTAAGCGATCGCTTTCTACAATTTGTGGCAGCCAAGAAACTGGAAAGCGATCGAAATTACCATTAACCAACCAAATCCAAATGTGAGTATCTAGAACAATCACCTTAAACACTCCCAGTCTTCTTCGTCAACGATAGGAGCAACAATATCACCCATAACTTTGACCTTTCCCGCCAATTCTGGAATAGGGAAATGGCGTTTAGGGATAGCTTGATTATCAAGCTGAACATCGATGCTTCCTTCAACTGTTACATCATAAGAAGATGGTGTTAGCAAGGTTACGATCGCCCTCGTCGCCACCTCAACCTGCAAAGGTTCTAAGGTACGAATTGTACCGTCAGGCTCAATAATTGCCTCTACTGCCTTTAACATAAAATTAACCCTCTAAAAATAAACTAACTTCCTGTTCTAAATCATCGGAGAAATAGTCAAATATCGGAACTCGATAATGCCCCAAAATTTCCATCAACAAAATCCGCCGCTCATAAATAATAGTAAGTGTTAGTCATCGATCGCCACCTCCGCCAACTTCTGCTGAATCATCGCCGTTAACCGTTCCGATTCTGCAAACTGAGCCGTCAGCGTTTCCCGCAAGGCTGCAAACCTTTCCACAAAGGGCGTGTCGTCTTCCTCTGCCGCTTCGGCTCCCACATAACGCCCAGGCGTTAGCACATAATTATGCCCCTTAATCTCCTCCAAACTCGCCGATTTGCAGAACCCAGGAATATCCTCATAGCCGATCCCCTCCCGCCAGTGGTGGTACGTGTCAGCAATCTGTGCCACATCCGCAGCCGCAAACTCCCGCCGCGTCCGATCGACCATATAGCCCAACTTACGGGCATCAATAAATAAGATTTCACCCCGGCGATCCCTTAACTTCTGATCCCGTGCAATCCCGTTAGACTTATCCTTCGCCAGAAACCACAAACAAGCGGGAATTTGGGTCGAATAAAACAACTGGCCCGGTAAGGCAATCATGCAGTCGATCGCGTCACCCTCAATCATAGCCTTGCGGATATCCCCCTCACCGCTCTGCTGCGACGACATCGAACCATTCGCCAACACCACCCCCGCCGTTCCCGTAGGTGCTAGATGGTGCAGAATGTGCTGCAACCAAGCATAGTTGGCATTCCCCGTCGGTGGCATCCCATACTTCCATCGGGCATCCTCCCGCAGCCTGTCCCCGCCCCAATCCGAGATATTAAATGGCGGATTCGCCAGAATAAAGTCCGCCCGCAAATCCGGCAACTCATTCTTGTGAAACGACCCCTCCGAATTCCAGCGAATATCCGAATCAATCCCCCGCACCGCCAGATTCATCTTGCACAGTCGCCAGGTGGTGTAGTTGCTCTCCTGCCCATAGATGGCAATATCGCCAATCCGCCCACCGTGAGCCTGAATAAACTGTTCCGACTGCACAAACATTCCCCCCGAACCGCAGCAGGGGTCATACACCCGCCCTTTGAAGGGTTGCAGCATCTCTACCATCACCCGCACCACCGATCGCGGCGTGTAGAATTCCCCGCCCCGCTTGCCCTCAGATCCGGCAAACTGCCCCAAAAAATACTCATACACCCTACCCAACACATCCCGCGCCCTGTCCTGGGCTTCTCCCAAGGCAATATTAGAAATCAAATCGATTAACTCCCCCAACATCACCGCATTCAACGCAGGACGGGCGTAATCCTTCGACAGTACCCCTTTTAGCGAAGGATTCACCTTTTCGATCGCCAGCATCGCCTCATCAATCAGCTTGCCGATCGTGGGTTGCTTAGCCTTCGCTTGCAGAGACGACCAGCGAGCCGCCTGGGGCACCCAAAACACATTCTCCGCCGCGTATTCATCCGGATCTTCGATCCCTTCAGGATATTCTTCCTCCAGTTGGCGATACCTAGCCTCAAAGCGATCGGAAATATGCTTGAGGAAAATCAGCCCCAAAGCAACGTGCTTGTAATCCGACGGTTCCATGTTGCCGCGTAATTTATCTGCCGCCTTAAAGAGTTCGGATTCATAACCGAGATGTGCGCCGTTGTTGGTTTCATTTTTGACTGGTTTGGGCATGAGGATATAGAGCGATCGTTGACTGAGGAAAAATTATACTCGGATTAGATACTAGACTAAATTTACTTTGGCGATCGGCGACATCCACAAAACATGGAATTTAAACAAATTATTACTAATCTTTCCAATCTCGCTACTGATGAAAAAAATGTGGCTTCCACTCAAAATATTTCACTACGCTCTAATTACTGTAATCTCTCGCCCCAATAGACTAACATGAATTTCAGTTTTCAGCCGTTCTTCCAATTCCAGTGCATTATCTCTGTTATCGGAAATTACCAACCAGCCCTCATCTTGTCCCAATCTCGCTAAATATCCATCCAATTGTTCCAAACCTTTACTCAAAGGATCAACTTTCCGATTGCGCCACACCTTCAATTCAATTCCCAATGTGACTTCACCATAGGAATGAAAATTTAATAACTTCACCATCTACTCAATTGTCGGAACTGCACGGTAATTCCATTTTGGCAAATATTCATCAAAAATAATTTTCATGGTATTCTTAAATCCATCAGCTACTTTTCGACC
>Ga0209490_10002349_pt1 | contig 17972 bp, 20 predicted proteins | sample MAT06_FD_187209 | JGI IMG/M metagenome (GOLD analysis project Ga0209490, IMG submission 187209) | Freshwater microbial communities from Lake Fryxell liftoff mats and glacier meltwater in Antarctica - MAT-06 (SPAdes) (version 2) | ecosystem: Environmental > Aquatic > Freshwater > Ice > Liftoff... | reverse complement strand
CACCGGAACCCGCACACCCGAGGCGACACTCGGGCCAGTAGCGCACCCACAACCTGAACAAGCCCTGGCGAACATCAACTTCTCAGTCCCCAGATCAGCTCACCGCCCACGCGCGGATTCGGGTCTGAGGGGGCCCGGGCGCAGCAATGCGCTCGGGCTACCCGACCAACTTTCTCACACCCGTCCGGTCGCCTCGGCTGTGTTCGACGAGCCCAATCTCGTGTCGTCGGCCGGCCTGGTGCCGGTGATGGCCCTGGCTGGGAACGCTCGGTTGCGCGGGCTGGCCGACGAGGGCATTGGACGAGAGTAAGGACACGCTTACTAGATGGCCGGGACGAATTAGGTCACACTGTTGTTGTGTTAATCGCTGACTGCCGCGTACCCGACGGTGCGGACGGGTCCAACCCCGGACCGCACGGTGTTGAGATGCGCACCCGGGACCGGCAGACGATCCCCGAGCTGGGACCGCTGACCGTGGCCGCCGTGGCCTCGCGGTGGGGGTCGACGCCCGCCGCGAGCCGCCGTCACCTCGACCTGCTCGCCGAACAAGGCGCCACCGGTGAACGCGTCTGCCGGTGCCGGTGCTGTGGGGGGGGTTGCCCGCAAACGCGGCGCAGCGCCCGAAGCGCGGTAGGCCGCACAGCTGGCCGCGGCGGGCGAGGACGTCACCACCCGCGGGCAGGCACCAGCGACGGCCGTGAGCGCCGACGGTGTCGCCGCTCCCACCCGACCCGCCGCAGCGGACACGCCCCAGGCCGGTGCGCAGCTGCACCAAGGGCATCGCCGGGGTCAGCCACGTCGCAGCCCGGTCCCCGGCGTTCTGTGCTGCCGCAACCGAGGAGTTCCCGCGACTGCCCGGGGTGCACGTCCAACGCCAGGTCGCTGTTGCCCATGAAGGGCACCTCTGCACGACGTTCATCCCGATCAGTGCCATTCCCATCACGGCACTGCCAACAAGGATCACCGCTGATGAAAGGTCGGTTCCATGACCACCATGGATGAGCTCAACCCAGGCCTGAAGGGCTTCGGGGTGCCTCAGTACGGGGTGCGCTGTGCAGCTCAACGGTCTGACCGAGCTGCAGATGGGAGGGCGGCCGGGTCATGACCGTCACGCAAGAGGCTGCACCTTTCCGGCCCGGGGCTCAGGCCCACCCCGACGCCGCGGCCTTCGTCCCCGCAACCACCCGGCGCCGTTGGGCGCCGGCTATACAAGCAGGAGCCCCATCGTGACGTACGTCATCGCGGAGCCGTGTGTCGACATCCTCGACAAGGCCTGTATCGAGGAGTGCCCGGTGGACTGCATCTACGAAGGGGGTCGGATGCTGTACATCCACCCCGACGAGTGCATCGACTGCGGTGCCTGCGAGCCGGTGTGCCCCGTCGAGGCCATCTACTACGAGGACGACGTCCCGGAGCAGTGGACCAGCTACACGAAGGTCAACGCCGCCTTCTTCGACGACCTCGGCTCCCCAGGGGGCGCGGCCGGGCTCGGCCCGATCCCCAAGGACCACCCCCTCGTGGCAGCCCTGCCCCAGCAGCACGCCGTCTAGGGCCGACCCGCTGTCCGACGTTGACTGATTTGGAGACGAAGATGAGTGCACCCACGACCACGACTGGTATCTCGGATGAGGTCCGAGATCTGGCCAACCGGGAGTACCGCTACGGGTTCGTGACCGATCTCGACACTGACGTGGCACCCCCGGGTCTCAACGAGGACATCATCAGGCTCATCTCGACCAAGAAGAACGAGCCCGAGTGGCTGTTGGAGTGGCGACTTCGGGCCTACCGGCACTGGATAACCCTCACTGAGCCCACCTGGCAGCACGTCTCCTACGGGCCGGTTGACTATCAGGACATTATTTATTACGCCGCGCCCAAGCCGAAGAAGCAGCTGGCCAGCATGGACGAGGTAGATCCGGAGCTTCGCGAGATGTTTGACAAGCTCGGGATCTCTTTGGGTGAGCAAGAGCGCCTTAGCGGTGTGGCGGTGGACGCGATCGTCGACTCGGTCTCGGTTGCGACGACGTTCAAAGCGAAGCTGGCCGATGTCGGGGTCATCTTCTGCTCCTTCTCCGAGGCTGTTCAGAACCACCCGGACCTGGTGCGCAAGTACCTCGGCTCGGTAGTCCCGTACAAGGACAACTTCTTCGCCTGCCTGAACGCGGCCGTGTTCACCGACGGCTCGTTCTGCTATATCCCCAAGGGCGTGCGCTGCCCGATGGAGCTGTCCACCTACTTCCGGATCAACACCGCGGATACCGGTCAGTTCGAGCGCACCCTGATCGTCGCTGAGGAGGGTTCCTACGTCAGCTACCTCGAGGGTTGCACCGCGCCGGTGCGGGACAAGAACCAGCTGCACGCTGCAGTGGTCGAGCTGGTGGCACTCGAGGACGCCCAGATCAAGTACTCGACCGTGCAGAACTGGTATCCCGGTGACGCAGACGGCAACGGTGGTGTCTATAACTTTGTCACCAAGCGAGGTATGGCGGCCGGCCGGAACTCGAAGATTTCTTGGACCCAGGTCGAGACCGGCTCGGCGATCACCTGGAAGTATCCGGGCGTTATTCTCAAGGGTGACAACTCGGTCGGAGAGTTCTACTCGGTGGCGCTGACCGCTCGGCGTCAGCAGGCCGACACCGGCAGCAAGATGGTGCACCTCGGTAAGAACACGAGGAGCACCATCATCTCGAAGGCGATTTCAGCCGGTCACGGCCAGAACACCTATCGGGGGCTGGTGGGGATCCGCCATTCGGCTGCGGGAGCCCGAAACTTCACCCAGTGCGACTCGCTACTGATCGGTAAGGACTGCGGTGCGCACACCTTCCCCTACGTCGAGGTGAAGAACCCGACCGGGCAGGTTGAACACGAAGCCTCCACCTCCAAGATCGGCGAGGAACAGCTTCTGTACTGCCGGCAGCGGGGCATTCCGGAAGAGGAGGCGGTCTCGATGATCGTGAACGGCTTCTGCCGAGAGGTATTCAAGATGCTACCGATGGAGTTCGCCGTCGAGGCGCAGAAACTGTTGAACGTGAGCCTGGAAGGAAGCGTGGGATAATGCTGAAGATCGAGGACCTGCATGCCAGTATCGAGGACAAGAAGATCTTGCGGGGCGTGAATCTTGAGCTGAACGCGGGTGAGGTGCACGCGCTCATGGGCCCGAACGGATCGGGCAAGAGCACGCTGGCCAGCGTGCTGATCGGCCGCGAGGGCTATGACGTCACCGGCAGTGTTCGCTACCAGGGCCAGGACCTGCTCGCCCTCTCACCCGAGGACCGAGCCGCCGCGGGTGTGTTCTTGGCCTTCCAGCATCCGGTCGAGATCCCGGGGGTCGGGAACCTGTACTTCATGCGCACGGCCCTGAACTCCCTGCGTCGCCAGCGCGGTGAGGAAGAGCTGGACCCGGTGGACTTCCTCGCGCTGGCCCAAGAGCGGATGCAGCTCGTCGAGATGGACCAGACCTTCATGAGCCGCTCGGTCAACGAGGGATTCTCGGGCGGTGAGAAAAAGCGCAACGAGATCCTGCAGATGGCGATCCTCGAGCCCAAGCTCGCGATACTCGACGAGACCGACTCGGGCCTTGACATCGACGCCCTGCGGGTCGTCGCGAACGGCGTGAACGCCCTGCGCAGTGAGAGCCGCGCCATGTTGGTCATCACCCACCACCAGCGGCTACTGGACTACATCGTCCCCGACCGCGTCCATGTGATGGCCGCAGGCCGAATCGTGCGCTCCGGGGACAAGGACCTCGCCGTCGAGCTCGAAGAGAACGGCTACACCGGACTGGCGCAGCAGGACAGCGCAGGCCGTGTGCCGGTCGGGGCGACCCGGTGACCATCGCGACGGCTGCCGGGGGAGTGCTCTCCGAGCTAGAACCCCAGCGCCGTGACCGCGATCCCGCCTGGCTCGCGGACGCGGGGCTGGCCGCCCTGGCGTGGGTGGGTGAGCACGGCTTCCCGACCCGCAAGGACGAGGACTGGAAGTACACCCGGCTTGACCCCATCCTGTCCGTGCCCTTCCAGGCGGCCACCGCAGGGTCGGGCCACCGGGTGTCGGCAGCGATGATCGACGCGGCAGCGGTCGACCTCGGTGGTCCCCGGCTGATCTTCGTCGACGGGCACTTCGCTGCCGAGCTCTCGCGGTTGACCGGGCTGCCGGCCGGTGCTGAGGTGACGAACCTGGCCTCCGTTCTGGCCGCGGGACCGCAGCGCCTCGAACCCTTCTTCTCGCATACGCCAGGAGAGCATCACGCCTTCGCCGCGTTCAACGACGTACTCGCCGAGGACGGGGCCTTCATCCACCTCCCGCCCGGCACGTCCGTGGACGAACCGATCCAGCTCGTCTTCTTCTCCGACAGCGGTGGCGTCCCACTGATGTCCAGCCCGCGGTCGGTGTTCCTGGCCGAGGCAGGCAGCCGTGCCACGATCGTCGAGACCTACGCCGGTGTGGACGGTGACGTGTACTGCACCAATGCCGTCACCGAGGTGATCCTCGCCGAGGGCGCGCAGATCGAGCACTACAAAGTGCAGAACGAACCTGACACCGCTTTTCACCTTGCCCTGTTGACCGTCCAGCAAGCTCGCGACAGTCGGTTCTCGTCCCACTCGGTCATGCTCGGCTCCCGCATCGCACGCCACGAGGTGCGGGTGTGCCTGGAGGGGCCAGGGGCGGAGGTCAGCCTCGATGGGCTGTATCTGCCCCAGGGCAATCAGGTCCACGACAACACCATCTTCGTCGATCACGTCGCGACCAGCTGCACGAGTCATCAGCTGTACAAGGGTGTGCTGGACGGACGCGGGCACGGAGTGTTCAACGGGCACATCATGGTTCGTCCCGGTGCGGACGGAACCGATGCGAACCAGAAGAACAAGAACCTGATTCTCTCCGACCGCGCCGAGGTCGACACCCGGCCGCGACTGGAGATCTACACCGACGACGTGAAATGCACCCACGGTGCCGCGGTCGGCCAGCTGGACGAGGAGGCGTTGTTGTACCTGCGTGCGCGCGCCCTACCGCTCGAGGCGGCCCGCGGTCTGCTCATCTACGCGTTCGTGCACGAGATGGTGGACCGGATCGAGCTAGGGCCGCTCCGGAACCAGCTGGAGACGCTGGTCGCCGACCGGTTCACCCACGCCCACAGCCGGGCCGAGCCGTGAGTGGGCCGGCCCAGAGTGGGCTGGCACCCGATGAGCTCCAGGGCCGGCCGGGGAGTGCGGCGGCCAGTGCTGACATCACCAGCCTGTATCAGGACGTCATCATCGACCATGCCCGCAAGCCACGAAACTTCCGTGAGCTCAAGGGCGCTAGCCACAGGGTCGAGGCGGTCAACCCACTGTGTGGTGACCAGCTGACGCTCTACCTCCAGTTCGCCGACGGTGCCATCACCGACATTGCTTTTGAGGGCAACGGATGCGCCATCTCCCAAGCCTCGGCTTCGCTGATGACCATGGCGATGAAGGGTCTGCAACGCGATGAGGCCCTCGCCCTGTTCGCCCGCGTCCACACCATGCTCACCATCGAGGCTCAGGGCGATGCGCCGCCGGCCGAGGTCGGCAAGCTGGTAGTTCTCTCCGGTGTGGGGAGGTACCCGACACGGGTCAAGTGCGCCACCTTGGCCTGGCAGGCGTTGCGCAGCGCCCTCACAGACAGCACCCCTGAACAGAGCGCTCCTGAAGACGCCCGGCGTCCTGGACCGGACGGAGTAAGACAACCATGAACTCAGGTGGATACATGAAGGTCGAGCTCGGGCAGGACTGCCAGGCGACGGTGATCCCAGGCGGGCAGCCGATGCTGCTCCAGCGCGGTGAGCGGGTCGTCGTGACCCAGACCCTGGGCGGCAGCTTCACCGTCCAGACCGAGATGGGATACCTCGTCCGGATCAGCGCCGTGGACTCCGCCGCGCTCGAACTGGCCGACCCTGCCGCCGAAGCAGTGATCGACCGCGGGGGGCCGTTCGAGCTGGATCAGGTGATTGCCCAGCTCAAGAAGGTCTTCGACCCCGAAATCCCCATCAACGTTGTGGACCTGGGACTGATCTATGAGTGCGAGGCGGAGCCGCTCGCCGATGGCACCCACCGGGTCGAGATCAAGATGTCCATGACCGCTCCGGGCTGTGGCATGGGCGACGTGCTCAAAGAAGACGCCCGCATCGCGGTCCAAAGCCTTCACGGCGTCAGCGACGTCGACGTCGAGCTGGTCTGGGACCCACCGTGGGGCCAAGACCGGATGTCGGATGCAGCGCGGCTCCAACTCGGAATGTTCTAACCAGGCTGTCAATGACCTGGCCCACCGGAGGTCTGCGAAAGGCACGCCCACATGACCATCGATATAAACGACCATCGAAATGAAGGACACCAGATGAGGGTTCAGAACGACACCCAAGCCCGCATGTCTCCGTCAGTTGTCGAGGAAGCACCGGTCGAGAAGCCAGCGCATAGCGTGCTGCTCACCGACGTTGCCGCAACCAAGATCAAGAGCCTGCTCGGGCAGGAGAGTCGCGACGACCTTCGCGTGCGTGTGGCCGTGCAGCCCGGCGGCTGCTCCGGCCTGTCCTACCAGCTCTACTTTGACGAACAAGGCCTCGACGGTGACCTGATCGTCGACTATGGCGGTGTCGAGGTCGTCATCGACCGGATGAGCGCTCCCTACCTCGACGGCGCGTCGATCACGTACGCCGACACGATCGAGAAGCAGGGCTTCACGATCGACAACCCCAACGCCGGCAGCTCCTGCGCCTGCGGCGACTCCTTCGGCTGAGCTGCGGTGTCTCGGGCAATCCCACGCGGGCCAGGCCTCCACCAGGCGCCTGGTTCGGCAGCAGAGCCATCCGCCGGTCCTGAACGGCTGCCGGGGATCCGGCACCTCATCGCGGTGGCCAGCGGCAAGGGGGGGGTCGGCAAGTCCACGGTTAGCGTCAATCTTGCGCTCGCGCTGCAACAGTTCGGCGGCCAGATTGGACTGCTCGACGCCGACATCTACGGACCGAGCATCCCCGGCATGCTAGGACTCCCCGCCGGTCAACAGCCGGAGACGACCCCGGACCGTGAACTCATCCCCCCGGCTGCCTACGGATTGAAAGTGATATCGATGGGCATGCTGACGGGAGATGACAACCCCGCCATCCTGCGTGGACCGATGGCGGGCAAGTACCTGAAGTTGTTCATCGGCGACGTGCAATGGGGCCAGTTGGACGCTCTGGTCTTCGACCTCCCACCGGGAACTGGTGACACCCAGTTGACGCTGGTTCAGAGCATCCCGCTGTCCGGAGCGGTCATCGTAACGACGCCGCAGGACGTGAGTCTCAAGATCGCCCGGCGCGGGCTCCGGATGTTCGAGACATTGCACGTCCCCATCCTCGGCATCATCGAGAACATGAGCACGTTCACCTGCCCGCACTGCGGGAATGACACGGACGTCTTCCGCAGCGGCGGCGGCGAGCGGATGAGCGAACAGCTCGGTGTTCCGTTCCTCGGCGCGATACCCCTCGACGCCGACATCGTCACCGGCGGGGACGAGGGGCGACCACTGCTCCTCGATAAGCCGAACTCGGTTGCAGCCCAGGCCTACCAGTCGATCGCCACGGCACTCGCGGATCAACTCCAGGGTCTTCCGACCATGGTGCTGAGGCCATTCGCGTGGACGTGGGAGTCGGGCGAGGGAGCGCCAGCCTGGGTCGAGAGCGCCATTCGGTCGGCGGGCTCTCGGACTACCTCGGTCGGTTTCCGGCGGCAAGATGCGCGGACGCTGTCCGTGCTCTGGCAGGATGGGCACCGTGACGACTTCGATGTCCGGGACCTTCGGCTGGATTGCCACTGTGCCGTCTGCATTCACGAAACCAGCGGGCGTGCGCTTCTGGATCCGAAGAGTGTGCCACCGGATATAACTCCACGCGTGATCTCGAGCGTCGGCCACTATGCCATCACCTTTAAATGGAGCGATGGCCACAGTACTGGCATCTACTCCTTCGAGCAGCTGCGGGCCATCGGCGAGCGCGACGCATCTAAGGACGTGGAAGATGTCTGAACCTAATCTGCTCATTGATCCGACGATTACTATCCAGGCAGAGACTTCGTCCGTCGATCCTGACACGTGCAAGTTCACCGTGAGCCGGACGGTGCATCCCGGCGGCCCGTTCTTCTTCGACGACCGGGAACGCGGTGGTGGGTCGCCGCTCGTCGAGCGGCTGTTCGCGCTCCCTGGCGTTGCCTACGTACTCGTCGCCGACAACGTGGTGACTGTGGGGAAGGAGCCAGGCGCCTCTTGGTCCGGACTGAAATCGGCGATCGGAACGGGTCTTCGGACGCAACTGCTTACGGGAATACCGGCCATCCTCGAGGCTACTGCCCCCGCAGGCGCACTAGAGCGGACCGACGCCGAGAGCCGGGCAGTCATTCAGAAACTCCTGGACCAGGAAGTCAACCGTTCCATCGCTTCCCATGGCGGGCAGATCTCGATCGTAGACGTCCGGGACGGGAACCTCTTCATCGCCATGAGCGGCGGGTGCCAGGGATGCGCGAGATCAAAGGTGACCCTGCGCCAGGGGTTCGAGGTGATGCTGCGCAGCGTTGCGCCGGAGATCGTGAACATCGTCGACACGACGGACCACACAGCGGGGGATACGCCGTTCTACCGCAGCACAGGGTAGAACTGTTATTCACCAAGACGGGGACCGCACCAAGTGGCTATGTCAACCCGACTCGGCCCCGGTGTGACGGCTGGCGTTGACATGTAGCAAGTCGTCGCCGTCAACGATCCCGCACTCTCCAAGAAGGACGAGTCAGACCTTCGCTTGGGTAGACGGTTCCCTATCCTGAGTTGCCGGTACTACCGGGACCCCCACCCAGGCCAGCCAGTTCACCCCCGACGAGATGCGCCGCTGGTACCTCGCCCACGACGTGCTCGGCGTCGCCGAAGACACGACCCTCGACGACACCATTGCCCTGATCGCCGCACATCTCCCGACCGAACGCCGGCCCGGCAACGACGTCGGGCACGGCCGACATCCTCGCCAACCGAGACCCCCACACCGCCACCCCCGAGGTGATCGCAGCCTGACACGCTCTCCGAGCGAGGCCGGGTTCGGGCAGCGCCCGGCCCCCGGAGGGAACCGGCCCGCCAGGGGCCGGTCGCAGTGTCCGCCAGGTCGACCGGGCACACTGCCGGCCCGGTGATCGGGTGGGTCTATCCTCGCGTCGGCGCGACGGGTCCCTGCTCGGGGTTCCGGTGGCGGTCCAGGCTCGCCGAAGGCGACCGTGCAGCGGCCGCAGGGCCTGGACCGCCACCGGGTTCCCGGGCACCGTCACAGCGGCGACGCGAGGAGAGACCCACCACCCGACCAGTCCCGCGCCACCACCCCCCTGACCGCGCCGGCCCGCGGGCGGCTCCCCATGCACCGTATGTGGCAACGATCAGTTCGGGCGGCGCACCGGGTCTACCCGGGGCATGACCAGAAGACCGGGCACGGTGGCGTGGCTGCCGCCGTCCGGGCCGCCAGCCGCAAGGCGGGGAACGACACCTGCGCAAGTTCGGCCCCGCTCACCGCAACGGGGAGCCGCGCGAACTCCGAGATCATGCGTTCCTGGTCCGGGACGGCGAGCACGTCGAGGAACCGCCCAGCCGTCACGATCGCGCTGCGCCCTGCCGAGGTGACGCCGATGGTGAAGTCGCCGCCGTCCAGCTCCGCGGGTGTTGCCGCACGGACATCGAAACACCCGTCCAGGTGCGACGGCCCGAGCGCACCGGCCACCGGGTAGTCCTGCATCGCAGCGGACGGGCCGTCCGCTGGCAGCTCGTCCAGAACTACCTGGCCGGTTCCGTCCAGTACGGCCTGCTGAGCCACTCGCAGCACGAACCGATCCCGGGAGGTGATCGACAAAGCGTGTTGTTCGGTGCCGGGTTCCTCGTCCTCTGTCAGATGCTGGGGAAGGCCGACACCGGTGACCGAGTCGAGCGCGTCGGTCAGAGCGACGACCGCTCCCGTCCCGAAGCGGTCCAGGAAGCGCGCGTGAAACCGGCGCCACGCCGGGTGCCCGGTCGGAGCCGGCGAGAAGCGCAGCAGCGTCTCCGCCGCTCGGGCGGCTTCGTCCGCGACGGCGACGGGCAGCGTCACCACGCACCCGAGCCGGACATCTGTCCGCTGCCCCGTCACCGTTGCCGCCGTCGCCGAAGTTGTCGATTGGTCAGGCTCGGTGGGCTGCCTGGCCACGTCGGTGGTGATCTTGTCGACCAGCGCGGCGACCGAGCCCGGCACGCCACCGGGTAGCGACCGCAGACGCTTCAGCACGTAGGCCGCCCCGTCGGTGACCGTGGACGGTGGAGTCAGGCAGCTGATCAGCGCGCCGCACCGCAGCAGCACAGCGACGACGTCCTCGACCGCGCCGGCGTCAGCACCTTTGCCCGCCACGACCCGCGTGAGGGGTCCGACCTCGACGGCAAAGTCGGCCGCATCGAGAAGGCGCGCGACCAGCGTGGTCAGCCGCACCGACACGCTCCGGGCCCGCTCACCCCGCCCGCTCGGCAGGGGCACCACCAGCCGGTCCCCGCACGGCATCGCGAGGTCGTTGCGCACGACGGTCAACCGGCTCCGCACCGACGGGTCGGCCTCCAACCGGCAAATCACGTCGGCCAGCCACCGGCCGTCAGCGGAGCGGTGGTGAAGGTGCCGACCAGTCCATATGACCTCCGTACGGTCGCCCAGCCGGACCGGCGCGACACCCGCGAAGAGCCCGAACGGCGTGGCCCGACCGCGCCATCGGGCCTCGTACCGAGCCAGCGCCAACGCGGTGCGCCGCAGACGCCGCAGGTCACAGTCCGAGCCGTCGACCACGGATCGCACCTGCCTCGCCAGATCAGGGCTCGCCTCGTCCACCGCCGCAGCCAACTCCACCTCACCCCATACGGCCGTGATCCATGAAACAAGCGCATCGCCGTCGGCATCGATCAGACCTTGCGCAGCCGTCACTCGTGGGACAGGAGGCGCGATGGTGGCGCGCAACGTCATCGCATCCACGGCACGCAACAACGATGCATCACTCACCAGGCCCATACCCCTCGTCGTCTCGGAGTTCACGGCAGGTCGGGCCCGGCAAGCCGAGAGGCTCGCCGGGCCCGAAAGCGGGGATCAGCAGTCGCTGCCCTTCACGGTGTCGCAACCGTCATCGGTGTCCTCCAACAGAGCGGCCGCGACCGGCGCGAACTCGACGATCCGCACGTCCAGATCGAACTCGTCGGAGGCGTACTGAGCGAGATCGTGCTTCATGGTGCCGACTTCCTCTCGTGCCGAATCGTGTCCGGGCGGACACGACATCCCCCGCCGCGCGCCACGTGAACAGCGGCGGTAGAGGAGCTTCTTGGTGAGACGGCAGTTCGACCGTGTCGTGCGTCCGGTAGGTCACAGCCAGCGGATGAAGACTGGAGCAGGTGCTCGCATTCTCGTGACTTGCTGGAGTTGCAACAACACAACAGGTTGCCAGTTGCGCTGAGCGTCGGGATAGGTCCACACCAGTGAACGACTCGGGGCGGGCGACGCCAGGGGAAGCGCAACGGGAAGAGGGTTGGACGCCGACGGGGGTGACGACGACCGGCCCCGGAAAAGTGTCCTACAGCTCCGACTACCGCGAAGACTGCCGATCTGATCGTGAGGCGCTGCGGAGGGTAGTGAGCGGGATGCAGTAGTGACGAGGGTGCACGGCCAGTGGATGAGCCGCCGGGTTGCGCAGCGATTGAACGCGGCGGCGACGTCGATGCAGGACGCGACTGCGTCGCCTCTGTCGGCGGTGGTCACCGCAGCCGCCACAGGCGAGCTCGGCGGCGATGATCGGCGCTGCACCGGCACGTTCGGCAGCGGCCCTGGTCCGGGCCGTGCTCGCGCGGGATCGTCGCCGTCACCACCCGTCGTCTGCGCAGGAACACGACCAGCTCGTCCCACTCGCCGTAGGTCATGCCGCGTCACGGCCTCTCACCGACCGGATACAGCCGCACACCGTTGCGGCCGGCGTGTTTGGCCGCGTAGAGGGCCTGATCCGCGGCCCACAGCAGCCGGTCGGCACGGGCGCGCCGGACCGGGCGGTGCCGTCATGCAGTGCGGCCCCGATCGAGACCGTCAGGTCCGCGACGGTGACCGGGCCGACCGGGCCCTCGACCCGCACGCATAGGGCCTCGATGCGCTGGCGGATGCGTTCGGCGACCGCACCGGCCGAGCAGGTGCCGGTGGGTAGCGCGAGCAGGGCCACGAACTCGTCCCCGCCCCAGCGCCCGACCAGGTCATCGGCGCGCAGCTCGGCGCGGATGGTCTCGACGATCGCGACAAGCACCGCGTCACCGGCCAGGTGCCCGTAGCGGTCGTTCACCCGCTTGAAGTGGTCGAGGTCAACCACCAGCGAAGCCCGGTGGTCACCGGGTCGGGCTGCGTGCAGGGACCGGGCGGCGTGGAGGCGCCACGCCTGTGCGGTCAGCACGCCGGTCGGCCCGTCGAGGGTGGCCGCGGTGAGCAGCGCCCGCACCACGCTCTGCGGCAGCGACACCAACGGGTCACAGGGGAGGGGTGTCACGGCGGGCAGGTCGGTCCTGGTCATCGATGGGTCCGTCTGTCGTCGTGGGCGGCGGCCCGGTCGAGGGGCACCCTCGCCGGAAGCGGCGCCCGCCTGGCCGGGCCCGAGGTCGCGCGGTCGGGGGAGGCCGGCACGACCTCGGTCCGGCAGGGAGCGCGGCCGATCACCGCGCAGGTCGGTATCAACGTATTGTCATCTCGGAGCAGAGCAGGCACATGCGTCCTTCGGGCGTGATGAGCGCGGCGGGGGCGAACGTCTTCCCGCATAGGCCCTGCATCCCGGAGCCCGCGCCCGCGACGTAGACCTCGTCCACCCAATGCGACATCTCGCCGCCCAGCTCGGTGACCTGCATCCGCCCTGCCACCCTGAGATGACTTGCGGTCTGTCCTAGCGACACTCTTGCTCCTCTCCGGGTGTGGCTGCGCGGCATGTGCATCTCTCGCCTCTTGGTTGCCGCCCGGCGGCGGGTGGGGAGCGGGTCACCACCGCCGGGCGGGTGATCGCGGTGTAGCCGGCCTGTTGCCGTCTGTCGCAACGATCTGACGTCCACCGGCCATGTGCAACACTGCAACGTGGGAAATCGCAATTTCCACCTGATCGGCGGCGACGGCTCCCACCGTGCGAGTGATCCACGTCCACGGTGCGAGCCGCCCGCTCGCACGGTGGCAGTCGAGTCCCTGAGACGATGGACCTACGAAGGGAGCCAGCCCGTGGTGGCCAGGAAGCACAACGGATCGACCGTGCATCGCCGACAGCTCGGACGGATGCTGAAAGAAGCGCGCCTGCAGAGCGGCGTCTCGATTAGCGACGCCGCCGCTGCCATCCAGCGCTCGAACAGCACTGTCTTCCGCATCGAGGGCGGCGACGGACCGACCCGCGGGCCCGAGGTGTACGTCCTGTGTCAGACCTACGGGCTGTCGGTGCAGATGACCGAGGCCCTGGTCGCCGTCGCCCGTGAGACCACGTCGCGGGGCTGGTGGGCGCCGCATCGCGATGTCATCCCCGAGTGGTTCAACCTCTACCTTGGCATGGAGCAGAGCGCGTCTGAGTTCCGCTGGTATGAGGCGGAGGTGGTCCCCGGCACGTTTCAGGTAGAGGACTATACGAGAGCGATCATCGCGGACAGCTACCCCAATATCGACCAGAGCGACATGCATGCCCGGATCGCCGTTCGGCAACAACGGCAAGCCCTACTCCTGCGCGACATCAGCCCTCCGACGATCCGTGCCGTCATCAACGAGGCCGTGGTCCGGCGACCGGTCGGCGGGCGCCGCGTGATGGCGGCCCAATGTCTCCGCCTGGCCCAGCTCAGCACCCTGCCAAACATTGAGCTGCGGGTGCTACCGTTCTCGGCCGGACTGCACGCGGGCGTGATGACCGGCCCCTTCACGATCCTGAGCTTTCCCGCCCCCGAGAGTGGGCGTCCCAGTGATCCGCCGACGGTCTACGTCGAGGGCTACGTCGGAGCCCTTTACTTGGACCAAGAGGACGAGGTTATGCGCTACGACCAGGCGTTCGACCGCATTAGTGCGGCCACCGGTGATCCCAGTGGCGACAAGACCAGGGAGATTCTCTGGAAAGCATCACAGGAGGCAGATGCATGAGAAGTGCAGAACTGACCGGCGCTCAGTGGCGGAAGACTACTCGCAGCAACGCCGACGGGCAGTGTGTCGAGGTCGCATTTCTCGACGGCGGCCGGGTCGGAGTGCGCGACAGCAAGGACCAGGGCGCTGGTCCGGCTCTCGTGTTCACCCCGGCTGAGTGGGCGGCGTTCGTTGGCGGCGTGACCGACGGCGAGTTCGACCGTCCCTGAGTCGCTGAACCACGATGGAGGGCCTGGTCGTCCGACCAGGCCAGGACGACAAGAGCCGTATGACGGGAGACTGTCACGTACGGATCTGTGAGGGCCGGGGGGTGAAACTCCCCCCGGCTACTCGGCGGCGGCGTCGACGCCGCCTCACCAAAGCAGCAGGACACCGTTGATGTCGGCGAAGGCCCGATCGCGTGTCACTAGGGTGGCCGAGTGCAGGAGCGCCTGCGCGGCCAGCATCCGATCGAACGGGTCGGAATGCGTCCACGTCAGCCCGCCCGCCCGAATCGCATCAGCGGCGCTGATCGGCTGCGTGTGAGCGCCGAGTCGCTCGAGAACATTGTCGTGCTGCTCCAGCAGTACCTCCGCCTCCGGCCACTTCCCTGCGCGGTACTTGATCGCCATCTCCCAGGCCGAGGCCGCAGAGACCAGCAGCGTGTTGGCCGTGTCGGCGATCGCCTTGGCTGCTCGGTCGGAGAGCAGCTGCGGCGCGGTCACCGCCCAGACATAAGCGTGGGTGTCCAGCAGCAGCGTGGTCACGACCAGGCGGCGAGGTCGTCGCCGTCGATCGGGTCGAACCGTTCGGCAGGCATGGACATCGGGAGGAATCCCAGCTCCCGAGCAGGGGGTTGCCGCAGCGGAACGAGGCGGACCAGCGGTGTACCCGCCCGCGCGAGCACCACCTCCTCGCCGGCGAGCGCGGCATCGAGCAGCCGCGAGAGATGGGCCTTCGCCTCGGCGACGTTGTATGTCATGGACATGTTGGTCAGACTAGCATGACCATTCGTTTCCCACCCAGCGCGCCATCCGCATCTGGCCCGCCCGGAACCCTCAACAGCCTCGACACGGCCCTGGTCCCGGGTGTCGGCACCGTGGTGCCGCACGAGCCGACCATCCGCCGGGTCCTGCAACAGATCGACCCCACGCCGTGAACTCGACAATCCCGGTCCTGGTGAGGCTCCGTTGCCACCGGCCGCACCGACACGCACACGCGCCAGAACGTGATCATTCCGCCGCGGGCTCGGCTCGACCGTGAGTCTGCGACCACCACTCACCCCCAGGCGTCGGCGAAGACGTTCACCGCCACACTGGCCGGGTCGGGCGGCCAGAGCGGTTCGCCGGTGTGGGGCAGCATCGGGGGATGCGCCAACTGCGTCTTCGGCGTCCTGTCACGCGGCACGCCCAACCAGGTGGTGAGCAATCCGACCGTCTTCGTGCGGATCAACCAGCAGGCGCGCGACCGCATCCGCAGCTGGGCGGCCGGCCACCTCCTGCTCGCCGTCGACTGCACCGGGAGCATGGGCACCCACCGGGACGCCCTCATCACCAAGGTCGGCGAGCTGATGGACAACACCCCGCAGGGGACGAAGGTGGCGGCGGTCTGCTGGGGCGACCCGGCCGAGCCGCAGGTGCTCCAGGCCTTCACCACCGACAAGGCCAAGGTCACGGCGGCGTTCCGGGCCATGAACTTCGGCGGTGGTGGCGACACCCCCGAGGATCCGCTGGGGGTGCTGGCCGCGGCGCCCGGCAGCTACGGAACCGGTGACCTCAGCATCGGACCATGGAACAGCAACACCTCCGCCGACGTCCTGCTCGTCACCGACGCGCCCGGGAAGGACCCTTCGCCCTCGGGCCTGACCGGCCCACAGGTCGTCGAGAGCCTGTTGGCGGGCCCCACCAACACCACCAGGGACGGCGACTTCGGCAGCGCGACGGCCGCGTCTCCGCCGCCAGTGGCTCCGGCCGAGCTTCCGGAGTTCCCGAACGCGGCCATGGTCCCCACCGAGACCTACCCGGTCCCGGACGTGCTGACGCAGCCGATCACCACGTCCGTGGCGATCGTGTCCGAGTCCACGAGCCCCGACGCCATCCCATCGGCCGTCGTCGACCAGTACACCGCCCTCGCGGCACCCACCGGCGGTAGCGTGGTCGGGGGCAGGGCCACCGAGGCGCTGAGTCAGATCGTGCGGACGATCACCGGACTGCCCTTGGGCCCGGCCGCCACCGGTTGGATAGCCGACCTGCCCGCCCTGATGCCGGGTCCGACCCCTGTCGAAGTGTCCTCCACGGCCATCGTGACGACGCCGGAAGAGTGCCCGATCGTGGGGGACCTGCCCGCTCAAGCCTTTGCCGTGACCCTGAATGCGCCGGTGACCGACCCGGCGAAGGTGACGTGGTTCTACTCCTACCGCGAAGACACCTCCATATTCGCCTACCTGCAGGGGATAGCGGGCCGGGACGGCAACGTGCAGGCCGTGGCGACCTTCGGCGAGGAGAACAGGATCGTCCTGTGCTGGCCCGACCCGGCGTCCATGCCCCCATTCCTGGAGGACGTGACCGTCGGCCTGCGGGTGGTGGTCAACTCCTGACAGGAGGAGCCGGACCCGGCGGAGGGCCCCGGCCGCATGTGATCCCGTCGACGCAGCGCGCTTCCAGTCGCCTACGCAGTGGTGGCCGTTGGTGTCGTCGTAGCGACCGCTCGTGCGGCAGTAGCGCCACCACCCGCCGTCCGCAGCCGTACGGGCAGACCAGTCGGGTGTTCTCGCCGAGGTGACCGAGGTCGGCCAGCACGAGGTGACGTCGTGCTCACGGCCCGGCTGGAGCGGGAGGTCCACAGCGGCCGGCCGTCCACGCTACCGGGAAGGCTCGGTGAGGCTTCGCGGTCATCCCACGTCGCTGGGCCGTCGAGCGCACCTCGCCTGGCGCACCGCGCACCGCCGCCTCGCGCGGGACCACGAACGCGACCCCAAGATGTCGAGGCCATGATCCACTGGGCCGCGATCAACACCATCACCCGCCGGATCGCCCGCGGCGGCCCAGCGACACGCCAGTGCGAGCGCGTCTTCACACCCTCAACTTGATCTTTTTCGAACACGCTCTGGAACGACGTGAAGGCCAAGCTCAGTCGCTGCGGCAGGCACGTCCGACAACGGCGGCTGCCACGGTGCAGGTGCCGAAGCCCGCCGATCTCGGCCGAAGATGTTGCGGATCCGGACCGAGCTCACCGTGCGGGACTTTGCAGCATGTGCACGCCGCTCACCACCAGACGTCCGGTTCCCATCTGCGTGGTGTCCTGCCGGGGGCACCACCACTGACCAGGACATACCTTCCCCGGCGCCTCTCGACTTCACGCCTCGGGGAATGGCACGGGGAATGGGCGTCGCTACGCTGACCTCCATGGCAGCCGCCCGGCACCGCTCGCGTGGTCACATCGAGCCTGCCGAATAGCCGGGGGGAGTTTCACCCCCCGGCCCGGCGATCGCGGTGAACGACCGCATCCCACCCAGCACCGCCGCAGCGCACAACACGAGCACGACCGCGACCGGGTGATCTCGGCCCTGATCGTTGCGCCCGTCAGACACCCCGGCGAACCATTGCAGCAGGTCAGCGTCGCGCAGCGCGGCCAAGGGAAGATCTGTGTCGGGTGGGTCCGCCGCTGCGGGACGCTCCAGCGCAGTGGCACACGACTCGGCGATGACAGGACGAACCAGCAACGAAGCCCCGATGATGCCGAGGAGTCCGTGAGAGGACCACTCGCCCTATCGGAGCTTCGTTCGCCTTACCGGCGTGACACGCCGAACATCACCAAATCACCGAAGTCATGATCGTCACAGCGC
>Ga0209490_10002348_pt1 | contig 17977 bp, 13 predicted proteins | sample MAT06_FD_187209 | JGI IMG/M metagenome (GOLD analysis project Ga0209490, IMG submission 187209) | Freshwater microbial communities from Lake Fryxell liftoff mats and glacier meltwater in Antarctica - MAT-06 (SPAdes) (version 2) | ecosystem: Environmental > Aquatic > Freshwater > Ice > Liftoff... | reverse complement strand
ATTGGATCACCCGGCGGATTGTTCAACGACGAGTAGTGCGCAATCGGGTCATTCGGCGGCTTGCTCAATACGAGTAGTGCACGTGTGCAGCGCGTGGCCTCAGCCCGCCACGCGCTGCAGTTCGTCCCACGCCAACTGCACATGCTCGCGCGTGGTCAGGATGTTTCCAATCGCCAGGCGCAGCACGAAGCGTCCGTGCAGTTTGGTATGGGAGAGGTACACGCGACCCGCTGCATTGACGGCGGCGAGCATCTGCGCGTTGCGGAGATCCGCGTCGGCATCGCTCACACCGGCAGGCGCGTAGCGAAAGCACACCAGAGAAAACGGGACCGGCGCACTGAGCGTCCACGACGGATCCGTTTCAACCTGCGCCGCGAATTCACGCGCCATCGCGCAGTGGTCACGCAACCGCGCCGCGAGGCCATCGGTGCCGAACGCGCGCATCACCATCCACAGCTTGAGAGCGCGGAAGCGTCGGCCGAGTTGCACGCCGTAGTCCATGTAGTTCACGACTTCCGAGTCACGCCCGGTGACCAGATACTCGGCCACCAGCGAAAATGCGTTGCGGAGCACATCCTGATGCCGCGTCCAGAACGCGCTGCAGTCCATGGTGGTGAACAACCATTTGTGCGGGTTCGTGACCATGCTGTCAGCGCGCTCGACGCCGTTCAACACCCAGCGGAACTCCGGGGCGATGCCCATCACGCCGGCGTAGGCCGCATCGACGTGAAGCCAGATACTTTCGCGCGCGCAGAGATCGGCGATCGCCGGCACGGGATCGATGCTCGATGTGCTGGTGGTGCCAACCGTCGCCACGATCGCCAGCGGAAGCATTCCCGCCGCACGATCAGCCGCGATTGCGGCTTCCAGTGCATCAACCCGCATCCTGAAGTCGTCATCGACGGGGATCTTCACGACGTTGTCGGTGCCGATGCCGAGGGTGATGCAGGCCTTGTCGACTGACGAGTGCGTATGCTCGCTGCAATAGACGCGCAGCACCGGCAGGTCCGCGCGACCGGCCAGTCCCTTGCGCCGGACATCGAACCCGGCGGCTTCACGGGCAGCGGCGATCGCCAGCAGCGTCGACATCGATGCCGTGTCGGTGATGATGCCAAACCAGTCACGCGCGTCGGGCAGGCCCATCGCCGTCCACAGCCATTCCAAAACGCGCTGTTCGAGTTCGGTGGCGGCCGGGCTGGTCACCCAGAGCATCGCGTTGGCGTTGAGCCCTGACGTCAACAGCTCACCGAGGAGGGAGGGCACGCTGGACGAGTTTGCGAAGTAGGCGAAGAAGGCGGGGTGGTGCCAATGCGTGATCCCCGGGACGATGATCTGCTCGACGTCGGCCAGAATCGCATCGAGCGACTCGGCGGTGGCAGGGGCGGTGAGCGGGATCTGCGCAGCGACAGCGCCGGGCGTCGCCGTGCTGAGCACCGGGGGCAGCGACCCTTCGGCGTGCAGCGTTCGGAAGAGTGCCAGGATCCGGTCGACCCCGGCCTCGAGGACCGAGGGGTCGAAGTCGCCCTGCCGAGGCGGTTCGGTTGAGAGCGGGTCGTGGCCATCGCGGTGGGGCGTTGTCATGGGGCACAGTGTAGCGGCGCCTGGGTCGTCATGAAGCCCCCCGATCGGGTCGCCGCCTCGGTCGTGGGAGGGAGGGCGCTGCCGAGTGCCGCAGAGCACTTGCTCGCTTTCACCCCTCGCATCCCGAACTGGGCCGTTATAACTTGCTCGGCTACCAGTACCCCGCGAGGAGCATCATGGCAGCTAAGGGCAAGCGCATCAACATCAAGCTGCGCAGCACAGAGTCACCGTACACGTATCACAAGACCAAGAACGCTCGTCTGCACCCTGAGCGGATCGAGATGAAGAAGTATGATCCGGTCGTGAAGAAGCACGTGTTGTTCAAGGAAACCAAGTAAGGTTCCGCGCACGGCGCGGAGCCCGGCACCTGCGCCTGATCGTGGCTGCGGTGCCGGGCTCCTTTGCGTTCCGGTACCGTTGCATCCGTGGCAAGGCGTGACGCGAATGCAGACAGAGTGGGCTCTTTTAGCGACAGCTCAGACCCGCACGCGTCAACCGGCGCATTCTGAAAGCCACTGACGAGGTCACATGCGCCCCACAGCGCTGCATCTGTTCCCCGCGCTGCTCATCGCGGCGAACACGCTCTGTGCTCAATCCGTTGCACCGACTGGCCTGATCGATGGCACGGTTCGCGCTGGCCCAACGCAACAGCCGATCGCCAACGCGATCATTCGCGTCGTAGGCACCGAGTTCGTCGTCGTCAGTCGTGAGGATGGCCGCTTTCGATTGCGGGCACCGGCTGGTGTCGTGCGTCTCGAAATTCGCGCGATCGGGTACGCCCCGATCATCCGCAGCGACGTGGTGGTGAGCGCCGGCAAGCCAACGACACTGATCGTCGAACTCCAGCCACGCGTCGTGCAGCTCTCGACGGTGGACGTGAAGCCGACGTACTTCGAACCGACACGCGAGGCACCGGTGAGCACCCAGCGGTTCACCGCTGAGGAAATCCGCCGGACCCCCGGCGTCCAGCAGGATGTGATTCGTGCGTTGTCAGTGCTCCCCGGCGTCGGCGCGACATCGGCTGGCCGCAACGACCTCGTGGTGCGCGGCGGCGCGCCATTCGAGAATCTGTTCGTCGTGGACAACATCGAAGTGCCGAATCTCAATCACTTCGGTACACAGGGATCCACGGGCGGGCCGGTGTCCCTGATTCCGATCGAATTCGTCAACGATGCCGCGCTCAGCGCCGGCGGATTCGGTGTGCGGTATGGAGACCGTACGTCCAGCGTGACGACCATCGGGTTGCGCGAAGGCAACCGCGAGCGGCGCGCAACAACATTGAACCTGTCGGCAACGGGCTTCGGTGCAATCGCCGAGGGACCGCTGCCAAACAACGGCTCGCTGCTGGTCAGCGCCCGTCGCAGCTATCTCGACCTCTTGTTCAATGCGATCGGGTTTCCGTTCATTCCGTCGTATACCGACATCACGGTCAAGGCGGTGCAACGTCCGACCATCCGCGACGAGCTATCGTTCCTGCTGATCGGTGCCGTGGACCGGATCAGTTTCAAGAGTGAGACGGCCGACAATCGATTCGACAACTCGAGCGTTCTCGGGTCCTCGCAGGACCAGTACATCGCCGGTGTGACGTGGAAGCGACTCCTGTCGAACGGTGTGCTGACGTCGACTCTTGGGCGTACCTGGAGTCGATTCGACGCCGCCCAGCGCGATTCATCCAATCCACCGCGTCAGATCTTTGGTGCGAAGTCCACCGAGGGTGAAACGTCGTTGCGCACAGATCTCACGATGGAGATTTCGCCGCGCACGGAGTTCAGCGCGGGGTTGATTGCCAAGTTTGCGAGTGAGCTGCAGTACGACATCACACTGCCGGGCGGGGCGCGGACGGATATGAACAATCTCCCGCAGCCGCTCCGCGTCGATACGTCGTTCACTGCGTTCCGTCAGGCGGGGTATGCGCAGACGAGCATGCAGCTCACCGAGCGGCTTCGGTTGACGCTCGGTCTGCGCGGCGATTGGTATGCATTCCTGCGGAACAGCGTGCGCGTTGCACCCCGTGGGGCGTTGGTGTGGAGTGTCGATGACGCGAACACCTTCACACTTGCCGGCGGGCAGTACTACCAGGCACCGCAGCCGATCTGGCTGGTGGGAGATGCGCAGAACATCCGGACGCTCAAGCCGCTGCGGGCCGACCAGATCGTTGCAGGGTGGCAGCGGCTGTTGCGCCCCGACCTCAAGCTGCAGGTCGAAGGGTATGTGAAGTCGTATCTCGACTACCCCGGCCGGGTGTTCCGTCCGCGCGCCGTGCTGCAGCCGAGTGGATTCGACAACGTGACGAATGACATTCCGTTTGGATTGGAACCACTCATCGGACAGGCCAGTGGGTCGGTTCGCGGCGCTGAGGTCTTCCTTCAGAAGCGGCTCAGCGAGATCCCGGTGTACGGACTGATCAGCGCCAGCTACAACCGCACGCGCTTTCGTGGGCTGAATGGGCTCACGTCAGTTGGCGCCTTCGATTCACCGATGGTGTTCAACGGGCTGTTGGGCTATCGACCCAACGCGCGCTGGGAATTCAGCGGTCGTGTGCGGTCGGCGTCGGGCCTGCCCACGACACCGTTTACGCCCGACGGCCGTCTGGACTTCACGCGATACAACACCGGCGAACGTCTGCCGACGTTCGCTGCACTCGATGTGCGCATCGATCGTCGATTCGTCTTCCGTCGTTCGCAGTTGGTGACCTACATCGACGTGCAGAACGCCACATCGCGGAAGAACATCTCGCAGATCGTGTGGGACGCTCGTACCCGTGCGCCAAAAGCTGACCCGAGCATCGGCGTGCTGCCGAGTATTGGGGTGAACTGGGAGTTCTGACGTGTGCTGCGGTCTCGTGTACAGCAGGCGAGCGACCCCGGTGAGGCCGTACTCGGTCGCGGCTCGCCCGGTGGGGCCAGCGCCCGGCCGGCGCGCGAGCGGCATCACATAGCCGTCGGAGCGGAGCGCGGTGAGCACCTGAGAGACGGCAGGTTGCGAGATGTCCCAGAGTTTTTTGAGCTCGGCTTGGGTGTACGTCGCGTCCCTGTCGCCGCGCGCCGACTGCTCGAGATATTGAAACCGGGCCTCGTCACTCCTGCCCTCAAAGGCGGCCACGTAGCGCGCGGTCGCGCTCGGCAGCACAACATCGACGTCGAGCGGCGCCCCGCCATGGCTGCCGAGATTGGGCGCGACGCCATCCTGAAGTGCCGCGAGGACGGCGCGCACGTCGCCGCGGAACAGCGCGTAGTGCTCATCCACCACGCGCGTCGTCACTGGAGGCACAGGTGCACGTGCCGGATCCACGCGGAGCAGCGCGTAGCGAGCCTCGAGCAGCGCGAACACGTCCGGGAGCGGCAGCGGACCGAGGTGGATCACGGAGATGATCGAGCGCAGCTGAGGTGCCCCAAGCATGGCTTGCACGGCCTCGCACGTGCCGACCAGCAGGCAGTGGAGCCCCGCGTGCTGCAGCATCGGATCGCGCAGGTCGCGCAGCACCGTCGCCGCCTGCGCGATCTCCGCGTCGGTGAGGTTCTCGAGGTTGTTGAGATGCAGAATCAGCCCACGCCCATCGGCGCCCTGCACGATGCGCATCAGGTCAGCCAGGACACGCGCGCCGTCGATCATGATCTCCCGCGGCGCGGTGGTCGTCACGCTCTGGCTGATGGAGGCACCGCCGATGGCGGGCAGGGTGAAACCGCCCCCGCGCACCCGCTCGCGGCTGGCGCGGATGAGCACCTGAGCCGCCTGCATCGTCTCGTTGTCGGCCAGCGGCGGCCGGTAGGCCAGCATGGTGTCGTACACCATCGCGAGTACACGACCGAAGAGCGACGCGGCGGCGGCGTCGGGCCCACGAACAGCGACATTGGATGTACGGGGTCGCCAGCGGACAGCGGCTCCTGCCAAAACGGGGAGGAGCGCAGATTGTACACGTTCCACGGCGTTGGAAAGGCAGAAAGTATCGGAACGCTCCATTGAAAGATGGCTGATATCAGGCTCATCCCACAGACTGCCTTATACGTCGTTGTATCAAGTAATTTCATTGTACAACGAACCGACGACCCCGGCCGTCGACGGCCGATATGAGGCTCAGCGCGAAGAAAGCTTATACTCTGTTGTATTGGCTCGTTCACTTATTCAAAAAAACTCTAGGGCAGAGTGAGCCGCGCAGTAACGTCGCGAGCAGGAGCTGCAAATGACCCGCTGGCTATGGCCCGCTGAGCGCCGACCCAGTCAGCAAGCCGCAACACGACATCCGGAGCGACGTCGCATGCCACCCACGTCACCGGCGATTCGCGCTCCCGTTCGCGGGACCTGAGGGAGCCGAGCATCCTTGATAGAGTCGCGAAGCTCGGCGACTTCACGCCCGGTACCAGCGCAGTTACGGAACAGCGCCGACGAGAAACGCGTCCCCGGCTTCGGGCAGGAGATAGGCGATGTCGAGTCGCCGCACCATCGGTCGCAGCTGTTCACGCAGTTTATGCGGCACAGGGTTCGCATCGGCAATCAGGAGATCTGCATTGCGGAGCGCGGACAGGGTGGTTTCGTCCATCGGCGTCTCCACCAACCCCGTCGCCTGTTCCAGCGTGAGTGTGAGTGAGTCGGGGTGGTACCGGCCGATCGCGCGAACGATCGTCGTCGATGAGGGATGCAGCTCGGTTGGTACCACCATCACCTGTCGCGCCACGATGCCCGGCAGGAGATCGAGCAGCGTTCCGGCGGCTGATTCCGCGGGTGCGGCGCAGTAGCGGACGCTCTGCCGCCGGATGTTGAGGCGTCGGCGGAGTGCGCTTCCGAGACGACCGATCGTCTGGGCATTGATGGCGAACGGTGTGCGGTCTGTCCCCGCCCCCGCCAGAACGCGCACATGGCCCCCTGCCGGCTCCATGATGTCGCGCAGTTTTACGGAGAGGCGCATCGGCAGCGCCGCCGGTGGTTCGTGCGGCATGGCAGGAAGCGCACCGATTCCCACCAACGGGTTCGGTCGCCAGACCAACGGCGATCCGGAGTCCGACACCAGCGGACCGTCCACTATGCGCCGGTGGTCGCTGCACGGCCAGTAGACGAATCCCCCGATGACGGCGGCGAGCGCGTCGATCACCCGGCCGACGCCGAGTGCGTCGCTCGCGAGCACGTCGCCACGCCGTAGTCCGGCGCGTTGCAGGCTGCCTACCCGGTGGCGAACATGCTCCAGCAGCGACTGACCGGCAACCATCAGGTCGCCCCCTTCGTCGCGACGCCGCGCAACGCAGACCGTCGGCGCCGGCGCGGCCTGAAGAATCGCCGTCAGACGCCGCTGGAGCCCCGATGGATCGCTGGGAGACAGCCGATCGGCCGCGCCAGGAAGGGATGGTTCATGCATGCTGCGATGGGCAAGAGGGTACTAATGCGAGGTTCCGCGTGGTTGGCAGTATCGGCCGACATCCGCGTCCGCTGGATGCGGGCGGAGCATCCCGTGCGAACCGTTTTGCGAACTCATGGAACCTGCTGGCCCTGACGGTCGTATGGGCAGACGTCGCCAGACCCTCCATCCCGATAACCGCATGTTCCTCACCGGCCTCATTCTGTTGCTGCAGCAGCCTGTCCCGGCGCCCGCTCAGGCGCCGGACCCAGTTCGTCGCCGCCCGGTGACCGCAGCGCTCGCAGCCAATGCCTTTGCCGACAGTGCCACGCGCGAACTCTTCCTCCTCGCGCGACGCGCGCGGTTGGCGCAGGACTCGGCGCTCCGCGGTTACGACGCCAGGACCCAGGCCCGGATCACGGTGTCGCTGCGCACATCGGCGATCACGCCGAACAAGCTGCTCTTTCGGACGGAGAATGTGTCGAATGTGAAGTGGCGGCGCGGGCAGGGGATGTGGATCGAACCGCTGGCGTCGCGCAACACGGTACCGATGTCGCGGAACGTCAACATCAGCGGCGTCTCGGCCTCGTTGATCCCGGTGCCGTACTTCCCGGGACGCGAACAGCTCTGGTTGCCCAGCACCGACCTGGCGACGGTCAAGAAGGATGTGGATGAATCGGAAGGCTTCGCGCACCCGCTGGCGCGTGGCAGCGAGGCGTATTACCGCTACCAGATCGGCGACTCGATTCGCATCCGACTGCCGAGTGGTGACGGATTGACGCTGCGCGAGCTGAAGGTGATTGCTCGAAAGCCGGAATGGCGGAGCTTCGTGGGCAGCTTCTGGTTCGACGAGCGCAGTGGATCGCTGGTCCGCGCTGCGTATCGCCTGTCGGCGCCGATCGAGATCTGGGATGAAGCGCTGGCGGATGTAAAAAAAGACATCGAAGAGGCGCAACGCGACACGACGCCGAACCGGGCGAAGCGGGTCAAGGAAGCGCAGGAAGATTCCCCGCCCGCGCTGGTGCGCGGGTTGATGAACCCGATGCGCTTTGATATCACCCTGGTCACGGTTGAGTACGCGCTCTACGAAGGCAAGTTCTGGCTGCCACGCGTGAATCGCGCAGAAGGCAACACACAGATAGCGTTTCTCCGCGCACCGATCCGGATCGAGGAGAGCTACAAGTACGATGATGTCGATGGCACGAGCCCACTGCCGCCGATGCCGACGCTGGCGAGCGCGCGCAGGACGAGCGGCACTATGCAGGTCTGTGCTCCGGCCTGCGAGGACGTGCTCACGGACGAGGTCAATGAACTGCGTGAGACACGTGCCCGTCGGCTCGCGGTGACGGACTCGCTGTTGAAGGCATACGGCCTGAAGCCGGCTCTGCCACTGGACACGACCGCGCTGGCGGTGCGCACGCGCTACGTCGCGGACTCGCTGTACACGCATCATCGTGACTCGCTGGTCACGGTGGTCCGTAAGCAGCGCGCGATTTCGCGCGACTCGCTGCTCGCACTGGCGGGCAAGCCGGCGCCGGACGCCGCCGACTCGTCACGTGCCGCGCGAAAGATGCGCGCGTACGGTGACTCGCTCGTACGCTCCTCGATCAGGACTGCACGGCGTCAGGTTCGCGATACGGAATGTGCAAAGAGCGGCGGCTACTACACGCGGGTAGAGACGCGGTACGAGGGCGCTCTCCAGTACGCCGTCAAGCTGCCGTGCGATTCGACAGCGCTCGCGTCGTCAAAGGAGTTGCCTCCATCGCCCTACGATGCAAACGAGGAAGCATTTGCGCAGCGCGACGCCTCGTCGCTGGCGAGCGCGCTGGGACTGTCGCTGCAGCCGGCGTTTGGGCCGCAGCCGTTGCAGTTCGACTACTCGATCAATCAGCAGCGCTACAATCGCGTGGAAGGGTTCTCGCTGGGTACTGAGGTCAAGTGGCCGTTGGGCGCTGGGTATACCGCGTCGGGCGAGGCGCGCATCGGTGTGGGAGACTGGCAGCCGAATGCCGAAGTGCGCCTGGCGCGCAGCAACGGGCGCAGCACGGCGCAGGGGGCGATGTACCGGCGCCTCGCCTTCACGAACGACTTCGGTGATCCGCTGTCGGTCGGCGCATCGTTGGCGACGTTGCTGTACGGACGTGACGAGGGCTTCTACTATCGCACCGCCGGCGCCGAGCTGACGTGGGTGAAGCAGACGACGCGTGGGCAGGTGAGCTGGCGCACCTTCGGCGAGAACCACCAGCGTGCTGACAAGAACTGGAACTTCAACCTCGCGAATGCCTTCAGCGATCGGCGATTCATGCTCGACAACATCGTGGCGCAGCGCGGCTGGATTGGCGGTGGCGCAGCCGAGTGGCACGCGAGCTACGGGCTCGACCCACGCGGTTGGCAGGTGGCGACCGATGTGCGGGCCGAGGGCGCGGGTGGGTCGTTCAACTACGCGCGCGGCCTGACGGAGATCACGGTGTCGCGTCCGTTGTTCTGGAAGCTGTCGTTTGGCCAGACCGGCAGTATTGGCGCCGCGACCGACAGCGTCCCGCTCCAACGGCAGTTCTACATGGGCGGGTTACGGACCGTGCGCGGCCAGGTCGCGGGCACGAACGTCGGCGATACCTACTGGCTCTCGCGCTCCGAGCTGGCGTTCGGGTCGAGCGCGTTGAAGCGCTCGCTCTTTCTCGATATGGGCTGGGCCGGACGGCGCGTCGACTTTACGACACCTGGCCGTGTGATGGCCGGTTGGGGACTCGGCTCGTCCTTCGTCGACGGGTTGTTCCGGATCGATGTGGCGCGAGGGATCTATCCACGTAAGGGGACGCGAGTCGACCTGTCGCTGGGTGCTCGCTTTTAGTGTAGTGGTCAAAGCGTAGAATCGAATGACGAAGGTGAAGGATGGAGTGTAGCGAAGCGCCGTGCGCGACACGGCGCGTCTCACACCACGCGCAGCCGCCCTTCGGACATCAGCACTGCGCTTCCACCAACGCGCACTGCTGTGATCACGCCGTCCGCCTTGTCGACTTCGATCTCGAGGCGGCTTGGGCGACCCATCTCGATGCCCTGTTGCGACGTCCAGCGGAGAAGTCCCTGTCGTGGCGTGCGTGCGGCCAGGTAGCCACCGAGCGCCGCATTCGCGCTTCCGGTCGCGGGATCTTCGGGTACCCCATCATCGGGGCAGAACACCCGACAGTGGAGATCGACACCGGGAACATCGTCCACCGTCGCGAAGACGAGCACCATTGCGCACGCGGTTCCGCGCAGGGTGCGGGCAAACACTGCGTCATCCACCCGGGCCCGCGACACCGCGTCGCGTGAGACCAGCGGCACGATCAGAAACGGAAGCCCGCACGAGGTGGCGGCGGGTGTGTATTCGGGCGACGGATTGAGATCTGCGACCGACAGCCCGAGGAGCCCGGCGACCACCGTTCGCTCCATCGGCGGGTGCTCCACGGGGTGTTGTGCAGTGGAGAGTTGCGCCCACACCGGTACACCGTCGTGCAACCGTACCGTGACGGGTACAGGTCCGACGTTCTCGCCGAGAACGAGGTGTGCGACATCACCAGTCGCGGACACATCACCGGAGTAGACGAGAGCGATCGCCGTCCCAATCGTGGGGTGTCCGGCAAACGGCACCTCGCCCCCAGGCGTGAAAATCCGCACCCGGCGCGTGGTGTCCGGCGACTCGGCGGGCAGGACAAACGTCGTCTCGGAGAAGTTGAACTCCCGGGTCACCTGCAGCATCTGCTCGGATGTGAGTTCACGGCCATCCAGAATCACCGCCAGCGGATTGCCGCCGAAGCGCTGATCGGTGAAGACATCCAACGTGAAGTAGTGAACGAACAGTGGCTCGGCGCTCATTCCGCGAGGAACGGATACTGCCACTCTGTCGGCGGTACGAACGTCTCCTTGATCGATCGCGCGCTGACCCAGCGCATCAGATTCATCTTGGAGCCCGCCTTGTCGTTGGTGCCCGAGGCGCGCGCACCACCAAAAGGCTGCTGCCCGACCACGGCCCCGGATGGCTTGTCGTTGATGTAGAAGTTGCCGGCCGCGTTCCGCAGCACCGACATCGCATCCAGCACCGCCTGTTTCTCACGCGCCCATACCGCACCGGTCAGTGCGTACGGGCTGGTGGCGTCCACCAGCTGCAGCGTTTCCAGCCACTTGTCATCGTCGTACACGTAGGCGGTCACGATCGGACCAAAGATCTCTTCGTTCAACATCCGGTGATTCGGATCGTCGGTGCGCACCAGCGTCGGCTGCACGAAATATCCGATCTCATCGTTGGCGGTGCCACCGGTGATCACTTCACATTCGCGCTGCGCCAGCGCCAGATACTCGGCGTGCTTGTCGAACGCCTTCCTGTCGATGACCGCGCCCATGAAATTGGAAAAGTCGCGGATGTCGCCCACCTTGATCTCACTCGCCATCTGTGCGACGTGATCTCGCACGGTGGGCCAGAGCGACCTGGGGATGTAGATTCGGCTGGCCGCCGAACACTTCTGTCCCTGATACTCGAATCCGCCACGCACGATTGCCACGGCGAGTGCGCGCGCGTCGGCTGACGGATGGGCGATGATGAAATCCTTGCCACCGGTCTCACCCACGATCCGTGGATAGCTCCGGTAGCCGCCCATGTTGCGGCCGATCGTTTCCCACATGCCGTTGAAGACGCCGGTACTGCCGGTAAAGTGCACGCCGGCGAGATCGGGATGCGCGAGCAGGGTATTCGAGATCGGTCCCGGATCGCCGGGCAGGAAGTTGATCACGCCGGGCGGCAGGCCCGCTTCCTCGAGAATCTGCATGACGTACCACGCCGAGAGCATCGCCGTCGACGCCGGTTTCCAGATCACCGTGTTACCCATCAGCGCCGGTGCGCCTGGCAGGTTCCCGCCGATCGCGGTGAAATTGAATGGCGTCACGGCATAAACGAACCCTTCCAGCGGCCGATAATCGGATTGATTCCAGGTCGCGTTGCTGCTGACGGGCTGTTCCGCGTAGAGCTCCTGCGCGAACGCGACGTTGAAGCGCCAAAAATCAATCAGCTCACAGGCGGCATCGATCTCAGCCTGATGCACCGTCTTGGACTGGCCGAGCATGGTCGCAGCGTTGAGGGTGGCTCGACGCGTGGTCGTGAGCAGTTCGGCTGCTTTCAGGAAGACGCCCGCCCGGTCTTCCCAGCTCCACGCTGCCCATTCCTTCCTTGCGGTGGCTGCAGCGGCGATGGCAGCGGTGACCTCCGCTGCGCCCGCCTTGTGCCAGTCCGCCACCACGTGACGGTGCGCATGCGGCATCACCTGCGTGCCCATGTTGCCGGTGTGGATTCGCTGGCCACCGATGACGATGGGGATCTCGAGCCGTTCTGTCGACATGCTGGTGAGGCGAGCCTGAAGCTCCGACCGCTCCGATGAACCCGGCGCGTAGTTCCTGACCGGCTCGTTGACCGGGGCGGGGATGCGGCGTGAGCCGGCGAACTGCGAGGCACCGACGGGCGCGACGAGAGGAGGCGTCATGGCTGTGCAGAGTAGAGTGAGGCAGGGGGCGGTGCACGCACCGACTATGGCAGAATACTAGCGGGAGATCACGATCCCACGGACCGCGTAGATTGTCGGGATGACGAGAGTGTTGCGCAGTGTGGTGGCCGCGATTGGGGTGGCCGGCTGTTCGTGGGACGCGCCGCCAATCGAGTGGCAGGCACCGGCACCAGTCGCGTCGCGGGTGGACACCGCGGCGCAATTCACGGCGCGGCTGGAACTCGGCGCAGGCGGGGCGACGCCGACGGTGGTGGTCGCGGCGAGTGATTCGACAGGCGGCGCGGGCGGCGATTCGAGTGCCACCGTGGTCAGCGCGACGACCGAGGTTGCGGCCTGTGCCGGCTCGTGGGCGCGTGCAGCCCAGGTGCGCGGGAGCCGCTGGTCGGCGTGGTGGAAGATCCGGACCGACAGCAGCGCCGTATTGATCGCCGAGCAGAGCGACAGCAGCGGCGCGATCACGCAGCGGATCACGGTCGACTCACTCGATCGCGCCTCGGTCGGCTGCGCGCGCCCCGCTCCCGCCATCGCTGTCGACAGCATCAACGGCTACGTCCACATCGGCTACTTCATGGTGGCGCCGGAAGGGCCGGGGCTTTTCTACGCGCATCTGATGGATGCACGACTGCAACGCTTCGAGACACCGTTGGCGATCGTCTACGGTGAAAAGCCGGTGCGGGTGGCGGTGGCCAGTCGCGGTGATACCGTCGCCGTTGTCTACGAGGATCCGAACAGCGAGGTCGGGCGCATTGCGATGAGCGTGTCGCTGACGGGGGGGCACCTGTTCGAGCAGACGGCGCGGCTGATACCGGTGAGCACCAGTTCGCAGCAGGCGTCCGCGCCGCAGATCGTGCGGCTTTCGGCCGGACATCTGTGGGTCGGATGGCGGGAGCAGTCGCAGTCGGGGAGCGCGTTTCTGGTTCGGCGCGCGCGGATCGTCTCGCGATAAACATTCCACGTTACACAACCATGCCACGACTGATCGGCGCACATACGATTGATACCGGTGGGATTGCGATGGCGGCCCGTCGCGCCGGCAACGCCGGGATGACGGCGCTCCAGATTTTCAGCGCAGTTCCCAAGTTCTACAACGAGAAAGTGAGCGTGAAGCCCGAGCGGATCGCCGGGTTTCATGCAGCGTTGCACGACGCCGGCATTGCACGCGATGCCGTGGTGGTGCACGCCGGCTATGTCCTGAACTGTGCCACACCGGAACCAGAGAAATGGGAGCGCGCGGCGACGGCGTTGACCAGGGAGTTGGAGCGCAGTACGGCGCTGCAGGTGCGTGGCGTGTGTTTTCATCCGGGCGCCGCAACGGATCAGGATCGTGCGGCCGGTGTGGCGCGCGTGGCCGTGGCAATGACGCGCGCACTGGAGACGGTCGACGGCACGACCAGGCTTCTGGTGGAGAACAGCGCAGGGGCCGGCAACACCATCGGGCGAACGGTCGATGAGGTGGCGGGGATTCTGGCGCAACTCCCACCAGCGCTGCGGCATCGCGCCGGATACGGCCTGGATACCTGTCACTTATTTGCATCAGGCTACGATATCAGTGCGTCACAGACCGCCTGCACGGCGGTCCTCGATGCCTTTGAGCGGGCGTGTGGAGAGCCGCCAACCTTTCTGCACCTCAACGACAGCCTCGGTGGCCTCGGATCCAACAAGGATCGACACCTGCTGATCGGCGATGGAGCGATTGGTGCCGAGGCATTCCGATGGCTGCTGTCCGATCCCCGGACCCGTGCGATTCCGCTCCTGCTCGAGACCCCGCAGGCGAACGAGGTGATGGCGGAGGACGACGCCAGCGCCGATCCCGACGACGTGCGGATGGTCGAGCTGTTGCGCTCTTTCGACGTCGTCGCCTAGCGCCCGCGGTGCACGCCGACTGACGTCGCCTGTTGCGCCCGGGGACCCACTGTGTACCTTCCCGCCCGTCATGGTCGTTTTGTACGGCGGTCGCCGTCGATTGCCACGATGAGCGCGCGAGTCTCGCTCCCTGTTCGGCGAGCGTCGCTCGCCCCTCCCTCACACTCGAGGATCTGCGATGCCCCCTGCGAAAAAGGCTGCCGCCAAGGCACCGGCCAAGAAGGCCGCTGCGAAGGCGCCTGCGAAGAAGGCTGCTGCGAAAGCACCGGCCGCCAAGAAGTCTGCGTCGGCCTTCAACAAGGCCATGACGATCAGCCCCGAACTGGCTGCGGTCATCGGTGGCGATGCCCGCCCGCGCACCGAAGTCACCAGTGCGATCTGGACGTACATCAAGAAGCATGACCTGCAGGACCCCAAGAACAAGCGCAACATCCTTGCCGACGAGAAGCTCAAGGCCGTGTTTGGTGGCAAGAAGACGGTCACCATGTTCGAGATGACGGCGCTTGTGTCCAAGCACCTGAGCTGAACCGGATCACCCGTCTCCGGACGGGTTATCTTTTGCTGGACCGAATCGAGGGCGTGTCCTCCTGAGGGCAGGCCCTCGATTGCGTCTGCTCCCGACCGCCGCACATCGCTCACCGCTGCCCCCACCGCCTCGTGGCCGCCGATCCGAAATCGAGTTCCGCGCCGACACCGGCGCCCAATGTCGTCGCAGCCGCCCGTGGCAGGAGCGGCGCGGCCCCGAAAAGCGGCTGGGTGGACGGCCTGAAGAGTTGGATCGCGCCGATCCTGATCTTCTTCGTCATCCGGATCTTCTTCTTTCAGGCCTATCGCATTCCATCGCCCAGCATGCAGCCTGAGATGATGGTGGGCGACTGGCTGTTCGTGAACAATCTGGTGTACGGTCCCAATATTCCGTTCACCGATGTCACGCTGCCCGGGTACGCCGAACCGACGCGGCGCGAGATCGTCGTCTTCAAGTCCCCGTATCAGGCCGACGAAGCGCAGATCGGCAACGATCCGCAGCCGACGCTGGTCAAGCGCCTCTGGGGCCTCGCTGGCGACACCCTCTACATGCGAGACGGCGTGGTGCATGTGAACGGGACGGCGTTTCCGCAGCGCGCCGACGAAAGCACGATGAAGCTCGGCGCCGATGAAACCCACCCGCTCTTCGAGTGGCAGCATCAGTACGAAGTGAAGGCGTCGAGGTTCGGTGACCCGCCACCGGTGCCGACCCACGACAACTGGGGACCGCTCGTCATTCCGGCCGGCCACCTGTTCATGCTCGGCGATAATCGCTACGAGTCGAAGGACAGTCGCTACTGGGGAATCGTGTCGCGCGACAACCTTCGCGGGCGACCGATCTTCGTCTACTACAGCTACAACGCCAACGACTCCGATCGCGCGCTGCCGTTCATCACCGACATCCGGTGGTCGCGCATCGGCCACCTGTTCCGCTGACCGAATCCGTCGCGCCAGTTCGCCGATTGACGCTCCTTGGCGTCGTCGCGCTGGCGGTGGGAAACATGGTGGGGACGTCGATCTGGACGCTGCCCGCCAGCTTGGCAAAGATCGCCGGACCGCTGGCGTTGGCGGCGTGGGCCGTGACTGCCGTTGGGTACTTCTTCATCGCGCGTACCTACGCCCGGCTCGGCACACGATGGCCCACGACCGGTGGCGCATACGTATACGTGCGAGAGGCGTTCGGCGATTTTGCCGGCTTTCAGACGGTGTGGAGCTACTGGTTGAGCGCGACCATCGGCAACGCCGCGATCGTCACCGCAGTGGTCGGCTACGCCACCGGTTTCTCGACGGGCCTCCGTGAGTCGCCACTGCAGCAGTTTGCGCTGGCACAGCTGTTGTTGTGGGGGTTCTGTGCACTCAACACGATCGGTTTGCAGCACAGCGCGCGGTTGCAGATCGCGCTCATGTTCCTCACTGTCGTGCCGTTGGTGCTGGGATCGTTGATTGCGCTGCCGCAGGTGCGTCTCGCCTATTTGACACCATTCGCACCGAATGGATGGGGCGCGCTGGCGCCGGCCTGTGCGCTGGTGGTGTGGGCGTTCTCCGGCGTCGAGTCAGCCACCGTGCCGGCCGATGAGGTGCAGGACAGCGCGCGCACTCTGGGGCGAGGGACGATGCTCGGCTACTGGGTGGCGACGGTCGTCTTTCTGCTCACGGCGCTGATGGTGATCGGCACCGTCCCCACCGCCGAACTCGCCGAAAGCCCGCGTCCGATCGCGCTCAGCATGGGACGGATTCTCGGACCGTGGGCGGCGGTGCTGATCGGCGTCGTCGCGCTGGGCTCGAACCTGGCGACGTTGAACGGTTGGGTGCTCATGGCTGGGCGGATTCCCGTCACCGCCGCGCGCGATGGCCTGTTCTTTCCAGCGCTCGGTCGATTGCATCCCCGCTATGCCACACCGCACATTGCGATGTTCGTCGGCACCCTGCTCCCGAGCGCATTGCTGTTTCTCTACTTCTCGGCCTCGTTGGTCAACGTGTTCAGGTTCGTGGCGCTGCTGGCAATTCTCACCACGCTCCTCCCGCACCTGTATGCGTGCGCTGCCGAACTGCTCCTCGTCCGCCGGTTTCCCGAACGCTACCAGACAGAGAGTGTCCGGCGCGTGACAATCGAGGCCAGTATCGCCTTCGTGTTCATTCTGTGGACGATGTATGGTGTTGGGGGAGACACAGCCATGTGGGGATTCTTGGCGATCGTAGCCGGTACACCGCTCTTCGTCTGGTTGCAGCGTGGCACGCCCACTCGCTGAGATGCCTCGCTCACGCCGGTGGTTGGCGAACGCACGGCTGCGACGCTGTGCCGGTGTGCTCGTGATCCTGGCGGTGAGCGTGTCGCGCGTGCTGGCGCAGTCACCGGCTGCGGCGCGTGGCACTGTGCACACCGAACGAATGTGGTCACAGGCACTCGGCGTCACCAAGAGCGTGGTCGTGTATCTCCCGCCGTCGTACAGCGCGCCCACCGCTGCCGCGCGTCGGTATCCACTCGCCATCTATCTGCACGGCGTCTGGGGGAGCGAAACGGATTGGACGATACACGGGCGGCTGGCCGAGACGATGGATTCGCTGGTCGCCGCTGGTATGCCAGAATTCATCGTGGTGATGCCCGATGGTGACGACGGCTGGTGGACCACGTGGCACGGCCTGAACGACGTCGCCGCCTGTCGGCGCACGCCGCGTCAGGAGAACGCTGACACGTACTGCGTGCCGTGGCCGAAATACGACGATTACGTGGCCTCCGATCTGATTGCCTTCGCCGACGCGCGCCTTCGCACATTGCCGTATCGAGCATCGCGCGCGATCGCAGGGTTGAGCATGGGAGGCTACGGCGCGATGAGCATCGCAGCACGGAATCCGCGCGTCTTCGCGGTTGCCGCCAGCCACAGCGGTGTGTTGCGCCCAGCGCTGTTCGCCGACAGTGGCGCGGTGGCCACCGGTGGCGCGGTGGTGTGGCGCGACGGGCGAACACGCGAGGAGTTGCGCACCGCTGCCGGCGGTCTGTGGACGACGCTCGAACCGAGCTTCGGCGCGGATTCAATCGCCTGGTTGTCGCGCGATCCCGCGCAGCTCATCGCGACCGCGCGCCGTCGCGGCGACTCGTTGCCGGCGATGTACGTTGACATCGGCGTCGACGATCGCTTCCTGACGCAGGATC
>Ga0209490_10002346_pt1 | contig 17981 bp, 9 predicted proteins | sample MAT06_FD_187209 | JGI IMG/M metagenome (GOLD analysis project Ga0209490, IMG submission 187209) | Freshwater microbial communities from Lake Fryxell liftoff mats and glacier meltwater in Antarctica - MAT-06 (SPAdes) (version 2) | ecosystem: Environmental > Aquatic > Freshwater > Ice > Liftoff... | reverse complement strand
TGGCAGGGTCGCCGGCAGGGTCGGCGGCAACGTCGCGCTGAAGGTCGGCGACCAGGCGGTCATCACGGTCGGCGAGCTCGAGATCATGTGTGGCCACGTCACCCCGTCGGGCGAGGTCGGCGGACGGGTGGCGGCAATGACGCTGGCGCGATCCGAGGTGTGGTCGTTCTCGGGGGCGGCCGCGATCGCGCTCCTCGGCCTGTTCGTGGCGCCGCTCATGGCATGGACCGAGGCGGCGCGCATCGCTCCGTTCTGCGAGGTCGGGCTGTGCGCGGGTGTCATGCCAGAGACCGAGGCCGAGAAGCCCGAGACCCTCGAGGCCGAGGTGATCCTGCCCGACGCGATCGAGGTCGAGCCGGAGCGATCGTCGAAGGCGGTCGGCGGTCCCGAGGGGCGGTTCGGTGATCCGACGGTCACCGCGCCGCGTGTGACGATCGTGCCGCGGGTGGACGCGCCGCTCATCGGCAAGGTCGACCCGAGTCGCATCGGGCTCAACGCGCTGATCGACCGCGAGCTCGCGACCACGAGCTCGATCGCCGACGTCTTCCGCGGCGATGTCGCGGCGACGACCGACCGGATCGCGGCGGCGATGGACGGCGACGGCTCGACGCTCGTGCTCGGACCCGGCAGGGGCCTCGGCTTCCAGGGCGACGAGGGCGGTGGCCCGGGCGACGATGGGCTTGGGCGGATCCTGGCGCAGGGCGAGATCGACGACGGACCGGGTGGGCCGGGGATCCGAACGAGCCTTGGCAAGCCGCCCAAGCGCAAGGTTGGCGTCATGGACAACGGACCGCACAGCCAGAGCGGCTATTGCAGCGCGGCCAACATCGCGACCGTCGTGAAGCGCCGCGCGGGGGCGATCCGGGCCTGCTACGAGAAGAGCCTGCAGGTGAACAACGGCCTCGCCGGCAAGGTCACCGTGCGCTGGACGATCGGCGAAGGCGGCAAGGTGACGACGGCCGCCGCGGTGGGCGACACGCTCGGCGACGCGGGCACGACGCGCTGCATCCTGGACTGGGTCCGGCGCATGGGCTTCGAAGCCCCCGAAGGCGGCATGTGCGTCGTGCAGTGGCCCTTCGCGTTCTCGGCGGGCAACTGACGCCGGGACGTCAGCGGGGCTCGGACAACGAGCGACGAGGCGGGTGTGCCTGGCAACCCGGCTCGGGGTGACGAAGCACGCGAGGTCGTGTTACGACTTGAAAGCTCACCGCTGTTTTCTTGGGAGGCCTCTCATGGTGCGTATGTCGACCTTGTCCGCAGTTCTGATTGCTTTCACGCTGGTCGCCTGCGGCGGCAAGAAGGCGCCAACCCCCGAGCCGGCGGCCAATGTGCCAAAGGAGGTGGCCAAGCCCGATCCGAAGCCGGAGCCCAAGCCGGAAGAGAAGGTGGAGGCCAAAAAGCAAGAGCCCAAGCCCGAGCCGAAGCCGGAGCCGGCCGCGGACGCGGGTGAGGCGGTGGTCGCCGACTCGGGCTTCCCGGCGACGGTGAAGGACCAGCCGACCTCGCTCGTGACTGCGACCCCCGGCACGGTCGTGAAGAACCCGCCGGTCGACTCGCCCGAGTGGCTCATCCAGCAGGTGCTCGTCGCGGCGATGGAGCCCGACGAGGCGAAGGGCTGGGCGCTCTTCTTGTCGCTCCTGCACGAGGACCAGAAATACGAGAACGCGCTCGTGTCGCGCCGCACGATGAACTTCGCGGCCAGCCGCCGCAAGGTGAAGCTGTTCCTGTTCGAGGACCCGAACCTGCCGGTCTACAAGGTCTCGCGGGTCGTCGAGGAGTCCCCTAAACAGGTGCGATTCTTCATCTACAACAACAGCGAAGGCGGCATGCCGACGCCCTGCGAAGTGCGCATGGATGACACCCTCAAGAAGTGGCGCCTCGGCATCTGCTCTCTCTAGCGCTGAAAATGGCCCATCTCCGTCGTCGCTCGCTCGTTCGTTCCTGCGGCGACCTCGAGGTCGCCTCGTCACTCTCTTCGCTCGCTCCTAGGATCTGGGCCATTTTGAGCGCTACAGAACTAGCGATCGAGGTGGCCGTAGCCGATGCGCAGGCCAAACCCGAGGCCTTCTGAGGGCCATGCCTCGGTGGCCTGCACGGGCGAGCTGACCCAGCGGAGGTCGACGCCTATTACCAGGCCGCCGACGAAGACGCCGGTCCAGCTTATCGCGAGAGGCAGGCCGGTGATCGCCGGTTGGCGTGAGACGAGGAGCAACGGGACGAGCCGCAGCGACCAGGCGAAGCGGCCGGGTTGGTGATGGCTGGCGCGCATGTCGACGACGAGGGACAAGCTGCGGTTGGCAAACAGCGCCTCGCGCCGATCTTCGAGGGCGAGTGCCAGCACCAGGGTCAGCTCGTCGTCGAGGGCGAGCGCCACGCCGGTCTCGAGCGAGGCGCCGATGAGGCCGCCATGGCCGTCGCCGCCGAGGCTCAGCGAGGCCCCGAGTGTTAGCCCATTGCGCGAGGTCCAGTCGAGCTCCAGGTCGACCGAGCCAAAGGGTGACGGCCCAGTGAGCCGCTTGGGCACCTGCAGCCCGCGGTTGACAGTGCCCGGGAAGTCGAGCCCGAGGGCGACCGTGGCACTCCTCATGAGAACGGCCCGGGTCGGCGAGCGGGGCAGCGGCGAGCGCGGTGGGGGTCCCATGACGCGACTTGTCGCGAGGCGCTCGAAGATCGGTGTGAACGCGAGGATCGGCACCAGCGGACGGGTCGCGAGGCGCACGTCGAGGAGCGCGCCTTTATCCTCGCGGCATAGGGCGAGCGACTCGAAGCGACCGACGCGTTTGCCAACGAGGCCCGCCCAGTCGCCAGGCGGTGGCGTTTCGCTGGCGGACCAGAACGCGCTCAGGAGGTGGCGCGCGAGGCGTGCGCAGCCCGCAACCTCTGCCAACGCATGCCTACGGACGGCGATCTGGACCTCGGGAAAGACAGGCAGCACGCGGATGAGCGCGTCGAAGTCGCGATTGCCCGGCGGCGCCACGCGCCACAACATCTGATCGTCTGGGCGTACGATGACGAGGCCGACCGTCGGCAATGCGAGCTCGGCGGGCAGCGGTCGATCCGGCGGCGGCAAGGGAGGCGGCCCACCCGGGATGAGCCGGCGGTTTCGAATCGCGTCCAGCAGCGGACGCAGAACCTGGGAGTAGGCGGCGAGGGCCGGAGGCGCAGGCGTGGGCGTGGGCGAGGGCGTGGGCGCATGCGTGATTCGCACGAGGGCACGTGCATCGAGCAGCATGCGACAGAAGATCGTCCCGTCGACGCCCGGGTCGCGGCTGCCCTGGATCCAGGTCTCGCCCCCGATCTCGATCGGGAACGGGTCCGCCAGCGGGCAATCTTTAACGGTCCTGCCCGCGACTTCGATCGCATAGAACGTCGCGGGCTCGCCGAGCGGTGTGACCACCAACACGTCCTCCCAATGATCGGCATCCCAGCGCGAGTGCACCGACCAGGTCGTGTCGGCCGGGAGATTCACGGGCACTCGTAACCCGGACAGTGGCAGGTCCACTTCGACGGTGTGTGGCCTCGCAGGCGCCCCTCGAGCGCTCCGGAGAGGCATCGGTGTAAGTGCTGTCGCGAGCCCGACGACGAGTAGGGCGAGCCGACCCAGTCTGAGGCGCGCTTTCGTTTTCGGTCGCGGCGATCTATCTACCGGCACGCGAATGCGATGCGAAGCATCCGCGCGCAACCCGTTCGCGACTGACCTGCTGTGCTTGACCCTGGAGGAACCCATGTCGATCTTCGATATCGTCAACCCCATCGAGAAGGCGAAGGCCGCCATCGCCGAGGCCGAGAAGGCCAAGGCTGATCAATACGCCAAGGGCGCCATCGACGCCATGAAGGCGGCCAAGGACGCGGTGGCATTGGCCGAGCTCACCAAGGCGATGGACCAGGCGACCCGCGAGGCGGCCCAACTCAAGGCCGACACCCTCAAGTGGAAGGCGCAGGAGGAGACGATCGAAGAGGCGCTCGAGCACGCCGGGATCTCCGGCATCGATGTCCAGATCGACGCCAAGGGATTCGCCAAGGTGCTCGGCACGGTCGGCAGCGACAACGATCGCGACACCGCCGTGGCGATGGTCGAGCAGTTCTCGGTCAGCGGCATGGAAGTCGCGATCGACGTCGTGCCGCCCCCGCCGCCCGAGCCCGCCGCCGCGGTGCCGGCCGGTGGCGCGAAGTACACGGTCAAGGCCGGTGAGTCGTGGTGGGGCATCGCTGCCCGCACTTACGGTGACGGCACCCTTTGGAAGGCGCTCAAGGCCGCCAACAACAACCCGCGCATGATCCACCCAGGCACCGAGATAACCCTCCCCGCGAAGGACACCCTCGAGTAGGGATCACCACGGCCGGGACTGGGTGTTGGCGCATGCTCCCTCGTTCACACCACTCGGTCTCTACGAGAAGGGCGCACAGGTTGCGCCCTTTTTCCATACTTGGCGGCGCGCCACGGGCCAAACAATTCGCTTACGGAACGGTGACGAAGGGCGGCACCGGGCTTTCCCTGGCGGCAACGGATCGCTATCATCCCGGTGAATCAATCCCGGGAGCCCTTCATGCTCGGTCGCATCAGTCTGGTCCTCTCCATCGTGGCGTTCGTGAGCTGTCAGGATGGCGACAAGAAGGGCTTGCTCAACCAGGACCTCGATGGCTCCGATGCGATCTCCGACACGGTCTTCGTGCCGCAGGACGTCGACGACATCGATACCAGTCGGCCTGACAGCGCCGAAGCGATCGGCGACGCCGAGACAAACAATGGCCTGTGCCTGAGCGAGGGCGGCTTCGGTTGCCCCTGTTCGGGCAACTCCGATTGCCTGGACGAGCTCTGCATCGAAGGTCCCGACGGCAACTTCTGCACGAAGTCGTGCATCGCCGAGTGCCCGGTCGACTTCGAGTGCCTCAACACCTCGCTTGGCGGGCCCGACCCGATCTCCATCTGCGTGCCCCAGCACTCGCGCCTGTGCCGCCCGTGTGAAGCTCAAGTCGACTGCCAGAGCCCGCTCGACCCGGCGCCCGCCGCCTGCGTGCCTGGCGCCAGCCCGGCCGATGGCAGCTTCTGCGCCACCTCGTGCGCGCAGGACCCCTGCCCCGGCGGCTACACCTGCGAAGACGTGACCGTCGGCGCCGCGACCGCGCGCTTGTGCCGCCCGGTCGATGGCACCTGCGAGTGCCGCCCCTCCTGGAGCGCGCTCGGCTTCACGACGAGCTGCTCGGTGACGAACACCAACGGCACCTGCGACGGCAGCCGCGAATGCGCTGACGCCGGCCTCACTGCCTGCTCGGCGCGCGTGCCCGCGGCCTGCACGATCACCAACGACTTCGGCGCCTGCCCCGGCACGATCGCCTGCGAAGGCCCCGCCGACAGCTGCACCGGCAAGGCGCCCGCGGCCGAGCGCTGCAACCTCAGCGACGACAACTGCAACGGCGCGACCGACGAGACCTGGGCCGACTGCCCGGCGGGCGGCTGCTTCGAGTCTGACAACGGCTACGTCGAAGCCGGCGCGACGGGCTGCGTCAACGGCCAGTGCGTCAACCCGAACCCGCGCCCCTGCGGCAACTACACCTGTGCCGGCGGCGGCGAAGACGGTGACGTCTGCGCCACGAGCTGTAGCGATGACTCGACCTGTGTCGCGACCGCGCACTGCGAAGGCAGCGCCTGCGTGCCCGATACGATCGGCGGCGAGCCGTGCACCGAAGACAACGAGTGCGCGACCGGCCACTGTCAGAACGGCTTCTGCTGCGACAGCGGTGACTGCTGCCAGCAGCCGTCGGACTGCCCCGCGAGCTACCGCGCCGCGGCTGCTTGCGACAAGGTCGCGACCTGTCAGGGCACGCGCACCGATGCCCAGTGCAACAACTCCGTGTGCGCCAGCTCGGCGGTCATCGAGGATGACTCCGCGTGCCTCGCGACGACGCAAGCGCTCGACTGTTCGCCGTCCCTGCCACGCTTCTGCACTGGCACGGCCGACCAGGTCGCACCCGCCTGCGCGAGTGGCTGCGGCGCAGACAACGAATGCCTCGACGGTTATCACTGCGATGGCACCTGCAAGCCCGATGTCGAGCCGGGCGGCGGCTGCGACGAGGACGGCGATTGCGCGGCCGGGGTGTGTGCCGACGGCGTGTGCTGCAATGACGCGTGCCTCGGCGGGTGCCGGGCCTGTGACGTGGCCGGCAGCCTCGGCACCTGTGTCGACGTGCCGGTCGGGCAGGACCCGGACGGCGAGTGCGGCGGGGTCGCATGCACGGGCTACTACTTCGGGTTCGACGCCGCGAAGACGTGCTTTCTGCGCGCCCCGGTCAGCGCCGAGACAACCGCCTGCGGCCCGGGCGCCGCCTGCCAGAGTGCCGACATCGTGTGCGAGGCGGCGGCCAAGGGCGACGTGAGCTCGACGTGCCACCCGACCTGCCAGGTGCCGACCGCCAACACCTGCACCGGCACGACGCCTGGTGCCTGCACCAACATCACGGGCGGACCTCAGACGTGCGGCGTCGGCGCCTGCGCGGTGACGGTCGACAGCTGCGAGGGCGGCGTTCCCAAGACGTGCACGCCGGGCCAGCCGACGGCGGAGGTGTGTGACGGCATCGACAACGATTGCGACGGCGAGACCGACGGGGAGGACACGGACCTCGTGCTCGCCCCGTGCGAGAACCAGAACGGCGTGTGCGTCGGCGCCAGACATGGCGCGAACCTGTGCGTCAGCGGCGCCTGGCAGGCGTGTGGCCAGGACATTTATCAGGCCAATAGTCCCCAATATCAGGCCGGCACCGAGCTCACGTGCGAGACGACCATTGTCGCCATCGGCCTCGACAACGACTGCGATGGCCAGGTCGACGAGGACTTCACCTACACGAGCCCGGCCGGCACGGCGACGCAGGGCGCCGCCAAGCCGTGCGGCCTCGGCGCGTGTACCGGCGGCCTGACCGTGTGCGGCATCGCGGGCGGGCTCATCTGTTCGAACGACTTCAAGATCTCGACCGAGGTCTGTGACGGCCAGGACAACGATTGCGACGGCCTGAACGACTCGCTCGACAACAACGCGAGCCCGCTCGAACGCGTCAACTGCGAGGACCAGGACGGCGTCTGCAACGGCTCGAAGAAGCCGAACTCACTCTGCTCCACCGGCTCGTGGCAACCCTGCACGAGCGAGTCGTACACTGCCCATGCGCCCACCTATGTCATCAACGAGACCGACCAATGCGACGGCCTCGACAACGATTGCGATACGGTCGCCGACGATAACCTCGTGAAGCCCAACAACCCAAACCAGGTCGGCGCCTGCGCCGGCAGTAAGAAGGCCTGCAATGGGGCAGTTGGCTGGGTGGACGACTACTCGAGCATATCCGGCTTCAACCAGGATGAAACACCCAACGCGGCCTACGCCGATGAGAACTGCGACGGCATCGACGGCGATGTCGACCTCGGCATTTTCGTCGTGCCTCAGAACCTGGGCGGCGTCGACAGCGCGAGTTGCGGCACAAGCATGACGAGCGGGTGGTGCGCCACGGTCAAATATGCCGTGGAAAGTCGGGCGGGTGGGACCCGGTCCCAGGTCTACGTCAGGGCGGGAACCTATGTTGGCAGTCTCAGCCTCCCGACGAATATCAAGGTGTTCGGCGGCTACAATGCTAGTTGGACCCGCGCCAGCAGCGGCTCGATTGGACACGAGGTTCGACTCCAGTCTCCGGCAAGCGCAGCATTCGAAAGCCAATACATGACGGTTCGGGCCGTAGGCGTGACCGGGGTCTCTTTGAACGACCTGATAGTCGACGGTCCCAATGTCGGTACCACGCGCGACGGAAATGGCCGCGGCCTCAGTTCGTACGCGGTGTACGCACGGTCTGCGACGATTGAGCTGGCGCGCGTCACAGTCAAGGCCAAGAACGGCGCCTCCGGACTGACCGGCGCTGCGGGCACTCCGGCATCGCAATCAAGGCCGGCAATCGCAGGCAATGGTCAGGGTGCAAGTAATGGCGGCTGGCTCACGTGCGACAAGGATAGGCGAGCCGGTGGGTCCCGGGCGACTAATAGCTGCAGCGCCGGCAACGATCCCGACGGTGGTGCAGGCGGCGCTGGCGGACAGGCCGACGCGAGCAATGCCGACTGCGTGTGCCTCCCTTTTGGTGGGCCATGCGCGTGCGTCTTGGGCTGCGGCGCCACCGCGGGCCTCAGCGGAGTGGTCGCGGATCAAAACTCAGGCTTCAGCTATGGCTGGGCCGGCGCAGGAACAAACCCAGTGGGTGCAGGCAACCCAGGCGGACCAGGCTTGGCGACGCATGGTGGGGGCGGGGCGGGCGCTACCAATACTCGAGGATCTCTTGAGTCCAACTACTGGTATGGGAGCTACGGGGTCGACGGCTTTTTCGGCGAAAATGGCACAGGTGGTGGTGGCGGCGGCGGCGGCAGCGGCAACGACAATAGCGCGGTCGAAGTCGACTCACGCGGCGGCGGCGGCGGTGGCGGCGGCGCGGGCGGATGCCGAGCAACGGCCAGTGGCAAGCGTGGGACCTCAGGCGGTGGCAGCTTCGGAGTATTCGCTTATCAATCGAACCTGACGATTCGCGACTCGACCATCGAGCGCGCTGCGGGTGGAGTCGGCGGCGGTGGTGGAACGGGCGCGGCGGGCCAGCCGGGAGGGCTTGCGGGTGGTGGTGGCGGCGGTACTGCAGAGGGCGGACAGGCCGGCGGCGGCGGCGGCGCTGGCGGCGATGGAGGACACGCGGGAGGCGGCGGTGGCGCGGCAGGTGGCGTGTCATTTAGCGTGCTCACCTATCAGGGGTCCTTCACCCAGACCGGCAACAACAGCTACCCAGGAGGCGTGGGTGGCACCAAGGGAAGCGGCGGCACAGGCCCGACAAGCGGCCAGAATGGCACCAATGGCGTCGATGGCAACTCCGGCACGACTACCGCCTGCAGCAACGCATCCGGGTGCTGAGCCGATGAAGAGTCTTCAGCTCGACATCGTGTCCTCGTTGTTCGCTCCGCCGACGGGGCGCCGCGTGGCAAACAATTCCGCATGCCACCTCGTGGGAGCGGTGTTTGTGTTGCTGACCCTGAATGGATGCTTCCCAGACGATCAGCAGAGGGCAGATGCAGCAGGCGATACGAATGCCCAGGCTGCGGACATGGACGCGCCAGCTTTGGTCGATCAGGTGAGTGAGGATGACTCTGGAGATGTCGCGGGTGATACTTCTGGGAGCACGGATAACAGCGATTCGGTCGTTTCCGATGTGGGTGAAGATGAGGTTGACTCCGTCAAAGTCGATACGCTCGAAGTGACGACTTCAGATACGGAGATCACCGTCACCGGCTGCGCCGCAGCTGGAAGCGATGGCGACGCGTGTGACGACGAGGACCCTTGTACGGTCGGCGATCACTGCGAGGCTGGTGCGTGTGTGGGAGGACCTCATCCGGACGACTCCGCGCTGGATTGGGTGCTCGCGTTTGGAGATGGCGCCTTCGTCCCAACGAGCTTGGTGGTCGATCGCTCTGGCGCTCCGGTGATAGCAGGCATCCTCGACCTGGATGGCGGCGAGATCGACGCCTCGACCGGCATGATGACGTTCGCCGCGGTCGCAAGTACCGACCGGGTTTTCCTGACTCGCATCGCGAGCACGGGCGAAACCGCGATCTCGGCGGTCGCAGTGAGTGGCTCGCTTGGCAACGGCCAAGCGCCCTTCGCCGCGGCCGGTACCTATCAGGATTCACTGTCACATGAATTGCTCCTGATGCCAAAGGCGGGCGTGGTGCATGTGGAGTCATCTTCGGGTGAGCAGGTTGAGGTTGGTATTGCCAACGACACATTCATGCAGGTTCAGCTCAGGACCAATGGCACGTTCCACAACAACGCCCTTCCGTGGTCGATGGAGAGTCCGGGTTCACTCCAGGCCGGCGCGACGGCTCGTATCGGCGACCAGAAGTGGCTCGCGATGGTCTCCACCTCTCGGACGGTCATGGTTCCAGGTCCCTCGCTGCCGACCGAGTTCAGCAACACCGAATGGACGCCAGAAGGGCCCAATTCGCGCTCGTTTGCCGTGCGACTTTCGTCTCGCGCCAGCACCGCGGCTGCCGAAGTGTTGGTGGATCTCAATGCCCTCGCACCGCTCGGCGTGATCCCAGATCCAGTTGCTGTGGGATACGGCTTTGGTGTTGCCGCAATTCTACTCACTGATAGTGAGATCGAGACGACAGCGGGATCGCAACTGGTGTCAGCTTTCAGTGCATTGACGCTGCTGTCGTTCGGAAGCGATGGCCTGCTCGAAACTGATCCACTCAATGCCGGCGTGACCCTAATGGACGAGGTCAATGGTGATGATTTGAAACCGGACTTTCTCTTTCAGGGGTTCTTCCCACGGGTCTTGCCACGGGCTGATGGTGGCTTCTTCGTCGCTACCCGCCTCTATGGCACGCGGACTTTCGGCAAGGCGCCGAACTCGCGGAGCGTGACTCCCACTCATCCAACATTCGCTGTCGCATCGTTCGAGGTCGGGGGACGCCTGAGCTGGGTCCGCACGATTGAGTTGCCAACCTCAAACGACCCGTTCGACGTGAGTTTCGGATGGGCACCGCTCGCGTTCCTCGGGCGTGCGGATGGGTCGTTCGTGGTTGGCGGCGGTCTGGACCAGATGCTCACTTTCGAGACGGCCGACGGCAGCTCGAAGGCGCTCGACTCGAGCGACGCGAGTCGCGATGGCTTCGTCGCGATCTGGGACCGCGTCGGACGACTTGTTCTGGCGGAGCGAGTCGCACCGGGCCCCGGCCCTGGCATGGTCACAGCGCTCGGCGAGGATATCGACGGGTCCCTGCTCGTGGCCGGCCAGGCCGAAGGGCCAACCACCATCGGGGTCGGGACCGGGGCAGGGATTGTGTCAGGTCAGAGCGGCACCGTTGGCTTCGTCGCGCGGCTGAATTCTGCGGGTGGCCTCGACTGCTGGTGACTTGGCTGTCCCGACGGTTGACACGCTGACCCGCTCGGTCAGCTCGTGGTCATAAAGGAGGCGAGTGTCTGGCATCGGCACGCGCTGGTGAAACGGTCATCGTGCGCGATCGACATACACCGATCGCGTGGTTGACCCCGCTCGAGGAGGTCAGCGATGACTTCCTCGTGGAGGAACCGACATCCCCGCTGCCGCTGCTCGCGAGGAAGGGCTCGATCAAGCTCGCTTGCCCCGATCGACGTCGTCGCCTTGCTGCGCGATACTTGACCAGGTGAGTTGACCAGGTCATGAAGGTGCATGGCGTCAGCACAAAGCATGCAGATCTCGGAGTTCAAGGCCCGCTGCATCGAGGTGCTGCGCGAGATCGATCGCACGGGTCAGCCACTGGTCGTCACCCTGCGCGGTAAGCCTATCGCGGTCGTCGAGCCGGCACCCGCGGTACGGGCTCTTGGGACGATGGAAGGGGAATGCACGCTGCATGGAGACCTCGTCACGGGAGACTTCGGAGGCGAGTGGGACATGAATCGATGAGACTGCTTCTCGATACGCATGTATTGCTGTGGGCGGTCGCGGCGCCAACACAGCTCGGCAAGCGGACTCGGGAGCGTCTGCTGGACCCGGGCGAGCAGCTCTTCGTGTCGGCTATCTCGAGCCTGGAAATCGCGCGGCTGGCATCACTTGGCCAGGTCGAGCTTGCGTCGCCAGTGCAAGCCTGGTGTGAGCGGGCTCGGCGGGCGCTCAACGCTACGTCGGTCGTCGTCGATGAGGCCATTGCAGTCGAAGCCTATGCCCTTCCCGGGGACTTCCACCCAGATCCCGCGGATCGCCTGCTCGTTGCGACAGCACGTGTGCTCGGCCTTCAAATCGTGACGGCGGACAAACGGATCCTGGCCTATCGCGCCGTGCGCAGCGTCAACGCGAAACGCTGAGGTCGGCGGCTCGTCGCTAAACGGATGACTCTCTACTGAGATCCAACCATTGCACCACCGACGTCGGGGCGCTCCCTCCCTGCGGGCTTCGCCCGCTTTGATGGTCGGTCGCATCCCCGACGCTCGGTGGCGCTTCCCCGTGAGCGTCACTCGAGAGTCATCCGTGTAGGAGATCGTGCGCTCCGCTGGGTGTGATTCAGGATGAGGGCACTTGCCGGATGCGCCGTCGCGGGTCGGATGAGACGCGCGGCAGCTCGCCAGGCTCCTGACCGAGAATAAACAGGGTCGCCTGGCTTCGGATCCAAACCGTGATGCAGCGTCACCCCTTCGGTCGCTTGTGCGCCGTACGACGAGTACGGCTCCGCGCTTCCTTCAGTCGCTCCTCGCCTCACGATTTGTCTCCTTCGCCATCGGACACTGTTTTGCGGCAGGCAGGTACGGCGCAGGCGACGGTCACCCCCGGCGGTTGACCTGACGAGCGCCGTGGTCAGGCTTTCGCGGGCTGACACTCCCAGCCCGTGGCCCGGCCGCTGGCCCATCCCTTGGCCTGCCACGTCAGCCCGTGCGGGGCGTGGCCAGAGACATGCACCTTGCGGCCGTGCATGAGCTCGAGGTGGCAGCGCTCGCACAGCGAAATCAGGTTGGTGCGCTCTTCGCCGCCGCCGTGGCTACGAAAACGGATGTGGTGTGGGGTCACGTTCCGGCTGCGACAAACCGGGGAAGCGCAACGCCAGCGGTCGCGGAGGTAGACATCGGCAAAGGCGACGTGGCCATCGGTCGTATCCCGCCAGGTGTCGAACACCGCCCGCACAAGGAATGGCACGAACGGCGCGCCCCCGGACATCTGACCGTGCAGGCACTCGAGGGCGCGCCAGAACTGTCCGGTGGCCTCGGTCAATGACAGGTGAAGGGTCGTCGGTCCTGCTTCCGGGGCGGTCCCGGACATCTGTTCGAGGTTCTGTTCCAACAATTGTCCGCCGGTCTGGTCAGCATTCTGGTCGTCTTGCTGGCTCACCGGCGTCTCGGTGAGTCCGGTGATTGTGCCGATGACCGTGCGCTCGATGTCGTCGACGGCGTCGCGGGTGTCGTCATCGAGCGGGTCGAGCTTGGACGGGCTGCGCCCTTCGAGGCGCGCCAGCAGCTCGGTCGCGTCGATGTCTTCGCGGAGCTGACCCACCGTGCGTTGGGTCGCGCGCTCGATCCAGGCCTGCACGTTCATAGGGCCGCAGATGCGCGCAACCAGTGCGGCGGACTCATATCAGATGCGGCCAGCAGCGAGGGCCGTACGGACCTCCGGCACGTTCCCGAAGCGATGGGTGAGAGCAACGCGGGTGGCGACGCTGCTTGGTGCAAGGCCGATACGCTCACGGCAGTAGTGGTCGAACGACGCATAGCCGAATGTGCGCCAGGCCTCGTGGTCGACGATGGCACATGCGAGCTCGCCGAGCTCGATGTCGCGCATGGCCAAAGTCGCCGCCAGGCTACGAAGCTGCTCGTCGATTGCTACAGCGGCTGTCGGGTCGTCAGCGTCCGGCCAGGTCACAACGAGCACCGCGGGCGGGGCGACGTCGTCGTTGGGCCGCATCGCCTCGACGGCCGCTTCGGCGCGATCGCGCAGGGCCTGGAGCGCGAGACGAAAAGCCCGAGCCTCAGCCCCGGCAACGTCGAGCGCGCCGCCAAGCGTCGCCGGCAGGTCGATGTCCGGGTGACTTGCCAGGAGCGCGCCGAGTCCTTCGGCGAGCATCGCTTCGATCGTCTCGTCGCCGCGCCGCGCACCGACCGCCTCGACCATGATGCGGGCCTGCTCGAAGGCCTTCGCAAGGATGGCGAAGCCTGGACTGCGGGCCCACGCGTCGACGCGGTCGACGGTTATGGCGATCGACACCCGCGGCGCAAGCGCGTCGTCGTGGACCTCGAGCTTTTTGTCCTTGAGCTCGGCGCGCAGTTGCCGGACGTTCACGCCGCGCGCAGTCACGCGGTCGACCCACTCGGCCTCATCGTCCGGCGTCGCGAGGCGCGCGACCAGCTCGACGACGGACAGCGACAGGCGGCCCGACGCAAGTGCGGCGCCCAAGTGCGGCAAGTCCCGAAGGCGACGCGCCAGCCCCCGGACGTCTGCGCCCCAACGACCCGTGCGTCCGAGCGCTTCGCGTACATAGCTCTCGAAGGTGGGAAACCCGAAGTCATGGATATCGCCGGTCGAGGGTCGCAAGAGGCCTTCGCCCAACGCGAGACGCAAAGCTCCGAGGCCACGACCCAGGGCTGCGATGCGATCGTCGTGGTGGTCCGGGTCGGTCATGGTGAGGGCCGTGAACGGCATGAAGTGATTATAGCATGAGGGTCCTGGCCGGCTCAGTGGTGCGCCCTGGAGGCGTTTGACGGGGATTTTCGATCTGAAAAGAGAAGGCCCTTGATCAAGCACCCTGGGCGCGCGGAGGCGGCTGCCTGCGTTGATTCTGGCGTCGTTCGACGGTCGCGAGGAGAGTCAGGGCGAAAAGTTGTCAATTATCCGGTCACTTCTCCCGTTCTTTTTTTCTTTCGGTCCACGCTCTTCTTTTTGGCTGTGAGCCAGCGACCTACGAGGGCCTCAATCGATTCCGTGGCCCTCGCAAGCCGCGCCTCACGATCGCAAACTTTCGTCATTCGCCGCCCTGGCATCGATGGCCGTCCCCTCCACTTCGATCGCACCCCCCGTCGCTCCCAGCTTTGCCTTGCCATGACGAAGTGCAGTAGGCTCGACCCGCGCGCAGCGCGCATCGTCCAAGGAAGGCTCGCCCGTGAGATACCTCGCTCCCGTTCTGTTCGTGGTGTCCATGTCGGCGTGTTCAGGCGGTGACAAAGGGACCAGGCAGGCCGCAGATACGACCGCAGACAGCGCAGGCGATGTCTTCTTCCCAGAGGATACCCGGCCCGACAGCGACACCGGCGGCATTGAGGCCACTGTGCCCGACGCCAGTGATGCCAGTGACGATGGCGACGACGGGATCGACATCGACAACAGCGTCGAGTGCGGCGTCTTCGGGTGCTCGTGCAACCGCAACGCTGACTGTCTCGACGAGCTGTGCATCGAAGGCCAGGACGGGTTCATCTGTACGAAGGTGTGCTCGCTCGAGTGCCCCGATGGCTTCGATTGTCTCACGACCACAGGCTTTGGCCCCGACCCGCTGAGCCTGTGCGTGCCGCGCCACGTGCCGCTGTGCCGCCCGTGCCTCACGAACAGCGACTGCGCGAGCGTCGGTGCCACCAAGCAGGGCTACTGCCTGCCGGCCGCCGACCCCAACGAGGGCAGCTTCTGCAGTACCGCCTGCGACGACGGCGTGCCTTGTCCCGAAGACTACAGCTGTGACGCGATCACCGTCGCGGGTGGCGCCGAAACGCGCCAGTGTCGGCCGACCTCGGGCCTGTGCGAGTGCCGGCGTGGTTGGGCCAGCGCCCCCTACGAGACGACCTGCGCCATCAGGAACGAGGTCGGCAGCTGCACCGGACAGCGCTCGTGCGGGCCCGATGGGCTCCTCGCGTGCGCCGGTACGGCGGCTGCCAGCGAGATCTGCAACCGCAAGGACGACGACTGCAACGGGGTCAGCGACGACATCGCGGGTGTCGCCTGCGAGATTACCCGTGGGCCCGAGGCCTGTCCCGGCACGACCGCATGCGTCGATGGCAGCGAGGTGTGCGTCGGCCCGACACCGGCGGCCGAGGCGTGCAACGGCGTCGACGACAACTGCGATGGCACGACCGACGAGGGCAGCTGCTTCGATGGCCTGACCTGCACAAACGATGTGTGTGTCGGGTCCGAGTGCAGCAACGCGCTCGTACTCGGGCGCTGCCTCATCGACGGGGTCTGCTTTGAAGCTGGCGACACCAAGCCCGACGACCTGTGCCAGACCTGTCAGCCGAACGTCTCGACGACCAGCTTCACGCTTGCCGAGTCGATCGCCTGCGACGACTTCGATGCCTGTACGAACAACGACACCTGCCGGAGCGGGAGCTGCCAAGGCACGACCTTTGTCTGCGACGACGGCCTCGCCTGTACCCGCGATACCTGCGACGGGCAGGGCGGCTGCACCGCACCGCTGTCGCCCAACAACTGCCTCATCGGCAATGTCTGCTACCCGGACGGCACCAAACAGTCCCCGACCTCATGCGAGGTCTGCGACTCGACCTCCAGCACCAACGCCTGGTCAGGGGCCGATGGCGCCAACTGCAACGACAACGACCTCTGCACCAAGGACGACGTCTGCGCCGGCACCGGTTGCCGCGGCACGCCGACGCCGTGCGACGACGGCGACCCCTGTACCATCGATGTGTGCGACGGCCGCGGCGGCTGTACCAGCACCGTCGCCGCATCGCGCTGCAATATCGGTGGTGTCTGCTACGCGGCCGGGACCGCCAAGCCCGACGAGGCGTGTTTCGCGTGTGACCCCGACAAGAGTGCCACCGCCTGGTCGGCCGCCGCGCCCGGTGCGGCATGCAGCGACGGTGATGCGTGCACCTCGGGCGACGCGTGCAACGCGGGCCTCTGCCGCGGCACGAGCTACAGCTGCAACGACGGCCTCGCGTGCACGACCGACGCCTGCGACGGCAGCGGCGGCTGCACCCTCACGCTCGCCGACGCGACCTGCGTCATCGACAATGCGTGCGTCGCGGCCGGGGTGCGCAGCATGCCCGGTGGTTGCCTTGGGTGCGACCCGGCGGCCAGCACCAAGGTCTGGAGCCCGCTCGATGGCACGACCTGCGACGACGGTCAGGCCTGCACGAAGAGCGACACATGCAGCGGTGAGATGTGTGGCGGCACGAGCTACAGTTGCGACGACAGCAACGCCTGTACAATCGATGCGTGTGTTGGCGACGGCACCTGCACCAACGTCCAGGCGACGACGAGCTGCATCATCGGGGGCGTATGCTTTGCGGCGGACACGAGGAAGCCAGGCGATGAATGCCTCGCGTGCCGGCCCGAGGTCGCGACCGGCCAGTGGTCGCCGGTCGTCGCGGGCACGACCTGTGATGACGCGCAGGCCTGCACCAAGAACGACCAGTGTAGCGCCGGGATCTGCGCCGGAACCACGTACACCTGCAACGACGCCCTCAACTGCACGACCGATGCGTGCGACGGCGCGGGCGGTTGCACGGTGGCAATCAACCCGGGCTCGTGCGTGATCGACGGCGTGTGTCGGGTCGCGGGCTCGCTCGCGACGGCAGGTGGCTGCCGCGTGTGCGATCCGTCGAGCGACAACGACGCCTGGTCGCCGCGCACCGGGCAGCCCTGCAACGACGGCGCCGACTGCAGCAAGGACGACGTCTGTGACGGCACGGTCTGCGGCGGTACGAGCTACGTGTGCAACGACAACATCGCGTGCACGAGCGACAGCTGCGATGGCGATGGCACCTGCACCTTCCAGCTCGCGGCGAGCGCGTGCCTCATCGCCGCCGTGTGTTACCCCGACGGCGCCCAGAAGGCCGGCGAGCCGTGCTACGCGTGCCGCCCTGACATCAGCGGCAACACCTGGAGCCCGGCGTTGGTCGGGACCGAATGCAATGACGGCAAGCCGTGCACGAGCGAGGACGAGTGCTCGAACGGCCTTTGCGCCGGCACGACCTACGTCTGCAACGACGGGCTCGCCTGCACGGTCGACAGCTGCGACGGGATCGGCGGCTGCAGCGCGGTGACCAATGCCGGGAGCTGCCTCATCGACAACCAGTGCGTCGCGTCCGGCACGGTGAAGACGGTCGGTGGCTGCCTCTGGTGTAATCCCGCCGTCGACCCGAACGGCTGGTCCGCCCGCGCTGGCGCGGCCTGCAATGACGGTTCGGTCTGCACCTCGAACGACACCTGCGCAGGCTCGACCTGCCAGGGCACGAGCTACGTTTGCAACGACGGGCTCGCCTGCACCAATGACAGCTGCAACGGCGACGGCACCTGCACATTCGCATTGCAGAACGGGTCGTGCATCATCGGCGAGGCCTGCTTTACCGAGAACACCACCAAGCCTGGTGACGTGTGCCTCGCCTGCCGCCCGAGCCTCGCGACGACCGACTGGCGCCCGGTCTTGAACAACACCCCATGCGACGACAGCACCAGCTGCACGAGCAACGACAAGTGCACAGGCGGCATCTGCCTCGGCACAT
>Ga0209490_10002344_pt1 | contig 17984 bp, 18 predicted proteins | sample MAT06_FD_187209 | JGI IMG/M metagenome (GOLD analysis project Ga0209490, IMG submission 187209) | Freshwater microbial communities from Lake Fryxell liftoff mats and glacier meltwater in Antarctica - MAT-06 (SPAdes) (version 2) | ecosystem: Environmental > Aquatic > Freshwater > Ice > Liftoff... | reverse complement strand
ATGGGTGTTGGGTGAGAGATCGTGGGCGAAGCGGGTGTTGCGTTTTGGGGCTGCTGGTGAGTTTCAGGTGACCGAGGGTGAGGCTGAAGTGGTGGAACACAAGAACGGGAAAAAGTTTCGATTGAAACAGGTCCTGGGTTAGGAGCACATTGGCCCCTGGCAGGTGGAAGGCACAAAGCTGTGGTTCGGGAAGACTTTCTACGATAGTGAGGGCATGACGGGTGAAGGTGGGTTTGGATATTTTAATGGCGCGATGCGGAGTTTTGAGATGTATTCGCCAGAGGCGGTAAAGAGGGCTTCGGTGTCGGCTGTTTTGGTAGAGCCCGAGCGAATCTGGTTGGGGCTGGAGCATCGGGGAGAATATGGCTCAAGTGGCATGGGAGTGATTGAATTTGACCGGTCGAAGAAAGAGACTCGCAAGATTGAAGTGCCAGGGGTGGTTCTTGGGTTAGCGCGGGCGGGTAAGAAGATTGTGATGGCAACCGAATTCGGGGCTGTGGTTTGGGATGGCCAATCGTTGCGGCGATTCTTTGTGGATATGACAACGGATGGGCGGATGCGTGTTGTGGAGGGAATAACGGTACCCTGAATCCAATATGATTCGTAGTCTTGTTTTGGTGTTGAGCGCGGCAGCGTTGTTTGGGCAGAAGTTCGAGCCGGGAATGGCTGAGCGGCCGGAGATGAAGAAGGCTTTCGCGGAAGTGGATGCGCGGGCGGAGAAGATTCAGAAGGAATGGGTGTTTCTGACAGAGATTCCTTCGCCTTCTAAACAGGAGACGCTGCGGATCGCTTATATGAAGACCGCGATGGCGCGGGTGGGATTGACCAATATCCAGCAGGACGAAATCGGGAATGTTTGGGGGGTGATGAAGGGAAGCGGCGGCGGGCCCGAAGTTGCGTTTGCGGCGCATATGGACACGGTCTTCCCGATGGATACGAAGATCAAAGTTCGTGAAGATGCCGGGCGGTACCATGCGCCTAGCATCGGGGACGATACGGGTGCGCTGGTGGCGTTGCTGCATGCTTTCGACATCATGAAGCAGCAGGGGATCAAGACCAAGGGCGATGTGATTTTTGTGGCGACGGTGCAGGAAGAGATCGGCTTACTGGGGGCTAAGTACTGGCTGGAACATCGTGAGAAGAAGCCGGATCTGTTTGTTGCGGTCGATTCCCGACTGGGCAGTGTTGGCTATGGGGCGTTGCTGATTGAGCAGTACAAGTTCACGTTTGAAGGCCCGACGATGCATACGCTGGCTAGCAAGGGGAAGACCAATGCCGCGCGTGGGGCGGCCCGGATGATTCTAGCGCTCAATGAGATGGAAATGCCGGCACCGCTGGTGGGCGGGTCGCCGAATTTGCCGGTGGCTAATGTGGGGACACTTGGTGGCGGCACGGTTGTGAATGCGACGCCTGGGAGTGTGTTCTTGACGGTAGATATTCGGAGCCAGGATATGAAGGCTCAGCAGAAGCTGGTGGAAGATGTGAAGAGCCTGGGGCAGCGGGCGGCGAATCAAGAGAAATTGGGCCTCAAGATCGAGGGGATCAATTTGGTGCATGACTATTCTAAGGCGTTGCCGAAAGAAATCAGACTGAATCATCCGCTGGTGCAGACGGCACTTGCGGTGACGGACCATATGCAATTGAACGGAAAGAGTAAGGCAGTTGCGGTGGATAGCGGGAGCGATGACCACAACATTGGGGTTGCTATGGGGATTCCATCGATCGGGATTGGGGCAATTATCGGGGGCGGTGCGCATTCGCTTGAGGAGAGCGCCGAGAAGGCGTCGATTCTGCGGGGGACGAAGTATATGATGTTGCTGACGGCTGCGCTGGCAGGGATGAACTAGCGGGGGATCAAAGAGCGATCTTCAAGAGTTGGGCTTGTGTATGCAGACGTGAATCTATTGTGTAGAGCTTCGTATCAGACAAGATACAAGAACAAAGTAGATGGACATCGCTCCACGATAGCCCCTTGGCATGCAAACCCTGACGTTCGACAAACCACATGAGTTCTGCGAAGGTGGCGTTTTGAATTCGAGGCAGGTGGAGTAACAGGATCAGAGTGGAGCGCCTTTGAGGAATGTTGCCGACTATGAGTTCACCGAGAACGGATTCGTGCGTAAAAACCAGCTGGTTCTCAACGAGGCTTGTGAGAAGAGAGTTCGGCGACTTGAAATGGGTGATCCAGATGCAGGTGTCAACGAGTACTTTCATCGAGACTTTGTTCGGGGGAGAGAAGATCTTCGAGACGGCGGCGGTTGGGTGCCCAAGCGTCTGGCATGGTTCCGCCTAATGCGATCAAACGGCGACCCGCTTCGCGTGCGAGTAGCGATCGAAGAGCTTCGTGAATTAATTCTGTCTTCTCTTTGATCCCAGTGAGCAAAGCTGCTTCGGCGATCAATTCATCATCGAGGTTGAGAGTCGTCCTCATACTTCAAAATTAGCATATCGATCTGCATGGTTAGTAATACTTATCGAGAACGGGTTTGAGGAAGCGGACGCAATAGGACCGCTAGCGGGGATGAACCAGGCGGGCGCGGATCTCATTGAGGATTTTTTGTGCGGGGATAGAGGCTGGCTCTTTGGCGAGCATAGCCAAGACGGTGCGTTCAGCTTCACGCCAGGACTGATTTGCGAGGGCTGAGCTCTCGTTGCGTTTGTGGAGATCGCCGAGGAGGAGCAAGCCTTCAGCTATGGGGCGAAGGCTTGATTTTGTGGCGTTGGCGATGGTGTGGTTGGCGATGGACTCGCTGACGTGATGGATGGCTGGCCCGAGTAGATTCAAAGCGGCGTAAGTTTGGGCCAGCGAGTAATGAACGTTGCCAAGGAAGCTTGTTGTGGGTGCGGAATCGATCGCATCGCCACCTTCGCGGAGTATCTGGCGTCTTTCTTCGAGAACGCTTTTTTGGATCTTCAGGGCCTGTTCTGGATGGCCCTCGGCAAGCAGGATGTCGCCGAGCATGGAGTTGGCAACTGTCCGGCTACGGCGGTTGACGATGGATTGAGGATTTTGTAAGAGGTACGAACGGCGGAGGACCTCCTGATAGGCCTGACGGGCCTCGGCCCACTTGCCGTGGCTGAAGAGAATATCGGCCAGCAGCATGGCGGTATTCCAACGTTCATCGGGGGTTGCGGAAGATAGGGAGTCGAGGAGGATCAGGGCACGGCGAGCACAGCGCTCGGCTACAGGGAAGTCTTCCAGGTAGTTGTCAAAAGATTCTCCGAGGTTGCCACTAATTTGACTGTAAAGGGTGGCGATCTCGCGCTTGTCTATCTCGGACTGGGAGGCGAAATCCCAGACTTCGAGTTGCTTGATGGCGGCATAGAGGATTTGGCGGCGCGTATCGGCGGGAACGTTTGTGCCTAGTACGGACAGAAAGACTTTGAAGATGAGATCGCGGGCGGCTGCCTGGGCTTGCCGGGATCGGCGCTCTTGATCTTCGCGGCGAAGGTAAATTTGTTGCAACTCGAAGAGGGTAAAAGCGGCGAGGATCGTCAAGGGAATGAGGTAGCGGCGATTGCGGCGAATCCAGAGGGCGGAATCGTGAAGAAGACTATTGGGCCGGGCGAGCAGAGGTCGCGAGTCAAGATAGTTTTCAATGTCGTTGCGAAAGGATTCGACAGTGGCGTAGCGGTGGGATGGGTTCACTTCGAGCGCCTTGCGCGCGATGGCCTGGAGGTCGCCTTTGATTAGCCTGAGGCCCTGAGGCTGACCGGCGTGGATGCGAGAGGCCCACTCGTGAGGGAGCGCTGGGGATGTGCCGAAGGGATGTTGCCCTGTCAGCAATTCCGCAAAGAGGATACCGAGGCTGAAGATGTCGAAGGAGGGAGTGGCGGGGTCGCCGCGCCATTGCTCGGGGCTAGCGTAGGCGGGAGTAAGAGGAGAGTGGCCGGGTTGGGTGGCCAGGGAGTCGATGTGTGAATTGGACTGGAGGAGTTTGGCGATGCCGAAGTCGAGGATTTTGAGATTTCCTTGAGGAGTGACGAGGATGTGGGCGGGCTTCAGGTCGCGGTGGACGATCAAGAGGTGATGGGCCGACTCGATCACAAGACAGATCTCCCGGAAGAGTAAGAGTTTGGCGCGCTGGTCGAGAAGTTTTGCATGTTCGAGGAATGGTACGCCTTCGATCCATTCGAGGATGAGGTAATGTTGGCCGGTGGATAGTTGGCCGGAATCGAGAAGGCGACAGATTGCGGGATTGTTAAGCGTGGCAAGAATCTGACGTTCTGTCTCGAGTCGATAGAGGATTTGCGGGGAAACAGCGGATGGCTGGATCAGTTTGATGGCAACGGTTTGTTCAAACTGTCCGTCATCGCGTTCGGCGCGGAGAACGAGGGTGGATAGAGTAGTGGCGACGAGGCTGGTGACACGGTAGGGACCGAAGCGATTCGGGTAGAGTTCGCCGGTGGGTTCGAGTTCGAAGCCGGAGACTTCGCGTTGGTGGGCATCGAGCATGGTGGCAACGATTTCGCGGAGCTCGAGGTCTTGTTCTGTTTGGCGGTTGAGGAAGCTGGCGCGTTCGCCCGTCGGTTGATCTAGAGCGGCAAAGAAGAGGGCCTTGATTTGAGGCCACTTTTCAGCCGGAAGATTTGGGGCGGGTGTCATTGAAGTGTAGGGGCCGCAAAGGTTAAGCGTAGCGGAGGTTATTTTGGGGTCAAAGCTGAAGGCGGGTGAGGAGCCAGGCGCGAGCACAGGTCCATTCGCGTTTAATGGTGCGGCTGGAGAGGTCAAGCGACTGGGCGATTTCTTCCGTGGTGAGGCCACCGAAGAAGCGCATTTCCAGAATCTGGGCCTGGCGGGGGTCCATTGCGGCGAGTTCATTGAGCGCATCGTCGACAGTCAGGAGCTGCTCCATGGAGAGGCTTTGGAGGGCGGGATGGAAGCCGGTGGGGGAGTCGATGGCAACGGCTTCATTGGCCAGGCGGCTGGTGCGGGATCGAGCGTGGTCGATCAAAATGCGGCGCATCATCGAGCTGGCGAGCGGGAAGTACGCTTTCAGGTCGAATGTCGCTCCGGGGATGTTATTGATTCGAAGGAGGAACTCGTGGACGAGGGCTGTTGGTTGGAGGGTGTGGCCGGAACGCTCGCGGCTCAAGTGCATGCGAGCAAGCCGTTTGAGCTCAAAGTAAGCTTTATCAAGCTCATTGGACGGGATAAGCAACGAAATTAACCTTTAAAACAAGTTTATCAATACGTTGAAGTCAGCTTCGGGAACTTTTTTTGTCACGTTCTCGGCGTGAGCAACGCTATGCAGATGTCTGAGGGCTATAGCAGCTCCTGGCAAAATCAAATTTAGGATTATCTTTTATGTTATCTATGCAAAAGACTCTGATTGCCTGCCTCTGTCTGGCAGGGTCGGGAACCATAATTCAGGCAGCTCCGGTTCTTGCCGGGATGTCTTTCTTCTTGTCGAGTAACGGAAGCAATGGCGGCCATTATTGGGGCTACTAGGACGTTCAGGTTTGGGTGGAGCAGAATGGCAATTGGGTAACGACGTCCCCAGGAGGGGCGATCAATTTTTCGTTACTGAATGGAGCGAACACGTTTAACTTCTACGCAAGCGGGAATACAATTTTAGTGGGTCAAGCTGGAGCAAACTTTCAGATCGGCACGACCTGCCAGGATGGCATCTCGATTGTAAGCGGGAGTGGCACGAATACGTTTCAGGCAAACTCAGCAAACAACACATTTTGGCCTCAGGCACCAAATTGCAGCATTTTTGGGGAGTCGGCGACCGGTAAAGGAAAAATCAGTTGGACGGATGGCGTTGACACAGTTGTATTGACACAGTTCGGTTATGTTGATCACCTTAGCTCCGGTGTAAACAAGGTTTTTTATCGCGGCCCATTTCCCGCTGGGAAGCCGGATCCGAATAATGACCACTTTGGTAGTTTCACCTTGACGGTCAATGGCGGGGCGAACGAGGCGGTGCCGGAGCCTTCGACGATGGCGCTGATCGGACTTGGGATTACTGGAGTTGCTCTGCGCGGGAGGCGTAAGTCTTAGTAATACTTTTCGAGGACTGGTTTGAGGAAGCGACCGGTGTGGGATTCCTCGATGGTGACAATGTGTTCTGGCGTACCTTCGGTGACGATTTGGCCCCCGCCGTCGCCTCCCTCCGGCCCTAAGTCGATTACCCAGTCGGCCGCCTTGATGACGTCCATGTTGTGCTCGATTAGCAGGATGCTGCCGCCGTTTTCGATCAGGCGCTGGAAGCTGGTGAGGAGCTTGCGGATGTCGTCGAAGTGCAGGCCAGTGGTGGGCTCGTCAAAGATGAAGAGGGTCTTGGCACTGGAGGATTGCGCGAGATGCGCCGCTAGTTTTACACGCTGGGCTTCGCCGCCAGATAACGTAGTTGCGGATTGACCCAGGCGTAGGTAACCAAGGCCGACATCCTCGAGGACCTGTAGTTTTTGGAGCAGACGTGGGACGTCGTGGAAGTGATGGCTAGCCTCCCGAACCGTGAGTTGCAACACCTTATGGATGTTCAGGCCCTTGTAGGTGATCTCGAGGATTTGCGGCTTGAAGCGTGTGCCTTTGCAGTCTTCGCAAATCAATTCGACGTCGGCGAGGAACTGCATCTCAACCGTTACCGTGCCGTCGCCCTGGCAGGTCTCGCAGCGGCCGCCGGGGATGTTGAACGAGAAGTGGCCGGCTTGGTAGCCGCGCTTTTGGGCTTCAGGCGTGTGGGCAAATAGATCGCGAATCTGATCGAAGGCCTTGATGTAAGTTACGGGGTTTGAACGGGGAGTGCGTCCGATAGGCGACTGGTCAACAAGGATGACGTCGCTCAAGTGGTAATCGCCCTCGACTGAGCGGCAGGTCTGACGCTGCACTTCCACTGATGGAGTCTCGTCGGTGCTTTCTTCGCTCGACTTCTTGCGGCTGGAGGGTTTCTTGTTTGCGCCAAGGCTCAGACGCCGTTCGAGAGTCTTGAAGATTACGTCATGCACGAGAGTCGATTTGCCAGAGCCCGAGACGCCTGTGATTGCGACCATCAGGCCGAGCGGGATAATCACATCGATGCCCTTAAGATTGTTGGAGCGGGCACCGCGGAAGACGATTTCGCGCTTGGAATTCGGAACCCGGCGGACTCGCTGTGGGGCGACATTCTTTTCGTTGCGGAGATAGATTCCGGTCAGAGACTTCGGAGATTTCTTGGGCTTGAGCAAGTCGCCGTACGGACCTTCGAAGATGATCTCGCCGCCGTGTTCGCCAGCGCCGGGCCCCATATCGATGACATGGTCTGCGGCTTCCATCACTTCCTGATCGTGTTCGACGACGAGGATAGTGTTACCCAAGTCTCGGAGGTCTTTGAGGATCTTGATCAGACGGTGTGTGTCACGCGAGTGGAGGCCGATGGAGGGCTCGTCGAGCACATAGCAGGCACCGACGAGGCGTGAGCCAAGACAGGTGGCGAGGGTGATGCGTTGGGCTTCGCCGCCGGAGAGGGTCATCGAGAGACGGTCGAGGGTGAGGTAGTCGAGACCGACGTCATTGAGGAAGCGGAGGCGCTGCCGGACTTCGCGAAGGATCTTGTCGGCGACGGCGCGCTGTTCAGGCCGGAGGGTGAGGCCATCGAAGAAATGCATTGCCTCGCGAATATTGAGCCGCGTGACTTCACTGATGATTTTACCGTCGATGCGGACATTGCGGGCCTCTTGCCGAAGCCGGGTGCCGAGGCAATCGCGGCAGGTGGTGTAGCCACGATAACGAGCCATGAAGACGCGGACATGAACCTTGTACTTTTTGGGCTCAACCACTTTTTCAAAGAAGTTGCGGATGCTCTGCATCACGAAATATTGTTCGTCGTCTTTGAGGTCGGCAAAGGGAATATTGAGGCGGACTTTGCCCTTTGCGGTCTTCTTGAATTCTTCAAAGTAGAAGAGGTACATCGGCTTGGTCCAGGGGTCGATGGCTCCTTCATTCAATGCGAGGCCAGTGTTGGGGATGACCTTCTCAAGGTCGTAATCCATCTCGCGTCCGAAACCCTGGCAGGTGGGACAGGCACCGAAGGGATTGTTGAAGCTGAAGAGTCGCGGCTCTGGATCTTGAAACTCGGTCGAGCAGGTTTTGCACTGGAATTTTTCGTTGAAACGCAGTTGGCGCGGGGTGTCGGTGCCAGCCTGTTCAAAGATCAGTTCTCCGCCCTCACGGTAAGAGATTTCGATTGCGTCGACGAGGCGGGAGCGGATGTCGGCAGCCATGACGAGGCGATCGACCAGCGCAAAGACCGGGGCGGTGAAGTTTAGTTCCAGAAGCGACTCTGGGCTTGAGAATTCAAAGATACGGCCGTTTTGGTAAAGGCGGGTGAAGCCTTTCGACCTTAGATCGAAGAGGCGGTCACGGAGGGCGTCAGACTTGAGCTTTTCCTGGGTGATCGGGAAGAGAGCGTACCAGCGAGTGCCGGCAGATTCTTCCATGAGTCGATGTGCGACCAGATCGACGGTATCCCGCACTACCGGGATGTCGCATTTTGGGCACCAGGTCTCACCAGCGCGGGCATAGAGCAAGCGAAGAAAGTCGTAGATTTCTGTCGAAGTCGCGACAGTAGAGCGCGGGTTGCGGGTGGTGTTTTTCTGCTTGATGGCGACGGGCGGAGCAAGGCCAAAGATGTCGTCTACATCCGGCTTTTCCATGCGCTCGAGAAATTGTCGCGCGTAGGCGGATAGGCTCTCGACATAACGGCGCTGGCCTTCGGCGTAGACAGTGTCAAAAACCAGCGATGATTTGCCGGATCCAGAGACACCTGTAACTACAGTCAACACGTTATGCGGGACGTTAAGGGATATATCCTTGAGGTTGTGAACACGGGCACCGAGGATCTCAATCGAATTGGAATCCACCCGCGTTTTCGCTTTTTCTTTCCTGATTTTTCGAGTATACCAACGCGATGACATTAGCCCGACGTTTGCATGACTGGTTTGAAAAAAACAAGCGAGATTTGCCCTGGAGAAGGACGCGAGATCCTTATGCGATCTGGCTTTCGGAGATCATGCTGCAACAGACGCGAGTGACGGCGGTGATTCCGTATTATGAGCGTTTTCTTGAGCGTTTTCCGACTTATGAGCTTTTGGCGGCGGCCAGCGAATCGGAATTGCTGGCGATGTGGAGCGGCTTGGGCTACTACTCCCGGGCCCGGAATTTGCAGAAAGCGGCACGGATGATGGTGGAGAAGGGGGGCTTCCCAAAGACCTATGAGGAAATCCATGAATTGCCGGGGGTAGGAGACTATACGGCGGCCGCTGTGGCGAGCATTGCGTTCGGTTTGCCGCGGGTTGGACTCGACGGAAATATTGTGCGGGTGATGGCAAGATGGACGGCGGAATCGGGGGACGTAAAAACATTTACAATTCGCGCACGACTGCAACAAGTGGCACAGAATCAAATGGATAGAGGGAATCCTGGCACCTACAAGCAGGCCTTGATGGAATTGGGCGCTACTGTCTGCTTGCCAAAGGCACCCAAATGCCTTTTCTGTCCAATAAACGACGATTGTGTTGCCAGGCAACAGGGGCTGCAGCACACCATCCCGATGCAGTTAAGAAACACGACTTCCATCTACGAAGAGAGAACGGTCTTGTGGATTCGTAAGGGAGACCAGCTGCTTCTCTGGCAACGGCCGCCAGAGAGCAAAAGGTTAGCCGGCTTTTGGGAATTGCCAGAACCAGGGGAATTGAAGCAGGCTCAGCTAGCTGCGGAACTTGGTCAATTTTTTCACACAATTGTAAACCACAAGTATCGAATAATTCTAAGAGAGGCGAAACTGCGTGTAGGCGTGGGGGATATCTTGCAATGGGTCCGGCTGGACCGATTGAAGGATCTGCCCATAAGCACGATACTTCGGAAATGTCTAAGACTAATGAAACTGGATCCGCGACAAGAGCTTACTAAGGGGATTAGGTGACTTATGAACCGCGACAAGTGGATTGTGACAGGGAAATTTGCGGCCGTCTTGAGCGTGCCGCTCGTATTGTGGGCAAATACCGGTGGGGCAATTCACCGGAGCACCGGGGCGCCGGGAGATAACACCTGCATACAAAGTACATGCCATGTGGGGACTCAAACTAATAATTCTCCTAACCTCGAGGTCTTGTGGGAGGGTGGAGCCAACTACCAGCCCGGTGTGAGGCAAAAGTTTACGGTCAGAATCAATGATACGGCCCGGGTCTACGGCTTTCAAGCGTCAGCACGTCTTGAGAGCGGCACCAGAGACGGGCAGGCGGGATCGTTTCGACCGCTGCCGTCGCCCAGTCCTACAACCTATGTAATTTGCGATAACGGACAAGACCGCCCCGAGACTGGGTGCCCGGCATCTGCGCCGGTGGAGTTCATTACTCACAGCGGTCGATCGACGAGCAATACGTTTGAATTTGAGTGGACGCCGCCAGCGAACCAGTCTGCCGGCTGGGTGATGCTTTATGTTGCCGCCAATGCCAGCATTGGCGCGGGAGCGCCGAGAGGCGCACAAATTCACCTCAAGAGCATTCGCTTGCAGCCCGGTGCGGGTGGCGGTGGAGTAAGACCAACCATCAGCCAAGGTGGAGTGGTACAGGCTAGCGCCTTTGGCGCAGGGAGCATCATTAGCGCCGGATCATGGATCGAAATTTTTGGTCAGGACTTGGGAAATCTTCCGCCGAACGAAGCGTTTGCCGAATGGAGAAACTCATTCAACAATGGTGTCGCTCCGACGAGTCTGGCAAACACAAGAGTGACTGTAGATGGGAGGCCAGCCTTCATCGCTTTTGTGAACAAGAACCAAGTGAACGTTCAAGTTCCCGATGGGATAGCGACAGGATCTCCAGTGGAAGTGAAGTTGATCACATCGGCAGGGGAAAGTGTGCCGTTGGTTGTGACGAGCCGGCCCCGTTCTCCAGGAATTCTTGCACCACCGGCTTTCAGGAATGCTTCTGCAAGGCAGTATGTTGTCGCAGAGTTTCCCGATAGCACCGCAAACAGCCGGATTTTTGCAGGGATGCCTGGCTCGATCGCTGGTGTGAGCATGCGGCTCCCAAAGCCCGGTGACCGATTAGTGATTTACGGAGTCGGCTTTGGGGCAACTAGTCCGGCTATTGCTGCAGGAACCGCTCCTGCAGTTGCAAGTCACGTTCCCGGCGTTCAAGTGCTTTTGGGAAATGCTCCAGTTACCACAGAGTACAGTGGTCTCGCACCAAGCGCGGTTGGGCTTTATCAATTCAACATAATTGTGCCAAGCATCCAAGCAGGAGATAACGAAATCGTTTTCACAGTAGATGGGGTGAGAACGCAAAGCAATGTCTTTCTGACCACGGGCAATTAGCCGTAGTCTCGCTGCAACCTCCGCTGCGAGCACACATCATCAGTGGGAGCGCCGACAACACGGCGCTCCAAAATATCTTGGTAAACATCTTGGTTACTACCCCCATCAACTGGATTGGCAGAGCCTGTCTGCATGAGGCGGCGACCAGCGAATAATGGCACGATGGATAGCAGAATCGGGGGACGTAAAAACATTTACAATTCGCGCACGATTGCAGCAAGTGGCACAGAATCAATTGGATAGAGGGAATCCTGGCACATATTAGCAGGCGTTGTTGGAATTGGGTGCGACTATCTGCTTGCCAAAGGCACCCAAATGCCTTTATTGTCCAATCAACGGGGATTGTGGCGCGAGGCTTCAAGGGCTTCAGCACACCATCCCGATACAGATAGAAAATAGGACTTCAATCTCCGAGGAGAGGACGGTTTTGTGGATTCGCAAAGGCGACGAGATGCTGGTTTGGCAACGATCGCCGGGGAGCAAGCGACTGGCTGGCTTTTGGGAATTACCAGAACCCGAGAGATTAACTCAAGCCAAGTTGTTCGGCGAACTGGGTGAATTTTCTCATTCCATTGTGAACCACAAGTATCGAATAATTTTAAGAAAGGCGAAACTGCAAGGATGTGCGGGGGATCTCGTTGAATTGGTTCGACTGGACTAATTGAAGGATCTGCCGATAAGCACCGTACTTCGCAAGAGTCTAAGACTATTAAAACTGGATCCGCGACAAGAGCGGAATGAAGGGGTTAGCTGAATTTATGAATCGTAAGAAGTGGATATTGACAGGGAAATTTGCGGCCGTCTTGAGCGCGCCGTTTATGTTGTGGGCCTTTAGTTCGGGAGCACCGCAAAGGAGCACTGGAGCACCCGGAGATCAAACTTGCATCCAAGGTGGCTGCCATGTGGGGACTCGTACCAATGATTCGCCAAATCTTGAGATCCTGTGGGAGGGTGGAGCTAACTATCAGCCCGGAGTGAGGCAAAAGGTTACGGTTAGAATTACCGATACGGCAAGGCGCTATGGTTTTCAAGCGTCAGCACGTCTTGAGAGCAGCACGATCAATGGGCAGGCAGGATCGTTTCGGCCACTCAGCACTGCAACCTATGTGATTTGCGATAACGGACAAGACCGTCCGGCGATTGGGTGTCCGGCATCTGCACCAGTGGAGTTCATCACCCACAGCACGCCAAATACCGGGAACACCTTTGAATTTGAATGGACGCCGCCCGCGAACCAGTCTGCTGGCGCAGTGATAATTTATGTTGCTGCGAATGCCAGCAACGGCCCCGCACCGAGCGGCGCAAAAATTCACTTGAAGAACATTCGCTTGCAGCCGGGTGCTGGTGGCGGTGGAGTCAGGCCGACGATCAGCCAGGGTGGCGCTGTCCAAGTTGGGAATTTCGGTGCCGGCACGAGAGTGTCTCCGGGCACTTATATGGAAATTTTCGGTCGCGACTTATCGCTGACGACTCGGAGTTGGGCTGGTGGTGAATTCAACGGCGGTGTGGCCCCGACCAACCTGGACAACGTGCAGGTGACGGTAGATGGGAAGGCCGCCTTTGTAAACTTCATCAGCCCAACGCAGGTAAACGTGGTAGTGCCGGATGGAATCGCAGAAGCCCCAATTCAGGTAGTCGTAAGGAATGCGGGAGGCAGCAGCGACCCGATTAGCGTAACAGGAGCCAAGCGATCACCCGGAATTCTCGCTACGCCGGGCTTTCTCGTGGGTGGACGGCAATTTGTAGTCGCTCAGTTTGCTGACGGTACTTTTGCTGGTCGTGTGGGCCTAATCAGTGGCGTCACATTCCGCACGCCGCGACCTGGCGATAGACTGGTTATTTACGGCGTAGGCTTTGGCGCAACTACTCCGGCAGTTGCGGCGGGCAACATCGTAACAGTGAGTACAGATCTGGGCAGCAGTTATCGAGTCCAGATCGGCTCAGCAGCAGCAGTGGCAGAATTCAAGGGCTTGTCGCCGAATTTCGTGGGCCTGTATCAGTTCAACATCGTGATGCCCAATGTTCAGGCGGGCGATCAGGAAATTACGATGGAAGTGGATGGCGTGAAAACGCAATCCGGGGTCTTTCTGACTACGGCAAATTAGCCGTAGTCTCGCAGTACCAATCCATTTGATGGGGGTCTAACCAAGATGTTAAATAGAATATTCTGGAGCGCCGTATTGTCGGCGCTCCCACTGATTATGTTTGCCCGCAGTGGGGGTGCGCCGATCCGGCGCACCGGCGCTGCTATCGATGGAGGCACCGATTGTACGGCTTGCCATCGTGGGCTTGCAGCAAACCCAGATTCGCGCGGCTATGTTCGCATCAGTGCGGTGAACTATACACCGGGGAAGAAACAAACAATTCGGGTTCAGGTTTTTCACCCGGATGCGGCTCGCTGGGGCTTTCAGCTCACGGCACGCCAGACCAGGGATGAGAATGTGAAAGCAGGGGTATTCACCCCGAACGATAATGTTCAGGTGAACTGTGATCCAGGTGGTAACGCGCCTTGCGGGACAGACCGCGAGTTTGCCACGCATCTGGTTGCGTCGACACGCAGCGGAGCGGCTGGATTGGCTACTTACAGCGTGGAATGGACCCCGCCCGAAGCTGGTACCGGCGAAGTTGTTTTATATGCAGCGGGCAATGCAGCCGACAATGGCGGTAGCAATGCCGGAGACCGCATCTTTACCAGCAGCTTGAAGATTTCGCAGGCTGGGGCACTTGCCCGCCCAACTGTGAGCAATGACAGCGGCGTGGCATTGCAGGGCTTCGGTGGAGGCAAGAACATCGCCCCTGGAAGCTGGATCGAAATCTTTGGTGCAAATCTGACCAACGTGACACGGGAATGGGCGGTATGGGACTTTGCCGGTGTTAACGCACCGAAATCACTGGAAGGAGTTGGCGTCACGGTTGGGGGCAGAGATGCTTTTGTTCGATTTGTGAGTCCCGGACAGGTAAACGTTCAGGTGCCGGACGGAATTGGTACAGGCCCCGTGAACGTAGTGGTAACAAATGAAGCTGGCGCTAGCGCGAACATTCCGATGACTGGTGTGGCGCGTGCTCCTGGGGTTTTGGCTCCGGCCAACTTCAACGTTGGCGGCCGGCAACTTGCAGTTGCACTCTTTAGCGACAACACCACGTTTGTAGGCAGAAGCGGTGAAATCGCTGGTGTGACCAGCCGCCCAGCAAGAGCCGGTGAGACCATCACCCTCTATCTTGTTGGTGCTGGAGCAACGAATCCGGCGGTTCCTGCGGGTACTGTTGTCAGTGGAACTCCTTTGTTGACCAATGCCACTGTTCGCTTTGGCGATGCGCCTGCAATGGTAAGCTACGCCGGCCTTGCGCCGGGTGCGATCGGCCTCTACCAGTTCAATATAGTGGTGCCGAACGTCGCAGCGGGCGATGTTCGCCTTGCGATCACGGTTGACGGTGTGGCAGTAGCGCAAACGCTAACTACTGTCGTCGGAAACTGAGAATTTTAATTGCCTCTTTGCACTAGATCAGCAGTGCAAAGCAGCAACCTGTCGATTTTCCTAATTGCATTCTTTGGGGCGGTAGCGGGGCAACCTGTTACCGCCCAATCTTTATTGTTGCCTCCGACATACACAGCGGCCAGCATTGCCAGCACTGCGAGTACCCGGGCCGGACGCCTGGCTCCGAACACGGTTTTTACGATCTACGGGACAGACTTGTCGTTCATTACCTGGGCAGTATCGTCGCAGGAGATTGTGAACCAGAGCCTACCGACATCGACACCGGTTGGCGAGGTGTACGTGCAGTTGCAGGGACGCCGCATCCCCTTGTTTTTTGTTTCTCCTAAGCAAATCAACGCGCTAATTCCTGCCGATGTCCTGCCTGGAGATCGCACAGTTCGTGTGTTTCGGGATCTGGTGGGCGGGCCAACGGTTAGCGTTCGAGTGGAGGCGGAGGCGCCAGAGTTCTTTCGAGTGGGGACAGGGTTTGCCGCAGCGACCCATGCCGATGGCCGGGTAATTACCGCAGAATCCCCAGCCGAAGAAGACGAGGTGGTTGTGGTCTACGGGACTGGGTTTGGAGCTGTTGGGGCGATTGAGAATGGAGTGCTGGCACCATCGCGGCCGGCGCAAGTGTTGCGGGCGCGAGACTATCGCATTCGGATTGAAGGCGAGGAATTGCCAGCCGAGGCACTGCTCTATGTGGGAGCGACACCGTTTTATGCAGGACTCTTTCAGGCGAATCTGCGCCTGCCGAAGCCGCTGGGCGAGAATGTGCGGATCGAAATCGGTGTTGGCGGCAACTGGAGTGGCGGCGACTTGCGGCTGAATACGAAGAAAATCGCAACTCAATGACTGTCATCGGCGTTAAACCGATAGAGGCTAAGATAAAAGTCATGCGTAGTGCTTTGATAGGTTTAGTTGCGTTGAGCCTGGGAGCCCAGGATGCTGCGGTGCCGGTGGAAAAGACTTTTACGGTTGATCCAGGCACACGGATTCCCTTGACTATGCTGAATAGTGTCAGCACGCGGAATACAGGCGAGGGAGATCGCATTTATCTTGAGACGCTATTCCCCGTTGTAGTGGGTGGGAAGATAATCATTCCGCCTGGATCGAGCGTTGCAGGCACGGTAACGAGCCTGAAGCGTCCTGGCAAGGTGAAGGGGAAGGGCGAGCTTTTCGTTCGGTTTGACACGCTTATACTACCGAACGGAGTGACCCGTGATTTCAAATCGAGATTGGGTTCGATTGACGGGCGAGACAATCAGGGCTTCGACCGGGAAGAGGGCAGGATTAAGGGCGAGGGAAGTAAGGCAGGGGACGCGCAAACAGTAGGAGTTGGAGCGACAACTGGCGCAACTGTAGGCGCAATTGGCGGAGCAGTATCAAGAAGCGCAGGAATGGGTTTGGGGATTGGAGCAGGTGCGGGCGCGGCAGCCGGGCTTATGGCCGTCTTATTGACTCGCGGGCCGGACGTCGTCCTGGCCAAGGGGTCGACAGTTGAGATGTTGCTGGACCGGCAATTGAGCTTCACCGAAGACGAAGTGGAGTTTCAGGGGAGCGGCAACTACCGGCGCAGCGGCGACGGCAGCGGACCGGTGAACAACAAAAAATCGAACACCGGTGGCTTTGGCCGTCGCCTTCCGATCCCTTAATGGAATAGAATCCCAGAGTGTCCTATCTACTTGCACTCGATGAAGGAACGACGAGCGCACGCGCCGCCGTTTATGACGAACAGGCTCAACGTGGCTCGCTGGAATCAGTCAGTTTCAATCTGAATTATCCTCATCCGGGCTGGGTGGAAGTGGATGCAGACGTGGTTTGGGGTGCCCAACTGGCAGCAACCCGCCGAGTGCTGGACGTCTCAAAGATCGACCCAAGGGAAATCATTGCCCTCGGGATTACCAACCAACGCGAAACGACCGTAGTGTGGGAAAAGGCGACCGGCAGACCGGTTGGCCCTGGCATCGTTTGGCAATGCCGCAGGACTGCTGCTTTTTGTGAGGAACTTTCTCGCGGGCCCCACAAGCGGATGATCGAAGAACGCACGGGTCTGGTGATTGATGCCTACTTCTCGGGATCGAAACTGCGCTGGCTACTCCAACAGACTCCCGATGGACGAGCCCGTGCAGCCAATGGCGAACTGCTTTTTGGCACCATCGACACCTGGCTGATCTGGAAGCTGACCGAAGGCAAAGTTCACGTCACGGATACGACGAACGCATCGCGGACGATGCTGATGAATCTGGAGACGGGCGCATGGGATGAGGAGTTGCTCGGGATCTTCGATATTCCCGTAGTGATGATGCCGAAGATTGTTGGTTCGCGTGAAGTAGTTGGGGTTACATCGGGAGATCTCTTTGGCGCCGAGATACCGATTGCCGGGATCGCTGGGGACCAACAGGCGGCCCTCTTTGGCCAGGCTTGCTTCCATCCCGGTTTGACCAAGAACACGTATGGCACAGGTTGTTTTGCGTTGATGCAGACTGGATCGCAGAGGCCTGTGTCAGCCAATCGCCTGCTGGCAACACGCGCAGCTTGCAGAGGAGACGACCCTCGGTATGCGCTCGAAGGAAGTGTCTTTGTCGGTGGGGCAGCGATGCAGTTTCTGCGCGACAATCTAGGGCTCTTTGGCGACGTGGCGCTGACGGGGGAACTTGCGGCTACTACTCCCGATACAGGCGGAGTCTACCTGGTTCCGGCATTTACCGGTATGGGTGCCCCTTATTGGGACCCGGACGCACGCGGCCTGATCTGCGGGCTGACGCGGTCCACTTCCCGAGCCCAGCTTATCCGGGCCGGCCTTGAGAGCATTGCCTACCAGAGCTACGACTTGTTTGAAGCGATGAAGGCCGATACGGGGCAGGCACTGAAGGAATTGCGAGTGGATGGTGGTGCGGCGGCGAATGACTTTCTGATGCAATTCCAGGCCGATCTGCTTGGTTGTCCTGTTGTGCGGCCGGTGGATATCGAAAGCACGGCACTTGGGGCCTGCTATCTGGCGGCACTGGGGATTGGCCACTTCAAGGAGACCTCAGAGCTTGAGGGTTTCTGGAGGATCGAGAAGCGCTTTGAACCGGCGATGCGGCCTGCAGAGCGGGGAGCGCTGCTCGACGGCTGGCGAAGTGCGGTTGGCAAGGCCCGCAGCTAAGCCTGATTTGTCACGTCTTTGTAAATATTTAGTGAAAGTTCTGATGGGTGATTTCTG
>Ga0209490_10002340_pt1 | contig 17994 bp, 17 predicted proteins | sample MAT06_FD_187209 | JGI IMG/M metagenome (GOLD analysis project Ga0209490, IMG submission 187209) | Freshwater microbial communities from Lake Fryxell liftoff mats and glacier meltwater in Antarctica - MAT-06 (SPAdes) (version 2) | ecosystem: Environmental > Aquatic > Freshwater > Ice > Liftoff... | reverse complement strand
CCTCGTAGTAGTCGCCATTCCAGGCCAGCTCGTACGGAGACGGTGGCCGGCTCCGGAAAGGACTGCGCCGCAGCACCAGGGTGCGGTAGGTGAACAGGCCTTCCCGGGTCGGGTCAAGCACAAGCGCGTCGGTGTCGGTCCAGGCTCCCTTCTCCGATTCGGTGCCGTCCCGCTTCGGGATCAGCCGACGCCGCAACTCGGAAGAGCCCTCCGCGTCGAGCCTCCGGAGGAAGTGGCGGACTCCGTAGGCCTGGTACTCGGTCATCAGCGCCGGGCCCTGTCCGGCGAACTCATCGCCGATCCGCTCAAGTTCAGCTAGCTGTGCGCGCGGGGCCAGCCAGGCTTCGTCGTAGGCAAGCGCGTTGGATACCAGCACGCCTCCCGGGACGATCAGCAGCAGCACGCCGAGGGTCCTGAGAAGAACGATCAGGACAAGAGCGCCGGGGGCCCTGAAAAGCCGGGCCAGTTCCGGCTTTCTCAGGCTCAGGTTGATCTTCAGCTTGTCCGAACCTGAGCCTCCAGTGAAGATAGAGGGTGAGAGCAGCAGCGCAGCGATGCCGACCATGGCAACGATCAGAAACGAAGCAGTGCCGGTGGCCAGCGCCTTTCCCTGCACCCAGGGAGAGCCGAGCATCCAGACGATCAGCGATCCGAGTCCGGTGCCGGCGGCGACCAGCAGCAGCCCCCAGGCCCGCCGGTTCCAGGCCGCCCAGGCCCCGAAGGCGAAGGCGATCAGGCCTGCCAGGACAAGGATCACCGTGACCCACATCGCGCCGGGCTCCAGCCGGAAGTCACCGGAGGGCCAGGGGCCGACGTACTGGGCGAGGCTCAACTCCCGGATCAGGTTGCCCATCTCCTGGCCGGAAGTGAGGCCGTCCTGGTCGGGTGAGAAGAACTGCCCCGCGGCGAAGACGGTCGGCAGGCCGATCACCGCGATCCCCGCCGCGACGACAGCACAGCGAATCGCAAAGCTGCGCACGAGGCCGGACATTCCACCCTCCGCAGAGCGCCGCGCCGCGGCGATCTCGATCCCCATCAGCACCAATACGCCCACGCCGACCCCCAGAACCCACGGCGCACCACCGATTCCCATGACCCCGATAAGGGCGGCGCCGGCGGCGATCGGCACGGGCACGATCGAGCGCAGCGTCTGCCCGGACCCGGGCCGGGCCAGCCAGACCGCCGACGCGGCCAGTGTGGCAACGAGCAGGGCGGTCGCGACCTCCTTGATCCCTCCCCAGAAGGCGAAGCCGACCAGGAGCGCCGGCTGAGCGGCGATGAAAACGACGGCCGAGCGGGCTCTGACGCTGGAGATAACCGGACGGGCCAGCTCATAGAAGACGAGCGCCAACATGGCCGCCATCGCGGCAAGGTATGGCTGGAACAGCCAGGCCGGGTCGGTAGCGGTCAGCTCGCCGCCGACCGCGAGCGGGATGAAGGCACCCACCGGATAACCGGCCGAGAGGTTGATCTGTACGACCGCCTCATAGCTGGAGGGGTTGAGCCCCGCGACCGAGTGTCCGTAGGTGAGCACGTGGTCGGTGAAGGCGAGCCAGGTGGCGGTGTCGTCGAGCTTTATGTAGCCGGTGAAAGTCGCCTCGCCGGAGAGGATCACCGGGGCTCCGTAAACGAAGAAGACCCCGACGGCGGCAAGCACCGGCCACCAGGAGAACTCCCTGCCGCCGAGCGGCCAGCCGAGTGCGAAACCCGCCACCGCCAGGGCCACCGACACCGCAGTGGTCACTTCTGCGATCGCGGGAAAGCAGGTGATGAGACCGCCAACTGCGGTCAGGGCGGCGAAGCCCGCTGCCGGCAGCAGGACGGTCGGCATGCGGCGGCCGGCGATCGCTTCCAGGAGCAGGCCGAGGCCGACGCTCAGGGCGAAGAGAACCAGCGGGAAGATGATCCAGGCGAGAATCAGGGCATGGGCACGATATCGCCGCTGCGGACGACTTCGAGCGCGCCATCAGCTTCGGGGTGGAATACCTCCACCTGGAAGTCGGGACGGTCGGGGAAACCGAGATAGATATTGGTCGGCCGCTGCGGGTCGTAGAACCCGACCGCGTCGCCCACCTTCACCCGTTTGAGGCCGTCCTCGGCGGCCATCGCAGAAGTCACCTCGTAGCCGTCCTTGAATGGGTAAGTGCCGATGTCAAGGTAGGCCGGCGCCGGGTCACCGGGCTGGGCTCCGCCGGTCAGGTAGCGCACATGGGTGTTGCCGCTCGCGTCGTGGCGCAGTTCGATGCCCGTGTCCGGCCGCTCCCCTGCCCAGAAGACCGTGTGGCCGATCTCGTCGGAGACGGTTTCGACCTCCGCGCGCTCGAGCATCCTCGGGTCGCCCGAGGCGGTGCCCAGTATCGGGTTGCCACCCTCGCGGTTCGAGGATGTGGCGAACCAGGCGACAAAACCCGCCAGAACCGCGATGCCGATGATCGTGGCGATGCGCCGCCGGGGCGTGTGGCCGGTTTCGTCGGGGGCGGGTGTTTGGTCTTGTCGGCTCAAAACTGGGGATAAGGACCGTAGAACCGGAACCTTCAGGAATCCTCAAGGCGACCTGTGAAGCCCGGAAGCGGATTCGAACCGCTGACCCCTTCCTTACCATGGAAGTGCTCTACCAACTGAGCTATCCGGGCGAAGTTACTTCTATTTGGCGCTGATGCTGTGTTTTGCGGATCACCGTCCCCGCCAACCTGTCGGCCGACTTGAATCTCACGGAGGATATCCGAAGCAAGCGGCAAAGTGACGATGGGGATCGGCCGGGTCGCTTCAGAGATCTCGGAAGAAAGTGGCTATCCCCGCTGCTCGATCAGATGCTACGCCGGCCTGCTCGGCCGTTTTGGTCCAGCGGGATCCGGCCGAATTGACGCGCTCCAGCGCTTCCGGCAGGATCGACCTTCTGAGCCCGGCGGTTCGGGCCAGGTCGCGGAAGTGCCGGGCTTCGATTGCCCGTCTCTCTCCGGCGACCGACATCTGATGTGAGTGGGTGTGGGCCCCGGCCGGGTCAGGTGTCATCCGGTTTCGGGCTGTGCTCGCTGAGGTCGAGTGCGCCGAGTTCGACTTCGAGTTCGTGGAGGCTTGTGCGCATCCCGCTCACCCGGTCGATCAGCGAGGCGAGCAGGTCGGGCTCCTCGCCCTCGGCTGCGGCCAGGCTGAGGCGCTCTTCGATCTCCTCCGCCCTCTCGGCCTCCCTCGCCTCCTCGACGGAGGTGATGATGATCGCGATCAGGACGTTGATCACCAGGAACGAGCCGATCAGTACGAAGCTGACGAAGAAGACCCAGGCGAAGCGGGTCACCTCCTGGGCGGTGAAGAGAATTTCGTTCCAGCCCTCGAGGGTGAGCACGGTGAACAGGGTCAGCATCGCGGTGCCGATGTTGTCCCAGCGCTCGGGCAGCTCTTCGCCGAAGAGCTGGACGCCGATCATCCCGTAGAAGAAGAGGAAAAGCACCGTGAGGGCACCCATCGCGGCGATCGGTCGCAGCGCCTTGCCCATGCCGCTGACCAGCACGCGCAGGTCGGGGAAGATGCTGATCACGCGGACAACCCGCAGCAGCCTGACCAGCCTCAGCAGCAGCGCGTTCTCCCTCACCCCCGGTATGAAAACAGCGAAGACCACGACGAAGTCGAAGATGTTCCAGCCTTGCTTGAAATAGTCCTGGGGCCGGTTGCCGTAAGCCGCGATCCGGATCAGGATCTCGATGATGAAGATCCCGAGAAAGATCTCGTTGAGCAGGAAGAGTGTGTCGCCCCACTCCGTGGCGATCGAATCGTAGGTCTCGAGCCCGAGAACGACGGCGTTGAGCAGGATCACGCCGAAGATGCTCAGCTGGAACTGCCTCGATTGCGCGATCCGGTCGCAGAATGGCTGAATTCTGCTCACGGTCTACCGTCCGATCTCAATTTTCAGCGGCCTCGAGTTCACGGCGGATAGCATCGCTGATCGCCCTCTCGGAGGTCTCCTCCATCGCGAACTGGAAGGAGGCGACGAAGGCGTCGGTCACGAGCGGGCGCATTCGAGCCAGCGCTTCCTGGACCCGCGGCCAGTCCTCACTCGGGCGACCGGCCCGGTCGAAGGGCTCCCAGACCTGCTCGTTGAACAGCCGGATGAAGACCTCGGCCACGGCACGCGACCGCTCTTTCAGGGTCTCGAGCGCATCGAGTGAAGCACCGACGGGGATGCCGAGGCCGGCCAGCTCGATTCCCGCGGCCAGCAGCTTCGGACTGAGGACCTCGTAGCGCCCGTCGCCGAGAGGGCGCATCAGGCCGAGGGTGACAACCCGGTCCATCAGGCCGGGCGTGAGCGCCTCCTCGCCCCAGGGCTTCGCGACTTCCTCCAGGGTGAGGATCTCGGGCTGCTCGTCTTCATACGGGGCGCGGACTTTCCTGGTGAAGCTGAGCAGATCACCCGGAGAGTCGCCGGCGTTGTCGACGATGCGGAGGATCGCCTCGAGGTTGAAGCCCTCTTCCTGGAGTTCCCGGATCAAGGCAATCCGCTCAACGTGCCCTTCGTCGTAGTAGCCGGTGCGGCCGAGCACCCGCGGCGGTTCGAGCAGTCCGCGCGACTGATGAGCGCGGATGTTGCGCACGGTCATGCCGGTGCGACCGGCGAGATCCTCGATCGTGATCTGCCCGGCGGCTGTCGCTTCGGATCTGGTTTCCTGGCTGCCCACGTGCGAGGATCGTAGGGCCTACCCCGAGTAGGGGTAAGGGTCATTCCCGATAGACAGATCCCACCCGCCCCGCGAAGCTGCCTGACATGAATACAGAAACGCCCGAGGGCGACAACAGTTATCCGCAGAAATCAGGTCGGGCTCTCGTGCGCTCGCGCGAGGACCGCTTCATCGGCGGGGTCGCGGCCGGGCTCGGTCGCTACTTCGGCGTCGATGCAACCTTCGTCCGACTGGCCTTCCTGATCACCCTGGTGATCGGCGGGGTCGGCGTGCTCGCGTATCTGGTGCTGCTGGCGGCGATGCCTATGGAGGGCGACGCCGGTGAGCCGGTGCCTCCCGTGACCGGTAGCCGCCGCGCATTGGTGATCAGCGGCACCGTGGTGCTGGGGCTGATGCTGGTGATCGCCGCGGCCTCGGGAGGCTCGGGCACGCTGTGGCTGTTCGGCTTCGGCTTTGGCACCGTCTTCGGCATTCTGCTTTGGGTGTGCGTTGCTGCTGCGCTGGCCTGGACCGTCCGGATCGCCCGCGACGGCAACCGCACGGCCGCTGCCAGTCCCCTGGCGATCCGTCCTGAGGCCCCCTCCCCTCCCCCGTCAGCTCCCGGGTCTCCTGTCTTCGCACCCTCGCCCAGCCAGAACGCTCCTTCCGGTGCTACCACGCAGGTGATGGCGGAACCGCCGCGGCGCGGCTCCGGAGCACCGGCAACTTTTGGCCGGGTAATGACCTGGGTCGCGATTGGCCTGGCCGCGCTGATCGGGTTACTGGTGGTCGCCGGTATCTCCTTCGGCCTGACCGTCGCCTTCGGTGCGATCCCGGCGGCCGCCGCGGTGATGGTTGGCGGCGTAGCGATCGTCTGGCTGGCGCTGGCCGGACGGCCGGCGCTCTCGATCTGGCTGGTCGGAGCGACGGTGGCGATTGCGATCCCGATGGCGGTGGTGAGCATCGCCGGGCTCGACATCGAAGGTGACTGGGGTGACGTACAGCACTCACCCCGCTCGGCCGCCGCGATCCCCGATGACGGATACAAGCTGGCAGCCGGAGCAATGCGGATCGACCTGCGCGGCTTCCCGTTCCAGCGGGGCGTTCCGGTGACGCTGCCGACCGAAAGCGGATTCGGGGCGACAGAAGTGATCGTGCCCGACGACGTCTGTGTGATCGGAAGCGTTGTGAGCGACGTCGGATTCATCGACATGCGCGGCGATGAGTCATCGGGCGCGGTTGCCGAAAGCCGGATGAACCGACCGGTCGCCGGGCTGCGTGTGCTGGAGCTCGACTCCGAGTTGATGCTCGGCTACTTCGGGGTGCGCGATGCCACCTCGAGGCAGGTCGATCGCCGGAATTCCGACGAGTCCGACTGGGCTACGGAGCGCAACGGCTCTCAGCAGGCGGCCGCACAAAAGCGGGCGGAGGCGGCCTGCACTCCCGCTCCTGAACGCGGCTCCGGTGATGGCCCCGGTTCGAAGCAGAGCAAGCAGCCCCGGGGGCCGGCCGCAGCATGAGTCCGGAGCCGCGCAGACTGCGTCGCGAAAGCGACGGGGCGATGATCGCCGGGGTCTGCGCGGGCCTGGGCCACTACCTGAACATCGACCGCAACCTCGTTCGGATCGCGGTCATCGTGCTGACCCTGCTGACCAGTGGGTTGGCTGCGATCGCTTACGGCTTCGCCTGGATTGTGCTGCCGGCCGATGCGCGGACCCCCGAAGCGCCGGCTGACCGGCCGGCCGCCAGGCGCGGCTCCTGGCTGGTCGGGGCCGGTGCGGGGCTGATCGTGCTCGGCCTGCTGTTTGTCCTTCGGGCGGCAGGGGTCTGGTGGTCCGACGCGCTGGTCTGGCCGCTGGTGCTCGCGTCTACCGGCGGGGCGCTCCTCTGGCGGCAGTTCACCGGTCCGGGCCGACCGGGAAGAAACAGCCGGTGGCGCGCCTCGCGAGGCGGATCGGCGAACTACCGGGTTGCCTTCGGACTGGCCCTGGTGCTCGGCGCGGGACTGCTCTTTCTCTACATAAACGGGGCGCTCGACGCGGCTGGGACCGTGGCGCTCGGGGCGCTGACCGTGATCGTCGTGCTCGGCCTGGTCCTCGCCCCTCTCTGGGCCCGGTTGCTGCGCAACCTTGGTGAAGAGCGCGCCGCGCGGATCCGGTCGCAGGAGCGGGCCGAGGTCGCTGCTCACCTCCATGACTCGGTGCTGCAGACCCTCGCCCTGATGCAGCGGCACTCGGACAACCCGCGCGAAGTTTCGACCCTGGCCCGGAGGCAGGAGCGCGAACTGCGGGACTGGCTGTCGGGCAAGTCCGAAGCAGAGCGCGAGGCCTCGCTGGCCGACATGCTCGAAGCCACCGCGGCCGAGGTCGAAGAGGACCACGGTGTGCCGATCGAGGCGGTCACGGTCGGTGACCGGCAACTTGACGATCACGGACGGGCAGTTGCCGGAGCCGCCCGGGAGGCGATGGTCAACGCCGCACGCCACGCCGGCGAAGGCGGACCGGTCCGGATGTTCGCCGAGATCTCGCCGCAGCGGGTCCAGGTTTTTGTGCGCGACCGCGGCCCCGGCTTCGAGATCGGCGAGGTCCCCGAGGACCGGCGCGGGGTGAGAGACTCGATTCTCGGCCGGATGAAGAGAAACGGCGGCCGGGCCGAGGTCCGGTCGATGCCGGGCGAAGGAACCGAGATCGAGCTGACCATGGAGACGAGATGAGCCCCACGACAGTTGTAATCGTCGACGACCACGCGATTTTCAGGGCCGGCGTCAAGTCCGAACTGGAAAAGGGCGTCAAGGTGGTTGGAGAAGCCTCGAACGTTCACGAGGCGATTTTGATGATCGGCAAAAAACAGCCGGACGTCGTGCTGCTGGACGTGCACATGCCCGACGGCGGCGGAGTCGAGGTGATCCGCCAGGTGGCCGAGCTCGACTCAGATCCTCCGCGCTTCCTGGCCCTCTCGGTCAGCGATGCCCCGGAGGACGTGGTCCAGATCGTCAGGGCCGGCGCCCGGGGTTACGTGACCAAGACGATCTCCGGTCCGGATCTGATCGAGGCGATCAAGCGGGTCGGCCAGGGAGATGCGGTCTTCTCGCCGAAGCTGGCCGGGTTCGTGCTCGACGCCTTCGCCGACTCGCCCGGCACCGAAGCCGGTGACCCGGAGCTGGACCTGCTCACCCCACGCGAGCAGGAGGTCCTCAGGCTGATCGCCCGGGGCTACCTCTACAAGGAGATCGCCCGGCGGCTCGGGATCTCGGTCAAGACGGTCGAGGCCCATGTGAGTGCCGTCCTGCGCAAGCTCCAGCTGTCCACCCGCCACGAACTGAGCCGCTGGGCCGCCGAGCGCGACCTGGTCGACTGGGACTGAGCCCGGGCAGCAGAAAGGGCCGCCGCAGCGGCCCTTTCTGCCGGGGGGACCCGGTGGTGCGAGCGGGAGGGAGCCCGGCGCGTCCCGTTTGGGATTCGTCAGCCTGCGGAAACCGGCTGCTCGATCTCGAGACCGGTGAACACAACGCCACGGCCGCGGTAGCTCACATCAGCTTCGCGAACGATCACACCCGGAGCCAGGTCGTCGACTGAGCAGGATTCGCCGCAGTCCTCTCCGTGGTCCTCGGAACCGTCCTCGTGTCCGGCCTCGTCATCGTCCTCGTATCCGGACTCATCCTCGCAGGTGCATGCGGGGTCGTCGTCTTCGGTGCCGTCGTCTTCGGTGCCGTTGCCGTTCTCCCGGTAGAGGGATGAACTGCCTCCGGATGACAAGCCACGACCCGATGAATCAACCCGAGCCGAGTCTACCTCTGCCTCGCCTTCATCTTCCGGTGGGCCGGCTGTGTCCGCGCACTCGATCTCGGTGCCGTCGTTCACTGTGCCGGTTATCGCTCCGCCGCCATAGAGGGTGATCTTCAGTACCCCCGACTCGGCGTCGTAGGTGGTAATTACGCCGGCGTTTTCGTTGCCGTCAACTGTGCCATCGTCGTCGCTGTCGCGGTCGCGGGGGCTGGTATCGGCGAGCCACTCACCGCGGTTCTTCAGGCCGTCCCTGTCCTGATCGAACTTTCGCTGGTCCTTCTTCAGTGAGAGCTTGTGCTGCTTTTCCCAGCGATCGGGAATGCGGTCGCGATTGCGGTCTTTAGCCGATGCGACTCCCGGCAGGGAGAACATCGCGAGAGCGAAGACAGCGGCGATGAGAATGCCGATCCTGCCTGTCCTGGTCTTGTTCATCAGTAACCCTTTCTTACGCCGCCCCGGGGGCCGGTCTATTTATTCACCGCCCGAGATCCGAGTGTGCGGCGATGACTGTGAACCTCTGACCCGCCGGGCGCGCCAAGGTCACGCGATCGAACGGCGAACTGCGTTCGCTCAGTGCTCGCGGGAGGGGGATCCGTCGTCGTGGTGGCCCGACGAGTCGTCTTCACCGCTGTCCTGAGGCGCTGGGTCGTCGTCCTGCTCCGGGGCTTCCGGTGCCTCGTACTCAGGGGGTTCGGGCTCGCTCGGTCCGGAATCTTCACGCGACGGTGCTTCAGCCCGGTCGTCGTCCCCCGAATCCTCCGAGTACGCCGGCCCGTCGTCGTCTTCGTGCCCGTCATCCGCTCCTGCGGCCCAGTGGTCATCCTCGCTCCCGTCCTGGTGCCCGTCCTCGCGGCCACCGCCACGGGGGTCGTCGTCGAAAGCAAACCTGTTGAGGGATCCCGGTCTGTTGCCGCCGGCCTTACCGGGACCCGAGTCCGCCCCGGGGCGCCCGGGGCCATCCTTTGGCGAAACGGTTATCGGCCGTAGAACTCCGGTCCATCCCGGGCTCTGGCCGATCGCGGTCTCAGCCGCGGCGGCCGCTTCGGTGCTGCCCGGCCCACCGTTCCTTTCGGCCTCGACGGCGATTCCCGCGGCGATGGTGCCGCCTGCCATCAACGCAACCACGGCCACCTTCGCCGCGCCCGCTCCGGCGATGCCGGCAAGCAAACCACCTGAGACGGCACCGGCACCGCCGGCAGCCGATCCGCCGCCAGCGGCAGTGAGGGCCGCCCCGGCAGCAGCACCGCCCGTGGCGCCCGCGGTGTAGATGCCGGTCGCGTCGGCGACCAGCCAGGTTATGACCGGGTACGGGATGAAGGCGCCGACTACATCCCTGAGCGTCAGCCGGGCGCGGTAGATCAGTTGCTTGGTCGCGCCGGTCGAGAGGTTGAGCTGCTGCGCGATCTCGTCGTGAGTGAAGCCGCCGAGTTCACGACCGACGATCGCCTTTCGCTGGGAGTCCGGGAGCTCCGCGACCGCCGCCACCACTGCCGCCAGCCGTTCGCGGCGCAGCAGAACCTCGTGAGGCTGTTCGACGAGGCCCGCCGAGTGGCCCAGCTCTTCGTGGCAGTGCCTGCCGTTGTCCCTGATGTCATTCAGCGCTGTGTTGCGAACGATCCGGTAGAGCCAGGCGCCGAACTCGTCCGGCTGGTCGCGGGACAGGGAACGGTGGGCCTTGACGAGTGAGTCCTGAACCACATCGTCGGCGCGGTCCCGACCGGCGATCGCTGCGGCAAAGTTGACCAGCGACGTCCGGTAGCGGCGGACGAGCTCGTCGAAGGCGGGGTCGGTCCCGCGGCGAAAGAGTTTTACGAGTCGTTTGTCGGATTGCATGCGCAGCGAGCCCCGCGCGAGGGGCTGCATTTTCTTGGCCTGGACGGTTTCCATCTTGGGTTCAGAGTAACGCGGACGGTGCCGGTTCAAATCAACAGTTACTCACGTGACCCGAGCCGGGGGGAAAAGTCACGCGAAGTGGGTCAGCCCTGGGGCAGAACGGTGAGCAGGTCGGCGACCACCCGGTCGATGTCCTCCATCTGAGAATCCCAGGAAGCGACCAGCCGGATCAGCCCTACCTCCCCGAGCGGGAACAGCAGCGGGCGGTGGGCGCCACAGAGGTCGGCGAAGGCGCGGGCTCTCTCGAGCTTCAGCGCGATGAACACGATGTTGGCCTCGACCGGCTGGGCGAGCTCGACTCCGTCGATCCAGGCGACCGCGTCACCTACCGCGGCGGCGGCCCGGTTGGCCTTCAGGGCGAGCTCCCGCCAGAGTTCGTCTTCAAGCAGGGCCGCCAGCTGAGCCGAAACGAACCTCATCTTCGAGCTGAGTTGCAGCGAGCCCTTGCGCAGCACATCGAACCCGTCGGCCAGATCGGCCTCGCCGTCGCCGCGACCGGCGAATACCACCGCCTCGCCGAACACGGTCCCGTTCTTGTTCGCACCGAAACTGAGGACGTCCACGCCGTTGCCGGTGCTCGCCTCGGCGAGACCGATACCGAGGCCGGCGGCCGCGTTCGAGAGCCGGGCACCGTCCATGTGCAGCAGCATTCCGTGGTCGTGGGCGAAGTCGGCCAGCGCCCGGATCTGCTCCGGGGTGTAGACCGTGCCGAGCTCGCTGGCCTGGGCGATCGAGACGACCTTCGGCCAGGCGACATGAGGCAGATCGGCGCGGTCGGCGAGTTTCGAGTGGGCGATCTCCGGGGTCAGCTTGCCGTCCGGGGTCTGGCAGCCCAGCAGCTTGAGGCCGGCGATCGCCTCCGGGGTGGCGGTCTCGTCGATCGACAGGTGGGCGGTCTCGGCGCAGATCACGGCCTGGTGGGGCCGGGCCATCGCCCGCAGGGCGGCGACGTTGGTGCCGGTGCCGTTGAGCATCGGGAAGATGCGCGCCTTTGGCCCGAACTCAGCCCTGGCGAGTCCGTCCAGCCGGGCCGTTTCGGCGTCCGCGCCGTAGGAGCCGGCGTGTCCTTCGTTCACAGCGGCCATCGCCTCGATCATTCCGGGGTGGGCCCCCGAGCAGTTGTCAGAAACGAATCCTCTGGGTGCGTCCATCGGGGGAACCTTATTCGTGCGCGGCTGCGCGTCGCGGGAGCCGTCGGCCGAAGGGACCGGTGGCGGTGACCGGGCCGGCCGCCACCTGGCACGGGCACTGCGCCCCGAGGGACGGTCCCCTGCCGGGACTCCAATCAATAAGCTGCGCCACCAGCTGGCGGAGTGTCCGAGTGGTTAAAGGAGACCGGCTGTAAACCGGTTGGCTCAGCCTACGTAGGTTCGAATCCTACCTCCGCCATTTCGACACGGGTGTGGCGTCCTGCGCGGGCAACCTCCCAAGCCGGACCTTCCCGACGCGTATTGTCGTAACTGGTGTATCAATACTAAAGGCAGTCGAAAGTTCAGGCTGCGACAAGCCGACCCAAGGAGTCCCCCAATGCCCGACCTGTTAACCACCTCGACCCAAGAGACGTGGCTCTGGATAGGCACGGCCGGCATGGCCCTCGGTGCCGTCGCGATACTCGTCCTGGGTAGGGGCCTCGGCAAGCATTCGCATCACGCTGTCGCCAGCTTTTTCGTCTGCGCGATCGCGGCCTCCTTCTACCTGCTGATGGCGCAGGGTCAGGGTGACCTGATCGTGACCGCCAATAGCGTGGCCCTCACCCCCGACGGACTGGCCGCGGACGTTGAATCCCGCCTGGTCTACTTCGCCCGCTACATCGACTGGATCTTTACTACACCGCTTCTCCTGATCGGGCTGCTCGGCATCGGCATGGCGGCTGTCAAGACCGCCGGCGAAGAGGCTCGCCAGCGCACCGGTTTGCTGGCCGGAGTGATCGGCGCCGACATCATGATGATCGTCACCGGTTTGTTCGGAGCGCTTTCGCTCGACACGACTCACAAGTACATCTGGTTCACCGTCAGCTGCGTCTTCTTCCTCGCAGTCCTTTACGTGGTCTGGGGTCCTGCCCGGGCATCGGCCAAAGCGCAGGGTGCCGATGTTGCGGCGCTCTACGACAAGCTGCTCATCATTCTGACCGGACTCTGGCTCATCTACCCGGTCCTCTGGCTGCTCGGGACCGAAGGAACCAGCACGATCAGCCTGGACAGCGAGGTCGGCATCTTCGCGGTGATCGACCTGCTGGCCAAGGTCGGCTTCGGACTGGTCCTGGTGACCGGTGTCAAGGGCCTTGCCTCCAAGGGATCCGCGGGCCAGGAAACCACTCACCCTGCGACCGTCGCCGACTGAGCTCTCAGGCGACCGGAGCGGCCTGACCCGGGGTCGCTCCACCGGGCTCACTCATTCATGGAAAACCCGCCCGCCCGGGCGGGTTTTCTATGACACTTCGCGCAGGCCCTGGGCTTCGGGGAGGTTCTTGATCTTGCGCAGGGTGCTGGTCTCGATCTGACGGACCCGTTCGCGGGTGACGCCGATGGCCTCGCCGCACTCCTCGAGGGTGCGTGGGCTCATCCCACCGAGGCCGTAACGCATGACCAGTACTTCGCGCTCGCGCTCCGGCAGAGCCCCGAGCACCTTCATCACGCTCTCGCTGCGGATGTGAAGCGAGGCCTCGTCGAACGGCTCCATCGCGTTCTTGTCCCGGACCAGATCCGCCAGTTCGGTCTCTTCTCCCTCGCCGACCGGCTTTTCCAGGGAAACCGGAACCTGCGATACCCGCCAGACGTCCCGCACATCCTGGACGGTCCAGCCGAGCTCGTTGGCGATCTCGGACGGCTCCGGCTCGCGGCCGAGGTCCTGCACCAGCTGCCGCTCAACGAAGTGGACCCGGTTGAGCTTCTCGACCATGTGGACCGGGATCCGGATCGAGCGGGACTTGTCGGCGACAGCGCGGGTCACCGCCTGGCGGATCCACCAGGTCGCGTAAGTCGAAAACTTGTAGCCACGGCGGTAGTCGAACTTCTCCACCGCCCGGATCAGTCCGAGCGAGCCCTCCTGGATCAGGTCGAGGAAGCCGAGCCCGCGGCCTAGGTAACCCTTGGCGATCGAGACGACCAGCCTGAGGTTGGCCTCGACCATCTGGCGCTTGGCCTCCATGTCACCGCGCTCGATCCGCTTGGCAAGCTCGACCTCCTGGGCGCCGTTCAGCAGTTCAACCTGGCCGATCGAGCGCAGGTAGAGGCGCAACGAGTCGAGGTTGCCCTCCTGAAGGCTCTCACCGGATGCCTCTGACCGCTGGCGGGTCAGGGCCGGCTCGACCACGGCTTCGACCGGAGCCGAATTCGCCTTGGCCGCCGTGTCCTCGCGGGAGATCACTTCAATGCCCTGCTCGGTCAGGTGGGTGTGCAGCTCTTCTACCTGGTCAAGGCTTACGTCGAGTTCGGCGACCGCGTCTGCGACCGCGTCGACGGTCAGGAAACCCTGCTCGCGGCCTGCCGCAACCAATGTCTTGATTTCCTCGGATTCAATTTCCATTCGGACCCCCAATCCGGCCGTTTGCCGCCCGGACTCTGTGCCTCTAGTCACAAGCGATGATTATAGGCAGTCTGCGGCTGGGGGTCGTTAAGATCGGGTATCCGCAACGCCGGAGCTTCAGGGTGACTACGCTTAAGCGAACCCCACCCCCTCCCAACGAGACGGAAATGAACCCAGAGACTGCGCTTTCGCCCTACGGAATCGATGTTCAGGCATCCCGCCCCGCCACTCGAGTCAGCCTGTCGCGCGTCGGCGTGACCGGCGTCGAGAAAGTCCTGAGCATCGGAGACGACGGCCACTTCCACGCCGAGATGGAGTGCTTCGTTGACCTCGGGCCGGACCAGGCGGGGGTCCACATGTCCCGCTTCGAGGAGAACGTCGCCGAGGCGATCAACGAGGTCGTCAGCTCCCGGTCGATGCGAGCCGAGAAGCTGGCCGCGCGAATAGCCGAACTGGTCCGCGCGAAGCAGCACGGAATCAGGGCAGAGGTTTCGGTCAAGGCGCGCTACCCGGAGACCATGCCCGCCCCGGCCTCCGGCATCCCCACCCAGGAGATCTACACACTGCTCGGGACCGCGGTCGCCTCCGAAACCGAAACGCGCACGGTCACCGGTGTGCAGGCACAGGGCATGACCGCCTGCCCCTGCGCGCAGGAGATGGTCGCCGACGTCGCCCGGGACCGGCTCCGGGAGAGCGGCTATACCGAGGATCAGGTCGCCGAGATCATCGAGATGGTCCCGATCGCGACCCACAACCAGCGCGGGATCGGCACCCTCTACATCGGCTGCGCAGACGGATCGGCCGCCGACATCGACGCCCGGCAGCTGCTGCGACTGGTCGAAAGCTCGATGAGCTCCGAGATCTACGAACTGATGAAGCGCCCGGACGAGCTTTCAGTGGTCGAGAAGGCCCATGCCCAGCCGCGGTTCGTCGAGGACTGCGTGCGCGAGATGCTGCGGCAGGTCGTCGAGACCTTCCCCGACCTCTCCGACGACGCCTTCGTCATGGCGCAGCAGGAGAACCTCGAGACGATCCACCGGCACAACGTGGTCGCCGAGCGCTACGGACGGCTCGCCGACCTGCGCGACGAGATGAACAGCGACAGTCACAACCGCCACCACATCTCGATGCGGGAGTGGCTGAACGAGGCCGGGACCTGAGCCACGGGTCCGGGTTGCCAAAAAGGCGAGTCCGGCCCTAGGCGAGCTGGTCGGGCCGGCCGGCGCCCGTTTCCATGGCGCCCTGTTCCTTCGCCACCTGCTCCCTGGCCCGCTGCTCCTCGATCCTCCGGCGCAGGCCAAAGAAGTAGTCGAGGCCGCTGATCACCGTTGCCAGCACGGCGGCGTAGACCAGCAGGTCAACGGCCAGGGGCGCCGGGTTGAAAGTGATCAGCGCGAAAACCGCGCCGATCTGGAGCACCGTCTTGACCTTGCCCATCCAGCTGGCGGCGATCACCACTCCGCGCTCGGCGGCAATCGAACGCAGCACGGTGATCGCCAGTTCGCGGGCGATTATCACCATCGCCACCCAGGCCGGCAGGCGACCGAGCGAAACCAGCGAGACCAGCGCCGCGGTGATCAGCAGCTTGTCGGCCAGCGGATCCATCAGCTTGCCGAAGGTGGTGATCGAGTCGCGTGAGCGGGCGATGTAACCGTCGAGGCCGTCGGTCAGGGCCGCGAGCGCGAAGACGATCGCGGCCAGCGTGTCGCCGTACGGGGTGCCGTCCAGCAGGGCGACCACGACCACCGGGACGGCGAGGATCCTGAGGAGGGTCAGGAGATTGGGGAGGTTCAGTGGAACCAAAGAGAAACGAGGGTCAGGTCTTGGTTTCGGACTTGCTTTGCGTGGCCAGCTTCGCGGGATCGGACATGTCCCTGTCCTTGCCCTTCTCGCCGCCGCCGACCTCTTCCTTGAAACCGCGCAGTCCGCGGGCGATCGGGCGGGCCGCTTCCGGGATCCGCATCGGGCCGAGGATAAGGATCGCGATCGCCAGCGCGATCGGCAGTTCGGGGGTGCCGATGTTGGGCAGGAAGCCGTAGACGGAAAGCACGATCGGCCTAGTGTACGGATCGTCGCAACAGGTCGATCGAATCCGGGAGGAAGTCAGCCGTCTCGGTCGGAGAGGACGACTTCCAGAATGGCGCTGGCCGACTCACGATGTATATCCCGGACGATCCCGAGACCGACCAACTCCAGTGTCTCCCTGGTCACAAGGCCCTCGCGGGCACGGAGCACCACAGGAACCCCGGGCTGGGAGGCGTCAGCAGTAATCGCGATCTCGATGTTGACCAGGTCGTCCGATGTCGCCGCGATCACGGCTCGGGCGCGGGAGACGAAGGCCCGCTCGAGCAGCGTCCGGTCCTCACCGTGACCGATAAGAACAGGAATATTCCAGTCCCTGGCGAACCGGACGGCCGAGGCCTGCGGTTCGAGTTCGACCGCGACGACAGCGACTCCACGGTCCCGCAAGTAGGTGCAGAGCCTGAGCCCCACCTGACCCATCCCGATCACAATCACGTGATCACGGCGGGGGACTACCTTGCGGCCGATGATCCCGGTGAGCCTGGGATCCAGCAGCCACTGGATCAAGCCGGCAGTAAACAGGGCAGCGAAGCCGAGTGTCGCGAGCATTCCCGCTGCGGACGAGAGCTTCAGCCAGGCGGGGCCGTCGCTGACCGCCGGCTCGGCCTGCACGGTGGCCAAGGTGCGGATCGAGCCATAGACAGCGTCGACCACGCCGAGGTCGGTGGCGAGAAGGAGGAGCAGAATGTCGGCCAGGATCACCACAAACAGCCCGACCAGGCCAGCCACCAGAATTCTGGCCTCGGGCTGGACCGGCCAGAGGGCCGAGACGATGCGATCGAGTGGCCTCGTTCTGGAAGGGCCTACGTCGCCGAGCGAACCGTCCAGGCAAGGGTCGGCAAGTATCGGAGCCGATATCTCAGCGAAGGAAAGCACCTCGCAGTGAGAGACTGCCGTCCTGAGCCGACCGGCGACCGTCCGGTCGAACACGGTAACCACCAGATGGATACCAGGGGAGAGTGCCTCGACCAGGAGGGCGAGACGAAGTGCGATGACGTCGTCCCTGGTCGCGACCACGACCGAATCAGGCGAGCTTCCCAGTGCTGATCTGACTTCGTCGTCGGAGGGTCCGTCCAGGGCGGTTACGCCATCGGGGAAGCCACTTCGCAGGGATTCTTCCATCGCCTTTGCGAGAGGGCCACCGTCACCTAGCAGCAAGGCACTCATGTCTTGACCTTGCCCATTCAGCTGGCGGCGATCGCGGCCAGCGTGTCGCCGTGCGGGGTGCCGTCGAGCAGGGCGACCACGACCACCGGCGCGGCCAGGATCCGCAGCAGAGTCAGAAAGTTGGGGATGTTCAGCGGTACCAAGGCGGATTCCTCTGAAGGCGCGCCCGACCCCGCGGTCAGGTGTCGGTCTTCGCCCCGGTCTTCGCCTCGGACTTCTCCGTGGACTTCTCACCCGTTCCGGAGGCTCGATCCCCGCGGTCTGGCGGTTTGCCTTCATCCCCGGGGGACTCGGCCAGCGCGGCGGGCTCCTTCTTGTCCTGCTCCTCTTCTCCGACCGTGTCGCGGAATCCACGGAGGGCGTCGCCCATCGATCGGAAGGCGGCCGGAATCCGCTTCGGTCCGAAAATGACGAGCACGATCAGGAGGACGATGGCCACCTCAAGGGGGCCGATGTTCGGCAGAAAGGCAAAGGTGAAAGTCACAGTGGGCCTAGTGTAAGGCCACGGGCCACAGACGCCCACCGGGCGAAGCAGCCGCCGGGCGATTCGTCGCCCTGGGGCTCGATCCGGGCAGTTCGCGCAGGTCCTGAGCCCGGCGTGTAAGAATGGGGCCATGGGAGGCAAGGGAACCCCCGGGAGTGATGCCGCCGACGAGATCGCCGGTGAGACTGTCGGAGGAAAGTCCGGCCGTCAGGACGACTGGCAACATGGCCGTCGGGACGGCCAGCGCCGTCGACGACGCTTGCGCCTGGCCGCGGCTGTCGCGATCCTCGCCGCCGGGCTTAGCTTCGGTGTCGCGCCGGTGGTCGGCGACGGGCTCAACCAGAAGCCCCTGCCGGCCTCGCCGCTCAACCCGGCCACAGTGATCGCTTCGGTCCCCCAGTCCACCGTG
>Ga0209490_10002339_pt1 | contig 17997 bp, 15 predicted proteins | sample MAT06_FD_187209 | JGI IMG/M metagenome (GOLD analysis project Ga0209490, IMG submission 187209) | Freshwater microbial communities from Lake Fryxell liftoff mats and glacier meltwater in Antarctica - MAT-06 (SPAdes) (version 2) | ecosystem: Environmental > Aquatic > Freshwater > Ice > Liftoff... | reverse complement strand
CGTGGTGGACGGCGTGCAGCGCGACCTGGCCTGGCTGGCCAGCATGACTGGGCAGCGCCGGCCCTTCGAAGCCGTGGTGCACTGTTTGTGCGGCTCGCCGTAGACGCGGGAGCTGGAAAAGGGAGGTAGAAAAGGGAGGTAGTGCGCATCTCTCCTCAGGTGGCCGCATTCCGCAGCGCCTGATGTCGCGCTGCAGCGCGGCCCTTTGAGGAGAGCAGTCCAGACGTGCGGGTGTTGCGCAGGTAGCCCGGCGTTTCCGCCGTTCCTTCCCACCTGGCCTGAACGCCAGCGCAGGATTGAATTCGCACTGTTTGGGCTAACGCCCAGCCAGCGCGGTGTTCAGCACTCCAGCCAGCCGCTGGCTGGCGCCCTGCACACGCTGTACCAGCGTCGCGTTCCAACGCTGCGGGTAGTCCGGCACCAACGTGCGCTGCTCGGGGTAGAAACCCTCCTGCGCCACGATGCGGCAGCTTTCTTCGGCCCACAGCGCCGGCGCGCCCTGCGCAGCCGGTGCGGGCGCGGCCTTCACGGCCAGCTTGAAGGCGTCTTCGCCGCCCGGCCAGTTGATCAGCATGCCGGTGTCCCACAGTGAATGCAGGTTGGTGCCGCGGTCGAAGGCCTGCAGCTGGAAGCTGTTGCCGCCACGGTCGTCGAAGAAGCCGGCGTGCAGCGGCTGGTGCACGTCGGCCACCAGGTGCACCACGTACTTCAGCGCCAGCAGGCGCTCGGCATCATTGGCAGCACTGGCCAGTAGCGCGATCTGCTTTTCCAGCGCACCCACCACGCAGTCGCCCTCGATGCACAGCCGCGCTGGCTGGTACTGGCAGGGCTCACCTCGGTGGAAGTTCACATAGTGCCAGCGCGCCGTGCCGAGCGAGCGGTTCTCGTCGGCCCAGGTGGAGATGGACACCAGCGTGCTCGCAGGCTCTTGCGCCAGCAGGCGTGTGGCCTCGGCGCGTGCGGCCGGGCTCAGACGCGCTTCGGCCATCTCGGCAATCAGCCGGTGGCCCACGCCGCCGAAGGCCAGCGCAGCCTGGCTGGCGGCCAGCAGCGCAGCCGCGATGGCGGCGCTTGCAGCGCGTGCGCAGGAGAAGAAACGGGAACGTTGCACTTCAGGTCACCAGTTGTCGATGCTCTTGGCCTGGTCGTCGGTGGCGGCGCGCAGCACCACGTAGCAGCCGTCGGGCATGTCCACTTCGGCGCCACCGGGGGTGAGCAGGCCGCTGCGCACCAGGGTGTCGGGCTGGCCGTTGCTGCCGCGTTGATAAACCTCGACCACGGGTGTCGCCTGAGTGTCTTTGCATTGGATGTGGATGGTGGCCATGCGGCTTTGCCTCACTTCATTGGGGTTGCAAGACTGTAGCGCCTGGCGCTGCTGCGGCCCGACACAATGCAGGCCAGGAGCCCATGCATGAACGCCGCTGATCACGACCCTGCCGTCACTTTGAAAAACGCCATAGCGGTCACAGACGCCGGCACCGACTTGGACCCCGAAGAGACGCGCGAATGGCTGGAAGCGCTGCAGGCCGTTGTCGATGGCGCCGGCCCCGAGCGTGGCCTCTACCTCATCGAGCAGTTGCAAGAGCAGGCCCAGCAGCAGGGCATGGTGCCGCATTCGCCGCCGTTCTCGGCCTATCGCAACAGCATCCCGCTGCAGCGCCAGGGCGCCTACCCCGGCGACCTGCGCACCGAGGAGCGGCTCACGGCCATCATGCGCTGGAACGCCCTGGCGATGGTGGTGCGCGCCAACGAGGCCTACGGCGAACTCGGCGGCCACATCGCCAGCTACGCCAGCGCTGCCGAGATCTTCGAAGTCGGCTTCAACCACTTCTTCAAGGGCAGCGCCTGCGGCCAGCGCAGCGACCTCGTCTTCTTCCAGCCGCACAGCGCACCGGGCGTGTATTCACGCGCCTTTCTTGAAGGGCGCCTGAGCGAAGGGCAGCTGGCGCGGTATCGACAAGAGATCAATCAGCACGGCGTCGACGATGCCGGCGGCGGCCTGTGCAGCTACCCGCACCCGTGGCTGATGCCGAAGTTCTGGCAGTTCCCCACCGGCAGCATGGGCCTGGGGCCGATCAACGCGGTCTACCAGGCGCGCTTCCTGCGCTACCTCACGGCGCGTGGCCTGCTCGACTGCAGCACGCGCCGCGTCTGGGGCGTGTTCGGCGACGGCGAGATGGACGAGCCCGAATCCATCGCCGGCCTGACGCTGGCGGCGCGCGAGAAGCTCTGCAACCTCACTTTCATCGTGAACTGCAACCTGCAGCGCCTGGACGGCCCGGTGCGCGGCAACGGCCAGATCATTCAGGAGCTGGAAGCGCTGTTCAAGGGCGCCGGCTGGCACGTCATCAAGGTGCTGTGGGGCAGCGAGTGGGACGCGCTCTTTGCGTGCGACACGAAGCACGTGCTGCTGCGGGCGCTCAGCCGCACGGTGGACGGCCAGTACCAGACGCTGGGCGCCAACGACGGTGCCTACAACATCGAACACTTCTTCCGCCGGGACCCCGAAGTGCAGAAGCTCGTGGCGCACATGAGCGAGGCCGAGATCGACGGCCTGAAACGTGGCGGGCACGACTTTCGCAAGCTCTATGCGGCTTTCGCGGAAGCGCAGACGCACCGCGGCCGGCCGACGGTGATCCTGGCCAAGACCAAGAAGGGCTACGGCATGGGCGGCGCCGGCGAAAGCCGCATGACGTCGCACCAGGCCAAGAAGCTGGACCGTGAAGCCGTCAAGGCCTACCGCGACCGCTTCGCGCTGCCGCTGAGTGACGACGACGTCGCCGCGCCGCGTTTCTTGAAGCCTGCTGACGACAGCCCCGAGATGCGTTACCTGCATGCGCGCCGCGAGGCCCTGGGCGGCCCGTTGCCGCTGCGCAATGCGCAGGCGCCGCTGCTGCCGGTGCCGCCGCTGGCGGCCTGGGGCGCATTCGCGGTGAACGCCGACGGCAAGGAGATGAGCACCACCATGGCCGCCGTGCGCATGCTGGGCAACCTGCTGAAGGACCCCGCTTTAGGCCCGCGCATCGTGCCCATCGTCGCCGACGAGGCGCGCACCTTCGGCATGGCCAACCTCTTCCGCCAGATCGGCATCTACGCGCCCGAGGGCCAGCAGTACGAGCCCGAAGACCGCGAGACGATGCTGTACTACCGCGAAACGCGCGACGGTCAGCTGCTGGAAGAAGGCATCAACGAAGCGGGCGCGCTCAGCAGCTGGATCGCCGCGGCCACCAGCTACAGCGTGCACGGCCTGCCAATGCTGCCGGTGTATATCTACTACTCGATGTTCGGCTTCCAGCGCGTGGGCGATCTCATCTGGGCTGCGGCCGACCAACGCTCACGCGGCTTGCTCTTCGGCGCCACCGCAGGCCGCACCACGCTGGGCGGCGAAGGCCTGCAGCACCAGGACGGCAGCAGTCTGCTGGTGGCCAGCACGGTGCCGAATTGCGTCGCCTGGGACCCGGCGTTTGCCGGCGAGCTGGCCGTGATCCTGGACCATGCGATGAACCGCATGCTGGTGCAGCAGCAAGACGAGTTTCATTACGTGGTGATGGGCAACGAGAACCACGCCATGCCCAGCCTGCGCGATGGCGCGCGTGACGATCTGCTGCAGGGCCTGTACAAGCTGCAGAGCTTTGGGGCAGGGCCGGCCAGAGTGCGGCTGCTCGGCTCGGGCGCCATCCTGCGCGAGGTGCTCAAAGCGGCGCAGCAGCTGCACGAAAACCACGGCATCGCCTGCGAAGTGTTCAGCGCCACGAGCTACAGCGAACTGGCACGCGAGGCGCGTGAACTGCAGCGGCTGGACCGCAGCGAGCCGCTGCCGGATTCGCAACCCCCGCAAGCAGCGCAACCCGCGCAACCCGCGCAAGGACAGCGCCGCGTCAGCCACGTGCAGCGCCTGTTGGCCGGGCCGGCGCCCATCGTCGCGGCCAGCGACTACGTGCGCGCCTGGCCGCAGCTCATCGCCGAATACGTGGATGCCAGGCTGGTGACGCTGGGCACCGACGGCTTCGGCCGCAGCGACACGCGCCAGGCACTGCGCCGCTACTTCGAGGTCGATGCGCAGGCCGTGGTGGCGGCTGCGCTGGAAGCGCTGCGCCCCTGAGCGGCGCAAACCAAGGTTCAGGCAGGGAGACTGTGCTTGCGCACAGCACTGTGCGCGTATACAGTTGTTGCAGTCCTGTGTTCATCCCGCACAGCCTGCAGCCCCGAAAGGCCCGTCATGCACCCCGCCCTGCGCCAGCACTACCGTCCCGACACCGCGCGCCTGCGCCTGCCCGCATGGCTGCGGCGCGCGTGGCTGTGGTTTTGATGGTCTGCCGCAGCGCGAGGGCTGCGCGATAGGCGACGGCGGCACCGCGCGGCGATTCAGGCTTCGAAGAGCGGCGGCTGCAGCAGGTCGGCGTCCACGTTCATCAGCACGCTGGCCAGAGAGAGCGCACGCCACAGCGGTTCTGGCATGCCCATGATGGCCTCGGGTGTTCGCGCCTGCGCGATGTAAGCGCCTATGGCCTGGTACTGTTCGTGCGACAGCAGCCGACGGCTCAACATCTCGTCCAAGGTCTTCACGGGGGCTCCTTCCAACAACAGGGGCGCAGGGTGCACCGCATTGTCGGCCATGGCCTCAAGTCTTGGGCTGATGCAGGCAGCCGGCGTCGGCCAGCCGCGTGTGCAGGTTGAAGGTGGCGCCCTGCGTCAGGATGTGCAGCTTCACGCCCAGCAGGCACACCGGCCGGCCTTCGCCCACGGTGTCCATGCTGCTGAACTGCACCTCGGCGGCGTCGACCACGGTGATGCCGCCCGAGCCTTCCACGTGCACGGTGTTGTCAGGCGCGATGAAGGCCGCGGTGTCTTCGTCCAGGCCGATGCCCACCGCGAACGGGTTGTAGGCCAGTGCGGTGAGCAGCCGCCCCAGGCGGTCGCGCTGGCGGAAGTGCTGGTCGATGATGAAGCGGTTGGTCAGCCCCAGGCCTGCCGCCAGGCGCACGCTGCCGGCAACGGGCGTGCTGCCTTCGTCGCCGAAGGCGATCATGTGTTCGCTGATGAAGGCCGCGCCAGCGCTGGTGCCGGCGACGGCCACGCCACCAGCGTTCATTTGCCGCACCATCTTCGCGATCGAAGTGCCGCCGATCAGCGTGGACAGCCGCAGCTGGTTGCCGCCCGTGAAGAACACGCCGCTGGCCTGCTGCAGACGTTCGAGGCGGCCGGGCTCTTCGCAGTCGCGCCGGGTATCGAAGTCCAGCGCCGTGACACGGCCGGCGCCCAGCTCGCTGAAGATGCGTTCATAGCGCGGCCCGGTGCTGCGCAGCTGGCTGGCGGTGGGGATGACAACGATGTCGGCTTGGCCCCCGCCCGCCACCTGCACGAAGCGGTTCAGGATCTGCGGTGCGTTCTCTTTTTCTTCAGCACCGCCGATGGGAATGATCCATCCGCGATGCATGCCTTCGGCCACTTTGCTGGCACACATACATCGAGCTCCTGTTCAGCCCGCGATGATGCCAGTGCCCGCTGAGCGGGCACGCGCGAAATCGTGCTACCGCTCGGCGATGATCCGGCCGATCTCGGCCGCGCTCTTCGTGTTCAAGGCTTTCACCAGCCGGCCCATGTGTCTTGCCGCTGTATTCGGCGTGACAGGTCACGGTCATGAATGGCCCCTCGGGTCGGTTTCGCAATAACCAACTTTTACGGGCAGACGTCCTGGCAGCGACAGGATCGTTCGATACTGACCCGACCCGCGCGGCAACTCGGGGCTGCAGGACAGCCGACGCTCAGTCGACCTTGGCGCCTGACGCCTTCACCACCAGCGCCCACTTCCTGGTCTCGGCGTCGATGAACTTGGCGAAGTCGGCCGGGTTCATGCCGCTCGGGACGGCACCCTGCGCCAGCAGGCGTTCATTGATGGCTGGCGTGGCCAAGGCCTTGGCAGTTTCCTGCTGCACGCGGCTGACGATGTCGGCCGGCGTGCCCGCTGGCGCGAGCAGGCCGAACCACGAACTGGCCTCGTAGTTGCGCAGCAGCGCGCCGCCCGCCTCGGCCACGGTGGGCAGGTCGGGCAGGGCCTGCGAACGCTGGCCGCTGGTCACGGCCAGCGCCTTCAGCCTGCCGCTCTTGATGTGCGGCATGGCGCTCGGGAGGTTGTCGAACATCAGGTCGACGTTGCCAGCCATGAGGTCGATCAGCGCCGGGCCGCTGCCTCGATAAGGCAGATGCAGCATGAAGGTGCCGGTCAGGCTCTTGAAGAGCTCGGCCGCCAGGTGAATGCTGGTGCCGTTGCCCGAGCTGGCGACGTTCAACCTGCCCGGGTTGGCCTTGGCCGCGCGGACGAGGTCGGCCACGTTGTTGACGCCGTACTTCTGCGCCGAGGCCGGGTTCATCACCACCACGTTGGGCACGCCTGCCACGAGGGTGATGGGCGCGAAGTCCTTGACGGCGTCGTACGGCATCTTTGGGTACAGCGACGGGTTGATGGCATGCGTTCCTACCGTGCCCATCAGCAGCGTGTAGCCGTCGTTCGCAGCCTTGGCTACTTCGGCACTGCCGCTGTTGCCGCCAGCGCCGGGCTTGTTGTCGACGATGAAGGGCTGGCCAAATACCCGCTGCAGTTCTGGCGCGATGGCGCGAGCCAGGATGTCGGTGGTGCCACCGGCGGCGAACGGCACCACGATGCGCACCGGCCTGGCGGGCCAGCTGCCCTGGGCGCGGGCGGGCACGGCGCTCAGCGGCCCGAACAGGGCCAGCAACGAGGTGGAGGCAAGGACGTGGCGGCGGGTGGTCATTCGGGAGTCCTCAAGGGCAGCGAAGGCGTGCAGTGTGCCGCCGCTGCCCGTGCCCGCGCGCCCGGGCCTACCCTAGAGCTTCAGCTCCAGCCGCAACTGCCAGTTCACGAAGCTGGGGCCCACGTTACGTTGGCTCGTGCGCTCGGTGACGCCGGCGATCAGGCTGTCGTTGGTGTTCGTGGTGGTGAAGTCGCGTGCGCTCAGGTTGCTGCCCAAGAGGCGCAGCGCAGTGTTGGGGCTGAAGCTCCACAGCGCGTAGGCGTCCCACACCTGCTTGCTGCTGATGCTGACGGTCTGGTCGGCTTCCAGGCGCGTCGTGCCGCCAGGCACGTAGTTCACGTTGCCGCCCAGGGTCAGCGGCACGCCGCGCAGCCGGTAGTCGGCGCCGAAGTTGGCGCTGGCCTTGGCCTGCTGGTCGAGGCGGTTGTCGGGGCCAGGCACCGCCTTCACCTTGCTGCTGAAGAACGAGACGTTGCTGCGCATCTCTACCGGCGTGGCGCCTGTGATGAGCTGGTCGAGCCTGAACTTGGCCTCCAGCTCCAGGCCCGAGGTGGTGGCGTCGCCGATGTTCTGCATGCGCCGCACGTAGCGCGGAAAGGGGCTCCAGCTCACGTTCTCAAGCCGCGTGGTGCCGCGCATCAGGTTGCTGATCTGGCGGTGGAAGAGGTTGGCGCTGAGCACGCCGCCCTGGGCCAGGTAGCGCTCGACGGCGATGTCCACGCCGGTGGCCAGCTCGGGCTTGAGATCGGGGTTGCCGGCGCGGTCGGGCGCGGTCTCGATGTTGCTGCCGGTGTCGGGGTTGTAGTCGCGGTTGATGGTCGGGCGCGCGATCAGGTTGTTGAGGTCGGGGCTGCGGTAGCTGCGCGTCAGGCTCATGCGCACCTGGTCGCGGCCCTTCGGGTCGGGCTTCCATACCGCGAAGAGCAGCGGCGTCCAGACACTGCTGCGGTTGGTGGGCCGCGGCTGGCCGGCGGTACCTGTGCTGGCCGTGGCGCCGTCGCCGCGCGTCGTGATGCCTTCCCAGCGCAGGCCGGCCTGTGCCGACCAGTGCGGGTTGATGTTCCACTCGTCCTGCACAAACGCGGCCAGGCGCAGAGAGCTGGCCTGCAGGTCGTCGCCGAAGCTGGCCAGTATCGGCAAGCCGTTCTGCACGGTGGTGCGGGTTTCGCTGCGGCGCGCTGCATCGACGTCGACGCCGCCTACCAGGCTGTGTTCGCCGCCCTGCTCATTGCCGCCCGCCACGCCCGAGAACTTCAGCTTCAGGTCGATGGAGTTCTGCCGCGTGCGGCTGTCGTCGCGCAGCGTGCGCGCGGGCTGACTGCCGCCGGTGTTGAAGTCGTTGCGCAGCGTCTGGTTCTCGGACTGGAAGGTGCCGCCGCCGCCGTTGAGTTCGGCGCGCACGGCACCCAGGCGCTGGCGCCACTGCGCGTTCAGCCGCGCGTTCGTGAAGCTGAGCTCGGTATTGCTATCGCCGAAGTCGTAGAGCACGGCGCGGCCCGGGCGCTGCACAGCCTGGCTCAGCGTGTAGCTGCCGTTCGTCTTGCCTTGGGCGTGGAAGAGCGAGGGCGTCAGCGCCAAGACATCGCCGCCTTCGCCCAGACGCCACTGCAGGCGGCCGGTGAAGTTGCCGCCAATGCGTTCGTCGCTGGACAGGTTGCGCTGCGTGCGGTCTTCCAGCAGCACGCCTGTCGCGGCGTCGGCCACCGTGGTGCGCGTATCGCTGTTGTTAGTTTGCAGGCGCTGGAAGAGTGACCCCGAGAGGTTGTAGATCAGGTTACCGGCGCTGTTGTTATGCGTCCAGTTCAGACCCGGCGTGACGCGGCCGTCTTCGATGCCGATGCCGACGCGCACGTCGTTCAGGCGCAGGCGGAAGCCTTCTCGCGTGATGATGTTGATGGTGCCGGCAATGGCACGCGCGCCGGTCTCGGCGGTGGGGGCGCGCAGGATCTCGATGCGTTCCACCTGGTCGGGCGAGATGCTTTCGAGGCTGAAGCCCGGCGGCACGCGCTGGCCGTCGATGAGCAGCTGCGTGAAGCCGCCGCCCAGGCCGCGCAAGCGTGGCGGGCCGCCGCGGCCGGGCGCGCCGGGTGTCGTGACGCCGGGCAGACGGCGCAGCACTTCGCCCACTGTCGCGTCACCGAACTTGTCGATTTCTTCGCGGCCGATGATGATCTTCGCGGCGGTGGACTGGCGGCGCTGCGCGGTGTCGCCCTCGCGGCCGCCGGTGATCTCGATGCGCTGCGTGGGGCTGGCGGCCGCCGGGGTTGCAAGTGTTGCGGGCACTGCGGGCGTCGGCCTTGCCGCGGGCGCAGCAGGTGCCGCGCGCGGCGGGGCTGAGGCCGCAGGGGCCGGCGGTGTGGCGTTCTGACTGAGGGCAGGACCGCTGAAAGCGAGGGCCAGGCAGGGCGCGAGTGAACGGCTGAGTTTGTTCTTGATGAGCATGCTGGGAATTGTCGCGGTGGCCGCCCGATGTTTCAGGCAGCGAGCCCGCTTTGCCTTTTTTTACGACTGCATTCCCGGCCTGCGGTGGGCTCGTGGACCGCGCTGGCTGCGCGGGCTGCACATTCAGGCGGGCTGCTCTTGCTTGGCGGCTGTGTCGACCCCGGGCACTGCGGGCGCTGCCGGGCCGTTCAGGCGTTCCAGCGTCACACGGCCTTCGCTGCGCGCGAGGTCGAAGTCGGTCTCCAGCGCGCACAGCGCCGCGTTCTCATCGGCGGCCGTCATCACGATGCCCATGGCGTTGTTGCGACCCTGGTTCTTGGCTGTGTACAAGGCCATGTCGACGAGGTTGATGGCGCGTTCGAGCGTCAGCGGCAGCGCGGCCGGCGGCAACGGAAAACAGGCATAGCCCACCGACACCGTGACGCGCAGGGCGCCGCCACCGGGCAGCGCCACGGGTGTGGCCGCGACGGCATCCAGCACACGTCGTGAAAGGGCCTGAACGGCACCCGCCGCGTCGTCCGGGCTGGTGCCGGTCATGCAGACGATGAACTCTTCTCCGCCCCAGCGCACCACCAGGTCGTCACCTCGCACGGCCTCGCTCAGGCGGCGCGCCACCTCCACCAGTACGGCGTCGCCGGCGGCGTGGCCGTGGCCGTCGTTGACGCGCTTGAAGTGGTCGATGTCCATCAGCAACAGCGCGCCTTCGAAGCTGTACAGCAGGCCGCGCGCGGCCACGGTTTCGTGCAAGCCGCGGCGGTTGTGCAGCCCTGTCAGCGGGTCGCGGTGGCTCTGCTCGCGCAGCAGTGCGTGGTTGTCCTCCAGCCGGCGGTTCAGACGACTCACGCGGCGGTACATCAGCGCCACCAGCACACCGGCGAGCAGCAGCACAGCGCCACCGGCGGCCCAGACCTTCTGCATCGCGCCGCGGTTGTCGAGCTGCGCCGTGACGAGCGCGCGCTCCCGGCCCAGCTGGTCCAGCCGGCGCTGTTGCGCTTCGCGATCGAAGCGTTGGCGCAGTTCGGCCAGCGTCGCGTCGCGGTTGGCGGCCATGATGTCGGCTGCCAACTTGCGTTCCTGGTGAAAGAGTTGCAGCGCCGACCGTGTGTCGCCGGCAGCGGCAAAGGCGTCGGCGAACTCGCGCAGCGCCACGGCGTGGTCGGCAGTGGCGCCGCCCTTGCGGTAAGCGGCCAGCACCGTGTCCATCCTGCGGCGTGCTTCGGCCACCTGCCCCAGGCCGATATGGGCCAGCGCGGCGTTGTGCAGCAGCGCACGCTCGGTGCGGCGATCGCCCAGAGCACGCACCACCGGCAGGGCTGTGTCGATGGCCCTCAGCGCGGCCTGCGGCTGCGCCAGTGCGACCAGCACGTCTGCCAGATTGACGAGGTGGAGAGCTTCGAGCCGGGCTGAGCCCGCCTGGCGCGCCAGCGCCAGCCCTGCGTTGGCGGCACGGCGCGCGGCGTCGGCGTCGCCGCGACGGCGCTGCAGGCGCGTTTCGTAGAGCTGGAGTCTTGAACGCAGCAAGGGCGTGCCGTCGGCGCGCCCCAGGCGTTGGGCCTCGGTGATGTGGATCTGCTCGGCAGCGCTGTCGCCCTGCAGGCCGGCCAGATCTGCGGCGTCGGCCAGGGCCAGGGCCTGTCGCGCTGCATCGTCGGCCTCGTGCGCCAGCTCGGCAGCGGCCAGGGCATGGCTCAGCGCGGCGCTGTTCAGGCCACGCTGACGGTCTTGCCGGGTCAGCAATTGCAGGGCCTGCCAGCGTGCGCGGTGGTCGCAGTCCTGGCGGGTGGCACAGGCCGCGGTGTAGCCCTTCAGTGCCGCGCTGGCGGCTTCAAGGGCGGCGCTGGTGTCGCCGCGCATGTCAGCCGCCGCGGCGCGCACCAGGGCTGCGTCGGCAGCGGCGAGCGGGTCAGGCGCCAGGGCGGCCAGGGCCACCAGCGCCGCTTGCAGTTCACTCGGCATGTCGGCAGCCGCAGCCACCATGCCACGCGCCAATGCCAGCGGGCGCGCTTGGCCACCTTGGGCACCAAGTTCAGCCACGCGGTGCAACGCCCGCTGGGGCTCGTTCTGGCCGAGCTGCACCAGCATGTCGAGCTCGGCGGCCAGCGGCGCGGCGATGCTGGGAGCTGTACTGGACGCGTTGGCGCGCGGGGCCGTGGGCACCTCGCCGGCCGATGTGGCCCACAGTGCCGCCGGGCTGGCCAGCAGCAGGGTCAGCCCGGCGGCGCACAGCCCACGAGGCAGCGTGGGCTTAGGCATGTGCGGGGGCCTGTGTTTCAACGCAGGACCTCGGCAGCCGATGGCCTGTCCGGGTTCACGGGTCGCGCCGACCCGTCAGGCCCCGACAGGTGGGCCAGTTCGGCCTGGCCCTCGCGCCAGGCGGCTTCCAGCGTCGCGCCGAGTTCGGCGCAACCGGCGGCGATGTCGGGCTGCAGCGAACGCACACCGTAGGCGCGGTTGCGGCCGTGGGCTTTGGCCAGGTACAGCGCCGTGTCCACCACGTCGATGGCGCGTTCCCAGGGCAGCGCGGCGCACGCCGGCGGCAACGGGAATGTCGCGAAGCCAATGGAGGCGGTCACCGTCACGCCGTCGTCGCCGAAGGGCACGGGGCGGCTGCCGATGGCGGCCAGCAGGCGTTCGGCCAGCGCTTCCACCTGCTCGGTGGGCAGCTGGTGCACGACGATGAGAAACTCTTCGCCGCCCCAGCGCACGGTGAGGTCTTCTTCGCGCAGCGCCGCGCGCAGGCGCAGCGCCATTTCCACCAGCACGGCGTCGCCGGCGGCGTGACCATGGCGGTCGTTGATGCGCTTGAAGTGGTCGAGGTCGACGAGCAGCAGCGCACCCTCGAAGCTGGCCGCTGCGGTCTGCTGCATCACCGCCTGGAAATGGCGGCGGTTGGCCAGGCCGGTGAGCGGGTCGCGTTCGGTGGCCACCTTCAGTTCGGCGTTGCTGCTGTGCAGCCGGGCATTGGTCTGGCGCATGCGGAACAGCAGCAAGGCCACCACGGCCAGCAGCAGCACGCCTGCCAGCAAGCCCAGGGCCCACAGGCGCTGCTGCAGTTCACGCCCCAGCAACTGCGCCGCCTTGACGCCGTTGTCGGTTTCCAGTGCCGCCAGTTCACGACTGCGGCGGTCGGCTTCCTGGCTTTCCTGCAGTTCCAGCACGGCCTGCTGCTGCTCACGCTGGAACACGGTGTCCGACAGCCGCCGGTGCTCTACCAGGGCCGTCCACGCCTCTTTCAGGCGGCCGGCCTTTTCCAGCGCCTGGCCGAGTTCGCGGTTCACGTCCGCGACACCGGGCAGGCCGGATATGCGTTCTTCGATCAGCAGCGCTTCGCGCACCAGTGCCGTGCCTTCTTCGGCACGCCCCAGGCCGATCTTGGCCAGGCCGGCATTGATCAGCGCCACCGACTCACTGGTCGCGTCGCGCACCTCGCGCGCCAGCGGCAGCGTCTGCTGCGCCAAAGCAAGCGCCGTGCTGTATTCGCCGCGCTTGATGTGAAAGTCGGCCAGGTTGGCCGTGGTCAGCGCTTCCATGCGGCGGTCGCCGGCCTGGCGTGCGAAAGCAATGGCCTGCTGCGAGGCATGCAGTTCTTCGGCCTGACGGCCCAGTGCGCTGAAAAGAATGGCGTCGGTGTTGGCCGCACGCGCCTGCGCTCCGAGGTCCTGGGCCTGGTCGGCCAGCGCGGTGGCCTCGGCGTTCAGCGCCTGGGCGCTGTCGGTCTGGCGGGCCAGGAACAGCGTGTAGGCCAGCGACGAACGCAATTCAGCGCGCCGCCACAGCGGGCCGGTGCGGTCAGCCAGCTGCACGGCCTGCTGGTACAGCGCCACGGCCTCGTCCAGCCGGCCCAGCGACTGCCGTACCGACGCCTGGGCGAACAGGATGCGCAGACGCAGGTCGTCGGGTGGCTGCTGCGGCAGCGCCGCCATGGCCGCCGCCAGCGCGCGGTCGGCGCGGCTGGTGGGCTTCTGCCGAGACCAGGCGTTGCCGCGCACCAGGTGGGCGGCCGCAGCCGCGAGCGCGTTGCCGGCGGCCATCTCGTCCAGCGCAAGCGCCGTGGCTTCCTGGGCCGGCAGATCGGCCATGCGCTGCTGGAAAGCGGCGCGCGACAAGAGTGCGCGCACGCGTTCATCGCCTTTCGCGTCGGCCAGCACGGTGGCCAGCGACCGCAAGGCAGCCTCGGGTTGTGCACGCAGGCTGCGTTCGACATCGTCCACACGCGGCGACGCTGCCGTCTGGCCCGCCAGCAGCAAGACCGGCAGCCAGACTGCACAGCCAGGCAAGCGCGGCGGCCACAATCGTTTCATGCTGAAACCATTGTCGGCGCGCCTGGCCAGAACTTGACCGGCAGAAAGCACAGGGAGCCGCGGCCACAATGCGCAGACCCCTGCAGACAAGGACACACCATGAAGACCCGCGCAGCCGTGGCCTGGAAGGCCGGCGCCCCGCTCACCATCGAAACCGTCGACCTCGAAGGCCCGCGCGCCGGCGAGGTGCTGGTGGAAATCAAGGCCACCGGCATCTGCCACACCGACCAGTACACGCTGAGCGGCGCCGACCCAGAAGGCCTGTTCCCCGCCATCCTGGGGCACGAGGGCGCCGGCGTGGTGCTGGAAGTGGGCGCGGGTGTGACGAGCCTGCGTCCGGGTGACCACGTCATTCCGCTCTACACGCCCGAGTGCCGGCAGTGCAAGTTCTGCTTGAGCCGCAAGACCAACCTTTGCCAGGCCATCCGGCCCACGCAAGGCAAGGGCCTGATGCCCGACGGCACCTCGCGTTTCAGTTTGAACGGGCAACCGATCCTGCATTACATGGGCACCAGCACCTTCGCCAACCACATCGTGGCACCCGAGATCGCGCTGGCCAAGATCCGCAAGGACGCGCCTTTCGACAAGGTTTGCTACATCGGCTGCGGCGTCACCACCGGCGTGGGCGCGGTGCTGTTCACGGCCGAGGTGGAAGCCGGGGCCACCGTCGTCGTGTTCGGGCTCGGCGGCATCGGGCTGAACGTGATCCAGGGCGCGAAGATGGTGGGCGCCGACAAGATCATCGGCGTCGACATCAACCCGGCGCGTGAAGCCATGGCGCGCCAGTTCGGCATGACGCACTTCATCAACCCGAAAGACGTCGAGAACGTGGTCGACGCGATCATCCAGTTGACCGACGGCGGCGCCGACTACAGCTTCGAGTGCATCGGCAACACCAAGACCATGCGCCAGGCGCTGGAGTGCTGCCACAAGGGCTGGGGCAAGAGCGTCATCATCGGCGTGGCCGCAGCGGGGCAGGAGATCAGCACGCGGCCGTTCCAGCTCGTCACCGGGCGCGTGTGGATGGGCAGTGCCTTCGGCGGTGCCCGCGGCCGCACCGACGTGCCCAGGATCGTCGACTGGTACATGGACGGCAAGATCAGCATCGACCCGCTGATCACGCACACGCTGAAGCTCGAAGAGATCAACCACGGCTTCGATCTGATGGAGCGCGGCGAGAGCATCCGCAGCGTGGTCGTGTTCTGACGGTTTTTGAAAGGACGGCCTGATGACTTACGAGGTGATCAGCGAACACGTCTGCTTCGGCGGCGTGCAGGGCTACTACAAGCACTCGTCCACCGTCATCGGGCTGCCGATGCGGTTTGGCGTGTTTCGCCCGCCGCAGGCGCTGGGCCCACAGGCACAGCCGGTGCCGGTGCTGCTGTTCCTGGCAGGGCTGACCTGCAATGAAGAGACCTTCGCCATCAAGGCCGGGGCGCAACGGGTGGCGGCCGAGCTCGGCCTGATGCTGGTGACGCCCGACACCAGCCCACGCGGCACCGGCATTGCCGAAGCCGACGCGGCATGGGATTTCGGCACCGCCGCCGGCTTCTATCTCGACGCGACGCAGGCGCCCTGGGCGCACCAATGGCGCATGGAGAGCTACATCACCGGCGAGCTGCCGGCGGTGCTGGCGCAGCACTTCCCGGTGATGCAGCGCGACGGGCTTCACATGGGCGTGTTCGGCCATTCGATGGGCGGGCATGGCGCGCTGACGCTGGCACTGCGCCACCCGGGTTTGTTCCGCAGCTGTTCGGCCTTTGCACCCATTGCCGCGCCGATGCGTTGCCCGTGGGGCGTGAAGGCCTTCACCGGCTATCTGGGAAGCAGTGAACAAGACAAGGCGGCCTGGGCCGCGCACGACGCCACCGCGCTGATGCAAGCCGGTGCACGCTGCCCGCCGCTGCTGATCGACCAGGGCGAGGCCGACAAATTTCTCGTCGAGCAACTGCTGCCGCACCGCTTCGAAGCGGCTTGCCGCGATGCGGGCCAGCCGCTGCAGCTGCGCCGTCACGCCGGCTACGACCACGGCTACTTCTTCATCGCCAGCTTCGTCGAAGACCACCTGCGGCACCACGCCGCACACCTGGCCTAGGCATGCACATCAGCGCCCTGCGCGAACGCCTGCGCGGCCTGGGCGCGCTGCCGTTGCACGAAGACCGCGTGCTGCGCCGCTGGGCAACGGCGCAGCCGCAGGAAGGCGGGCGCAAGCAGCTGCAGCATTTCCTGCCGCTGGCCTTGCGCCATGAACTGCCACAGATCGTCGATGCACTGCAGCGCTTGGCGCTGGTGCACAGCCAACACCCTGCCGCGGACGGGTCGATGCGCTTGCTGGTCAACCTGCAAGACGGCCAGCAGGTCGAGACCGTGCTGCTGCAGCCCGACCGGTTGAACCGACAAAGTCAGCGCCATACACCCGCGCTTTCATCGAGTGACGCAGCCGCCAAGACGCCGACCAGCGGCGGACCAGCCAGTACGCCGACAAGCGGCGTGTGCGTCAGCACCCAGGTCGGCTGCGCCGTGGGCTGCGTGTTCTGCATGACCGGCACCGGCGGCCTGGTGCGCCAACTCGGCAGCGCCGAGATCGTGGCCCAGGTGGTGCTGGCGCGCACGCTACGGCCCGTCAACAAGGTGGTGTTCATGGGCATGGGCGAGCCCGCGCACAACCTGGATGCGGTGCTGGAGGCCATTGAACTGCTGGGCACCGGCGGCGGCATCGCGCACAAGAATCTGGTCTTCAGCACGGTCGGCGATAAGCGAGTCTTCGAGCGTCTGCCGCTGCAGCGCGTGAAGCCGGCACTGGCCTTGTCGCTGCACACCACCTTTGCCGACAAACGCCTCGAATTGCTGCCGCGCGCGCCGCGTTTCGACCCCGAGGACCTGGTGGCCGCCGGCGAGGTTTATGCCCGCGCCACCGGCCACCCCATCCAGTACCAGTGGACGCTGATTGCGGGTGTGAACGACGGCGACGACGAGGTCGAGGGCATCGCGCGCTTGCTCGTCGGCAAACACGCGATGATGAATCTCATCCCCTACAACAGCGTCGAAGGCATGCCTTGGCAAAGGCCGTCGTGGGAACGTGCGGCCGAGATGGCGGGCACGCTGCACCGCCGGGGCGTGCTGACCAAGCTGCGCCAGAGCGCGGGGCAGGATGTGGACGGCGGCTGCGGCCAGTTGCGTGCGCGGGCCGAGGCGCCGGCCAGGCGGCGCATTCCCATCCTGGCGGAGGATGGCCGCAGGTAGACACTTCGGTGCACAAGCTCGGCGGGACGAGTGCCCATACCGTTTCGGCGCTCACCACACGATCGCTGCGCCGTACTCACCAAACACTGCGTCGACCGTGACCACCGCCGCCCGCTCGACCTGCGCCTGGGCCATCAGCATGCGGTCAAAAGGGTCGCGGTGCGGCCCCGGCAGCCGACCCGCGGCGAGCGCGTGTTCCACGCTGATTGGCAGCGCCTCGAAGCGCTGCTTGCGCAGGTACGCGCTCAGGTTCACGACGATGTCTTCGGCCTCGGGCAACTTGCCGATGCGGAACTTGGTGCCCAACTCCCATGCACTGGCGGCGCTGACCAGCACCCGCTGCTCCGGCGCTGCGATGGCGGCGCGCGCCGGGGCACTGAGCTCCGGGCTGTCCAGCAGCCACCAGAGCAACGCGTGCGTGTCCAGCAGCAAGGGCCGCGCTGCTGAACCGGCAGCACCAGGCCGGCGCGGCGCGGGCTCAGCGGCCATCCCAGGCCTTGAGTTCGTCTTCAGGCAAGGGCTCGAAGAAGGCCGGCGTAAGGGCTGCCTTGCCCTTGGCTGCGCCAGGTTGGCGCGCGGGCAGATCCATCGGCACCAAGCGCACGCAAGGCTTGCCGGCCTTGGCGATGATGACCTCGTCGCCCATCATGGCGGCGTCCACCAGCCGTGACAGCTGGGCTTTCGCTTCCTGCACGTTCACCTTCATTTCAGCACCAACTTAAGCGACCAGACCAGGCTGGGAGCTTAGCCGCCGTTCGTTGAGATGGCAAGCATGGGGTCGATTCGAGGAGCGCCGCAGAACGGCGGGATGACCGCCGCCAACCCAGGATCAGGCCGCCGCCTGGTACCCGCGCGGTATGGCCGCCAGCAGCCGCTTCGTGTAGTCCTCTTTTGGCGCCGCCAGAATCTGCTCAGCGCTGGCCTGTTCCACCACCACGCCGTCCTTCATCACAAGCACCTCGTCGCTGATGAAGCGCACCACTGCGAGGTCGTGGCTGATGAAGACATAGCTCAGGCCGAACTCGTCCTGCAGGTCCTTCAGAAGATTCAGCACCTGCGCCTGCACGCTGACGTCGAGCGCACTCACGGCCTCGTCGAGCACCAGCACCTCGGGGTTCAGCGTCAGGCAGCGCGCAATCGCCACGCGCTGGCGCTGGCCGCCTGAAAACTCGTGCGGGTACTTGCCGAAGACGCGGCCGTCCAGGCCCACCTTCTCTAACAGCGTGCGCGCACGCTGC
>Ga0209490_10002334_pt1 | contig 18029 bp, 19 predicted proteins | sample MAT06_FD_187209 | JGI IMG/M metagenome (GOLD analysis project Ga0209490, IMG submission 187209) | Freshwater microbial communities from Lake Fryxell liftoff mats and glacier meltwater in Antarctica - MAT-06 (SPAdes) (version 2) | ecosystem: Environmental > Aquatic > Freshwater > Ice > Liftoff... | reverse complement strand
GAATCAACCCTACGAGCCAGAATAAACTCCTGCCGCGTCCATATGCAGCGACTGCCGACCGATGAGGACGCGTCCAGATGGGCTTCCTACATCTGCAAACAACCCAATTTCATTGATCGAGTATTACTTTTCTAAAGGAGAAATATGATAATTGCCACGTACACCACCAACCACCGCCAGGATCTCTCATCCCTACTCAGGGAAGGCCTGATGCTTATCGCCTCCAATGAGCGAGCCGTATTCCTGCAATGTCAGCATGCCACGCTGGAAGCCGCTATCGCCAATCAAACCCGACTGAACCAGAAAGGATTTCAGATCATCATAACCAAAACCAAAAGACTGATCAAGGAGCAAGACCATGCGTGATATCATTCAGACCCTCAACAATATTTGCCCCATTTCCGATGCCTACACCGATGCAGCCAGAATAACTGACGTGCATATCAGCCAGACCAATAGCGGAACCCCGTTCGTCCGCATCGAATTGGATACGCTGAAGCATGGAGTTATTTCAAAAACCTATAACCTGACATCGGAGCCAGCCGTTCAGTATTTCAAAAAAGAAATGAAGGTACTCAAGTTCATCATGAAAGAATGGTCAGACCTGGAATACCTGTCAGACCATATCACAGGATCATTGGTATCCGTCCAAGTCAAAGACGATGGTCGCACCTTGTATTTGAGAGCGCCATGAGCCATCATGATCACATTGTCAAACAGTTTTGCGAACCGATTGGTGAGGACTCAGAGCAATATCGCATCAAACAAAAGATCCTGGACCTACAGCAGATCCAGGATCGAAAAAAGGATGAGTACGAACGAGAGCGAGCGCTTGAAGGAAAAGCTCAATGGCCTCTAATATTACTGTGGACTTTAAAAGAATAGACTAAAATCAATGAGATATATTATTTAATAATTTTATCAAATAACAGGGTGCGGCCCTCCGCATCAATCCCAGTCCAGTGATTAGCGCTATCTGGTAGACCCATAGTGTGAACTCTATTTCCTTCTTTGATAGTATACCCATCTTTAGTCGGGTTTAAGGACCATGTGGCAATATGTCTTTTTGTAATATCAGCAACAGTTCCGTTTGGCATGAAAGTCCATTCACTCAACCACCCTTTATTGTTAGCTACTTTCCATTTACCGGAAACCAATTCTGGATTCAGTTGATCAAATGCCTTCGGAATAACCCGCCCCAGGAAGTCAACGGGCGGCTTCATCTCCACAATAAAATTAATCTGATGCTGGATTGCCATACCAACCAATCCGTCCTTCGTTCGACTACGCTCTCGCTCCAGTGAATTCACAGCAGCAGTCTTGATCTTTTCCGTAGCATCCAAGTAGTCTTGGTTCAGTTTCTGGATCGCCGCATTCATGTCAGTAACAACCTTCTCAGCCTTCTCCCCCATCTTCACTTTGGACAGATCCACTTCGGCTGACCACAGTCCCAGAGCAAAAAACGATAATAGAATCAGAGCAAACGTTTTCATGACAGACAGTTCCTCAATAGTGGCCGGAACCGCTGCGCGGTTCCGAATAAGTAGATCAAAAACACTCAAGCCGCCAGCACATCCAGCCGCTTGAGTATCCCATACACTGACGAACGCGACCACCGCCCACCATGAGCCGTTGCAATGCCGTCTTCGTTCAGTTCGTCAGCAATGTGCCGCAAGGATTGTCCCTGCATCTGTGCTGACTTCATTCGTCGCAGTACACATTGCTGGGCCACGTTTTCCAACAACAATTTCCCATCTTCCCCCAGCATCCAGCCGTACGGAATGAAACGACTGATACGTTTGCCCTCTTTGCGCTGGTGGGCCATCGCAAAACGGACTCGTTCGCGCAGTTGTTCGCGTTCCATTTCAGCCAGGGACGCCAAGAGTTGGGTGATGAAGCGCCCCGTCGGGGAACTGGTGTCGATATTTTCTGACAGCGAGACGAACTCGCCTCCTTTGCGGTGCAGCGCTTCAATCCACTGCAAAGAGGTCGCCGCCGAGCGCCCCAGCCGACTGATGCTATAGCAGACCAGAATCCCTTTGCGCCGGCCCGCATCAGCCAAAGCAGCCTGAAGCCCAGGTCGATCCGATCGAGAGCCCGAGAGGACATCCTCATGGATGCCCAGCAGGTCATGACCATGAGCCGAAGCATACTGCTCAATCGCTGCTCGCTGAGCAGCTAACGAGCAGCCATCGGTGCCCTGCATCGTGGTCGAAACGCGAACATACCCAATCAGGGGCCGTAGCGGAGTCTTCATAGCCCAAGCATAGGCCCCACAGATTCCACTGCCCAGCCCGCATCCATTCCGTTGCGGGCAACTGTGGCTCAGTGCCTCACCCATCCAAAGCTGCCGCAGACTGCTGCCCACCACCCGAACCTTCTACCGCTCCCAAGAGACAACCCCCGCACAAGCCGAGGCCTGCACGGGGGTTAAAGTGGTGCGCCCTCCGGGACTCGAACCCGGGACCCAGAGATTAAAAGTCTCTTGCTCTACCAACTGAGCTAAAGGCGCATATACTATTGTATTCGTCTATTTCGACCGCTGCTTGCGCGCGAGCAAAATGCACAGCCGGAACACCTGGGACGCCCTCGTCGACGTTATGGCTGCTCCCGTCAAGGCCTGACCAGATTCTGTCGCGACAGACTCCCAGGGTCCGGCTGTGCGCTGGGCATGCTGGGTCCCATCTCGCCGTGTCAATGTCCTGTACTGCCGAGCCCGACGCGGCTGCCCACCCAAGACACGTCTGACACACGCTCCTCACCTCGTTCGGCCAAGGCAGCTTCCACCGTCGGGGCCGCTCATAGGGTGACGCCGATGGGATTTCCACGCCGGCTTGCCGCCACCTGCGCTGTCCTGCTGGTCGTGACCGGCTGCTCGACGGCCCGCACCCAGCGCGAGTCTAACGCCACCACTGACGACGTCCGCCGCTTTACTGCCAATTCCAAGGACGAACTCGCGCGGGCGAAGGTCGACATCGCCCGCTACGGCAAGGCCAATAGCCTGCTTGCCGCGCATCAGACCATGGACGTCACCCGTTTCATCGAATGGCGCAAACGCGAGTGGTGGAATCTGCAAGATGAATTCGCGTATTTTCTGACCTACGGCACCCATGAAGCCGAAATGCTGGTCCGCGATGTGGGGCGTTATTACGGCTACAACGTCGCCAATTTTCCGCGCGCGCGTGAGGATATGTTGCGCTTCCTGCATCAAGCCGATCCGGAATGGCGCAATCTGGTCATGGATGTGGCGATCTTCATCGAATACCAGCATCGCGAACAGTGGAAATTGCGCGCGGATATCGCGCGTTTCTACAGCCACGTGCAGTGGGAGGTCGCCAACGAGTTGATCGATCTCGAATCCTTCCTGGAATGGCGGCATCGCGAATACCGCAAATTACTGCGGGACGGCCGTGCGTTCTTCGCCAAGGCTCAGGTCGAAGCCGACGAACTGGTCTGGGATGTCGAACGCTGGTGGTTGCACCATCAGTTGGAATTGGATCGCTTGGATGCAGATCTGTCCGCCTTTGCCGAGAATGAACGGCAGATGGCCCCGCGCCTGGTCGATGATGTGTTCCGCTTCACCCGCTGGCAGGAACGGGAATGGGACAAGCTCAAGGCTGACAGCCGCCGCTTCGTCAAGCACGCTGATTGGGAAGCCACCCGCCTGATGGAGGACGTGCGCCGCTTCCATGAGAGCAACATGGATCAAGTGCCGAAACTGATCGCTGACGTGCGCCGTTTCTTTGAAACCTACGAACGCGAAGTGGGCCCGCTCAAGGAAGAGGTCAAACGCTTCTGGATCACCAATATTGCCGTCGGGCAACTGGCGATGGCCGACCTCCAGCGCTATCTCGGGCATCGTCACGAAGAGATCGCCGAATTCGAAGCCGGCTTCGCCCGCTTCCTGAACTACGGTTCCAAAGAGTGGGAGGACACCAAGGCCGCCCTGCGCCGCTTCGTCACCTATGAGGACGCCGCCTTTGGCGATCATCAGATGCCCACCGAAGGCCGCGGCCGCGCCACCCTGTTCAACGACCACGTGCCTCCGCCCGGAGTCGAGCGGGCGCATTGACCCGGCGGGTCTGCCGCCCATCATGCCGACCCGCTCAAACAACCTGGACAGGTGGCAGAGCGGCCGAATGCGCGCGCTTGGAAAGCGCGTAACGGGGTAACTCGTTCGGGGGTTCGAATCCCCCCCTGCCGCCAAAACAAAAACCCCGGCTTCGCCCGGGGTTTTTCTTTTGCCGAACGCCTCGTGCCGAAGCCGAAATACAAGCAAGGTAACTGAAATCGAACGCAAGGCCGCACTACCGCGGATGACTGCCGCCGGAGCGAACCCGCTCGCCCATTAACCAAACGCTCTGATTGCCTGATTCCTGGGCAGTCGTATGGTCCAGCGATGCGCAGCCGGGTTACCATCAAATCTGTCGCCGAGAGCTGTGGACTATCCATTCCGTCCGTTAGTCAGATCCTGAACGGGAAGGGATCGTATCATGTCGATACCCGCGAGCGCGTCCTGGCTGCCGCTCAAAGTATGGGCTATCGGCCCAATGCGTATGCGCAGTCGATGCAAAGCGGGCGCTTTAATGCCGCCGCCCTGGTCGTGGCCACCACGGCCGGGCTTTCGTACTTCGAGCCCGAATTGGTCCTAGCCTTAGAAGACCGCTTAGCCGCCACCAATCGCCATCTGGTTATCGCCCGCCTGCCCGATGAGCAGTTGACCGATGCCGGCTATGTGCCGCTCATTCTGCGCGAGCTGATGGTCGATGGCCTGTTGATCGCCTACAATGCGCAGATCCCGCCGCGCATGCTTGAATTGATTCAAGAACTGAATGTACCATCGATCTTCATCAATAACGATCTCCCCGAAAACGCGGTCCACCCAGACGATTTCAACGGCATCAAGCAGGCCACCGAACACTTGATCGCCCTCGGCCATCGCCACATCGCTTACGCCGACTTCGGCACCGGCCTGGAAGAAGTGCCCTGGCATTATTCCAGTAAAGCCCGCCGCGGCGGCTACCAGGCGGCAATGGCGGCAGCGGGATTGGAGACGGAGTTGTGGAGCGAAGCGTGGCCGCCTGCGAATGAACTGCGCTTTGCGTATGGACTGCAATGTCTACAGCGTGCTCAGCCGCCCACTGCGGTCGTGTGCTATAATACCGAGACCGCTGGGCCGGTCCTGCTGGCAGCTGCGACCCTGGGTATCGAAATCCCCACCCGTATGTCCCTCATCACCGTGGAAGCGACCCGGCCAACCGCTTTCGGACGTCCCGTCGCCACGATGATCCTGCCAACAGTAACGTTAGCGCAGAAGGCGATCGAAATGCTGGATTTGCGATTGAAGGGCGAGCCAGCGCCGACCCAAGCAGTCGGATTGCATCTGGATCCAGCGGGGACGATTGGGGTGCCACATTCCGCGCCAATTCGGTAAAAAACAACTCCGACTCAGCGTGAAAGTTACCACAGCGTAAAGTGCCCTGAGGGTTCCCTGCAATCGTCACCCCAGTGGCACCCTGGTGGTGTGGCACTTGCTCCTTTGGGCAAACGCTGTCCAGACGTACACTCCTGGGGTTCACCGAATATTATCACCAGCCCGGGGCATGACTGGTTTGAAAGCACCCAGGCTGGTGCCAAGCGCTGCGCACGCTTTGACTTGCCACTGTTCAAGCCCGAGGGTCTGCTTTTCACGTCGTCCGTTGCTGTCATCAATGACGACAGTCTGCACGCCGGGAAAGAGTTCGAAAAGAAATCGGGTGGTGATGTTGGCTGAAGGTTTGTTGCGGTGATAGGGCAGGCCGGTATTGGTCGCGGTGAGATGGGCGCGGACGGTGCGCTGAATAATGCTCCAGGTCATCAGGCCGACGCAGTAAATAAGGGTTCCTCGTCACTTGGAGTGGGAATTGACGATGGGCTTGATTCCGCTCAGTTATCCGATGGTCCGGGTGAATTCGAATGTTCGATATCCCCGAGCACATGCCTTCGTGGCCTGTAGGAGACTATTGAACCCTTCCAGAATCCCATTGCTGAGGTGCGTCTTGGTCCAATTGACGACCATCTTCCAGTGGCGGCGAATAAACGTCGCCGCCGTTGCCATTTCTGGTATTCCCGAGCTGAGGGCTGCCGTAATCCATCTCTTCAAAAACCCCCCGGATGCCACGGGGCCTTTTTTTGAAGAAGTCATCAAAGGCCAAGTGACGCTGGTAGGCTCGCGCAGTCTCCCTATTCCGCGCGTGATATCTCGCAGGATTTCTTGCTCTTCCGTGCTGAGTCAGCTTGGTCCCTTGAGGAGGGCATATCCAGAGCCCACGAAACAGGGCTGATCGCGCTGCTCACGGCGGCGGACCGCATTCACTGCGTCACTAACGACGCTTGACGATAGGGAGGCGATATCGGGTCACTTTCGCGTTGGGCAAATGCGGCACCCAAACAATAAATATCGCTGCGCAAATCGACACGTTCACCCCGTGCTTGTTCGGGGCTCATATAATTCGGCGTTCCCACCAGCCGCCGTGGTGCGGCGTGCACGGTTTCGATAGTTTGGGCACAGCCCCAATCGACCAGAAACACTTCGCCGAATTCGCCGACCATGGTGTTGTCAGGCTTAATATCACGATGGATGATGCCGCGGGCATGCGCGCTGGCCACGGCGTCCAGGACCTTAAGCAGGATTCCCACCCGCTCATAGACTCCGGCGATCACCGCTGGAATTGCGCCGTCAAGCGGTATGCGCAAGAGCTCACCCAGGGATCGTCCCTGGACCAGACGCATGGTGAAATAGGCAGCTCCGTCGTCGGTGAAGTCGAGATCGTAAACCGGCGCAATATTGGGATGCTCCAACGCCGCGGTCATTTTCGCTTCATACACAAAACGACTTAACCGCCGGGGATCCTCGGCTTTGGCTTCGTGAAGGAACTTTATCGCAACTTAGCGATCGAAAACTTGATCGGTCACCGCCAAGACCTGGCTTGTCGCTCCGACCCCAGCCACCGCATCGATACGATAACGATCGGGAAATTGCGCGTCCCACGGCGCCAATGGATTGACCTTGGCAATGCGCTCGATTCGTGACGAGGATGAGCTCCGCAGCGACGAGGATGACGCTTCCGGATCGCGAATGGTCGCCGCCAAATCGGGATTGACCGGAGCTTCAGACACCTGGGTTACCCGCTCTGGCCACCGCACCGGGCTGGCAAACGTCGCCACCGCTCGTGCTCGCAGTTCTGCACAGCCAGATGAACAGACGCCAATGCATGGCGTATCAGTATCGCCATAGCGGTGCAGTCGGTCAGGCGGGGCGGATGAGATTGGCCGCTGGTTTCAGCTGCGATCCGGGTTGCGGCGATGCTCGGCGCTCTGCCGTTTTGGCCGCCTGGTCCGAGAGCGCATAGACCACCAGACCCAGGATCAGCACCAGCATCAAGAGGGCGATGGAAATGTGCAGATACAACCGGGCCCGTCCCATGGCGGGATGTTCGGTGAGGGTCGGTGTCGCCGGCAGTGCTGCCAACGCAAGTTGCCCCAAACGGCTGGCCAGGGCTGGTGGTGGCAACTCGATGGCGTTTGCGTTAATGGCCACCGCCAAGTCCGTAGCCCCCAAGGTGACCCCCCCTGTGTGCAATTCATCCCACAGGCGTGCCATCGCCGCCGCGCTGCCTTCGGCCAAGGCTTCGGCCAATTCATTGCGCTGGCTGTCGGCATGGCCACGTGGCGGCAGAGCGCAGACGTTGACCAGCACATGCCATTGATCGAGCGGTGCCAGTCGCCCGATGGCAGCATCCAGGTGGGGCGCCACTGCGGCCCATTCCGGAACAGCGCCGGCCGGGACCGCCCCTTTTGCGTCTGGCGTGCGCGTCAGTACCGCCGCATGCAGCCACACCGGCAACGCCCCCGCCACCTGGGCTGAATCGCCGATCAGGTCGGCAAACACCCCCACGCAGACCTCCCCAGCCGCAGGTTCCGCAACCCGTCGCAAGGCCGCGCCATATACCAGTCCGGCATACCGACGGACTACCTCCGCCACCGCCACCGCATCCTTGCGCAGACGCAGCCGTTCCAGAAGCGTGCGATCACTGTCATCATTGCCGTTCATTTCTAAAGCTAACATGGCAAGCGCAAAATGTCAGCCAGTGGTTGCGGCGACCGTGTGCACGAATCCCACCCTGATTTTGGGTCCTTTTGTCATGCGCTTGCGGTCCTATGTCCTATGTCCTCGACATAGTATGCCCTGGTACGCTTCATCTATGTGATTGTTTCTCCGCAGGAATATTTCGACTGATCGAGGTTCGAGGCTCGAATGCAAAACAGACAGCCCAAGTTAATAAAATAAACCAGCACAAAGTATGCCGAGGACTTAGGACCTCGGACGTAGGACTAAGAACATTCTTCCCACGGTGGTGGACGATCAATATCTGGAACCGCCGCCAATAAGGCTATCGTGTAAGGATGTTGCGGTCGGGTGAAGATATCGTCGACCAGGCCGGTTTCGACGATGCGACCGTGTTGCATGACGGCGACGCGATCAGCGAGCAGACGGACGACGGCGAGATCGTGCGATATGAAAAGATAGGTGAGACCCAAACGGTGGCGAAGGGTGCGCAAGAGATCGAGAATCTGCACCTGCACCGACACATCGAGTGCGCTAACCGGTTCATCCAAAATCACCAGCGCCGGCTCCAAGGCGATGGCGCGGGCCAAACCGATGCGTTGACGCTGGCCGCCGGAAAATTGGTGCGCATAGCGATTGCCGGCGTCCGCATCCAGGCCGACCTGAAGCAACAAATCACGCGCGCGCGCCAGGGCTTGCGTTTTGGACATCCCGAAACAGCGCAGTGGCTCGGCGACCAAGCCGGCTGCGGTCAGCCGGGGATCCAGCGACGACGACGGATCCTGGAACACCATTTGCACGTGGCGCCGTGCCTGCCGCAGTTCCTCGCCATGCAGATGGACCAGATCCCAGACCTGAGCGCCGGGCTGGAAAAGCACCCGGCCGGAAGTGGGCCGAACCAATTGCGCAATCGCTCGCGCCAAGGTGGATTTCCCGCAGCCGCTTTCGCCCACCAACGCTAAGGTCTCACCACGCGCGAGCTCTAGCGAGACGCCCTGCACGGCACGATGCACGACACGACTGCTAAACCAGCCCGGCTGAAAATATTCGACCACCACGTCTTCGAGCCGCAGCACCGGCGCCACCTTTGTCGCCATTGCCACTGTTGTCATATTCATGCCGTCACCGATGGCGGGTGAATACACGCGTAGCGATGCGTCGGAGTGCGGGACTGACCTGGCGGATCGCTAGCGGAACAGGCAGCTTCAACCAACGGACACCGCGGCGCAAAAGGACAGCCGGGGGTGGCCGCGATACGTCGCGGTGGGCTACCGGGAATGGCGTGCAATACCTGGTCGCGCGGCTGATCCAGGCGGGGCAACGCCGCCAGCAGACCACGGGTGTAGGGATGTTGTGGCGCCGCGAAAATGGCTGCGGCGGGACCGTCTTCGACCACGCGACCGGCGTACATTACCAGCATACGCTCGCACATGCCGCGCGCGACGGCGAGATTATGGGTGATCAATACCAAACCCATGCCGCGTTGGCGTTGTTCGCGGCGAATCAGGGCCAAGACCTGGGCCTGCACGGTGACATCCAGGGCCGTGGTCGGTTCGTCCGCGATAAGCAAATCCGGATTGCACGAGAGTGCCATGGCGATCACCACCCGCTGCCGCTGCCCGCCCGATAATTCATGTGGGTAACGTGTGACCAATTGCGCCGGATCCGGCAGGCCCACCGCAGCCAGCAACGCCAGGACCTGGGCCTGGGCGGCCCCAGCGCTCATGTGCAGATGGATGCGGATTTGCTCGCTGATCTGCGCGCCGATTCGCAGCCACGGGGTCAGGCTGGTCATCGGATCCTGAAACACCATGGCGATGCGGCGTCCGCGCAACGGTCGCCAAGCATTTTCGCTCGCACCCGCCAATTCCTGACCGGCGAAACGAATCGAGCCCGCGCTGACCACGCCATTGCCCGGCAGCAGGCCAAGCAGCGCACTAGCCAAAGCGCTCTTGCCACACCCGCTTTCGCCGACGATGGCAATACTCTCACCCGGGGCCATCGCCAAGCCGACGCTGTCAACAGCGCGTAAAACGCCGCCGCGAATTCGAAATTCGACGCGCAAATTCTGCACATCCAACAACACGGATGGCGGGCTCGCAGCCGGTATATGCATTTAGCGACCCTCCAAACTCGGATCAAGCGCGTCGCGAATACCATCGCCTAGAGCATTGAAGGCCAACAAAGTCACCGCCATCAGCGTCGCCGGAACCAACAGCAACCAGGGTTGATTCATGGCATCGGCGCCATTTTTGACCAACCCCCCCCACGATTCGACCTGACTGCCGGCAAAACCAACTCCCAGGCCCAGAAAGGCGAGAAAACTTTCCTGCAAGATCACCGCTGGAATAGTCAAGGTCGCATAGACTGTTACTGGCCCCAGACAGTTCGGAATCAGATGGCGGATCATGATGCGCCAGCCGGACGCGCCAGAAAGCCGCGCCGCCGCGATAAATTCGCGGCCCATCAGCGACAATACCTGGCCACGAACGATGCGCGCCGTGGTCAACCACTGCACCGCGCCCAGGGCGGCGAACAGCAAAAACAAGGATCGACCAAATACGGTCATCAATAATATCACCAGGAACATGAAAGGCAGAGCATAGAGCACATCCACCCCCGCCATCAACAGCCGATCGGAGCGCCCACCGAGAAAGCCCGAAAGAGTACCATACAAAACGCCGATAACCAAGGACACCGCGGTCGCGACCAGCGCGACGAGCAGGGAGATACGCCCGCCATGCAAAACCCGAGACAGCAGATCGCGCCCCTGTTGGTCCGTCCCGAGCACGTGAAAGAGGTGCAAGGCCTGGCCATCGGCGCGGACCTCGCGGACAGTCTCGCCGCGAACGGCGGCAGCATCCACCGCCACGCCATCACGCTGTACGCTCTGCACCAGGCCCTGGTTATCCATGGTTGCGGTCACCGTGGTTTCAACCACGTCGCCCGAGACGGCAAAACGCAAGACCCGCTTTCCGTCAGAAAACCAACCAGGTGGAGGCGCCTGGCCCAGAACAATAGTCGCGGTCGGCAGGATCACACCCTGATGTGAGACCGCCCGCTGATCAGCTGACAGCTGCCAGGAATCCAGTAATTCCGGCCCTTCCATGCGGGCAATTTCACTGACCACGCCGGCGCGATCACATTCGATGCGGTAATCGACATCGTCCTGGGTCCGCAAAGCAAAGGTCAATGCATTTGCGTGGCGTTGGCTTGGCGCTACTTCCGGCGGGTGTCCGACCAGCAGCATCGATAAAGCCAGGCAGTCCGGATGGCTGGAGCCGGGCGGCGTCGATCCGATCCAGGGATGAGAGCGATCGGGATCGATGCGGGCCAGCCACGGTGCGGCCAAGGTGGCCACGGCGACCACCAACACCACGCCCAGCGACAGCATGGCGAGCACATTACTGCGCAGACGCAGCCAGGCTAATCGCATCGGCGATAAGCGCAGCTCCGTGCCGGGCGTGATGCTGGGATCAGCCACGGTTACGCACCCGCGGATCAGCCAGCACGAACAGAATGTCGCTGAGCATATTGAACAGAATCAGAAGCACGCCGTAGACCAGCACTGTGCCCATAACCACGGTATAATCGCGACTCAAGGCCGACTGGACGAATTCCTGACCGATGCCGGGAATTGCGAAGACCGCTTCGACCACTACCGAACCGGTGAGAATATCCGCGGTCGCCGGGCCGAGATAACTGATGACCGGCAATAAACCGCCGCGCAAGACATGGCGCCACACCACCATACGCCCCGATAATCCTTTGGCGCGCGCGGTACGCACATGATCGGCCGACAATACTTCCAGCATGCCGGCGCGGGTCAGGCGGGCGATGCGGGCGGCAAAGGGCAAGGCCAGAGTGATTACGGGCAGCAGCAGATAGCGCGGCGCGTCGAATCCCTGCCACCCCGCCACCGGCAGCCAACCCCACCATTGACCAAACACCAGGGCAAGAATGGGACCGATCACGAAAGTCGGCAAGGCCAGCCCGGTCATCGCCACCACCATGGTGCCGTGGTCGAGAGCGGAATTGCGCCGGACGGCAGCGATGGTCCCGGCGCTCACCCCGGCCAGCACCGCCACCAGCAACGCTAATAATCCCAGCCCCATCGAGACCGGCAAATGGCGCGCGATCTTGGCAACGACCGTCTCCCCCGGCGAGCGGAATGACGGCCCGAGATCACCCTGGACGAGATCACCCAGGAAACGCAGATATTGGCGGCCCAGCGATTCGTCGAGGTGGTATTGCGCCGCCAAAGCCTGCTCGACCGCAGCATCGGTGCTGCGTTCATCGTCAAAGGGCCCACCCGGCGCTAGGCGAATCAGTACAAAGGTGATGCTGGCCAACACCAGCAACACCAACGGAGCCAGCAGCAGTCGGCGAAGCAGGGAGCGGAGCACCATTGGACTGTGGCGTTCCGCCGCCGGTGGTCCAGACAGCGTCCGGCGTCAGCGACTGCTTGCGTCCCAGTCACGCATCCGGATTGAAACGGTAGCCTTCGCCGTGCTCGGTCAGGAAATGCCGTGGATCGGCCACGTCGGCCTCGAAATATTTGCGCAAGCGACCGATGAAGGTGTCGATGGTTCGGGTGCGGATTTTGGATGCATCGGCAATCGTCCAGACCTCACGCAGGATCTCTTCGCGACTGATCGACACCCCCGGCTTGCGCGCGAAGTGGCGGACCAGACGCAGCTCCAACGCGGTCAATTGGCGTTCTCCGCGCCCAGTCGTGGCCCGACCACTGGCAAGGTCGACCTGATTGGCACCGAATTGGACGAAGTTGTCATTGCGACGCCGCGGTAATCGCGAGCGCCGCAAAAGTGCGGCGACGCGGATCAGCAATTCCTCCAGAGCGAACGGCTTGCCGAGATAATCATCGGCACCAGCGCTGAGGCCTTCGACAATGGCATCGGTCGATTGGCGCGCCGTCAACATCAAGATGGGACACAGATTCCCCTCGGCCCGCCAGCGTGACGCCAAGGCAATGCCGGTGCCGTCGGGCAGCATGACATCCAAGATAACCAGGTCGAAAGGTTCGCCGTCCTGCATCGCGGCGATAGCCGCGGCACAGTCCGCCGCATGGGTCACCTGATGACCTTCGGCCCTGAGATTCAGGACCAGGTTCGCCGCCAAGCGTTGTTCATCTTCGACGAGCAGTAATCGGTCAGGCATGCGCGGCTCCAACGGGGAGGTGGACCGTGAATACGGTTCCCCCACCGGGCCTAGCCATGGTAGTGATGCGGCCCCCGAGTTGGCGACAGAGTTGCGCAATCACATACAGACCCAGGCCGGTACCCGGACGGCTACGCTCACTGGGGACCCGGTAAAAACGGCGGAATATCCGGGTCTTCTCCTGGCTGGGAATACCAATGCCGCGATCACTCACCGTGATGCGGATCGCCCCAGGTGCCGGCGCGATGGAGAGCACCACCTCGGGCTGGCCATCGGAATATTTGCACGCGTTATCGAACAGATTACTGATGATGTGATCCACTGCCACCCGATCGCTGCGGACTTCGGGCAATGCCGCTTCGACCTGGCAATGAACGGCGCCGTCCGGCAGCTGGTATCGTTCGATGACTCGTTGCATGCAGGACTCGGCAATGTGCGTCACATCGATGATTTCTAGACGCGGTCGCCATTCCGCATGTTCCATGCGCCCGGCGTCGATGACGTGGTCGACGAGATCCTGCAAGCGATCCAGATCCCCGCGCATGTCGGTCAATTGCTGACGCGTCGCCACCGGATCCAGATCATGCCGGGTACACGTGTCGACCGCCAGACGCAAAGCCGCAATCGGGGTGCGCAATTCATGGGTGATGCGGTCGATGAAGGCATCCTGCCCCGCGAGCAACCGGCTGCGCCGCACCGTCACCCCCAAAGAGATGGCAATCGCGGTGATCACCGTGGCGAGAAATAAATCGCCCACCGCCATGATGAACCAGTAGCCCGTTTTTTTCAGGGCACCGTCGACTTCGGTGAAGGCGGTGCCGTAATAGCTGGCGAAGATCACATTCCAACCCACCGTGATCGCCACGGTAAGGACCAGAGCGACCACCGCGAGGATGACATTGGGCAAGATGCGATGCCGCATGCCGCGATCATGGCAGCCCACGGATCCAGGCCAAGCGCGCGGCGAGCAAGCCTGGAGCCTGATGCCGCCGCCAAGCGGCGGTACCAGCCCCAGAAAGGCTGTGGGGATTCCTACTTTGCCAGCGCCAAATCGCCGGTGCCCGCCGGTTCAGCTTCCAGCGTTGCATCCGTGGCTGCTTCTGTTGCCGATGCTCCGGCCGATGCTCCGGCCGATTCGTCGAGTGGGAGCAACCCTAAGTCCAGAATCGCTTGCGGCGGCTGCTTCAATTTGCTCACCAAGCCCACCCACGACAATGCGGTCAGTCCGTAGTAGGACAGATCAATCTGCCACCAGCGAAAGCCCTGACGGCACGACGTCTGATAGTAATGGTGATTATTGTGCCAGCCTTCGCCGCAGGTAATCATCGCCAGAATAAAGCTATTGCGTGAATCATCGGTAGTCGGATAGACCCGCTTACCCCAGAGGTGGGTCAGACTGTTGATGGTGAAGGTGCCGTGCCAGCACAGCACGGTGCTCCAGAAAAAGCCGACGACCAGGCCTTCCCAGGCATTGCCCATCCACATGCCGAAGAAGTACGACAGCGCACCCAGGGCAAACGGCGGAAGGAGATGGTAGTCATTGAGGAAACGGAGCTCGGGAAATTTCGCCAGATCCGGAATCAGTTCATACGCGGTTTCATCATTGTCTGGATTGAGGATCCAGCCGAAATGGGAGTTCAGGAAACCGTACTTGGGCGCATGGCGATCTTCTGGCGTGTCGGAGGCCTTATGATGATGGCGATGATGCGCCGCCCACCACAAGGCACCTTTTTGCGCTGAGCTTTGCGCCAGTAGGGCAATGCAGAATTGCACCACCCGTGAGGCTTTGTAACTGCGGTGCGCAAAATAGCGGTGGTAGCCCGCGGTGACGCCGAACATGCGGATGTAATACAGACTGAAGCACATAATCACCGACCACCAGGACACCCCGGTCCAGATCGCCGCGAAACAAGCGAGGTGCACCAGGAAGAAGGGGAGGGTGCCGACATAGCTGAAAAGACGATAGGCGCGCGGCTTCGGCGCAAAGGCAGCTGGAGTGGTCATGCGGTGGTCCTCGACGAAAAGTATAAAGGCGCACATGCGCGATGATGTCAAAGGATGTCAAACCAAACGGATCGGATCACATTCGCGCTCTACGGCGATCCCCCTGCGTAGTTGTTCCCCCCCCGAAAATGCCCCATGTGCCTACATACGCAGGGCTTCAACCGGGTCCATACGCGCTGCTTTCCAAGCCGGGTAGAGGCCAAAACCGATGCCCACCACCAGGGAACTGGTCACCGCCAGCCCGGCGATGGGCAAGCTGAAGGCCACCGGAAAGCCGAAAACCGCCTGCACCAACAGCCCGGCGAGGACGCCCAGCACCAGACCCACGGCAGCGCCCAACGCGGTGATGAGGATCGACTCGCACAAAAACTGGGCCGAGATATCGCGGCGACTGGCGCCGATCGCGCGGCGGATGCCGATCTCGCGCGTACGCTCGGTCACCGTGGCGAGCATGATGTTCATAATGCCGATTCCGCCGACGATAAGACTGATGGCGGCGATGACCGCGATGATGACGTTGAAAACCTCTTTCGTGCGCTGCGCTTGTTTGAGCGCTTCCAAGGGCACTACCACCACGCTGTCCTGGGCTGCCTCGTGGCGGGCCTCAATGATTCGGCGCATCTCGGCACTGCGCTCGATCAGGATGTCGTCCCCGTGCATGCGCAGGCTGATCGCATCGAGCGGACTTTCGCGCAATCGCGTCGGAAAGACTTGATGCGCCGTCGCCAACGGCACATAGACATCGTGATTGCGATCAACCACTGCGGCATCGGCGACGTCGCTGACGCCGAAATCCTTAGCCATCATGACGCCGATAACCACGAAAGGTTCATCGCCGACGATGATGGTCTCGCCCAGCGGATCCGCGGGCAATCCTAAGCGCCCCGCGACCGCAGCACCCAAGACGCAAACACGCGCGTAGCGGTCTTCGTCATAGGCGCGAATGAACCGCCCCTGCGCCAAGCGGTGATCGACCACCTCGCGAAAATCGCCGCTGACGCCGAGCACGCGGACCTCATCGTTGACCTCCGCGCCGTTGCGCACCTCGGCGCGGATGACTTTCCACGCCGTAGCATGGTCGATATCGGAAACGCTGCCGCGAATGGCCGCCAGATCATCGCGGGTTAATCCCGCCGGATTGATCCGGCGCTGGCGCAACAAGCGCACCCCATCCAGATCCAGACTGCGGATGGTGATATTGCTCTGCCCGATTTGCCGAATGAGGTCAAGCTGCTGTTGTTTCCCTCCTTCGGTGATCGCGGTCATCGCGATCACCGCGGCGACGCCGAAAACAATACCCAAGGTGGTGAGAAAACTGCGCAGACGATGGGCGCGAATGCCTTCGCGATAGGCAATGCGCAGCAGATCCCGCCAGCCGATGCGGCCGCTGCCGGCGACGGTCGCAGCGCTGGCGACCACCGCCGCGACGGCGTTGGGGTCCACCGCATGCGGCACCAATTCATCCGCGACAATGCTGCCGTCGACAATGCGCACGACCCGATCGGCCTGCTGCGCGATCGTGTCATCGTGCGTGACCAGAACGATGGTGCGGCCCTGCGCGTGCAGCCGACGCAACATCAGCATGATCTCGGCGCCGGTATGCTGGTCGAGATTTCCGGTCGGTTCATCGGCGAGCAATATCTCTGGATCGGTGGCGAGCGCGCGCGCGATGGCCACCCGCTGCATTTGACCGCCAGACAATTCCCGCGGCGTATGGTCCAAGCGATGCCCCAGACCAACCTGATCAATGATTGCAGTCGCCTGGGCCCGCCGCTGCTGACGCGAGAGTCCCGCGTAGAGCAGACCCAGGGCCGAATTATCGACAATGTCGACTTCGGCGAGGAGATTATAACTTTGGAAGACGTAACCGATGCGGCGGTTGCGGATGCGCGACAGAGCCACGTCGTCGAGGGTGGCGATCTCCTCGCCGCACAGGCGAAAACTGCCGGCAGTCGGCCGGTCCAGGCAGCCAAGGAGATACATCAGCGTGCTTTTGCCACTGCCCGAGGGTCCGACGATGGCGACGAATTCCCCGCTGGTGATGGTCAGATTGATGCTGCGCAAGGCCTGCACGACATTGCCTCCCCCCAGAACGTAGGTGCGCTCGATGCCGCGCAGTTCAATGACGGGACGCGCTTCGCTCATGGCCACTCCACCGCGACCACGTCGCCGTCCTGCAGACCGTCGGTAATGATAAAATCGAGATTGCCGAACGGGGTCCCCTGCACCGCTTGCAGCTGCACCTGTCCGCCAACCAGATGCTGCACGGTCCATCCCTCCCCGGTCTGGCGCACTGCCGCCAAGGGCAGGTGCAGCACCTCGTCACGGCGGGCCAATTCGATCGCAACCAACGCGGTCATACCCTGGCGCAGACCAGGATCCGCGGTGGTGATCGCCACTTCGCCAGCGAACACGATGACCCCGGATACCTTGCCGGTGCCATCCAACTTATCGCGACCCAAGGCACTCACGGTGGTGATCGCCCCGCCGCTGCGGTAGGTCGGCAGCGCGGGCGCGGTGATCTGCACCGGCATGCCAATCCCCAGACGGGCGACGTCGACTTCATTGACTCGCATCGCCACGACCAAACGTCCGGGCGGAAATATTTCCATCAGGATATCCTCCTCCCACACTTCATCCCCGACCTGTTTCGGGCGGGAATCATGGCGTTGCAGCCGGACCACGCCGGCGACCGGTGCCATAACCACGTTGGCCGGGGTATCGGCCAGGCCGGCCAAGC
>Ga0209490_10002332_pt1 | contig 18030 bp, 18 predicted proteins | sample MAT06_FD_187209 | JGI IMG/M metagenome (GOLD analysis project Ga0209490, IMG submission 187209) | Freshwater microbial communities from Lake Fryxell liftoff mats and glacier meltwater in Antarctica - MAT-06 (SPAdes) (version 2) | ecosystem: Environmental > Aquatic > Freshwater > Ice > Liftoff... | reverse complement strand
GGAGAAGTGGAGTTAAACGGAGAACGATTTGTAGCTGTGCCACTCTCACTGCCAGAACTTGGCCCCGATCGCTCCGTCGTGATGCTGGCCTCGATTGACGCAGCGGTTGCGCCATTCCTCACGACACTGCGGACGGTTCTGTTCCCAACAGGTGCCATCAGCCTCTTACTGGCAATGGTACTGATCTGGTTTTCTTCTCGAGCGGTTACAAAGCCTCTCCAGAGCCTTACCCTCGCTTGTCAGCAAAGCATCCAGAGAGGCATCCTTGAGATTCCACCAACTCCGCCTACCGGGGTCCTCGAAGTAAATATTCTTGCTGACAGCCTTTATCGCGCTGCTGTTGCGGCCACATCTGCCCGTCTCAGCCTCGAACAGGCCTACCTTCAGATCCTCGAAGCGTTGGTTGAATCACTCGAAGCCCGCGATCCGTACACGGCTGGGCACAGCCGCCGCGTAAGCCGGTATTCCATTCTTATTGCCCGCCAGTTGGGACTTTGCGATTCCGAAATCGAAGCCCTGCGCATCGGCGCACTGCTGCATGATATCGGCAAGATCGGCATTCCGGATGCGGTGTTACTCAAGGATGGCCGGTTGAGTGACGAAGAATTCCGTATCATTCAGCAGCATCCTGACATCGGCGTCCGCATCCTGGAGCGCATTGGTGCCTTTGGCACCTATCTAGCCTCAGTTGGCCTGCATCACGAGAATCACGATGGCAGCGGCTACCCCAACGGCCTCTGCGGCGACCAGATTCCCGTCGAAGCCCGCATCGTTCATGTAGCCGACGCCTATGACGCCATGACGTCCAATCGTCCTTATCGAAACCGGATGCCTGAAGAAAAGGTTCGCCGGATTCTTCAGGAATGCTCAGGCACGCAATTCGATCCCAATGTCGTAGCTGCGTTTTTTTCGAGCCCTATCAACAGTAGCGCCACTGACTCAACGGCCACAAACTTGGAGTCCCTCAATGATGCCATCAAAAACCACCAGTATCGGCCTCGGGCTGATTTTGCTGATTCCGTTTCCATCGTCAGCACAGGAGTCACAGATCGGCTTTGAGGTCTCTTCGACATTCACTGCCGGTGCCACCTTCTCAGATCGATTCAAGAACACAATCCCACTCTGGCTTAAAGAAATCGATACCCCCGTCCGCTCGAATCGGCAACTGTTCGCCCCTGGTGGGCGGCTCCTGGTTTCTCCTACGCTCAAGCTCGGCCGCCACTGGTATTTCCATGCCACCTGGCAAGGCCACACCACTCCATTTTTTCCGTACGAGGCGTATCACGTCAATGCTGATGGCGTGCGTGGCCGCCTGATTCAAGGCTTCGCTGCCTACACTACAGGCGGCGAACAGAAGAGCGTCACGATCAAGGCAGGCAAGCTTCCCACCGTATTTGGTCACCTTACAACTCGATATGATGACCGCGATAACCCACTCATTGATTCGCCTCTGGCCTATGGCTCGTACCTTCTACTTCGTCCAGATCTGATTCCCTGCTCCAATTACGACTTTGAGCACCAGCAGGAAGTACACCCAAACGTCGCCGCTTTTCACTGCAAAAACAAAGAGAGCTACGCATACGGAATCTTGCCAGTGAATCGCTACGGCCTCTTTGCGGTTGAAGCCGACTTCACCTGGCAACGCCTCGATGCCCGCCTTCAATTGGCCAATAGTTCGCCATCGAATCCGCAAAAGATCAGCTCATCAAGCCAGGCCGCGCAGTTCGCTGGCGGGGCTGGCGTCACCATCATTCCTGGCCTCCGCGCAGGCTTCTCACTCTTTCGCGGTCCTTGGCTGCAGTCCTCAACTCAGAATCAACTCGATGATGGGCTTCGCTGGCGCAATTTCGAGGCAACCGGCGTCGGCCTCGACATTCAATGGGCCTATTCGCGCCTCGCCGTGAGTGGAGAATGGCAACGCCTCAGCTTTGGCTATCCCAATTTCAGTCAGATCCCCACGGTCCAGTATGGCTATGTGGAAGCCAAGTGGACCATCGCCCCCCGCTGGTTCACCGCCACCCGGCTTGGCTATCAACGCCACGGCATGGTGAGGGATCGATTCGGCCCCGGCGAGCGGCACTATCTACCAAACCGTGCAGCCTACGAGTTTTCTGTTGGCTACCGCCCGCGTCAAGGCCAGCTCCTGAAGTCTGCTTATACCTTTATGCCCAGCCACCCTCGCCGTGGCCCCTCTGATGATGTGTTCGGTATCCAGTGGATAGTGGACCTACCCAGGTTCAGCCTTACCCGCTAGTGTTCACCTTGACCATCAGGCCTGCAGCGTAGCGTCTCGAAACAGCTTATGAACGGAAGCTATCTGGGACGGCATAAACTGGGATTGTGCCCTATCCGATTCATCGTCCGCGCCGATTGAGGCGCACTGAAGCGATTCGCAGCCTTGTTCGAGAAACGCATCTGGAAGCTTCAAACTTTATCTACCCTCTCTTTCTGGTTCCGGGCGAAGGCCGCCGTAAAGAGATTTCGAGCATGCCTGGCAACTACCAGCTCTCCATTGATGAAGCCGTCAAAGAATGTGAAGAGGCGAAGTCATTGGGGCTGGGTGGAGTGCTGCTGTTTGGGATTCCAGAACACAAAGACGAGATGGCCTCGGGTGGTTATGACCCGCATGGCATCGTGCAGGAAGGTGTGCGGGCGATCAAGAAAGCGGTGCCGGATCTGCTTGTTGTTACCGATGTTTGCAATTGCGAATACACCTCGCACGGGCATTGCGGCAAGATCGTCAATGGTGATGTCGATAACGATGCGACGCTCGAGTGGCTGGCCGACGCCGCACTGACTCATGTACGCGCAGGCGCGGATATCGTAGCGCCAAGCGACATGATGGACGGGCGTGTGGGGGCAATCCGCGAAACTCTTGATGCGGCAGGCTTTGATCACATTCCGATCATGAGTTATGCGGCGAAATATGCAAGTGGCTTCTACGGGCCGTTTCGTGAGGCCGCCGAGAGTGCTCCACAGTTTGGGGATCGCCGTTCGTATCAGATGGATTCAGCCAATGCGCGCGAGGCCATGTACGAGATGCAGCTGGATCTAGAAGAGGGTGCGGATATTTTGATGGTGAAGCCGGCCCTGGCTTATCTCGACATCATTGCTGCCGCACGCCAGAGCTTTGATGTACCGATTGCCGCCTATCAGGTGTCGGGTGAATTCAGCATGATCATGGCTGCGGCTCGTAACGGCTGGATCGATCAGGATCGCGTGATGATGGAAACGCTGACGTCGATCAAACGAGCTGGGGCATCGATTATCCTGACCTACTTTGCGAAGGATGCGGCTAGGCTGCTCTAATGAAAGATATGAAGTCATTCCGTCGCTGGGCGCTTCTCGTGCTTGCGGTCGGGTTCCTCGTTTCGATCCACGACCCGTCACTTCAGCCCTTACAACTTGTTGCCGCTGACGCGAAGCCTGGAGTCACTACGGTGCAGTGGCGATTGCTGCGCTCGCTGGATCTGAGTTCGGGTGAGGTTCCTGCGGATCTCAAGAAGATCGACAATACGACGGTTCGCATTGCCGGATACATGGTTCCTCTTGAGAGCGATGACCAGGATGAAGCCGACGAGTTTCTGATCGTGCCTATTGCCGGTGGCTGTATTCATACTCCGCCTCCTCCGCCCCATCAGATCGTCTATTGCCGGATGGCCGGAAAGAAGAAGACCAAGATTGCGATGTTTGAGCCCAACTGGTTTGAGGGCAAGATCGCGATCAACAAGACGGGGAGCCCTTATGGGGCGGTCTCCTATCAAATGACTGTCGCGAATGTCACACCCTACTCTTCCAAGTAGCATCACGCTTGAAGGCGTTGAATTCGCGTACGGGCCGAAGCTGCCAACCATCATTGACATACCTTCGTTTGAGCTTGGGGCTGGAGAATCCTGCTTTCTTTATGGGCCTAGTGGTTGCGGGAAGACTACTCTTTTAGGATTGATTGCCGGCGTGTTGCAGGCTCGCCGTGGAAGAGTGCAGGTGCTGGGTCAAGAGTTATCTGCTTTGTCCGGGGCGAAGCGGGATGCGTGGCGGGGCTCGAATATCGGCTACATCTTTCAGATGTTCAATCTCATTCCTTATCTAAATGTCCGCGACAATATCCTGCTGCCGACGCGGCTGCATTCGTCTCGCAAGGCAGATGAATTGGGGCGCATTGCGGCTTCATTGGGAATCGAAGAGTTGCTCGATCGAGGGGTGCTCGAGCTAAGCGTGGGGCAACAGCAGAGGGTGGCTGCGGCAAGGGCGCTGATCGGTGCGCCACCATTGGTGATTGCCGATGAGCCGACGTCGGCACTGGATACTGCGCACCGTGAACGATTTCTCGAGTTGCTGCTGGGACAGTGCAAAGAGGCTGGAGCAGCGCTGTTGTTTGTGAGCCATGACCAGAGCCTGGCACCCATCTTTCACAAGCAATTGAGCCTGCCGGAACTCAATCGCGCCGCCAAGGTGGAGGTGGCTTGATGTTGCTGTTCTCACTCGCCTGGCAATCGTTGCGAAACCGGCGCGTGACAACTCTGTTGACTGTGTTTTCGATCGCTCTGAGTGTGGCATTGCTGCTTGGCGTGGAAGCGCTGCGAGTGAGTGCGCGGGAGAGCTTTTCTTCGACCATCTCGGGGACAGACTTGATTGTCGGGGCGCGCGGTGGCGGCTTGCAGTTGTTGCTCTACACCGTGTTTCGCATGGGCACTGCGACAAACAATGTGAAGTATGAAAGCTTTGAGGAATGGTCGAAGCACCCGGCGGTGGCCTGGACGATTCCCTACTCGCTGGGGGATAGCCATCGCGGGTTTCGCGTTGTCGGGACGAACGAGAATTTCTACAAGCAATATCGTTTCCGCAAAACGCGCAAAGCCGAATTTGTAGCGGGGAGGGCTCCCGTAGAATTCAATGAGGCTGCGCTCGGAAGCGATGCCGCAGAGAAGCTTGGATACAAAGTTGGCACCAAGGTTACGCTGACACACGGCATTGGCGCTGCCGGAATCATGGACCACGACGACAAGCCATTTACCGTCGTCGGGATTCTCGACAAGACCTCGACGCCGATTGACCGCAGTATCTACATCACCCTGGAAGGAATGTCGGCGATACATGTTGGGTGGCAGGGTGGGGCGCCCCCTGAGCCAGGCGAAGAAGTGCCGTCCACCAAGTTGAAGAAAGAAGACTTGAAGCCGGAGGCGATTACGGCATTTCTATTGCGGGCCAAGAGCCGCATCGATACGCTGCGGATCCAGCGCGATGTGAACAACTACTTGCCCGAACCGTTGATGGCGATCATACCCGGCGTGGCCATGGGGGAGCTTTGGTCCACCGTGAAGTATGCCGAAATTGCGCTTGAGATTGTTGGTGGCTTCGTAGTCTTGGTGGGACTGCTTGGGATGCTGGTTGCGATTTATACGACGCTCAATGAGCGGCGCCGTGAGATGGCGATCTTGCGTGCCCTCGGTGCGGGACCAATCAAGATTTTGTCTCTGTTTTTGATTGAGAGTTTGATGTTGGCTGCGTCCGGATGTGCGCTGGGTGTGGGCTTGATGTATGCGGGGATTGCGGCGTTGCAAGGTGTGGTGGAGAAGCAGTTTGGTTTGTACTTGCGGTGGCAGGGATTCCAGCCAGAACATGGAATCTATCTGGGGCTGGTGTTGGGGGCTGCAGTATTGATTGGACTTGTGCCGGCGTGGAGAGCCTACCGGAACACGCTGGCCGATGGCTTGAGCGTGCGGGTTTAGTATTTGGGTTCGTATGCAACTCCGAGTTCTCGGGCGATGCTTAGCAGATCGGAGTCTGCGGTCCAGAACTGGTGCCCTGATACGAGAGCAGAGGCTAGTAAGTGAACATCGATCCAGCCGGCGCCTCGACCGTGCAGTCTTCTGCTGCGAACAAAATCGACAACATCTTGATGCGAAAGCATTGGACTTTGATGAAAGTTTGGGTAGAGCGCTAACAGCTTCAATCTGCCACTTGGATCCCCAATAAAGAGTTCTCCAAAAACTAGGTCGTGACCACAAACGACGCCCCCTTCCAGCAGGAACCTCAACTCCTTGGCACTCGGGCCGCGATTGTGCAGAAATCGGACCCAGATCGAGGTGTCCACGAGGACCACTAGCTAGCCTTCCGCTTGGCAACTGGTGAATCTCGCCGCCTGGACGGCGCAACGAAATTCTTTGCAGAACCGATTAGAGCGGCTGCCCGTTGGTATGCTGCCTGCCTCACTAGTGCTTCGAGTCCTAAACGAACAGTATCTGTATCGGTTGTTGAGCCTGAGGCTTCTCTTGCCTCGGCCAAGAGCGCCTCATTAATATTGAGCGTCTTTTTCATACATACGAATTTACCATACTGATATGGCTGTTTGAGCCATACCGCTGTCAGGTCGACGGGGTCATCGGCTCGAAGATGGAAAGGTAGCGGAGCAAGTCTGCTTGGTGCGGTTGAGAGCACTCAAGAGTTCCGCTTAAGCGAGGATTATTTGGGATCCTTAAAGATGGGGATCAGTTCGCGAATACGGGCGTCCCGGAAGTAGATGCCTCCCCATATCGTGACACCCAGAAGGAACTGCACAATCCAAGCCTCGTTGATTCGCAAGTGAGCGGCTACGGCACCACCAAGATAGCCCGTGAGCAAAATGGCACCAAGCACCGCCGTTCGAGGGATTAGGTACATCACTGTGGTGGCGAGCTCAAGTATGCCGAGAGGCATTGCGAGCGCCCAGGGCCAGCCGAGGTGCTCGAAGCCAGTAGCAAGAAAGGGACTGCCTGTGAGTTTCATCGCTGCGCTGAGAAGAAGCATGAGCGCGGTGAGGCCGGTAAGGCTGCGACCAGACCAGAGTTGGAGGGTGGAAGGTTGTGCGGTCTTGAAGGGTTGGATGCGGTGATTATTTGGTTAGACTCGGATTTTGCAGAACAGCGATCTCAGTGAGATCCTTCTTGGCGTTGTTGAGCCAACTGACAGAAGGGCTCGCCTGCTTTGCAACGATGTCGTGGCCACGCTGAGTTTCGGCCTGTGCATCCAGGTATTTCTTTTGGCGAAGCAGAGTGCGGCCCAACTTGATGCGACCGATGCCTTCGTTGATGTGTCCTGGGGGCAGAGTCCTGGCATAGATATCGAGAGACTGGCGAAAGAGAGGCTCAGCCCTGGACCATTCCTCGCGACGCATGTAGACGCTTCCGAGATTCGATTTGGCGATGCCAATCAGATAGTGTTTACCATTGTAAGCCTTCTCGTAGATGGCAATCATTCGTTCAAAGTGAGCCTCGGCTTCGCTAAGATTGCCTCTGGAGAGGGCATTTGTGCCTAGTTCATTGACTGTTGAGGCAACCTGAGTGTGGTCTGGGCCGTAGACCCGCTCGCGAATGGACAGGGCACGGGTGAGCAGACCAGCAGCTTCGTCGAGACGATTTTGGAGAACGAGGGCGCGGCCAATCAGGGTGAGAGTAGAAGCGGTCTTGGGGTGATCTGCGCCGTAGTAGGATTCGATAATCGCAAGGGCCTGGCGATGAAAGGCCTCTGCCTCTTTGTAGTGGCCAGTGTCCTGCTGGATGGCCCCAAGGTTAATCAGAACCTCGGCAACGATGGGGTGCGATGGCCCCTGAGTCTGCCGGTAGATTGCCAGCGCACGCTGGTTGAGGTCTTGCGATTGAGGATATTGGCCTTTGTAGAAGTGGACATTGCCAAGGTAGAGCAGAGCGGCGGCGAGATCCATTGCAGGTTGACCTGGGGCAGACAGGATCCGGATTGCTTCCTCCAGAATCGGTGTGGCCTCGTCGTAGTTTCCCTTTTCTTCCAGTACATGGCCGAGGGTAGTGGTGGCCTTAGCCACATTGAGCTGAGTGACCCGGGCAAGAGTAAGGCTTTCGCGGGCTAGTTTCTCGGCTTCATCGTGTTTGCCTTGATCGGTGCGCAATAAAGCAAGGCCGTTGAGGTTATCAACGTCACGGCGGCTGTCCAGGGCGCTGACGAGCAATGTGTCGGCTTGATCGAGGCGCCCGAGCTTTTGATACACGTCGCCTAGCGTGCGCAAGACTTCGGCCTGGGCCTGCGGGTCTTGATTCAGAGCTTTTGCCCCGACGACGCCTCGATCCAGAAGTGTGGCGACTCGAAGGTCGGATGACGGCCCAGCAGCCATGTCGCCGCCTTGAAACAGGTTAACCAGGAAGCTGCGGATACCGCTGGACCGGGCCGCCTCGGCGAGTGCCTCGTTGCGAGCTTCTCGAAGATTGATGGTGTAGAAAGTGATCAGACCGGCCAAAGTGGCCAGCACAATGGAAGCAGCTATGACGCCGGTGAGATTCCGCCGGATGAACTTCGAGGACCGGTACGTGAAGGTGTCAGGCCTGGCTTCAATCGGCTCACCGGCGAGGTAGTGCTGGATGTCTCGGATCAGGGCATCAACAGAGCTGTACCTTCGATGAGACTCTTGCTGGAGAGCTGTCTGGATCAAGATCTCGAGGTCGACAGGGAGCCTGCCGGGCAGGAGCTCACGCAGAATAATGCCAAGCGAATAGACATCAGTATAGACGCCGACCGGCTCTCCGCGAAACTGCTCTGGTGCAGCATACGCGGGAGTCATCAAACGCAGGCCCGTCACGGTTTGATCACCTGTATTGTCGAGGTGTTTGGCGATGCCAAAATCCAGGAGTTTGACCTTGCCGTCGCTTGTCACGAAGATGTTCGATGGTTTGAGGTCTCGATGGATGACTGCGTGCTGATGCGCGTATTGGACGGCTTGACATACCTGCAGAAACAGGTTGAGGCTGTCTTGCCCTGAGTGATCTGTGATGGGCCTCCCCTCGACATACTCCATCGCAAACCACGGCGTGCCTTCGGTGAGTGTGCCGGCATCGTAAAGCTTGGCGATGGATGGGTGATTCAGTTGGGCCAGGGTACGTTGCTCGAAGAGGAAACGCTCCCGTCGGGCAGGCGAAAGCCAAGCGTCACGAAGGATCTTGATGGCGGCGTAGCTGGAGAGATCTTCTCGAAAACCAAGGTAGACGACACCCATTCCGCCTTCACCGAGGAGTCGCTCCAGGCGGTATGGCCCGAGTTGCCGGGGGATGAAGTCTTCGTTGGGCGGCAGATGAGGAGTGAGGCCTTGATCAAGGGCAGGTTGGGCCTTCGCGTCTTCGGCGAGCAGCGCCTCGAGTTCATCCAGCGTTTCGTCTGGCGCACAATGTTGGGCGAGGTAGGCCGCGCGATCGGCAGGTGTGAAATCAGCTACGGCGTGGAAGAGGTCTTGCAAGCGGGCGTAGCGTTTTGGATCCATGACTGAGACTTATGAGATGCGGCTGAGTTCGCGGCCTAGCCATGCGCGGGCGGCACGCCAGTCGCGTAGAACAGTCGCTTCCGAAATGCCCAAGGCCGCAGCTGTTTCCTCTACTGCAAGACCACCGAAGAAGCGGCTCTCGACAATGGCGGCCTGACGCTCATTCAGCTTTGAGAGTTCGCTGAGGGCTGCGTCGAGTTTGAGGAATTCTTCCTCGCTTGAGGCTTCGCCAGTGGCGATCAGAGCCGCCAGGGGTTCATCGAAGGTGATAAGCACTGCATCCCGTTTGATCGTGTGGCGGCGCCGCGCGGATTCCACCAGAAGCTGCCGCATGGCGCGGGCGGCGATTCGTTTGAAGTGAAGCGGGGAAGCCCACTCAAGGCGCGAGGAGCTTGCCAGCTTCATCCAGGCTTCGTTTACCAAAGCAGTGGGGTTGAGAGTGGCAGAGGGATCAGAGCTTCGCACTTGCGCGGCGAGTCGGCGCAGTTCCTCATAGGCGAGGCTGAAGACTTCATTTAGCGAGTTGGATTCGTCTGGCCGCATGTGAAGTTCTAGAGCCGAAGTCTAACAAATTTTGGAAAAGTTGAGGGCGGCGTGACGGTTCTCTGCATTTCGTGCGCATGGAAGGAGTGAGGAGATCTTATGAACACTTTATTGAGGATGACGTTAGCGGGCTTGCTGCTTGCTGCCGGGTTGGGGGGACAGACAGTAACGAGTGTGGCGGGAAATTCCAGTTGGGGGGCCGTCTACAACGTGACAGTGGATGGAGCGGGCAACCTGTATGTGCCGGATCTGACGGCGCACCAGGTATACAAGATCGACCCGCAGGGTGTGACTGTGGTGTTTGCAGGAACGGGGCGAGCAGGATTCTCTGGAGATGGCGGGCTGGCGACTGTGGCTCAATTGAGTGCCCCTTCAGGGACTGCGCTTGGCCCTGACGGAAGCCTCTACATTTCGGACTACAACAACGACCGGATTCGCAAGGTGGCACCCAACGGCTTGATTACAACCATCGCTGGAGGCACTGGAGGTTTCGCCGGCGACGGAGGGCAGGCCACTGCGGCTCGGCTAAATGGGCCTGCAAGCATGGCTTTTGATGCTGCAGGAAATTTGTATTTCGTTGACTTCAGCAATTTCCGGATTCGCAGAATCACGCCGGCAGGAGTGATTACAACAGTGGGCGGCACAGGACGATTCAGTCTTTCGGGAGATGGCGGATTGGGAACGGCAACCGATATCTACGGATATTGGCTGGCCGTGGCCAGAGACGGTACGATCTACGTTGGCGACGATGGCGATGGACGGTTGAATGGAAACAAGCGGGTGCGACGGATCGCTACCAACGGCATTGTCACGACAGTTGCTGGCACTGGGATTTCGGCTTATTCAGGGGATGGCGGGCCGGCTGTTTCAGCCCAATTGAAATCAGTGAGCGGAGTGGCCCTGGACGCGAACGGGAATCTTTATATCGCCGATGCTGAAGACGTCAAGATCCGCAAGGTAGCGCCGAATGGCATCATCACGACCTATGCCGGAAATGGACTGGCAGGAGTGACTGGCGATGGAGGGCCCACCTTGCAGGCCCGGTTCAACTTCCCATCAGGCATGACAACGGATGCAAATGGCAACCTCTACATTGCCGATACGCGCAACGACAAGATTCGCAAGGTAAGCCCGCCGCCGGTGCCACAAGTGAGGACAGAGAACCCGGTGTTGACTTCGTTTGGAGGCAAGGCTGGATTCTCCTCAAACACCTACCTGGAAGTGTATGGGCAGAATTTCTCTACGATCTCCCGACTCTGGGCAGGTAGTGATTTCAGTGGTGTGAATGCGCCCACTTCGCTTGACGGGATTAGCGTGACGGTGAACGGCAAGCCTGCATTTATCTACTACGTGAGTCCGAATCAGATCAACATCAACACGCCGGAGGATACGGCAACCGGGCCAGTGGCACTGGTGGTAAAGACACCGCTTGGGACGTCGAATACTGTGATGGTGCCGCGGGCGCGGCTCTCACCAACCTTGCAAACCGTGCCCCAGTTTCTGATTGGTGGCAAGCAGTATGTAGTGGCCCTGACACCGGACTTCACGACCTTTATCGGGCGCGAAGCGATGTTGGCAGGTGTGGCCTTCAAGCCCGCCAAGCCGGGCGACACAATTGCGATTTATGCTCTGGGTTGTGGCCCAACATCGCCACCGGCGCAGGCGGGTGTTGTGGCGGCTCAAGAGTCTTCACTTGCTCTGCCATATGAGCTGAGCATCGGCGGTGCAGTGGCGCAGGTGAGCTTCGCCGGGGTCGTCGGGGCGACGATCGGGCTTTACCAGTTCAACGTGCTGGTGCCCTTTGTGCCGCCCGGCGATCAGACGATCACGCTCACTGTGGATGGTGTGCCCAATGCGCAAAATCTGAGTATTGTGATCGGGCAGTAGAGTGTTGCAGTTTACGAAGTGACACATTATTGGAGTCAAGAGGAAGAGATCTCGTCTAAGTTTGCTTCATGAGCAGATTATTGGGATCTTGTTTCTTCTTTTTGACGTGTGCGATGCCGGCAGTGGCACAGGACTTTTGCCAATGGGAGGATACACCGGCTTACTTTGCCAAGGAAAAAGTCCGTCTGGAACTGGACCGGAATGTAATTCTCGAGGGGAAGTGGATTGGCATTGACGCTCAAATGACAAAATTTCATGTGAGCAAAACTTCAGATCGGAAACTGTATGCGAAGGGCTTGGTTACGATCCCTAAGGAATCCATTCGGGCGGTTGCCTATCGCGGCCACGGAAGCTTTGGCAAAGTGCTTGGCTTTTTGGGTGGCTTAATGGTGGCTGGTGCTGTTGCATTTGCGGTTCCCCCCGTGGCTGCAATACCGGCTTATGTTGGGGTCATCGCGGGCGGGGTCTATGCCGGTAGCACAATCGACGGGCGCTGGCATGCGGTCACAATCTTGCCTTGAGTTCTTCAAGGGAGGTGTCGGAGATGATGCGAAAGATCCGCAGGCCTGGGGTCTGCGGTACTTGCTTCGCAGTGAGGACATCGACGATGAGCAAGCCTTTGGAGTCCAGACGATTCACCCAATCGGGATCGAGTGTATCGAGATCGCGGAGGCTCAAGGGATCGATGCCGACTGCGGCCAGAATAGCTCTTGCGCCGCGCCGGAAAAGATCTGAGGCTGTGGCGATCGTCACAGTTTGATCCAGACTTGGCCGGCTTTGGCCAGTGATCGAATCAGGAATACTGCGAAGGCGGAGTTCGAAAGGTTTACCGGCCGATTGTGGCGTAGCGCGATGCGCGAGGTGGACTATGAGCGCAGGCTTGCCTGCCATCGATGTCGATACCGGGATGTTAAGGGCGGTCTCAATCTCTTCGCACAGGATGGCGGCAAGTTGAGGTTCAGGCTCGCAGACCAGGACGGCTTCAATGGCTTTCGATTCCAGAAGAGTCTCAAGGCGGGAGACGAGTTGCTCTGGAGTAAGGCCAGATGACTTGCTAACTTCAATTGCCGTGGTGAGGATGGAGTCGATCTCGTTATCCGGATGTTGAGCTCGAACGAAAAGCCCACTGCCACGTCGGGCCTCGAGCCAGGTGCGGTCTTGCAGTTCCTGGAAGGCAGCGATGACGGTATTCATGTGGGTGCCATGCATGCGAGCGAGAGTCCGGGCGCTCGGCAGACGTTCGCCTTTGGTGAGATCTCCACTCAGGATGCCAAGGATTGCCTGGCGGACCAGTTGTTCGCGGATGGGTATCCCAATTGTTCTTTGCGATCCAAAAGCGCGTGGTTCCTACTTTATGTAATCGGATGGGGCTTGCCCGTGATATCCCTGCCTTTAGAAAATGCTAGCCTCCCAATAGCATGACGCGAAGGACGATTCTGATGGGACTAGGGGCTTTGGGGCTGGGCTCCGGTCTCTATGGCTGGAGTGAACGACGAGGGTTGAGGCGGGAGGACCTGACCGATGTTGAGGGCGGCGGAATCGAGCGGGTACTCAGGTATGCGTCGCTTGCGCCGAGTGGACACAATGCGCAACCGTGGACCGTAAAGATGAGTGACGGGGAATTGCTGATCGGGACTGATCGATCGCGATGGTTGCCTAAGGTAGATCCACAGAACAGGGAGCTCGCTTTGTCTATTGGCTGCTTCCTCGAAAATCTTCTGGTGTGTGCGCCGAACTTCGGTCTCAACGCAGATTATGAGGTTCCGGGCGGAGAGATTTTGGTGAGGGTTGGGCTAAAGCAAACTCCCGTGAAGAGTGTCGCACTCGACCGGATCGCGACAAGAAGAACCCTCCGGACGGGGCACAAGACGGCGGATCTGGCTCAGGAGGATCTGTCTCGATTGTTTGCCGGCTTTGGCGATGGAGCGCACTACTTCAGCGCAACATCGAAGGAAGGGCGCTATCTGGCCGAGGGGACTATTGAAGCTAATCGAATCCAGGCGGATCGGGATGATGCCGAGGCCGAGTTGGCGCATTGGATCCGGTGGACCAATGAGGATGGACAACTGCATCGCGATGGGTTGACACCAGAATCGATGGAGCTCTCGGGAGTAGCGGGCTGGTATGTGCGCCACTTCATGGATCGCGAAGCGGTGATGGGTAAGCAGTTTCGTGCTCAGGGCGTGGACAGGGTCCGGGAGCAAGTGGGATCCTGTGGCGGCTGGATCGTCGTGACAAGCCCCGATGGCGACCTCTCCTCCTTGATCGAGACAGGGCGGCGCACAGAACGGATGTGGCTTGGGGCAAGGGAGCGCTCGATTGCAATTCACCCCATGACGCAGATGCTCGAAGAGTCAGCGTTCCAGCGGGATGTAGCGGCGACCCTGGGACTCAGCGGGCCGATACAGTTCCTGTTGCGGGTCGGCTACGTTGACCGCTATCCAGAGCCAGTGAGTCTGCGATTGCCGGTATCCGCCATTTTGAGATGAAGTATTGGTATTGCGTTATCGAAAAGGAGTTATGATGAGAAAGACTCCGATGACTGAAGAATCACTTGCGCCTTTGCCGGCGCGCTCGTTTTGGGATAAGGCCGGGATGTGGCTTTCTTATGGCTGCGCGGTGCATTGTGCGCTGATGCCGTTTGTGATTGGCTACCTGGCAGTGAACGGCATGGGCTGGATCGCCGAAGAATCCACCGAATGGACGATCATCATCGCGAGTTTGAGTATTGGCTTATTTCGCTTGTTCTGGAGCTACTTCAAGGAACATCGCCAGCCCGAACCCGTTGTATTCTTCCTGGTGGGTGTGTCGCTCATCTTCATCGCCAAAAGCGTGTTCTTTGTGACGCCAGATGGGCTTGAGCCTGTTGGAATGGTGGCCGGTGGCGTGATGATCGGAACTGCACATTTCAGGAATCAATCGAAGTGCAAGTGCTGCCAGACCAGTCTAGTCGGGGCGAGCTCGAACAGCTGAGATTTTGAAGCCAGTTTTGCCGTAGGGGCTGTTGCCGTCTACGATCTGAAACTGTCCGAAGACACTCACTTCTTTGTCCCACTCGACGCGATTGGCGCCGCCTGTGGCGACTTCAACCAAAATGATTTGATTCGGTGGTGGTGGCGGTGTGTGGATACACATGCCCGCTTGCGGCACCAGAAGGAACTCCGTCACCTGTTCGTCTTCGTCGTCAAAGGGCACCATAAAGCCGGAGATCTTGATGTTGGCTCCGGTGAACGAGGAAAGTTCAGCGGAGGCTTTCCCGGTTTTGACGTCGAGGGTACGAAGCGTTTTCCATTCCATGCGCTGGAAGCCGTCGAGCGAAACTGGCTTGGGGCCAGCCGATTCGTCCACTGGAATCTCGACACCTTTGGCATCGGTGCGCCTGGGACGACTGGTTTCGGTTGACACTTCGACGGTGCGGTAGGTCGGCCCGCAGGCGGCCAGCGCAAGGCTTAGTAGTGTCAAAGTGATAATCTGAATTTGCACGGTGTTATTGGGTGTATAGTCGACATCATCGCAAAGCAAGGGTACTCTTTGCCCTATCGGATGTTCTGCTTACGGCGCTTGCCTTTGAAGCGGCGTATCTGACGCGTTCGCTGTTACCGCTGACGCATGAATTCTTTCTGGCTGCCTCGCTAAAGGTATTGCTCTTCGGGGTGGCGGCGATATCAAGTGTAGTTTTCTGCCTCTGGGTACAAGTGTACGACCGCCTTGATGGGGCCAACCGTTATGTGATCTTTCGCGAGACTGCGAAGCAGGCTGTTTTTGGTGTGATGACGATGGTGCTGGTCGACTATTTTCTCAAGCTCGACCTGAGCCGATTCTTTCTGCTCTGCTTTGTGGGCCTGCAGTTCTTGTCTCTTTTGTTGTTTCGCCTGAACGCCGGAAGCCTGGTGGGTATGATTCGCCGTGAGTTTGGCGGACAGCACTTTGTGTTGATCTTTGGGAGCGGTGAGAGGGCCAAGGATTTAGCTCGTCAGATCGAAGTGAATGCGGTGGCGGGGACGCGGGTGCTCGGGATTGTTAACGATACAGCAGAAGTGACTGCAGCGTTGCGGGATCATATCGTCGACGAGGTTTTGTTTGCGGTGGAGCCAGAGAGGTTGAGCAGCCTGGCCGAGTTGTTCCTGCAGTGTGACGAAGAGGGTGTGAGGACGCGGTTGAGCCTTGAGTTCTTTCCGCATGTGAATAGCGAGGTCTATCTCGATCGTCTGGGACCGACGCCGATGCTGACCTTCAGCGCTACGCCGACCGACGAGATCAAGCTGCTGGCCAAGCGCACTGTGGATTTCTCTGTCGCAGCAGTGGCGTTGCTGGTCGCGTCGCCAGTGTTGGTTGTGGCGGCGGTTCTGATTCGTTTGACCTCACCGGGGAAAGTGATCTTCCGTCAGCGGAGGTGTGGCTTGAATGGGCGGAAGTTTGTCGTTTATAAGTTCCGTTCGATGGTTGAGAACGCTGAGGCATTGAAGCAGCAGTATGCGCATTTGAACGTGAAGAAGTTGAATTTCAAGATTCCGAAAGACCCGCGGTTGACGCCGGTCGGCCGATGGTTGCGCAAGTTTTCGATTGATGAGCTGCCTCAGTTGTGGAATGTGCTGAAGGGCGATATGTCTTTGGTGGGGCCACGCCCGGCGACTCCGGACGAGGTTGAGAATTATGCTGGCTGGCAAAGACGCCGTCTGCGGATGCGCCCGGGGCTGACGTGTATCTGGGCTGTCGAGGGACGGGACCGGCTGGATGTCGAGACCGTGATGAAGATGGACATGGAATACATCGACAACTGGTCGTTGTCGCTGGATAGCCGAATTTTATTGCGGACGATTCCGCTGGTATTGCTGGGACGAGGAGCGAACTAATAATGCAACTGTTACCGACTGAAGAAGAGATCGTAGAATTACTGCGTGAGACGGGGGCGCTGCGCACGGGGAATTTTGTTTACCCGGACGGGAGTTATACCGACGAGTATCTGGGCATGCCGCTAGTGATGAGCGACTACAAGAACGCGAAGATCCTGAGTGTAGCGCTGAGCCGGAAGGTGCGCGCCAATACCGAGTTGCGGGCAATGCTTGGCCAGTTGTCGATCGTCGCGCCGGCGACGGGTGGATTGCCTGTTGCTTATGGTGTAGTCGAGGCGCTTGGGGCGAAGAAAGTTTATTGGGCAGAGGCAGACGACGCGCGAATGCCGCAGAAGTTCCGCGAGTTTGTTACACCGCAGAAGGGCGAGAAGGTGTTGCTGGTCGATGATATCTTCCGCACGGGGCAAAAGCTAGTGCATTTGAAGGCGTTGGTAGAGAGCTATGGTGCGGAGGTAGTGGGGCTTGCGGTGATGATCTATCAGCCGTGGCCCGATGCTCCGGACTTTGCCCCGCTACCGATGTTTTATTTGGCTAAGCTGGATAGCTTTGCGGCGCGTGAGGTTCCGAAGGATGTGAAGGAAGACGGGGAAGCGATTACTAAAGTCTGGAGCTAATCGCAGTGATTGTGCGGGTGAAGCGATCTACGTCTTCGATTGAGGCGTAGACGCTTGGGGCGACGCGGATGCGTACGTGGATGATTCAGGCATTGTGAACCTCATCAAAGAGGGTACTCTCCGGGACTATCAGTTCTGCTGAATCGATGCCCCCGTATAAGCGAGATTTCATCGCGGCTTTGGTTCCCCAGGAGCCCGAGTTTGTGCAGGCCTCGTTGCTTGAATTCGCATTCAGAATGGGGATGGCGTCGATGACAGGCAAGGATGAGAGCGCCTTGAATTCGTTGATGCAGAAGTGGCCCGCGAGTGAGGTGACCGCGACTGCTTCTGCTCCGGCTGAGGCCAAACAATTTGTGAGTGCTGCAAACATCTCTGCCGGGGGTCTTGCCGATCATGTTGGCGAAGAGATCTTGCATTTGGGCATGGACGATTGTTAGTTCCAACGCCGATCGTAGAAGGCCGTTGAAGCTGGCCCGATTCCTACGATCAAACCTAAATGCGTTGCTTCAGTTTAAGAGATCAGATGTAGTACATGATCTCTTCGCCTTGTTCGGCTTCGAGCCTTGCGGCGTCTACCTTGTTGCAGATGTCGGCGAGTGTGGTGCGGTCGAGGATGTCGGTGGTGGCGTCGCGAACCTGGCGCATCAGGATTCTGGTGCCGCAGAAACGGATGTCAGGGCATTCATCACACTTGCGGAACTTGGATTCGCTGGCGCAGGGAAGGGGCGCGATGGGGCCGTCGATCATGCGGATGATCGAACCAATTGAAACCTTGTCTGGCTCGGCTGTCAGGACATAACCACCGTAGCGGCCGCGGCGGCTGTCGACGAGGCCTTTTTGCTTGAGTTGGAGGAGGATTTGTTCTAGGAACTTC
>Ga0209490_10002327_pt1 | contig 18046 bp, 21 predicted proteins | sample MAT06_FD_187209 | JGI IMG/M metagenome (GOLD analysis project Ga0209490, IMG submission 187209) | Freshwater microbial communities from Lake Fryxell liftoff mats and glacier meltwater in Antarctica - MAT-06 (SPAdes) (version 2) | ecosystem: Environmental > Aquatic > Freshwater > Ice > Liftoff... | reverse complement strand
GACTTAACCTTGTCAGCCATTACATCACGCAACGACACATAGCGCTCCTGCTTCTGATGCCCAATAATATATTTCTTACTAAGATTCTCAACTCGAATTACAGTATCAGACATACACCTAAAAATTATTCCTCTAATTTGCCTAACTAGCAGTGACGTTGGATACTAGGAAACCTTGCCCGCCTCTAATACTAAAGCTCTATGATATTACTGCTAAACCAATTTTCTAGATCAGGTAAGTGCTTAAAGTCTAGTAACGCATCTCCGAGGGTGTCTAACTGATCGAGGGATAGCGATTGTACTTTCATGATTTGGTCAGAAGTTAAACTACCGCAACGACGGTTTAACAGTCGAATTACAATATTAGCCTCACCCTGATGCATACCTTCCTGCATGCCTTGTTGTATACCTTCCTGCATACCTTGTTGCATACCTTCCTGCATACCTTGTTGCATACCTTGTTGTATACCTTCCTGCATACCTTGCTGCTCTCCCTCAAGGCGACCTATTTGCAGAACTTCCTGATAAAAACGTGTTTGGGTGACATCAGCTTCTCTGAGATTGAGCATTTTTTGTACCTCTTCTATAGTCAACTTGGGGAATTTATTTACCAGTATAGCTTCGATTAAATCTAGTTTCAGACGAAATTCGGCTTCGGTTTCAGCACTATTTAAAATTTGTTTTGCTTGGTTTAAAGCTTCTGTTTCGGGCGTTACGATCAATTTTAGTAGGGCTAAGTTAGGGCTTAGGTTTTCTTGGGTTAACAAGTCTTCCAGATATAATCTTTGCACTTGCGTATTTAGTAAAGCCTGATAAGGGCTTTCCGAACCAAGATCCTGATTATGAGCATTTAATATCAATAATCCTCGCCATATTCTTTTTGCTTTATATTGATGCAGATAGACAAATAATCCCGCAAAATATCGACTATAAAACTCACTATCTTTCTGCATTTGAGCTTCCAGAAAAATTATGGGCAAATCAGGGCGATCGCCAATAGGAGTCAGAAGTCCATCTAAGCGAATTTCCTTTTCCTTGACCACTGGAGCGCTGTATTCAAATTCACAACCATCAGGGATATCGGATAATAGTTCAGTAATTAGGCTGGGTTCAGATAAAAATATTCGATAAAATAATTTGTCAGTTTTCATCGGCAATTTTTGTAAATATCATCGCACCCAGTGTTTACCATGGGATAAAAGCTAAATTGATTTTACTACTTAGTTTGTCGCATCTAAGTTATTACTGCTAAACCAATTTTCTAGGTCAGGCAAGTGTTTAAAGTCTAGTAACGCATCTCCGAGGGCAGGGGTATTTCATTCTAAAGAGAGATTTGAGTAGATTTAAGCCTTGTCCAGCACTGTGTTGAGCTTGTGCCATATTATCAAATTCATGATCACGATCTAAATTGAGGGCTAAATTACGTTCTAAGTCAAAAATGTTCGGTAAAGGCTGCACCCGAATTCTGGAACCATCTTCACCCTGAGTTACATCATGGACATAATGAACTTTATCCCTAGCATCATAAAATAAGTTTGTGGTTTGTTAATAAGTGAAGCAATGGCAAAAAATTTGCGGACTTGGGGATATTTAAGACTAATCATAATGGCGATCGCCTTTCATGTAGCCCCCGCGATCGCCCAACCAAGAGATCTAGGAAAGTTTGTTGATTCGATTCGCTCTGTTGACCAAGTTAAGAAAGATATTAGAGAACTAATCATTACCGTCGATGGCTGTGCAGTTGGTAGTTGCTACAATTTTAATAGCACCGCAATATGTGAGTTGGTTGGAGCCCTTGATGTTCAAGTGAATGGGCAGATTATCTAGGTGGTTCGGCAAAAATCCCTATTTCTAAGAGTGATTTAACCTTAATGAAAGATATTTTTAGCCAATGTAAACCGACTAATTATCAGTATTGGAACTTCGATTCTGTGCTTCACGTGTCCTACTCACCTAGTTTGGAAATAGATAAAAAAGTAAGGAAAGCGCTTAAAATTCCTAAACTTAAGCCCTAATTAAGCAGAATTTCATCCCTATTGCTAGGTTTTGAAGCTATTTCTATAAATTTTTAATTTTTAGTTTGTATCATTATATTAAACTAAGTAAATAAAAATATACATTTGGAGAATCTATGACTGGGTTTATAAGAGGTTTATTCGGGTCTAAGCCGAAAAAAGATGAGTCTGCGGCACAAGCTAAGAAAGATGAAAATGCTTACTTCTTAGATGCTGATTCATCGAAAAGTTTTGGTGATATTGACTATATGAGAACAGCAAAGGCTGTCACAAAGAGCTTCCCAAAGGGTATGGGCGAAGTAACCGAAGTTGTATCTTCGATCGCTAAAATCGAACGTGAAGAAGAGGCAAAAATTGAAGCCCAAAAACAAACTGAACAAAAAATAGAGGCTCAAGCGCAGTTTAGAAAGCCTGATGGGATTAGTTCTGCTAGTACCAACATGGATATGTTTCGCAAGATGGCAAAGGATATTAAAAAGTCATAGTGACTTTGAGCAATTCAGCTTAAACTTACATTTCCGAGATTTATAAATATTCTGTGCGGGGCGTAAGCCTCTCTTTTTTTATGATTTTTTAAGCTCTAATCTTGGCGGTGATTTTGAAACCAAGTCTGTAATAGATTTTGGCACTCTAATTCTCGAATCCCTGCGATCGTTTCTAATTTATGAAAAGAAGCCGAACTATGGGGTAAATTTAGAGCCGAGTGAATTGCGCCTGTTTTGGGATCACTAACTCCATAAATTAAGGTTTTAACCCGTGATTGCATAATTGCGCCTGCACACATAGGGCATGGTTCAAGGGTGACATAGAGGGTTGTGTGATTGAGATGCCAGTCTTTAAGAACTTTGCAAGCACCTCTAATTGCCAAAATTTCGGCATGGGCAGTAGGATCTTGATCTCGTTCTTTCCGATTTTCTCCTGTCGCTATAATTTGCTGATCGGCATTGACAATAATTGCGCCCACAGGAATTTCACCATATTTTCCTGCGTTCTTGGCTAGATCGATCGCCCGATCCATCCAAAACCGATGTTGCTCAAAGTCTATTTCCCTTAAATCTTGCACTAAATTAATCTAAAAAGGTATGGCAAACCCTAGTCCTAATAATAAACCACTCCAAAAATGCCAAGAAACAGCAATAAATTTACAACTACTAACTTCCGCAGGTTGATTGTGATATTTACCAACAAAACTAGTGAGTTGCAATGCGATCGCCAAGCTCAGAAAAACAAAGCCCGTCAGCAATGGAAAGTATCCAAAACCAATTCCGATCGCCATGATCACAAACACTAAGATCACAAATATAGGTAAAATTTCTGCGGCTTTTTTAGTGCCTAGTTTAACAATGGGCGATCGCTTACCTGCCGCTAGGTCATCTTCTAATTGATGGAAATGGGAACAAAAGAGAATAGCACTGGTGGTAATCCCAATGATTGCCGAAGCCAAGAGGGCTGTAATGGAGAAGGATTGGGTTTGGCTATAGTAGGCTGCGGATACTGCTAATGGACCAAAACAGAAAAAAGAAATCACCTCACCCCAGCCCTGATAACCAAAGCGAAAGGGATAACCCTGATAGGTATAGCCTAAAAAACAACAAAGACCGATAATAGCAACTACCGAGAAATCCTGCTGTTGCCAAGAAATACTTAGAACTAAGCCGATACCAATTACTAAACAGATATTAGCGATCGCCAAGATCAAATTCTTTTTACCTGTCAGATTAACCAAGGAATGATGCTTGTGCTTGTCAATGCCAGTGTCGGCATCAAATACGTCATTGCAAAGGTTTTCCCAAACGAGGATTAAAACTGCTCCGATTAAAAAAGTACTAAATATTTGCCAGTTGATGGATGCGGTTTCATAGTAGGCGATCGCTGTACCTGTCGTAATCGGAATAATTGCAACACTGTACATGGGAGGCTTAATTGCCGCTAACCATAACTTTCTTCGATCAATAGATTGCTCCACAGTTGGCATTATAAAAAATAAAAATTATGATAAAAATTAGAAATTTAGCCAATCCTAACAAGGAATTTGCCGAAAACTGGTAATACTTTGCCAAAATTAACGCATAATTCTTGCAATCAATCAGCCTATAGTTCATCGGATTGATGGAAGCCCGCAATCCAACATAGGAATTTACACAGTGGAAATTATGGTAGCGATCGCCCTTCTTTGTTCAGCATCATAACCCCACTTAGTGAGGAAGCTAGCATATTCTCCCACTCCCGATTGGGCTGATAGCTGCATTAAATTCCCAACCCTTTGTACTTCAGCAAGTTTTAGGCGGTTAATCAGACTCGCAGTTCGATCTCTTACTTGATCTGAACCTAATGCCAGAGATTCATTTTGATTGCGCCGATGGGCGATCGCCATAGCAGTAGACATTGCCAAATTTTTAACTAATAGCTCGGCACTAGGTACAGGCACATGGCGGATAGCTTGGACAATTGCTTCAGAGTGTTGATTGGCAATTTCACTGGTCAAATAGGCAACAAAAAATCCTCTAGCCCCATTATCTGTGCTGACTAAATTAGCGATCGCTTCTTGTAGTTCGATATCAGATAAATGATCACGACTCAATATATCTGTGGTAAAGACGATCGCCTGCTCAAAGCTCAGTGATTCCAACATTAATTTACCAAGCTCTTAGTCTGAAACTACTTCCATAATTAGACCACCACCCAAAACCACATCATCTGAATACCATACAGCCGCCTGTCCAGGAGTAATACTAAACTGAGGTTCATCAAAAATAATCCTAGCTCGATTACCCTCCAAAGGAATCACTGTGGCGATCGCGGGCGGAGAACGATACCGAATTTGGACTTCACACCGAAAGGGGATAGTTGTAGGGGCAAGGGATACCCAATTAATTTGATCGATTAGGCATTCTCGATCCTTAGCTTCAGAGCGATCGCCCACAATTACCTCATTGCGACCCGCATCAATTGCCAAAACATACAGAGGATTTGCTGCCGCTATGCCTAACCCCTTGCGTTGCCCGATTGTATAGTGATGACTGCCTTCATGAGTACCTAAAATTTGCCCCGAGCGGTTAATAATGTTGCCCTTTCGAGTATGAATATACTGATCTAAAAATGATTGCATCGAACCATGGGCTTCAATTAAGCATAAATCTTGGCTTTCTGGCTTTTCCGCAGTCGCAAGTCCAAGTTCTAAAGCCAGTTGTCTAGTTTCTGCCTTAGTGCGATCGCCGAGCGGAAATATACACCTGCTAAATTCTTCCTGCCCAACTTCGTATAAAAAATAAGATTGATCTTTATTGCGATCCACTGCCCGCTTGAGTTGATAGCGACCTGAAGCCGAATCAAAATTTAACCTAGCATAATGTCCCGTCGCCACCCGATTAATACCAAAATGCGCTTCTGCATAATCTAGCATCGGCATAAATTTAACAGCTTTATTGCACCGAGAACAAGGTAAAGGCGTATTCCCAGCCGTATAACCAGCCACTAAATAATTAACCACACTTTCGGTAAAGCGATCGCGGCTATCGACAATTTCATGATGAATTCCCAATTGTTCACAAATACGGGCAGCATCAACCATGCCATCAGAACAGCATTGCCCCTTACCTTTCATGAGCCATAGGGTTAGACCCGTAACATCAAAGCCCTGATTATGCAACACCGCCGCCGCTACAGAGCTATCTACACCACCCGATAGACCAACTACTATTTTTTCCGCCATGACTTTCACTTGGAGCTAATCCTTAACTATAGTCTAGCCTAATCAGCTTCTGGAAATTATCAATTAATTGTGAACTCTAGTCCTAAAGCTCGACAAAATGGGCATCTAGAACGACTGTCGGCGGTTCTTTGTACTTACTGATGATGTCCAAGATCTTAGCGACTCGCTCAGTACTGCTGCCTTCAACCTCTTTAACTAAATTATTAGTGGGCGCATTGAACTGGCTGCATCCGCCAAGAACTAACAAGCAGGCAATGATCAAGAATTTAAATATGACCTGCACAGTGAACTAACACTTTAATAAGCTGAAGATTTACGAGCTTCGGGTACGCCATTCATGATATTAAACCGTATTCCCACTTGAGTCCCGCCATCAACCAAAGCCGAAATTCCTTGCAAACCATAGTCTCCACTAGAATTAGTGAAATATAGATCGAGGGCATAAACAGAATTGCCATTAGGAAATAGTTGCCGTAAACCAACATTAAAAATTCCTGTTCTACCAGATATTCGGCTTGATGGCAGCCCACTTTTGGAAGTAGACGTTTGAAATTGGTTGCTTCCAGAAATTATAGGAGTATACTCTGCCAGAATTTGTGTATTTTCGGCAACCTTAATATTTCCACCCAGGGTTATCCCCAAAATACTAGATATACCTTGAAACTGAGCTGGCAGTATTAATTTGGGTGTAAGCATCAAATTTGCTCCCCAACTATCAATGCGATAGCTCGTGGGTAGATCAAAGTATAAAGACACGGCATTTTCTAGGTTCCTGACTCTCTCTCCATTGAGAATCAGCCCTAGCCCTAAAGCTGAAGAGTAGGAAAAATCTTTGCCTTCATCTTGAACTAATGCTAACCGGGCAGTTAGTGAGTTTTCAATGGGAAGTGCATCAGCATTACTATTGCTAATATTGACGGCAAGTTCTAAGTCATCAAGAATGCCAAATCGAATGGTTGGGTTAACTCTGCCATTAGTACCAAATGCTAACTGATACAAAATACTATTAATGGGAAGAACGGTACTAGGTAAGCCATTTAAGTTGGTAAAAAAAGCAGAAGCATTGGGATAGGATGCTCGCTGATCAATGGCAAAGCTACCTGTCAGGTCTGGGACGAAGCTTACTTGAAATCCGATCGCATATTCACCATCGGGCTGTACTAACAAATTAGATGGAGAAGATGAACTGGGTCCAAAGCGGTTTGTGGCATAAAGGCTAGCCGCAAGACGACTATTGGGAGCATACTGGAAGCCTACATTCCAAACTGCACGGCGCACAAATAAAGAACCGTCGGTTACGCCCACAGAGTTTTTACCTGAAAATATTGGCGTAACATCAGCCGCAAATTGCAATTTAGGCGTAATCATATAATTAACACCAATCCCAATCCCTGCTACGGTTCCAAAGTAATCTAGGCGATCGCCATTAAATCCCACCCCTTGATTAACTAAAGCACTACTGTTACCAAAGGTAGTTCTCGCCGCAATACTACTTGGGAAAAAACTAACCTGAGGATTAAGATGCAGGCTCAATTCATTACTCACCTTATAGGCTAGGGGCAGAGCTAGACTGAAGTAGGGAGAATTATCATCAGCTTGAAACTCACTTGTAGGTCTAGCTCCATTAAAACCAGTTTGAGGTCCTGGGTTGCCAAAGATAACGGAACGTCCACCTCTGGTAAATAATGTGGGAAACGGTGAAGCAAACTCAGCACTAAAAACAGCGGCGGCGGTAAGATCGTTCTCTTCTAAATATTTCCATTTAACTGTTATAGGAATTGTGCCTGAAAACAACTGAAATGCACTATTTGGACGCACTAAATTAGCAAAAACCGTATCATCTTTACCCGTGACATCGACGCTAATCTGTACATTATCGGTAATTCCGTAGGCTAAGCCAATGAGCGTATCATTACTACGGTTAGACTGTCCCCGAAAATCTGTTGGGTTATTAAATGATTGACCACCAGTTCTAAATACTAGTTCTTGTTGCTTGAGGGTATAGGCGGTTTCAAAGCCAAATAATCTAAATAGGGGTCTCTGCAAAGGCGAAAGTTTTTTGTCATCTTTGGGGATGGAATCATCAGCCTGAAATTTAAGCGCATCAGGTAGAGCATCGTTAGATTTGAGGTTATCTTTAGAGCCATTCTGGAGATCGTCTGCTGAATTAGATAGGGGCTTTGGGGTTGCAGACCTACTGGGTTCAGTAATGGAGCTTGGGAAAAATTTACTTTTGGGAATTTCTATAAATTCTGGGGATGTTTGAGCGATCGCTCTCGTAGCAATTGATCCAGAAATTATAGAAGCCGTTAACGTACTTAAGGCTACGATCGCATTTTTCATTACCTACTCCTCACACACAATATGCAGTAAAGCTAAAAAACTAAAATTTAATCAAAGAATATTTAAGTTTCTAACCTTCTTATGCAGAGATAATATAGCAGAAAAGGTTAGATATTGATTTTGATAAATTTTGTAATTTTAGCACTTGTGGTTATTACTCAAGTTGCAGGCAACCTATGCTTGGGTAAAGGAATTAAGCAATTAGGTGAATTAAATTCTTTTAATCCATTAGCTTTATTGCAGTTTGGTTGGCAGATAGCTATTAATCCTTGGACTTGGTTGGCTTTAGCTTTACTAGTTGCTTCTTTAATTTTTTATTTGGTGGCTTTATCCCGCTTGGAATTGAGTTATGTATTACCTTTAATTGCTTCAAACTATGTTTTAACGACCTTAGCGGCTTGGTTAGTTTTAGGCGATCGTGTTAGTCCCAGTAGATGGATTGGTACAGTCCTAATCACCTGTGGCGTAATGTTGGTAGGGTTTATTGATCGAAAACCAACTACTACGCAAGACTCAAAAGTCTAAAACTTTTTATCCACGATCAACGCAATGCCATCAAAAAAGCGGAACGACTGGGATTAGAAGAGGGAATCGAGCAAGGTATAGACCAGGGAGAGTTAAGATTGCGATCGCCCAACAATTAATTGGTATTTTAGATGACAACGAAATCTCCCGTATGACTGGGCTTGATTTAGATGCGATCGCACAGCTCCAAAATAATTGAAATGGCGTTAAAAAGTTGAGATATATGCGTACTGATACCATTTTCTACCAGTTATTTTTGAAATTTCATGGTTTGCTATTTGAACTACTCGGTCAACCTGTGGAAAATGCCGATCGCTATCAATTCACATCGGTAGAAGTTAAGGAAAAAGCATTTCGATTTGATGGGATTTTTATGCCCACAACTTCAGATCGACCGATTTATTTTGTGGAAGTGCAATTTCAAGACAAACCAGACTTTTATTGGGAATTTATCACTGAGATTAATATCTATTTGAACCAATACAAACCAGTTCAAGACTGGCAAGCAGTTGCTATCTTTGCTAATCGGAATTTGGAAGTAAAAGTATTAACTGCGTATCAGCAAGAATTGATCGAAAATGGTCGGATTGTACCAATTTACCTAGATGAACTGCCACCACAAGACTCGATCGCGATCAGATTAATTCAACTAATTACCAGTAAAGATGAGGAAGCTCCTCAATTGGTAAAACGTCTATTGGCAAAAGCCCGAATTGATTTGACTGATTTGGCATTCCAAGAAAGTATTATAGAATTATTGGAAAGTGTCTTGTTATCTAAGTTCCCAAAATTAAGTAGAAAGGAGATTGAAACTATGTTTGCATTGAGTGACCTAAGACAAACTAGGGTATATCAAGAGGCTATGGAAGAAGGCGAAGTTAAAGGCGAAGCTAGAGGTGAAGCTAAAGGTGAAGCCAGAGGTCGGCAAGAAGGCAGACAGAACGAGGCAAAAACGCTACTCGTGCGGATGCTATCTAAACGGTTTGGTAAGTTGACCGATCGCCAAGAAATACAAATTTCAGAATTATCCATTGAGGAATTGGAAAACTTGGGTGAGGCTTTACTAGACTTTGCTACAGTTACAGACCTAGATAATTGGTTGCAAAATTTGTAGTTTAGCTATCTATCACTTTGACCTTTTGTTCTATAAGATTAAAGTTAAGAACGCTGTAAAATCCCTAAGCTTTCGAGGAGTTGGGGTTCTTCTTCAAGGGCTATGCGGCTGATCGCAATAAAATCACTCAACCAAGCACTAAGACTATCCACCGCAGCATCACGGACTTTAGTAGCATTTTGTGATTCACCTTTTTCTTTAGTCTGTACAAGGTTAGCAGTTTCCACAGCTTGTAATTCGGTTTGCCCAGCCTTGAGCTTGTCGGCGGTAATACCTTAAATATTGATCCTGCTGTTCCTGTGCCCTTTAAATTTTCGCCGACCATTGGCTTACTCAGCCTTGGCGCATTGGGATTATATACACAATGGCGTAAGCGTAAGTAACTTAAAATATTCCTTAACAAAGAACAGAATTTATAGTCTTAAAAGACTCCACCTGAAAAGTAAGTATAGAATTTAGAGCTTTTTTATAAGTGGATTGAGAAGTATTCATCCAAAAGAAAATGGCAAGCTTAAAACATCAATGTCAAAAACAAGTCAATTATAAACAAGTTTTTTGGATAAACTTCCAGCAACGTTCAATTAAATTGATATTAGGAGGAATATTGAAATTTTAATGGCTTTTCTTTCTGCCTTCATATTTTTTTAAAATAAAGTCTGCTAACTGTTTATAACTAAGTTGTGCATTTTTATGCAGTTACCCCTTACAATGGCTCGGACAAAAAACTTAAGGAGGATACAAGCCTTGCAGGGTAATAGTTCTGGCTAGTACTTATTTAATTAGCTGTTAGGGAAATTGCTAACCTAACTTTAATTAGTAACCAATAGCACTCTATATGGGGCAATATACACAAGCATTAAAAACTGTCCGAAGTATTACCCTTAAATTCTCTTAAAATTAAAGTTAAAATAATTGAACTAACGCTAAAATAGCGATCACTCTAAAATGCAAATATATTGCAGCAATAAAGCTCAAAACTAAGTTATGAACCCAATTATTCAAACAAAAATTGAAGGACAAATTAGTAATAATAAAATCATGATCTATATGAAAGGAACTCCAAATGCTCCTCAATGTGGATTCTCTGCTGCTACAGTCCAAATCTTTAAGTCTTTTGGTACCCCATTTGAGACTGCAGACATTCTTCAAGATCCCGATCTACGCCAAGGTATTAAAGAATTTTCTAATTGGCCCACTATTCCTCAAGTCTATATAAATGGAGAATTTATAGGTGGTTGTGATATCGTCATGGAAATGCATAAGCGTGGGGAACTTGAACCTATCGCCAAAGAAGCTATAAATTAATCAATTAGCCTAAACGTCTACGGCTTTAAGCTCGTAGATGAACTGAAAAATGCCATCTAAGTCTAACCTAATGCAACTATTATGATAGGATTAGCCAAGTGCAGTGCTAACTTAACCAAGCATGAGCGATAAATCGTTAAAACTTAAAATTTCTATCCCTCCAGTTGAGGGTATTGAAGACATACCAATTGTGGCAGTAGAGTTATTGGCACAAAAAATGGGTTTTGACGCAAATAAGGTGCAAGATATTGTTCAAGCCCTTACCGAAGCTTGTGTCAATTCAATCCTCTATAGTACAACAGAGGACGACATTGAAGTTTTGGTTACTGCCCTACATGGTAGTTTAGTGCTAGAAGTTCGAGATCATGGACCTGGTTTTAATCCTGATGAAGTCCCTTCTCCAGACTTTGATCTGATTTCTCAAATCGGTGTCAAAAATGGAGGATTTGGTATACACATGATTAAATCTTTAGTTGATGAGGTGGAAATCGAATCTTCACCCAACGGCACTACTATTCGTATGAGTACTTTTCTTAAAAATTCTGATTTAAACCCAGTGGCATCTTAATCATGACTCATTCTTCTTTTCTTCAAGACGAACTTAAGATTTCTGAACAGCTAGATGGAGATAAAGCCATCCTAAAGCTAAATGGGGCTTTGAGCGTTACAACTGTTCCGTATTTTCGTCAATCTGTGCAGCCATACCTAGAAAGAGGTTTAGGTGTAATTGTACTCGATTTTGAAGGTGTAACTAAAATCGTGAGTCGCGGCGTTGGTGCAGCTATTGATATGGCAGTACAAGCTAAAAAACAAGGTACCAAACTTCGCCTAGAAAAAATTGGTAAATATTCGAGATCTCTCTATATTCAGGGAGTACACTTAGTCGCTGATGTTCCAGAATTAGAAGGTTTTGAGCCTTAATTTACGAACTATTAGGCAAGAATTTATAATAGCCTCTGAATATAATTAAACGCAAGAAGAGGTACTTCTACTTCCCCTTCAATTTTTCAATTTTAGCCTCTCACAGCAAAATAGTTTAGAAAGTTATTAAAGCCTTCATTTCCCTAACTGCTCTATCTAAACCAACTAAAGCAGCTCGGCTGATAATACTATGTCCGATATTAAGCTCTTCCATTCCCATAATTTGGGCGATCGCTTTAGTATTCCAATAGGTTAAACCGTGACCTGCATTTACTCGTAATCCTAAACTAAGAGCTAATTCAGTCCCTAATATTAAAAATTCTAGCTCTTGTTTTAACTGGTCTTCAGTACGAGCGTTGGCGTAGGTTCCCGTGTGTAATTCTACAAATTTGGCTCCCGTCTGCTCCGATGCCTTAAGTTGAGCGGGATCAGCATCTACAAACAAGCTCACAGGGATACTTGCAGTTTGCAACTCTTCGACAAACTTAGTCAAGCGATCGCCCATTCCATTTATATCTAATCCGCCTTCTGTCGTAATTTCCTCTCTTTTTTCAGGAACAAGGGTAACGTAATCAGGTTTAATCTCAAGGGCGATCGCCACCATTTCTGCTGTAGCTGCCATCTCTAAGTTCAGATGAGTGTAAACAGTTTGCCGTAAAATCCTGACATCACGATCTTGGATATGCCGCCGATCTTCCCGAAGGTGGACTGTAATTCCATCAGCACCTGCTAGTTCCGCAATTACGGCGGCGGCGATCGGATCTGGCTCCGTGCCTCTGCGGGCTTGGCGAATTGTGGCAATGTGATCAATGTTAACGCCAAGGGTAGGAGCCATAAAAATTTTTTAGATGAATGATTTAGAATGGGTGACCTGGGATTCGAACCCAGAACCAACGGATTAAGAGTCCGATGCGCTACCGTTGCGCTAGTCACCCTTACTTTTTAGTAGTTTAAGAAATAGACAGTAAGCATAGCATACGCTTAAGGAGATTTTTCTAGGTGTTTTTGTAAATTTTTGACAATTTTATGAATTTCAGGTAGTCGTCTAAATAAAGCTGCGGCTTTAATAAATGTTTTGGCATCGATCGCTGGCGCCCCTAATATTTGTAAATTTGCTCCTAAGTCTTGCCCTACTCCTGACTGGGCACCAACTACAGTGCGATCGCCTACCTTAATATGATTAGCTATGCCAACTTGTCCTGCCAGAATCACATTTTTTCCTAGTTTTACCCCACCTGCTAGTCCCGATTGCCCCGCCATCAAGCAATTTTCTTCTAATCGACAACCATGTCCAATTTGCACTAAATTATCAATTTTTGAGCCTTTACCAATGCGAGTATCGCCCACTGCCCCCCGATCAATTGCCGCATTACATCCAACTTCCACATTGTCTTCAAGGATAGTTTTTCCCACCTGTTGCATTTTTGCCCAAGTGCCATCACTACTCGGTACAAACCCAAATCCTTCGGCTCCGATCGCTGCACCACTATGAATTACACAATTTTTACCAATCTCGCTGCGTTCGTGAATTACACAATTGGCATGGAGAACTGTGCGATCGCCTATTAAAACATCCTCGTAGATCGTGACATTAGCATGGATAATCACGCTATTTCCAATTTTAGAGCCTGAACCAATTACCACATGGGGCGCAATAAAAACATCTTCACCAATTTCGACATTCTCACCAATTACAGCCGAGGGATGAATACTAGGTTTATAAACTCTGGGCGGATAAAATACAGCGATCGCCCTTGCAAATAGAAGTCGAGGCTGGGGTACGGATATATATGGGATTTTTAAGGAGTGAACTAGTTCCAAAACTTCGGTATCAGTATTTACAAATAATGCTCCCGCCTTGGTTTCTGCTAACTGGGAGAAAAAGCGACTATTTTCTAAAAAACCTAAATCCTTAGGCTGTGCTTCCAAAAGAGTCGAAACCCCAGAAATTTCTGGATCACCATAATCAAGCTTGAATTCTTGCCCCAAAGCCGCAATTAGTTCACTAAATTTCATTTATTTTTATTTCACTAGCCTAGTAAATCATTAACGGCGATCGCAAACCCACTTAAAACATGAGAAGTTAGGATTTCTGTCTCAGCATAAACGGTGCGAGAACTATTGGTAATTACCACAATCCATTTTTCTTCTGTGAATACCAGCCAAACTTCTTGACAGCCCGAACCCAAATATTCTTGAGCTTTGGCAAACACTTCGTTAGCTAAGTCAGTGGGCGAGATTACTTCTGCAATTAATGGAAAACTCTGAAGCAGAACGGGGAGTTCACCATATTGTGCCAGTAAATCAGGTGTAAGGTATGCTATATCTGGTCTGCGTCCTTGTTTTAGGGTTTGACAGGGTACCTCTGTATATACTTCTCCGCCAACTCCAGAGGACTCAACATAGTTGCCCCATAACCGCCCGATTCTACTTTGAATTCGACTATATAGTAAGGTCATGCCTTTTTTTTCAACTAAATTACCATCAACCCATTCCATCCCACTTGGAGGAGCGATCGCCCATTCTTCAAGGGTCATAGAAGTCGATAGGGGAGAACTAAGGGTAGCAACCATATTTACAACCTAATGAAGTAGTTCAGCAACTTAAATTATATAGATTTGAGAGACTTTACCAAAGTTAAACAACTTGGTAGGACAGAATGCTTATTTACAGTGTGCATATTAGGTAAGTAATATTAGTGATTGAGTAAACAATAATTGTTGAGTCATTAATAAAACTTATAGATTTGTAAATAACTTGCAATGTTTTACTTATTGAGGTTTGAGTACCTTTTATACTACAGTCATAAAAGCTGACGTTTTGACCGAAAAACGAGACGTAGGTGAACCTACCTTTAGACGATTTATTACCTGCATTCAGTGAAAAACCCGAAGGGTAAGCAAAAAAAGTCGTTATTTTAAGGGAAAGTAAGCACAACCTTGGGATTATGTCTTAAGGAAGTGTCTAGGGGTGCTTTGATAACACCTTTAAGGATGAAAGTCTCTTAAGAATCCCTCAGCTTTAGTTATGGGGAGTATCAAATTTAAGTAGACCATTCATAAATGCTTATTTTCTGACTTATGTCGGATAATTTTTAGCTCTATGAATGATAGATTCAAACCTATGCTCTACATTCAAGAAGTATTCAAGAAGCAATTTTTAATAAGCTCTCGAATTATCAGTCGAAATTAGACTAGAGATTAAATTACACAACAGGAACAAACACATGGCGTATTCGCAGACAAAGACTCAGGCAAAAGCTGGGTACAAAGCTGGGGTTCAAGACTATCGGCTAACTTATTACACTCCCGACTACACTCCCAAAGATACAGATATTCTGGCTGCATTTCGTGTTACCCCACAGCCCGGCGTACCCTTTGAAGAAGCTGCTGCCGCCGTTGCTGCCGAGTCCTCTACTGGAACTTGGACAACTGTATGGACTGACCTTTTAACTGATCTTGATCGCTACAAGGGTCGTTGCTATGATATCGAGCCAGTTCCCGGTGAAGACAATCAGTTCATTGCCTACATCGCCTATCCTTTGGACTTGTTTGAAGAAGGTTCTGTAACTAACCTATTGACCTCTCTAGTTGGTAATGTATTTGGTTTCAAAGCTCTAAAGGCATTGCGTTTAGAAGATTTACGTATTCCTGTTGCTTACCTTAAAACTTTCCAAGGTCCTCCCCACGGTATCCAAGTTGAGCGCGACAAAATCAACAAATATGGTCGTCCTTTGCTCGGTTGCACCATCAAACCTAAATTAGGTCTATCTGCGAAGAACTACGGACGTGCAGTTTATGAGTGCTTACGCGGCGGTCTAGACTTTACCAAAGATGACGAAAATATCAACTCTCAGCCTTTCCAAAGATGGCGCGATCGCTTCTTGTTTGTAGCCGATGCTATTCACAAGTCCCAAGCTGAAACTGGCGAAATCAAAGGTCACTATCTCAACGTTACCGCTGGTACTGTCGAAGAAATGCTAAAACGGGCTGAGTTTGCGAAAGAACTCAAAATGCCCATCATCATGCATGACTTTTTAACCGCTGGTTTTACTGCTAACACCACCCTTTCCCATTGGTGTCGCGATAACGGCATTTTGCTACACATTCACCGCGCTATGCACGCCGTAATTGATCGCCAAAAAAATCATGGTATTCACTTCCGTGTTCTTGCTAAGTGCCTACGCATGTCTGGTGGCGACCATATTCACACTGGTACCGTTGTTGGTAAGTTAGAAGGCGATAAGGCAATTACTTTAGGCTTTGTTGACCTATTACGTGAAAACTACGTGGAACAAGATAAAACCCGTGGCATCTACTTCACCCAAGACTGGGCATCTATGCCTGGGGTAATGGCTGTAGCTTCTGGTGGTATCCATATTTGGCACATGCCTGCTCTAGTTGAAATCTTCGGTGATGATTCCGTTCTCCAATTTGGTGGTGGAACCTTAGGACATCCTTGGGGTAATGCGCCTGGTGCAACTGCTAACCGTGTGGCGCTTGAAGCTTGCGTGGAAGCTCGTAACGAAGGTCGTGACCTGATGCGTGAAGGTGGAGACATTATTCGTGAAGCTGCTAAGTGGTCTCCCGAACTGGCGGTTGCTTGCGAACTTTGGAAGGAAATCAAGTTTGAATTTGAGGCTGTGGATACCGTCTAATTGATGGCATTCAGTTATGGTGAGAGTTAAATTATATTTAACTATTTCTAACTTTTCACCTTTACAAATTCTTCTTGGCGAACCATGGATTTAAAACAGGTTGCAAAAGATACAACAAAAGTTCTTTCTAGTTATCTGACATATCAAGCGGTACGCATAGTCATATCGCAGTTAAGCGAAACTAATCCGCCTTTAGCAATTTGGTTAAGTAATTTCTCCGCAACGGGCAAAATCCAAGATGGAGAAGTTTATATCCAAGAGTTAATTGAAGTCGATCAGCCCCTTGCGTTTCGGATAATGATCGTAAGAGCGCATTTAGCTGATGAGGTGACAGAGTTTTTGCCTGAAATGACGATCGCAGCGATCGCCCAAGCAAATATGCAGCACCGAGTTCATTACCTAGAAAGAGTAACCCAGTTTAATCTCAGCCCTGAAAGTTCCGATCCAGATTCTATCTAATCAAATACTTAAACAAATTCAAATAGAACTTAAATCATGAAAACCCTTCCTAAAGAGCGTCGTTACGAAACCCTCTCCTACCTTCCCCCTTTGACCGATGCCAAGATTGCTAAACAAATCCAGTACATTTTGAGCCAAGGTTTTATCCCTGCGATCGAATTTAACGAAACCTCTGAACCAACTGTCTATTTCTGGACACTTTGGAAGTTGCCTTTATTCGGTGCAAAATCTACCCAAGAAGTATTGAGCGAAATCCAAGCTTGCCGCTCTGAATATTCCAACTGTTTTATTCGTGTTATCGGTTTTGATAATATCAAACAGTGCCAAACCATGAGCTTTATTGTCCACAAGCCTACTTCTAGCCGTTTCTAAGAAGTTTAAAAATTTAGTAATTTAGAGAGGTATTAATTTACTTCTCTTTTTTATTTGGAATATTTTAGTCAGAGCTAAATTTATCCTAAAAAAGTTATACTTCTAATCTGAAGCGGGCAAAGGCTATGGGGAATGTCTTACTCGATGGGGGAGAAGCTGATTTGCCAGAGAGCACAGTTGTGAATGTATCTCAGGTCTTTACTGTAGACAAAGCCGTATTAACAGAAAAAATTGGTAGGCTTTCAATGGATAGAGTACAGCAAATCTTAGCAGGGCTTAGACTAATTACAGATTCAGACTAGGAAATTGAAGTCCCTTTAGAGGCTACTTAAAATGATTAAACGGATTCGACTGCAAAACTTTAAAAGCTTTCAAGATGCCGAACTAAATTTGGGAGAAGTTTCGGTTTTGGTCGGGACAAATGCCTCTGGGAAAAGTAATATTCGTGATGCGTTTAGGTTTCTGCACGGTATTTCACGGGGTTATCAAATTCCTGAAATCATTGGCGAAAAATATGCTGATGGGGTTTTGCAATGGCGAGGGATTCGAGGTGGTTTGCGGGAAATTATGTTTTATGGTTCTCAAAACTTTGCGATCGAGGTTGATATAGTTGTGCCTGATCTT
>Ga0209490_10002323_pt1 | contig 18087 bp, 14 predicted proteins | sample MAT06_FD_187209 | JGI IMG/M metagenome (GOLD analysis project Ga0209490, IMG submission 187209) | Freshwater microbial communities from Lake Fryxell liftoff mats and glacier meltwater in Antarctica - MAT-06 (SPAdes) (version 2) | ecosystem: Environmental > Aquatic > Freshwater > Ice > Liftoff... | reverse complement strand
GTCGTCCTGCGTCCTGCGTCTTCGCAATTCGATTGATTGCCACTGGTCCGACGTCCGAGGTCCTAGGTCTACCTTGCGTGGTGTTGAGCGGGGATGGGAGTGGGATTGTTTGCGGTCGTCCTGCGTCTTCGCAATTCGATTGATTGCCACTGGTCCGACGTCCGAGGTCCTAGGTCTGCCTTGCGTGGTGTTGAGCGGGGATGGGAGTGGGATTGTTTGCGGTCGTCCTGCGTCCTGCGTCTTCGCAATTCGATTGATTGCCACTGGTCCGACGTCCGAGGTCCTAGGTCTACCTTGCGTGGTGTTGAGCGGGGATGGGAGTGGGATTGTTTGCGGTCGTCCTGCGTCCTGCGTCCTGCGTCCTCGCATAGTTTGGCAGGATTTATGCATTCAGGTTGATTTCGCTTATCGCCCCTTTTCTTCCTCTATGCGAAGACCTCGGACCTCGGACCTCGGACCTCGGACCTCGGACCTCGGACCTCGGACCTCGGACCTCGGACCTCGGACCTCGGACCTCGAGACGCAGGACGCAGGACGAAGTGGCAATGAGAGTGGCAATGAGAGTGGTAATGAAAATGGTAATGAAAATGGTAATGGAAATGGTAATAAAAATGGAGGTGAGTCAGTGTCGCTTGCGATAATGTTCCGGTGATTCTCCGACGATCTGTTTGAATTGGGCAGAAAACGCAAAGGGATTGGGGTAGCCGAGGAGAGTCGCAATGGTGGCGATGCTGTGTTCGTGTTGCAGCAGCAGGCTGCGGGCGCGATCGATGCGGCGGCGGATACGGTATTCACCGGGGCTGATGCCCAGGTGCTGGCGGAATATTTTCCGGAAGCGTTCGTAGCTGAGATCCAGGCTGTGCGCGAGACGGTGCAGATCCAGACGCGGATCTTCGCCGAGGCGCCGGCAGGCCTCATCAATGGCGATCCGATGCGGATCGGTGCTGGTGTGATCGCGGCTGCATAAATGGGTGAGCACACCCACCAATTGCGCGAGCACGGCGCCCAGCCAGCTTTCCGGTGCCTGGCGAATGCCGCCAAGCAGGCCGTGTAATTCGCGGACCAGGCCCAGATCCAAACCCGGCTGCTGCACGGGGCGGCGCGGATCCAGCACGCCGATGCTACGCAAAGCGCTTTCGACCTCGACCGGAATGACGATCCAGGCTTCGGCCCAATGGCTGCCCGCCACCATGCGATTGCTGTGCTGGCGATCCGTATAGCGATGGAACAGCGAACCGGGGACCAGCGGCGTCTCTGTGCCGTCCTCGGCGATGTAGGTGCCCTGACCGCGCAAACACCACACTGCGGAATAGCTATTGGGGCGGTGCAACGGGGTATCGACGACACGCCCCGACTTGAGCACAAAGCCGACGCCCAAGCGCACGTCACGGCCGCCAGGCAGGGTGCGGCTCGTCGATTCGGTGATCAAATACCGGGTGGGAACGGTGATGGTCTGCTTCACCATGATCAGGGCCGGGTACGCTGACGCAGACGGTCCAGGCCAACGGCGGCGACGATGGCGCTGCCGATCAGAATCTCTTCCCAATAACTAGGCATGTCCATTTGGTTGACGCCGTTGCGCAGGGTGGACATCAAAAATGCACCGATGATCGATCCCATGACCGTGCCGACGCCGCCATTCAGGCTAGCGCCGCCGACAATGACCGCAGCAATGATGTCGAGTTCCAGGCCCACCGCGGTGGTCGAGTCACCCTGCCCCAGCCGTGCGGTTTGAAATATGCCAGCGAGGCCGAAACAGGCCCCGGCCAGGGTATAAATGGCGATCTGGTTCCAGCCGACGCGAATGCCGCAGAGCCGCGCCGCCGCCTCGTTGGAGCCGATGGCATAGGCCCGGCGGCCAAAGGTCGAGGCGCGCAGCAGCACTGCCATGCCCAAGACCAGGACGATCAATATCCAGATGCTGGTCGGCAGGCTGAGCCACTGCCACCACGCAGCATGGGCCCCTGGTTCGACGGGGCGTTGCATCAGCGAATCGACCCAGCTCGGCGAAAAATTGATGGTGCCATTGCCGCCAATCATTTTCGCCAGACCGCGGGCGATGCTCATGGTGCCGAGAGTGACGATGAAGGGCGCTAAGCGCACTCCAGCGATCAAGCCGCCGTTGACCACCCCTGCGAGCATGCCCGCGCCGATTCCAGCGGGAATGGCAAGCCAGGTCGGGCAACCCGGACAGGCCAGCACCCAGGCGGTGACCATGCCGCACAGGGCGACGACCGAACCACAGCTCAGATCGATGCCGCCGCTGATGATGATCACCGTCATGCCGACCGCGCCGACCGCGACGATCAGAGTCTGTTGGAGAATACTGTGGATATTATAATAGCCGAGAAATGTCGGGCCGACCTGCATGCGCAGCAAAATGATCAGGGCCACCAGGACCACAAAGGGACCCGCTGCGGTCAGGATACGGCGCCAGGGCAACGTGTTCATGCCGCGTCCTCGTGGGCCAGCGCGGCAGCAAGCAGACTGGTCTGCGTCCATTCCGTGGTAGGTCGGATCGTGCCCAGGGTACCCCGACACATCGCGGCGACGGAATCACAGATGCCGAGCAGTTCAGGAATATAGGACGAGATCACCAGCACCGCCTTGCCGCGCGCGGCCAATTCGCCGATCATGCGATAGAGCGTCGCCTTGGCGCCGATGTCCACGCCCCGGGTCGGTTCGTCGAGGATATAGACGTCGCAGTCGTGGTGCAGCAGCCGCGCCAAGGCGACCTTTTGCTGATTACCGCCCGATAATTCGCCCACGGGTTGCTCGGCACTAGCGGCCTTGACCCCCAGGCGGTCTATCCAGGTACGCGCTGCGTTTTGCTGACGCTGCGCGGCGATGAAGCCCAGGGTCGCATACGGGGATAAGCGAGTCAGGGTGATATTGTCGCTGAGGGATCGACCCAGCAATAAACCCTCTTCTTTGCGATTCTCTGACAGCAGCCCGACCCCGCGCGCCAACATGCGCGTGGGCGACCAGCGGGTGGTGGTGGTTCCGGCGACGGTCACCGATCCCGATTGTACCGGGTCGAGGCCGAATACACAGCGCGCGGTTTCGCTGCGACCGGCCCCAATCAGGCCGAAAATACCAAGGATTTCACCGCGATGCAGAACCAAATCCGCGCGGCGCGGCAATGGTCGCCCAACCAGTGCAGCGAGATGCAGGAGCGGTTCGCCGCGCTGATGCGGCACCTGCGGGTACTGATCGCCAACCTCGCGGCCGACCATGGCTTGAATGATCGTCGCGGTGGACGTTCCAGCTACCGCTCCGGTCGCCACGCTGTGACCATCGCGCAGCACGGTATAGCGTTGGCACAGGGCCTGAATCTCTTCGAGAAAATGACTAATGTACACGATGGCGACGCCACGAGCAGCCAGCCGACGAACAACCGTAAATAAATGGTCGATGTCCTGCCGGGTCAGCGACGAGGTGGGTTCATCGAGCACCAGCACTCGTGGCGAACCAAGCAGGGCGCGGGCAATCTCGACTAATTGTTGTTGCCCGTTGGTCAGATCACCGGCCCGGGTCGCAAGTGGAATGGCGACGCCCAATTCGGCCAGGGCCTTGGCGGCTCGCGCATCGCGTTCCCGGCCACGCACCCACCCAGCGCGGGCGGGCCAAGATCCCAGGCAGATATTTTCGGCGACGCTGAGATCCGGCGCGATGGTCAATTCCTGGTAGATCATTGCCACGCCCGCGCGGCGGGCAGCGACCGGATCGCGCGGGCGAAATGGCTGACCCTCGACCGTGATCGCCCCCGCATCGGGGCTGACCGCGCCGCTGAGGATCTTCATCAAGGTGCTTTTGCCAGCGCCATTTTCACCGATCAGGGCGTGAATTTCCCCAGCGGCGACGCCAAGGTCGACCCCCGATAAGGCCGAGGTCGCGCCAAAGGCCTTGCTGATCCCCGTCATGCATAATCGCGACGAAGGACAGTCTGGCGCCATCGAGCTTTGCGAATTGGAGCCCACGGCGCTTATTTCAGGTACTCGTCCAGCGGCGGATTGAGCAGATCCTTGATCGCCGGTTCGTCGAGATTCTCCGGCGTCACCAGCACGACGGGAGTGTCAATCTGCTTGGGGACCTCTTTGCCGGCGATGACCGCGGCGACATTCATCACCCCGAGGTACCCCATTTGGAAGGGATCTTGCACGACCAGACCTTTGACGGTGCCCGCCTTCAGCGCAGCTATGAGCGGCGCGCTACTGTCGAAGCCGACATGGGCGATGCGTTCGGCGAGATGAGTTTCATTGAGGGCCAGAATCATTCCCGCGGTGGAACTTTCGTTTGGCGTGAAAATGCCGTCAATGTCCTTGCTATGGCGATTCAGCAGATTCTGCGCAGCGGTAAATGCGGTGTCGCGGGTGGCCCCGGCGTATTGATCCGCACTGATAATGGTGATATCGGGAAATGCTTTGAGCGCTTCCAGGAAACCGGCCTCGCGTTCCATGGTGCTCGCAGAACCTTCTTGATAACGCAGCAAGGCGACCTTGCCCTTGCCCCCGAGAACCTCAGCCAAGCGTTCCCCGCCGCGCTGGCCGCCTTTGAAATTATTGGTGGCGACGAAACTGGCGATGCGATCGGTGCTGATTGCCGAATCAATAATGACCACCGGGATCTTGCGTTCGGACGCGCTGACGACTGGGCGAACCAAGGCCTGATGGTCCAGTGGCGCCAGGACGATGCCGGCAACCTTGCGGCCGATGAAATTCTCGACCACTTTGATCTGCTCGGCGCGATCGTCCTCTTTGAGCGGTCCCTTCCAGATGATTTCAATATCCCGCCCACCCGCATTCAGCTCACGCTGCGCCTTGATTGCGCCGGCGTGGATGGACTTCCAGAATTCGTGCGTCGTGCCTTTGGGAATGACCGCGATCTGTTCGGCGGCGGTGGCCAGGGTCAGCGTGGCCAGTACGGCCAAGACGAGAGGTCGCATGGGAATCTCCGGGGTAAGAGCCCATTCATGGCTGAGGCAGGCACCGATGCAAGGCGTGGCTGTCGAACAGAGTCGCCAACAGTGTCGCACCCGACCCGATTCACCGCGAAGCTTGCGCATGGCGAGGGCACCTGGTCCACGCATCATCATTGGCAGGCGGGAGTTCGCCATGCGCATCATTGCGGTCATGAATCAGAAGGGGGGCAGCGGTAAGACCACCACTGCGGTCAATCTCGCTGCTGCCTTGGGGGAAAAGGCCGCAAGGTCCTGGTTATCGACATGGATCCGCAAGCCTCGGCCAGCCTGTGGTTCGGCCTGCAAGATGCGGGCAAGGAATTGCTCCAGGTTCTGACTGGGCCCGGGGCCTTGGCCGATGAAGTACGCCCAACCGGCGCGCCTTTTGTGTGGATGATCCCCTGTTCGACGTGGCTGGCGAGCGCAGAAAAAGCCCTGGCCGACATCCATAAACCTGAATTGATCCTACGCCGGAAACTCGCGCAGCTGCAAGCCGAGTGGGATTATTGCCTGATCGATTGTCCGCCGATGATGGGCGTGCTGTCGATCAGCGCCCTTGCCGCCGCCACCGAGGTGCTGGTCCCGGTCGAGGCTCGGGTTCTGGCCCTGGCCGGATTGAAGCAAGTCCTGGCCACCATCGACGTGGTCCGCGACACCTTGAATCCGGATCTGAAACTGGGTGGAATTCTGGCCTGCCGGGTCGACCGCCGCACCACCCATTGCGGCGATATTCTGGAACAATTGCAGGCGCGCTTTCCGCAGCAGATGTACAAAATAATTATTCGCGAAAATATCCGCCTGGCCGAGGCACCTTCATTTGCCAAGCCCATCACACTATACGACCGTACTTCGACCGGCGCTCAGGATCATCGTGATTTGGCGCAAGAGATCATCCGCGCCGAGGTCAAGACTCCCGCCAAAACAGGGAAGAAGGGGAAGGCGTCATGAGTGGGAAACGCAGTGCTGCCACTTCTTCAGTGCAGTTAGCGAAAGTAATGAAACCGGCGAAATCCGCAGCTAGGACGCGTGGAAAAACGGCAGCCAAACCTGTCTCCGCCCCACAGTCAGCCAAGCCGAAGAAAGTAGCCACGCAAGCGAAGCCGGGCGGACAACCTCCCGCCGGCAAGCGCCCGGCCAAATCGGCCGCTAAACCAACTACGCCTGCTGGGAAAGTTTCAGCCAAACCCCCAGCCAAACCCCCAGCCAAACCCCCAGCCAAACGCTTAGAAAAAAAATTGCCTCGCCGCAAGTCGTTGCCGACTGCAACCACCATCGGTATGAACCCTCTTGATGCACCGGTATCAACCGCCGCGGTGATCTCCGCAGTTCTGGGTCTGGCTGCCGGTGCCCGCGCAGAAAAAAAGAGCGCGCGCACACGACGCTGACACTTGCGCGGTTTATTCGCGGAAGCGTTGCAATTCCGCCGCCAGGACCACTTCCTGATAGGTCAGATTGGCGACAGCATAGGCGGCTTCAAAGGCGGTCAGGTTGGCTTCATTGACCCGTAACAAGGTTTCGGTGCCGGCTTCGTAGCGCTGGCGCACTTCTTGGTACAGGGTTTGACTGAGTTCCTGGATGCGCTCCTTCATGGCGATGCGGCGGGCCAAATCGGCAGCACGATCATCCAATTGCGCCGCCTGCGCCAGACGTTGGCGGCGCAGGGCTGCGATTTGACTCGCGACCGCCAGGGCATCGGCCTCGGCCGCGTTGGCCGCGGCGCGACCAGTACCGCCGTCGAATACATGCCAATCCACCCGGATCCCGGCTGCCCAGCCATCATCCACATCGTCGACCGTATCACCGCGCAGATCTCCCCCGGCAAAGGCACTAAGCACGGGTAGGCGATTCGCGCGTTCGCCCCGAGCGCGGCTGGCGGCGAGTTGGCGATTCGCGCGTAGGCGGCCGAGATCGCTGCCAGCGTCGACCAGGAGCGGCAAGGCACTGAGCGCGTCTGTCACCGCGGCGGGACGAGACAATGTGCCACCCACGCGCAACTGATCGACCGGTAGATTGACCACTTCGGCCAGGGCCTCCAGAGCGATGCTTTCGGCGCTGGTTGCTAGAGCTAATTGCTCTTCGGCGTTGACCACGGCAATTTCACTGGCGGCCACGTCCAATCCATCGGTGATGCCGATGTCGCGACTGGCCTGGGCATCGCTTTGTTCTTCGCGGCGTTGTTCGACGCGATGGGTGGCGATGGCAACCAATTCGCGGGCCAGCCACACCTCGGCCAGGGCGATATGGGCCCGGTAGGCAATATCGCGGCGCACGGCATCTGCGTCGGCCTCGGCTCCGGCAATGCTCGCGGCGGAATTGCGGCGCGCGGCGCGCAGACGACCGAAGCCGAACAGATACTGGGTGATCGTGGCTTCGGCACCCAATTGGGTGACGTTACCGATGCCTTCATCGTAGTCACGGTTCCGGGTGCCGCCGGCAACCCCGCCATCAGCGCCGACCGTGACCTGGGGCAAAACGAAACCGGTCAGGCCATCAGCGCGAAAATGGGCCGCGGCGACCTGCTGCGCGCTGGCACGGATCAGATCATTGCGTGCCGTCGCCAGCGCGACCGCGTCTTCGGCCGTATTGATCGTGGTGGCGGTGATGGCGGTCTTCGCGGTGGTCGCGGTGGTTGTGGAGATTGCGGTGTGGTCCGTGCTCGGCGCGACGGACTCAGCGGCTGTCAGGGCCACGGATAGCACAAAAACGGTCCAGCAACGGAAAACAATCATAGGGGGGTTTCCTCAGAGAGCGGCGGACCGGAAAAATACCGGGTCACCCGGGCCAGCAGTTCAAAACACGGCGGCAGCACGAGCAGGGTCAGAATCGTCGACATCGAGAGGCCAGCACAAAAAGCTAATGCCATTGGGCTCCAGGTCAGGCTGAATGTCGGGATCCCAATCGCGGTCGGCAGCAATCCGGCTAGGGTGGTCAGCGTGGTCATCAGCACGGCGCGTAAGCGGCTGTGCGCTGCGCCGGTGATGGCGCTGCGTAATTCCTGCCCGTTGTGCAAGCGCCGATTGATGACGTCAATCATGATGATCGCATTATTGACCACCATACCCGCCAGCCCGACCACGGCGATGAAGCTATTGACGGTGAAAAGAGCGCGCTCCGGACGCACGACATTCGGCCCCAGGGTCAAAGCGATCGCACCCAGAAAGCCCATAACCAGGACCACGCCGGTAAAGGCGAAGATGATGTTGGTCATGATCAACGCTGGTTGCAGATAGCTGCGAAACTGGGTGGCGAGAATAAGATAGATCAAGGCGACCGCGAAGAGAAAGGCAAACAACAGCGAGGTGTAGCTGCGTCCGGTCGATTCCGCTTCCCCACCCTGGAACAAGGAAACCCCAGGATAGGCGTCACGATGTTCAGTCCACCATTCGCCGATGATGCGTTGGGAATCGAAGGCAGTGATCCGCGCATCCTTCGTCAAGTTGGCAGCCACTCCGATGGTGCGCACAAAATCGCGGCGGATGCGTTGGGTCGGTTCCCGGACGCTGGTCAGGTTCCCGATATCGGTTGCCGAAATGGTCGTACCAGCGAGCTCGCTGCGCAAACCTAGATCGGTTAAGGCGGCAAAGTCGCTGAGGGTTTGGCCCGGCACCCGCAATCGCACGGGAATATCAGCATCGCTGCGACGCAAATCGCCGACATACACGCCATCGAATAGTCCCGCGATAAAACGCTGCGCCTCACGGGCGTCAATTCGATATTCAGCCAGACGGCGCTGATCAGGGGTGAACAGCAACACCGATTCTTCGCGGTCGGCGTCGGTTCCGAGATCGATGACGCCTTCCAGAGGTTTGCCGGGCTGGGCTTGTTGTGCAATGAAATCGCGCAGGTCGCGACTGGCCTGTAAGACCGGCGCGCCTGCTTCGCCGCGGATGCGCACACTGATTGCCTGACCCTGGGGCGGGCCACCGGCTTGCGGTGCCATCTCGACACGGATGCCGTTTTTGGCATAGCGGGCAACAATGTCTTTGGCCTGGGTCTCGATGTAGGCATTGGGTTCGGCGAAGGTGCGCTGCTCTCGCCCAGCCACCTCGGCCAGCAGATAGCCATAGCCGGGGCCCCATAAGGGTTTGTAGGTGGTATCGACCTGCAAGCCGGCCATGCCGGTGACACTGGTGATGCCGCCTGGTCCCTGGCTGGCGAGATCTTTGGCAATGGTGCGGACCACCGCGTCCGTTTGTTCGACGGGGGTGTCGGGCGGCATGACCACCCGGACCTCGGCAACTGCAGCATCGCTGGGAAAGAAATCTAGTTTCAGCAGCGGGCTCTGCCCGTGGGCGGGCCCCATCGCGGATTGCAGCAGCACGCCGATTGCCGCAAAAAACAGCAGCCCTGCCCCGCCGATGGCCAGGAAGGGATGATTCAAGCTGAAGTGCAGACCGCGATCATAGGTCCGCGCGACGCGACCCAGCACGCCGCGATCCTGTAGATGGCCGTCCCCGGCGGCGGCGCGGATCTTCGCCGGTCCGAACCATTTTTCGGCCATGCGCACATGCAGCGGCAGCAGGAATAATGATTCCAGCAAGGCGATAATTAAGGCGACGGTGACGCCGATGGGAATCAGCGAGAAGAATTCACCCACCACCCCGGTCATCATCAGCAAGGGGAGGAAAGCAGCGATGGTGGTGGCACTGCTGGCGACCAAAGGCCAGGCGACCTCGCTGGCCCCTTCGATCAGGGCGGTGTTCAGGTTCGCACCTTCTTCACGTTTGCGCACAATGTTGTCGATGACGACCACCGCATTGTCGACGACGATGCCGATGACAATGACGAATCCGAGCAAGGATAACTCGTTGATGCTTTCTCCGGTCAGGCGGAAATACAGCAGCGAGCCCAGAAATGAAAAGGCCATGCCGGTCACCGTCAGTGCCGCTGCTCGTAGACCGATAAATAAGGTCAGAGTAATGATCACCAGCACCGCACCCTGGACCAGGGTCCACGTGAGAACCCCGAGCGAATCGGCAATACTGGTAGTCGAATCCAAGCTGTAATTGATGGTGAATCCAGCGGTCTTGCCGCGTTCACTCAGGAATCGATCGACTTCCACTTGCACGGCTTGTTTGATGGTGCCGACCTTGGCCGCACGCTCTTTGATCACCTTGCACAAGACCGCGTCGTGGCCGTCCATACTGATGATCACCCCGCCGTCGATGCGCTGGGTTCCGCTGGCGGCATGGTCGACCAGTTCGCCGACCAACAGGGGATTTCCGGAACCGTCCATGCGCACGACCACGCGGTCGAGATCCCCCGGTTCGCGGAAGCGGCTGCTGATGCGCACCGATTTTTCACCGCCCTCGGTGTCCAGTCGACCAGCCGGCAGTTCGATTCCTGCAGCTTCCAGCGCATCGGCAACCTGGGTTAAAGTAGTCCCGGCTGCGCGCAGACGGGCCGGATCCAAGACCAGATCATATTGTTCGGCGGTATCGCCAAGAATATCGATGCGTTTGACGCCCGGCAGGCCCTCTAAACGCACGCGCAATTCCTGGGCGAGGAGGGTCAGCTGGCGCTGTCCGGCCGCTTGCGGTGAACCATCGCCCAGCAGGCCGACCTGGATCACCGGCAGCCACTGATCAGTTTCCACCTCAGCGAAGATCGGACTCAGCGGCTTGCCGTTGACGCTCGGCAGGCGATTTTGCGCCGCCAAGATGCGCAGGCGCAGCTCCTGGTACAGTTTGCTGTAATCGGTGTCGTCGAGAAATTTGATCTGTAATTCAGCCTGGCCGCGAATCGAACTGGCGCGGACGAATTCGAGGTCATCCATGCCGCGGACGGCATCTTCCAGGGGTCGTGTGACCAGGCGCTCGATGTCCTCAGCGCTGGCTCCTGGATACGACACGGTGACAGTGGCTTCACCGAAGGAAAAATTAGGAAAGCGATCGATCGGGATCGTCGGAAGGGCAAAGATGACCGCAAAAAGGGTCACCCCGACGAAGATCAAGTTCATCAGGACCGATTGGTACAGGCCGAAGCGGATCAAGGGACGCATGGAAGATTACTCGGGCGCGATTAAAAGGGTGCCTGCGGGCAGAGACTCACGACTGATGACAATGGCGTGAGGCAGGCGCCGCAGCGGCGACAGGACATGTTCCGTTCCGGATTGGTCCTTCAGGACCGCTCGCTCAAATCGCCAGAGGACGAGAGCATTCGGGATCAGCAGATGCCCCGGATCGGCCACGCTCAGGCGTACATCCGCCACCAAGCCACCGCTGGCCTCGGCCAGCGCGGCGCCATCGACCACCAATTCGGTCAGGCGTTTGCGCGACAGCGGATCAAAAGTGACATCAACGCGGCGCAGCCGGGCCGGAATGGTGCGCTGCGCGATGGTGACGTTCAGGGTTTCCGTCTGATCGGCCTGACGCACGGCGGCGACCTCGGCTTCATCGAAGCGGAAGGCCAAGACCAGCTCGCTGACATCGGCCAGGCGCAGCACCGCTTCGCCGGGTGCAACCATGGCGCCGACTTCGCGCAGGCGTTGGGTGACGATCCAGCCCGCCGGGGCCCTGAGATCATGGCGACGGCGATGTTCCTGCGCTTCGGCTAGCCGTGCGTTGGCGACCGCCAATTCCGCTTCGGCGACGGCACGTGCGCCGGCATCGCTGGCGACCATCGAACGGGCGCGGTTACGATCGAGTTCGCGTGCATCGCGGATTTGCGCGCTGGCCCTGCCATCTTCGGCCAAACGATCGAAACGATCAAATTCACGTTCGGCGTAGGTGAGTTCAGTCTGATGCCGTTCCTCATCGAGCTTACGGGTGCTGACCTGTGCCTGAGCCGCAGTGACGCTGGCCTGAGCCTGGGTGACCGCGAGATCTGCGAGCACCGGATCCAGGCGAATGGCCGGAGTATCGCTGGTGGTGGCGACGACGTCACCGACGTCGACGCCGAGCGCAGCAATGCGTCCACCGGGTTCGGGCGCGAGATCCAGGACCCGGATGGGCTCGGTATAGGCGGTCATCCGGCGTTCAATTACCGCAGGATGGGCGAATGGATCGTAGGGGCTATTGGTGGTGATTTCTGCGGCAGTTTCGACGCCTGACGCCAAAGCAGCGCACGCACACACCAAAGAAATAATGCACAGACGCAGCATAGATTCAGACCTCAAGGCAGGAGATGAAAGTGTGGACGGTACGCTCAGCTAGCGCGGTGACCCCGTCATCGTCACGCCACGTGCGTTGCAGCATCAGGCCATCGACGGTGGCAGAAAATTGCCGGCAGAGTCCAACAACATCTGGATGCGCACGGAATTGACCCGCGGCAATACCCGCGCTGATCAAGGTATGCAGCAGGCCTTCCCACTGTTCCAGCATTTGCAGGATCGCGGGCTGCATTTCGGCGCGCAGGGAGGGATTGCGTCGCGCCAGGGCGAACAGCTCCAGGAAAAGCCTGCAATTATCGCCGGACTCGCTGAACAGGTGGGCGAGGGCGGTGACCAGGATGGTGTGCAGTGCCTGCCGGGGATCACGCAAGGTGGGTGCGGGTTGACCATCCACGTGGTCGTCGCGGGGAATGGTCGCGGCCAATTCCGGATCGTTGCCCAGCGCGGTGCGGATCGCTTCGCGATCGCTGGCGCATTGGTGCAGGCAGCACGCCAACAGCAGAGCCTCTTTGGAGGGGAAATATTCGTAGACGGTGCCCTTGCCGACCTGGGCAGCGGCGGCAATGTCGCCGATCCGCGCCGCCGCGAAGCCGTCGCGGCTGAAGGCCTCCCGGCCGGCAATGATGAGGGCGTCACGCTTGTCGAGCATGGGGAGGGTTTTCCGACTGACTGGTCGGTCGGCAAGCGAGAAGTTTCCGCTTAGGCAAACGCCCATAGGGTCCGCTATGCCTCCTGAGTCCGCGCTGACTGCTGCCTGGAATGCCTATCGTGGCGGCGATACCGCCACCGGTATCACCCAAGCCGAGGGCGTCGTCGCCAAAGAACCCAGCCATGGGGAAGGCTGGTATGTCCTGGCCCTGAATTTGGAACGTGCTGGCCGTCTGGGCGAGGCCGACCGCTGCTTCCAGCGCGCTGCCCGCGCCAGCGAGGCGCCGCAGTCGCCGCCATATCGGGTGTCGTGGCGCCGCTTTGTCGGCGTGGTCGAATTGGCCGCCAGCGGTCTGCCGGAACCGATGCGCAAACAAGTTGAAGAAGTTGCCCTGGTCCTGGCTGATTATCCCGATCCGGCTCAGGTCGAGGGCGACGCTGACGCTGACGCTGACGCTGACGCTGACGTTGACGCTGACGTTGACGCCGAAGTGCTGGGACTCTTCGAAGGCCTGCCGCGCAGTGAGCGCAGCGACGCCGATCCGCAGTCCGGTATCACCCCCCGCTTATCAATTTTCCGCCGCGCGCACGAACACGCCGCCGGATCCCGCGCCGATTTCACCGCCCAGGTCCGCACCACCCTGATTCACGAGCTGGGACATTATCTTGGCTACGGCGAAGAGGATCTGGAGCGGCTCGGCCTGGGCTGATGCACCGCCGGCACATGCAGCGACAAGTGGCTCACCGTACCTGACCCAATAACGTCCGTATTGCCCAGCGATAAAGCCGATCTCCGTACCGCCGACTTCAGTTGGCTCGCAGGTAATCCTTTACGCGGAATTTTTAGTTCAGCGCGTAAACACCTGCCCCGCATCAACGACCAAAACCTGACCGGTGACGCAACGGGCGGCGTCTGACAGCAGAAACACGGTGGCATTGGCGATGTCATCGGGTTTAATGTCCCGGTTCAGCGCGGTCAGACTCATGTAATACGGAATCACCTGATCCGGCGTGATGCCTTTTTTCTTCGCTGCGGCGGCGATGTAGGTCGGGTTCCAGATCTTGGAGCCTTCGAAGACGTTACCGGGGGCGATGCAATTGCTGCGGATGCCATCGCGACCCAGCTCCAGGGCCCAGCCGCGCGACATGTGCAATTCGCCGGCTTTGGTGGCGTTATAGGCGGTATTGGCCTTGGATGGCTCCAAGCCGGATTTCGACGACAGAAAGACCATCGAGCCGCCGTGGCCTTGGGCGGTGGCGATGCGGGCGAATTCGCGCGCGCAGAGAAAATAGCCGGTAAGGTTGATCTCATTGGTGAGACGGAATTGTTCGACCGGAAAATCGACCAGATTAAAACTGGGCGCGACCCCGGCGCAGCAGGCCAAGCCATCGACGCGACCCCAGGTGTTCAGCGCCAAGTCAAAAGCCGCTGCCACCGAGACCTCGTCAGTGACATTCATCCGGGTGGTCTGCATGCGCGGGGCATCGGTGAATTCGCTGCTGATCCGTGCCAGGCCTTCGGCATCGATGTCGGTGAACAGCACGCACGCACCGGCGGCATAGACACCCCGCGCAATGCCGAGCCCTAAGCCGCTGGCGGCGCCGGTGACGACGATCACCTGGCCAGCGAGGGGCCCGTTGACGGTCACGTTATGCTGGGCGACCACATCATGCGCACTGGGCGCGCAGTGGATGCGTCTATCGCCACAGTGAATCCAGGCGGGAACGGCGCCGTGATTCGGCAGGACCTGGGCCAGCGCCGCGACATCGGCAACCGTGATGTCGGCAGCAGGTCCGCCGCTCGCAGCGAGGCGGGCGAACGTCGCGGGAAAGCAACGTTGGATGGTCGCAAAAATGGTGCGCATGGAAGATTCCGTTCAGCGTCGGCAAGGCAGCAGATGGTGGTCGTGAAAGGCCAGGGCCTGGGGGGTGTGTGCATCCCAGTATTCCCAGGTATGGCTGCCGGGAAATTCGTCGTATTCGTGCGCAATTCCCAAACGCGCCAGATGGCGATGCAGGGTTCGATTGTGTTCGATGAGAAAATCATCGACCCCACAATCGATGCGCATGCGCGGGCGGATGCGCGACCCGACGATGGCGCTGGCCAGGGCCAGACAATCATCCCCCGGTGGGACCTTGGGGCCGAAAATGTCGCGCAGGTGCTGACGTCGTTCGCTGGTGCGATGCCAAGCAGCGATATCGAGCACGCCGGAATGGGCGACCACCGAGCCAAACAACTTGCGGTGCTTGAGGGCAAGCTTCAGCGCGCCATAGCCGCCCATCGACAGGCCGCCGATGCCGCGCCCGGTGCGCTTGGCGCACGTCGGCAGCAGGGCGTCGACCCGGCGCACCGTCTCTAAAATGTGACTTTCATAGCGGCAGACCCCATCGCGGGCATCGCTGTACCAGCCGCGGCCGCCATCGGGCATCACCACCATCAACCCAGCGGCCTCGGCGTAGCGTTCGATTCCGGTCCGCCGCTGCCAGATGGTGTAATCATCGCTATGACCATGCAGCAGGTAGACCACCCGGTAGGGGGGCTTCACCGAGTCCGGTACGACAACGAAACACGCGCTGGCCTTGCCCAGGGCGGAGCTGAAATAGTTCCAATGCAGGAGGCTCATGGCGGGGGCAGTTGACCCGTTGGCCGCAGCCGGTCCAGAGCGGTGGTTGCGATTGGGTGCTGGCGCCCCAGCCTGCGCCCATGGTTCCTGCTCCCTTTCGCGCCGGTCTGTTCACTGCTGCGATTCTGCTGAGCGCTGGCTGCGAGGCCTCGCGTCCGCCCTTGTCGCGCGCCCAGGCGATCAGTTCAGCAGATTCCCTGCTCCTGCGCGAGCACGAGGTCTGGGGCAATGCAATCGAGGTCCAGCCTGCCAGCACGGTCGCCGTCGACGGCCAGTGGTGGCAGGTGCGCTATCCCGACGCTCCGAATGGAAAAATCCGCCTGATCTTGGTCGATGAGGACACCCGCTGGGCGCGTTTTGCGCCGCCGGAGTACGTGGCCCGCGTTACGGCCCTACACGCGCCGCGTACTGCTGCGCCGGTGCGGGCCGACCCCGGACCGTGGATTTTGCTGGTTCAGGGCGCTGCATCCTATTCCGCTGAAAAGCGCACCCAGGCCGAAATTGACGTCAATACCTTGAACACCTTAGCGCAACGCACGGGTCTATTGCCGCTGTTTAGTGTGCGCGCCGGGAACGACGCGACCGCGACCATCATCTGGGGTTGGCAGGGCGAGCACGGCACGGTGCGGGATGAAAAAGTGCGCGAATGGCTTGCCGCGCGGACGCAGTATCAGGCCAGCCGCTGGGTTGATCTGACCGAATAACGGTCAGTGATTTCCGCGCGAGGACGCGCGACTGCGGGCAGAACAAAAAACAGGCCGTCGAGGAATTCCTCGACGGCCTGTTGCGTGCTGGGCAGAGCCCGGCGATGTCACCGCGGATTATTCCGCTTTCGGCGGCTCTGGCGGCTTGGGCGCGTCTGCTGGGGTTTCCACCTTGGGTACGGGCGTGACCGCGGCGGCCGCGGGCGTAGCTGGTTTGGCCGCTTCGGGGCTCACTTTTTCAGGACTTACCTTAGCCGCTTCGGCCTTGGCTTCGTCTTCCAATTCCTTGGCCAGTTTGTCGAGGTCTTCGAGGTCCTCGTCATCCCAGTAATCGTCCTCGCGCACAGCGAGGTAGGTCAGCATGCCGCCGCCGATGAAGAGATTACCAAGGTAGCCGAGGAAAATGGCCGAGAAGATGATCTTCCAGATGCCGGTGACGGTGCCGGTGATGTTGCTCCATCCTTCGGTCGAAGACTCTTCGATCTGCCCCGTGTCGGCATTGAACTGGAAGCGCGCGGCAGCGTTGTTGCCACGGTTCGGTTCTGAGCTAGAGCGGCTGATCCACGTATCGAGATTACCAACAATACCGAGGGCGGGATTGAGCCAGGTGAATGCGCGATTGCGGACGTCATCGGCACGGGACTCCGTGGCGTTCAGATCCTGGCTAGGCATGTAGGTTGCCCCGGTGCGCAATTGTCCCATCGCGCCGAACGTGATGCCAGCGCCGACATACAGCAAAATCACGGTCAGAATAGCTGAGCCGACCAGCACATGTGGCTTGGTGCCGACTGCTTCGAAGGTGTCGACGACATTATCGAACCAACCGTGCTTGCGGATCGCAATAATTGCGGGGAAGACAAAAATGGCCAAAGCGACAGCAATGCCGAGCAGGACGATAAACAAGCCGAGCAACACGCCGAGCGGATAGAGCAAGGCATAGAGGGCAGTGCCGACATACGGTATCGACGCGAACAATTGGCAACCGGCGAGCAGCGCAAGGAAACCGCCATAGACACCGCACAGAAACAACGGCACCAGGATGGCCGACAGTATGCGGCCCTTCCACTGGCCCAGGGCTTCGGCAAAGGTCAGGAATTCGTCATCGAGCAGGTCGGCCTTCATGAACGTCGCGACCAGGGTGGCGGCTAGGCTGAAGATGATCAGGGCGACGATGTTCCACAGATAGGCGATGGTGCCGTCGATAAAGGCGGGGGTTTTGTCGCCAAACACCAAAGGTCCGGGAAAAATCTTATACCACAGCGCGATGACAAACACGGTCACGGCCATGATCAGCATGCACTTGGGCTTGAACGCCAACATCGGCGCGGTGAACAGGTCCTTCCAGCTCCACTGGCGGGGCTCGGGCTTCCACTCCTCCACCGGCGCGTCCTTGGCTGCCCCGGCCACTGCCGGATCGGCAGGTTTGGCAGTTGGGTCGGCGGCGTTCGGGGTCGTATCAGTCATGGCAAAGGCTCCAGCGTCCTCAGGAAGGCGGCATGCTAGGTGGCACTCCTGGGACGCGCAACCGCCTCGACCACCCCCTTCATGTGCCCTTCATAGAGGGTTGGCGCCCTTGCCCAGAGGGGGTCTGGGTATTCAATGCCCACCCCGGTCACGGCATCAGCGGAGTTCATCATGGGAAAAAATAAGCACAAACAGCGAGAAACCTTCATTAATGAGGATTTCCTCCTGCCCAACAAGCAGGCGCGCAAACTCTATCATCGCTTTGCCGCCGACCTGCCCATTGTCGACTACCATTGCCATCTCTCGCCGGAAGAAGTCGCGGTCGACAAGCGCTATGCCAACCTGACCAAGATCTGGCTCGATGGCGATCATTACAAATGGCGGGCGATGCGCGCGAACGGCGTCTCTGAGCGCCTGTGCACTGGTGATGCCGACGATCGTGAAAAGTTCCAGGCCTGGGCCGAGACCGTGCCCAAATGCCTGCGCAACCCATTGTACCATTGGACCCACCTCGAATTGAATCGCCCTTTCGGCATTTCCGATCGTCTGCTTGACGGCAGCACCGCGCAGGGCATC